>WNGG01000795.1_pt1 | contig 34780 bp, 30 predicted proteins | sample 5400661 | NCBI WGS metagenome assembly WNGG01 (sample SAMN13153372, study PRJNA577476) | soil metagenome | isolation source: 100 cm soil or saprolite under Garry oak tree replicate 1 | place: USA:California | collected 2016-06-15
GAGGAGGTCAGGTAGTAGCTGTGGAGGACGTTGCTGAAGTTCTGGAAACCGACAAAAGGGTTGTTTAGAGGATCAGTTAGAACCTCTTTGTGCAGGCTGAGGTACACCGAGTAGCCAATCGGGTAGAGGCTGAAGGCGGCCATGATCACCAGCACGGGCAGGAGAGTCAGGTATGCGTAACGTGACTCTCCGCGCCTTGCGGTTTCACTGCGTCGCCTCGAGGGCCGGCGCGCCTCACCAGCCCTCAATTCGGCCACGCTCTACCCCCTAAAGGACGATCAGCCTTTCTTCAAGCTGTTCCACTTCTCAGCCATCGCGGTCAGTGCCGCGGTTGTGCTGACCTGCTTGAGGTAGGCCTTCTGGAGCTCACTCCTCGTGAAGACATCCCACGCAGGGTAGTACTTGGTCAGCCCCTCCTTTGAACGCGCCAGCTGCTGATTCTGTCGCAACATCTCTGGGTCGCCCCACGTGCTGAATGCCTTGCGCACGTCGGCGTCGTCCCAAAGCGACTTCCAACCGAAGCCCAGGCCGTTTTCAACCGCCCAGCGCTTGACCACGGGGCTGATCGCACCGTCCGGCTTTCCACCGAAATACTGCAAGAACTCATTACCAAACTTGACGACACTCGAGTCCCTCTTGGTGAGTTGATCGGTGACAGCGTAAAAGCGTACGTAGCCGACCGTGTTGTGCGTATCGCCAGGCATTGGCGCCATCTTGAAATGACCCGAGAAGGGACCCGACCCGCTCTTATTCAGCTCGGCCTGGTTGTACGTCTCCAGGATCGTGAAAGTGTGCGCGCCAGATTCCATTGACTTGACGACCGGAATTTCTTGCGACGTCAGAGAGGCCGGATCGAGGATCTTCGTCGTGTTCAAGGCGCCTGAGATCCAATCGACTGTCTTCGCCGCGGCTGAGCCGGCTTTATTGAACACAGGATTCAAGCTGTCATCGAAGAGGTGGCCGTCCGTCAACGAAAAGACCATGGACGTCCAGACTTCGATTGAGCCGGGATCATCCTGAGCGAACAGGAGGATGACTGGATAGTTGGCGATGCCTTTTGCCTTGATCTGCCGGGACTGCTGCGTGAGCTCGTCCCATGTAGTTGGAGGCTTCGAGATCCCTGCCTTCTTGAGGTGATCTTCGTTGTAAAGAAAGGCCCAAGTGTCTGCGTAATACGGGATTCCGTAGTTCTTCCCTTGATAGGTCATGCCCTCAATGACGTAGGGGAAATAGTCGCTCGTGTAGGCGTTCAGATCGGGGTACTTCTGATCAAGAGGCGACAGCCAACCTGCCGCAGCCCACTCGGAGAGCCAATGGTCGGAGCTGTAACAGACATCGGTTGGCGTTTTCGCCGCGAATCGCGCGACCATGGTGTCGTGATAGTTGGTCCACGCGAAGTCCTGGAAGTTGACGTGGAGGCCTGAGACCTTCGCCTCCAGCTTCTTGATGTTGTCCTTGATGGTCTCCACGCCATACGACCACACAACGAAGGTCAGGTCGGCTTTGGAGGTGCCCTGAGTGCCAGATGTGCACGCTTCCAAAAGAGCGACAGCGCCTGTCATGGAAAGCCCCATGGCAACCGCTCCTTGTAGAAAACCCCGGCGGCTGAGCCGGCCGGTGGTCACGCCTTCAACGAGTGTCTCAATGCTCATTCCTCGAACTCTCCCCACATGAACTGACTAAACGGTCCTGCTCCTGCTCCTGGGTAAGTCTCGGGCGGTATCGGGACGTAAATAACCGAGCAAGCCCGATACAGCGCGCCCAACTCGCACCACCTCCGCGACCAGACCTTCGCTCAGCATCGGCTCGATCCTTTGTGCGGGTCCAGAAACACTCATGGCCGCAATCACCGCGCCGGAATGGTTTCGAATAGGCACTGCGACACAGCGCACGTCCGGCTCGTGCTCGCCCAGATCCAAGGCGTAGTCCTGCTCATTGACGCGAGCCAACAGCGCGCGCAATGCCTTGGGATCAACTACGGTGCGTGCGGTCCGCGCTTCGAGCGGCCCTTCGAGAATTGCCTCTGCCTTGTCCGGATTGAACGCCAGCAGGACTCGACCAAGTGCTGTGCAGTGAGCGAGCGCCGTGCGTCCAACCCGCGAGCTCATCAGGCCTATTGCGTGTAGGCCTTCGAGCTTCTCGAGGTAGATGATGTGCCGTCCGTCGAGTGCGGCCAGATGAACCGTCTCACGGGTCCGGTTACGAAGCTCATCCATTAGCGGCGCCGCTTTGACTCGCACATCCAGTTGACCCAATGCGACGCCCGCGAGGCGAATCACTGTCAGCCCGAGCCGGTAAGCGTTGCCCTCACGATCCGGCTCCAGGTATCCCCGGGCGACGAGGTTTGCCATGAGTCGGTATGCCGTGCTCGGAGTCAGTCCTGTGGCGTCACAGACCTGCATCAGGGTCAGGCTGGGACCGGCGTCAATGAAGACGTTGAGAACGGCAAGAACTCGTTCTACCGACCGCGTGCGATAGGCGTTTGTTTTCACCTGGTGAAAATCATCATCATCACCTGAGAAGACTCCCAATTTATGAAGCATCTGTGATCGCGTGTCAAGGGGGCGGCATCGGCGGGTCCAGATGACGCTCGGTTCGGTGAGCTCGGAGCTTTGCGGTTAACAGACCGCTGCCTGCGACCGCTGATGCCGGTGAAGGCCAACGTTTGTCACGGTTCATCACAGGCGCGTTGCTGTATGGGAATGGCCTGCATCGAGGCCTAGAACTGGACGTCTCTCGAGCTACGGCAACCGACTTGTCGATCTCAAGTGGGCTCTCTCCGAGCGCTCCCTCGAGCGATTGATGTGGTCGAGCATCGCCGCTTCGGCGCGGTCGGCGTCGCCCGCCCGTATCGCAGCAAGGATGGCTTCGTGCTCGAACACTGTGGCTGCGCCGATCGCCGCCGTTGTGTAGTAGAGGTGGTACAGACGGTATAGGTGCAGGTGCGAGCGGAGTCGCCGCAAGGTGTCGCTCAGCAGGCTGTTGCCAGACGTGCCAGCGATCGCCTCGTGAAATCGTGCGTCCTGCCAGGCAAAATCGCGGTAATCCTGGTACGTGCCGCTGGCGAACCCCCGGCTCGTTTCCACCGTTCGGCGCATATCGTCGAGTTCGTGATCGAGCGCGCTCAAGGTCTTTTCGTCGCGCCGCACGGCGGCGCAGCGCGCCGCGAACGGTTCCAGCAGCCGGCGAAGGTCATAGAGGTCGTTGACGCTCTTGATGTCGAGCATCGGACTCACCGAATAGCCCCGGAGCGGCTCCTTGGACACCAGGCCATCCATCTCTAGCCGGGCGAGCGCCTCACGCACCGGGGTTGGTGACACGTTCAGCTGGCGCGCGACCAGATCGATGTTGACCCGCGCGCCCGGCTCGATGTGCTGGTCCATGACCAGTTCCTTGACCGCCTCATACACGCTGTCGGTCAGCGTCTGGCGGGAAGGCGGCAGAGGCAGAACCTTCTCTCTCACTGCCCGCTGAGGTCGAATACCTCCTCCATCGCAGCCCACCACTCGCCTGCTTTAGCTTCCGGCGCCGGCTCCTGGAGGCCGCGCATGAGCTCGTCCCATGCCCGGTAGCGCGGATCCTCCGCGAGCTTTGGGAACTCGCGCTCGGGAGCGAATCCATCGACCGCCTCCATGTACAGGAACAACCGGCGACCAACCAGGTAGATCCTCATCTCAACCACGCCAACCTCGTGGAGGCGGGCGATCACCTCCGGCCAGGCGTTGCGGTGATATTGCCGGTAGCGCTCGACGATCTCGTCATCATCCTTCAGCATCAGCGTCATCCCGTAGGTCTGCATTCCGACTTCCTTCAGCTCAGCTGAGCCATGATGGATTCGCTCATCTCCTCATATTCGTGTGTGTTTGGTATTTCGCCCACGATCGCGTGGTTCCGCATCACGAGGATTCGGTCGGACAGGCGTATCACCTCGGGCATGTCGCTCGAGATCAGCAGGACTGATTTGCCGTTCGCGGCCAGATCCCAGATCAACTCGTGCAGCGCGGCCTTGGTCTTGATGTCGATCCCCACCGTGGGCTCGTCGATGATCAAGATCTCCGCCTTGGCGGCAAGCCACTTGGCGATGCTGACCTTCTGCTGGTTCCCGCCCGAGAGCGTGCCCACGGATTGCGACAGGGAATGCGAGCGGACGTCAAGCTGGCGAAGGGACGGCAGGATCGCAGCGTCCTCGGCCGCGCGTCTGATCCACTGGCCGAACGAGCGTAGGCGCCGCCAGATCGTGATCGAAGTATTCGACCGAACCGAGTGGAGAAGGATGAGCCCCTCCTGCTTGCGGTCCTCGCTCACGTACCCGATCCGGTGCCTCTCGAGGGCCTCCCGGAATCCCTTGATGCGCGCTTTCACGCCGCGGACACGCACCTCGCCGCCCGTCATCTTGATCTCACCGACCAGCGCCTTGGCCAGCCTTGAGCGGCCTGCTCCGACCAGGCCATAGACACCCAGCACCTCGCCTTTTCGAAGCTCCAGGCTGATCCCGCGATCCCTCGGATCCGTGGTCAACCCCTTCACCTCGAGCATTGCATCGCCTGGATCGGGTTTGGGCGGCAGCTGGGAGGTCACCTCGGCCCTTCCGATCATGTAAGTCACGAGCCGGTCTTGATCGACGGATGCAACCTCCAGGTCGGCGCAGGCGTTGCGCCCGTCCCGGAGCACGGTGACACGATCGCAGAGCTCGAAGACCTCTTCGAGCTTGTGACTCACGAAGACCAGAGCCACGTTGCGGCGGCGAAGGTCGTCAAGAATCCGGAATAGATAAGCAACCTCATGCGGCGTGATGGCCGCAGTGGGTTCGTCCATCAGTAGGATGCGCGCCTGTAGTGACAGCGCTTTGGCGATTTCGACCAGCTGCATCTGCGCCACACTCAACTCCGAGACAGGCTTCGTCGGCGCAGCCTCGAGGCTGACCATTTCGATCCACGGCTTCGCAAGGCGGTTGATTGCGGCATGGTCAACCAGCTGCAGGCCTCGCGTCGGGAGCCGCTCCAACAAGATGTTCTCCGCCACTGTGAACTGCGGGATCAGGTTGCGCTCTTGATGTACGACGCTGATCCCCGCGGCGAGTGCGGAACGAGGGGAGGCAAACCGCACCTGTGCGCCGTCGAGCCGTATCTCGCCCTCATCGGGTTGATACACCCCCGTCAGGATCTTGATCAGCGTGCTTTTGCCGGCGCCGTTCTCGCCGAGCAGCGCGTGGATCTCGCCGGCGCGTAGACGAAGTGAGACGTCGTCGAGGGCGATGACCCCGGGGAACTGCTTGCGAATGCCGGACACTTCCAGTCGCACCTCGCGAGTCAGCGCACCAGGCTCAGCGCTCACCCGCTCAACTCCTGACGCGACGCTCGGCGAGCCCCCAGCAGAAAAGTCATGATGTCGCCCAGGCGCGTTCGGCCAAGCACGACTGCCCCAAGGATCAGCGCGCCAATCAGGAACTGAACCCAAAACGGATCCGCGTTGACGAGCACGAGCCCGTCGTCGATCAACGAAATCAGCACCATGGCCAGCACTGTGCCGATGACAGGGGCGCTTCCGCCGGAAAGGGCGGCGCCACCGATGATCGGGCCGGCGAACGAGGGCAGCACCCACGTCGCGCCAATCGTCGGTTGGCCCTGCCCCAGCTGCGCCATGAGAAGGGTGCCGGCGACCGCGGCGAGGAAGCCTGAGATCGCGTGAGCCGTCACGACCGCTCGCCGGACGGGGAGCCCTGAGAGGCGAGCTGCCAGCTGGTTACCACCCACGGCCAGCAATTGCCGGCCGAGCACCACCTGGTACAGGAAGCCCGCGAGCAGACCAGTAAGGACGACGGTCACCGCCGCCATGAGCGGAAACGGGCCCACGCGAGCCTGGCCAAAGGAGCTGATCTCGCTCGGGATGTGGTAGAAGGGCGTGGCGTGCGTGATGCCAAGGTTGATGCCCGCAAACACGTATGACGTGGCGAGCGTCAGCACAAAGCTGTTGATCTTGGTCCAGTCGACGAGAACACCGTTGATGACGCCACACACGATTCCGAGCGTCAGGCCGGCCACCAGTGCGATCGGCACCGGCCAGCCGTAACGAACCATCAGCCCCGACTCGATGATCGCAACCAATCCTCCAATCGAGCCGATGGAAAGATTCATCTGGCCTAACGACAGCACGACCATCTGGGCAAGCGCGACCAGGAGCAGGATCGAAAGGTCGCGACCGGTGACAAAGAGGTTGTAGGTCGAGAGAAAAGATGGCGTGACGACCGAGAGCACGAGCATGCCCATCAGGTCGATCACGAGCAGCCCAAGAGCGAGGCCGGGAGCTACACCACGCAGGCGCGCCATCAGGAGACAACGCCTCCTGCTGCCCGGGTCAACCTGTCGAGCCCAACTGCCAGCAGCAGCACCACGCCAAGAAAAACGGTGATCCAGAAGTTGTCGATGTTGACAAGCAGCAGTCCGTTGGAGATGGTCGCCAGCAGAATGCCGCCGAGCACCGTTCCGGGTACCGACACGAGGCCGCCCGAGAGCAGGGTCCCACCGATTGCCGGCGAAACGAAAGAAGCCAGGAGCCAATCGCTGCCAAGACTGGGGGAGGCCGTGTGGTCAGCGGCGATCGCCATCAGCCCCGCTGTCGCAGCCAGCGCTCCGGATAGTCCGTGGGTCAGCAGCACGACGCGATCGACGGACAATCCCGACATGCGGGCTGCCTGCCGATTGGCGCCCACCGCCAGCATTTCCCTGCCGAGGCTCAGGTTTCGGTAGAGGAAGAACAGGGCGGCCGCGACCCCAAGCATCACCAGGACCAGCGGCGAAATCGGCAAGCCGGCGATCCCAATCTCCGAAAAGCTGGTGAACGAATCCGGCAGCTCGCTGAAGGGATGCGCGTGTGTGACGATCAACATCGCTCCTGTAATCAGGCTCGCAGTCGCCAGGGTGACGATGAAGCTGTTGATCCGCGTCCAGGTGATCAGCAGCGCGTTGCCGAAACCCAGCAGCAGGCCCACGGCCAGGGCGAAGAGCACTGCGACCTCGGGCGGCAGACCCAGGGTCTGCATGACCCACCCTGCGAACATCCCCGTCGCTCCACCTATCGCGCCCACCGCGAGGTTCATGTCGCCAATCGACAGCGCCACCATCTGGGCGAAGCCGATCGTGATCTGGATGGCCGCGAATCGCAGCAGAGAGAAGAGGTTGAAATCGGACGTGAAGCCGGATGCCGCCACAGAGAAGAAGATCCAGAAGCCGGACGTCACGATCAGGAGCGCAAGCAGAGCAACCTGCCGGACGAGCGCGCTGCGGCTCAAGCGGCCGCCGATCTGAGCACCCAGTGAGCTTCGCAACGCCACCGGGCTAGCCTATCCGCAGGTTCGCGATCGCCTCACGGTTCCAGTCGATGCCAACCCCGGGAGACTCGGGCGCCAGGGCCTGGCCGTCAACGATCTCGATCTCGGAGCGCGTGATCTGCCTCAGCTGCGGTATGTGCTCCAGATAGATCGCGTTTGGCACCGCCGCGGCAAGGCTCACGTGCAGCTCCATCAGAAAGTGAGGCGCCACCTTGACGTTGAAAGCTTCAGCGAGGTGGGCGACCTTCAGCCACGGTGTGATCCCTCCGAGACGAGCCGCGTCAGGCTGAAGAATCCCGGCGGCCCCCGCCACCAGGTACTCCCGGAAATGGCTGGGCGAGTAGATGCTCTCTCCGACAGCGATCGGGATGCTGGTCGAGGCCGCCAGCTGAACGTGACCTCCGAGGTCCTCGGCCGGAAGCGGTTCCTCGAGCCAGAAGAGGTCCACCTGCTCATACAGCCGCGCTCGCCTCTTGGCCTCCGCGTAGGTCATCGACTGGTTGGCGTCAACCATCATGTCCATGGCGGGGCCGACCGCTTCCCGGACCGCGCTCAACCGCTCGAGATCTTCCTCCGGACGGGGCTTGCCAACTTTCAGCTTCACTCCCGGCCACCCATGGCGCTTCGATGCGACAGCACCGTCGACCAGCTCCTCAGTCGAAAGATGCAACCAGCCACCTTCGGTGTCGTACAGGGGAACCGCGCGGCGCGCGCCGCCCGCCAGGCGCCAGAGCGGCTGGCCGAGAGACTTTCCGCGCAAATCCCAAAGGGCGATGTCCACGGCCGCGAGGGCAAGGCTGGTGATCGCCCCGACCGCTGTTCCGTGAGTGGCCCAGAAGAGCTTCTGCCAGACCGCTTCGATCTGGTTCGCGTCCTCGCCGGCCAGAAGGGGGACCAGGTCGTTCCGGAGCATTTCGAGAACGGCCCGTCCCCCTGTTCCAATCGTGTACGCATAGCCCGTGCCAACCACGCCGTCGGAGGTTTCAATGTCGACGAAGATCGTCTCCTGCTTGGTGAAACTCTGGATCGCGTCGGTGCGCGGCCGTTCGGGTATCAGGTCGACGAGGTAGGTGTCGACTCGCCGGATTGGCGCTATGAGCGAGTCGTCGGATGTGGTGGCCGGTCGCATCAGCAGGACAGGTACTTGTCCTTGAAGCCCGAGACGATGCCCTTGGTCAGGGTCTTGAAGTCGTCCTTGTAGGTCGCGACCTTGTCGGGGCTGATCAGCAGCGTTCCGGAATCGATGAAATACGGAGCGCCGCTCTTCTTCTTGCATCCCTGGTGGATCTGGTTGATGGCGTAGGCGGCGATGTAAGCCTGGCCGTATGGATTCTGGCCCATGGTCCCGATCAGGAAGCCGTCCTTCACGGCCGCCAGCACGACGGGGTCGTCATCGATGCCGACCATCTTGATTTTCTTGCCGCCCAGGGTGCGCAGCGCCTTGGCGGCGGCGACCGTGGGGTTGTAGGCGCTGGTCACGATGCCGGTGATGTCCTTGTGGGCGGCGAGCGCCTGGTTGATGGCGGTGTCAGCCGTCTGGGCATCTTTGTCGATATCGGTGATAGTGATCAGGGTGACCGACCCGTTGGTCTCGGCCACAGCCTTCTTCACGGCGTCAACCCGAAGCACGGTGTTCGGGTCGGTGAGAAGTCCAGTGCCGTGAAGCAGGACACCCTTTCCGCCCATGGCCTGGATCGCGGCCTTGGCGCCGGTGTAGGCGGAATTTCCCACGTCAGTCGCGATGCAGAACGTGGTCTTGGTCGGTTCCTGCACGCAGCCTCCGACGGCAATCACCGGGTAGTTCTTCGCGGCCAGCTGGCCGACGATGCCGTTAGCCGCGTTGCCATCGGTCGGGAAGATGCCGAATCCGTCATAACCTTTGGCCGCGAGGCTTGTCAGGAGCTGGTTCTGAAGGTCCTGCTTCCAGTCGGTGGGCACTTCGAACGTGCCCTTGCTCAGGTCGAAGTCGGCCTTGGCGTCTACGATCGCCTGCCGCATGGGTTCAAAGTAGGGATGCGGACCGCCGGGGACGATGGCGACAGAGGCGCCGGTCTTGCCTCCGCCGGAGGAGCTTCCTCCGCACGCAACTACGAACAGCACCGTTGCGACGGCCAATAGTCGATGCAAGGCTCTAATCTCCATCGGGCTCCTCCTTAGTTGACTGGGCGCGAATGTCGATCTCGTAAGCTGGAGCGATCCTATAGGATATTGGATTCTTGGTCAAGGCGCCTGGTGGGCACCGCGGGTCGAGTCCGTGCTCTGCCGCCAACGAGCCAAGCGCGCTCACGGGTGATGGCCATCCATCTAATCCGCGAGCGGAGGGCTAAGGCACCAAAGCGCCCAGACCTTCTAGCTTGAGTTCTCCTCGACCGAGAACTGCTCCTGACCTCCGGACGAGCGCGCGGTGGTAGACAAGCGACCCGTCGACGGCGATGGCGTCCGGCACGGACTCCGTCGTTGCTGTACGACTGCTGGGCGCCTGTCAACCCAGGGTTAACGCCCGCGGCGGACCAGTATTCGAATTTTGGCTCCCCTTGGTGGACGCTCTTCGAACCACGCTGCTGAAGCCCCGACCCGAAGTTGCGCTGTTCCGTGGTACGCACGGCCACCCTTGCTCAAACCGTCACGCGCCTTGGCCGCATCGCGGGGCGCCGGCCGACGGCTAGCCCTGGCAGCGGTCTCTTCGCTGCGGCTTTCACAGTGGCTTCGGACTGCGCTCGGCGACTATGAGCACGCGGCGGCTCATGCAGTCCAAGGTGGCTCGCATCTCATCGACGCCCGACCGGATCTGGCTGGGATCTGACCCAGTCTCGGCGGCGAGTTCATCGATTGCCAGCAGCAACAGCTCACAAATGCGCGTCTGCCGTTGCCGCCATCCACTTGTGTCGTCGTATGACCGGACCTCGAATCCTGCCTTCTCGAGAATCGGTTGATGATCAGCCACCTGGGGAGGTCGACCGACCGGCTGACGCCAATAGTCCCACGTGGTGACCACTAGCCGGCCACGGGGCATGAGAATCCGAGCCAGTTCCTGTATCGCGGCCAGTTTGTCGGGCGCGAAGAGCAATGCATCGATGCTCATAACGGCGTGGACGCTCGCCTCTGACAGGCCGGTGTCCTGGAATGACCCAGGGTGGAACTCCGCGCGGTCTGCGAGCTCAAGCGCCACCGCCCGAACTCGTGCCGCGTTGACCGCCGTCTCGGCGATGTCGATCCCGATCAGGCGGCAGCCCGCCTGTGCTGCTACCCATAGCCCCGGACCGCCGCGACCGCAGCCCGCATCGACCAAGACATCACCCGGAGACAGCCGCAGCTCTACGACGAACCTGTTCAGCTCGCTGAGTGTCACTTCACTGTAGGTGTCGAGGGTGGCCGGGTATTCGTCGCCGTAAACCTCGCCCCAAATACGAGCGCGGACAGCGGATGCCGGCGCAGCGAAGACTTCGTTGAATCGGGTGGCCCAGTCTCGCCCGGTCACTGGTCCCAGCATGGCAGGAGCGTTCGATTTGCACGCCCCGAGCACATGTTGCCGCGAGGCATCCGTGCGTCCTGAAGCCACCCCTCCGGCAAGTGGTCAATCGCCGCGATCAAGCGGACCCGGTCTGCGGCTGGCGCATGTTGGAGAGCCTTCAAGGCGGATGGCTTTATCTCGACGCGCCAGGCGGGGCGGTCGGTCAGCGGCGCCTGGATTCGTGTCGGCCGAGCTCCCGACGAGCCTGATCCCAAGGAACGCTCGGCTCAGTCCGAGCCTTGGTCACTGCAACATCTTCGGCAGGATCTCTTGGTTCATCGTCGGCGACGGCGGCATCAAGGCCGACGGACACGAGGTCATGTTCGCGGTTTCTGCTCACGGCCAGGATCAGGAGAGCAGCCGCGGCGATAAGCATTGCCGCGCCGCTCCAGCCGAGTGCTCGCAGGCCACTGGCTCCGTGACGCCCGGCCTGTACGAACGCCTTCGCAGCCGCGATTGGGGTGTCTTGAAGCGGGACCGCCATTGCTAGCCAAGTCTACGCGGCGGCCACAAGACGGAGTTGCCGAGTGGACTTGTGTGAGCCACCGCCTGCAAGTTTGCCGTCGGTTCAGGTTCGGCAGAGCCGATGGCTGCCCACGGCTGAGTGGACCGCAGGCCTAGTGCGAGCCCGATTGGGAGCTAATTGCTGATCTCGGAATCAGTCCCGGTAGCCCTACCATCTGTCACGTCCCACGGTCGTGACCAGTCGCCTCCACAGACGCTGCCAAGCAAACCACCAGATAACCACGAAGACGCCGCCTGCGACAATCCAGGGTAGGAAACCCTACCTTCTGTGGCTCTGGAGGCTCGATTCATGCGGACCAAGCTCGCATCCCTCGCACTACTGCTGGTTGCCTGCGGCGGGCCGGCACCGACCGGCTCGCCACCGACTGCCGCGCCGTCCGCGACGGCCTCTGCGATCCCGCTGCTGATACTCAAGAACGTGTGGGCTACCGTCCCCGACGTCAAGAAGCTGGGCACACCCAACTTCCAGGCGCTGGACCGAAACGAGAACGTTTACGTCGGGGACATCACAAAATACGGCGTCGCCGAGTTCGACCGCGTCGGCAAGTTTGTCCGCAGGTTCGAAGCCCCGGCCGGCGGCGGGTTTCCGACGGGGATCGCAGTGGACGCCGGAGGCAACGTGTACCTCGCCGACGCCGGTTTGTCCCGGATCGTCAAGTTTGACCCGCGCGGCCGGGTGACCAGGACCTGGCCGACGTTCAACCTCCCCGCGGGCGCGGCCGCCGACGGAGCCGGCCACATCTTTGTCGCCGGCCACCGGCTCCACAACCACTACGTCCAGAAATTCGATGCCGAGGGGAAGCTTCTGGCGGAGTTCGGCACCACAGGGAGGGGTGACGGACAGTTTTTCGTGAATGATGCCGAAAACAATTTCGGACCGGAACAGATCGCGGCCGGCCCTGGTGGGCACGTCTACGTGTCCGACCCGGGGGACTTTCGCGTTGTCGAGTTCGATAACAGCGGCGCCTTCGTGCGAAACTATGTGGCCGATCGGGAATCGTCGCCACGGCCGCTGGTCGGCGTCGCGGTGGACGGAGCCGGGAACGTGTACGCCGCGTCCGGCGGTCCCTTGATCAAGTGGGCGCCTGATGGCCGCATCGTCGCCCATCTGGAGCTCCCCCACGTGAATTCGCCCTGGGGCGCGTCCCCGGCGGCAAACTCCGAGGGCGATGTCTGGCTGTGGGAACTCGGCCACAGGAACCCGGACGGAGAGTCGATAGCGATCGTCCATCGTCTTGCGGCGGGCAGCTAATCACTTCGTTCAGGTCGCCGACGCTCGTCAAACTCGATGAGCCGTTGATCACGCCCGCTTAGGTTCGTAGTGGATCAAGGAGATGGAACAGGACGGCCAGCACCACCGGTGGCAATGCTTCAGCTCCTTCGAGAAGATGGGCGCACACAGAATGAGCCTCGCTCCGGAGCAGATGTCTGGCTCCGGTGTCTGGCTCCGGGGTGTCTCCGGAGCGGCGATTCGAACCCCGAACCTTGCGGTTAATAGACGGCTGCGCCCCCCGTTCAGAAACGGCGGCTCGAATTCGCTGAGTACCACTGAGTGCCGCCAAATATCGTCGTTTGCCGCAGGCATTGCGGTACGGCGGGCGTGATGTCAGGGGCGGGTATACCGCCGGCCCCGCGCCCCCTCCGCGTCAGCGAGGAGCAGCGACGTACTGCTCGAGCGCCGTTTCTGGCTAATTCGCTCACAGTCGTCTTTTTGGCCGCAGCTCGCCGTCGAGCCCGCTTAATAGGCCGTCGGTGCTAGACGGAAGCTGACCCGGGGAGACACACCGCCGCCCAGTGACGGTCGCCCAACACGCTTTTTTGGCCCGTGAAAGGTCATATCCAACATCGCGCCAGCGCAACAAGATGTCCCCCGGGTTTTAGGTAGGCTCGCCCGGCGCCCCGACGATGCGCTCGTGGCCACGCTTGTTGGCCAGCTCGGTCAGGTACTGCTCGACGCCGCGATGGTCTCGCATCTGGCGCCGCCGGTCCTTCCCATGGATCGTGATCACAGAGCGGAAGACCCGAAACGACGCGGGGATGCCTTCCTGTTGCCCGATCGTGCGGACGAGGAATCCACGGTAGCCAAGGTTAATAGGGTCTTTCTGTTCGGCAGCCTCGGCAGCCTCGGCCGTCCCGGCCGCAGCCGGCTGAAGCCGATTGCGAAGCTGCTCCACTTCGTCGGGACTTAGAGTCCAGGTCGGGTTCGGCCGCCCCGATAAGGCATCGAGCATCACCTCGACGCCGCTTTCGTCGCCCATTCGAGACCTCCTAGTTGATTTTCACATTGCAGCGGCAGGAGCAGAAATAGCCGCAGAAGACCGTGTAGCCTCCGCGGTCGGCTGTCTCCGGGTTCGTGATCGGTTGGTTGGACTCATCCACGTCGCGGACAGGAGTGTGACCAGGTTTATGCGACCAGCGACCGTTTTTGTCCAGTCGGTACCAGTGGTAGTCAACTCCCGGCCAGATCACGAGCGCCACCCGGTGGCAGCAGCCGCTGCAGGCACCGGTGGCCTCGACCAAACCGTCCGCCAGCGCGCCGGCCGTGATTCCCGCGCAGTCGGTAGAAAATTCGTGCCCGGCGCCAGCCAGGCCCGGCTGCGCGAAGGTATCGGTCCGCTTGTTGTTGGCGTAGTTGTAGCAATTGTTGTTGCACTGGATCACCGCGGTGCATGTTCCCCACGGCGCGCATGGCTCCGGACCACTGCAGTCGTTCCAGTACGTGGGGTTATAGGCGGGTGGCTCCGGCTTGAGCACCCAGCAGATGAACTGGCACAGGAACTTCGGGAGCAGGGCGACAAGAGTCTTCAATCTATCTGCGTGCAGGTCGGCGCTTATGATCGCGCGTGTCTACGAGCATCCGCCATCTCCGAGCCAGAACAACAGCCTGTCCGCCTCGCTGCTCGTTCAGATGCCCTACTCCGGCGGCGGCGGCGACACGAGCAGGCTAAGTGAAGCCGGCTCGAAGCCGGTCTTGTCAAAGGCAACCGACAGGGCCGTCAGCCGATCGGGGTCAATCGGCTTTTCGGCGATGATCACCGCCTGCCCGTTTTCAAGCAGCGCTCGACCGATCGCTTCCTCGCCCTGCATCAGCGTCAGGGAGGCGCCATCGGCGTTCGACTGTGGGAACGTGATCGAGACCTGGCCGCTTGTGAGATTGGCCTTAGCGATCGCAATCAGAAAGGTAAGGGGCTGCGAGGTCCATATCTGCATCGTCGGATCCCCGAACCAGTGATAGATGTAGTGGTCGACCTGGGTCTCGGTCGCGGACTGGAAGTCGAGCCCATTCTGCGTGTCCATGTAGAGCTTGCCGGCATTGAGCACATCTCCCATCCGCGTGATCGGAGTGGAGCTGCCGTAAGTGGACAGGACGTTGGGGAAGACGGCATCGAACAGCCCGAGCACGAGGTGGTTGTTGGTGTAGCTCGGGCTGTCGCGCGAGTCTCCGATCACGCCAACGGCGCCGCCGCCGCTGCGCTGCAACACCTGCTCGGCAAAATTGGGGCTTGCATCGTCGAACTTGCCGCTCGCGCAGTTGATGCTGAAGACCACCGGCAGAAGGCTGCCGTTGGTCAGGCTGGGAATGTTGGCGGTTGAGAAGTCGGGGTTGTTCCAACCGCCGGGATAGCCGTGGTCGCGGTGAAAGACGATGAAGCGGCCGCCGTTCCAATCGGTAACGACATTCGAGGCCGTCCCGTTCCAGGCGAAGCCGGGCTTCTTCAGTGCAGCCGGGATGGCGGTGCCGTCGTAGTAGTAAAGCGGGTTGACCGTCGCGTTGTCGTCCGTGTAGACGCGGTCGACGCTGTAGCCAGACGCGACAAGCGCATCTCGAATCGTTTCGCTCGTCTTGGTGAAGCCGCGTGCGTCGGTCGGGCCCGCACCCTGGAAGTACGACGTGAAAGTGGCATGACCGTAGAAGCCGAAGTTGATGGGTGGAGAGTCCTCGTAGCCCAGGATCTTGGCCACGACTGTATTCGCGGTGGCGAGGTCGCCCGCGGGAATCCTCCCGAGCGCCACGTCCGCGAACAGGTCGGTGTCATCGGCCAGCGCATAGGGAAGGTCCGACGCCATCGTGCCGTCCCAGTCGACGCCATAAGTCGTCGGCACATGGAAAGTCGGTACGCCGGCGGTGTTGCCGAGGAGGATCACGTAGGAAGGCCGCTTGGCACAATTGGCGGTCAACTGTCCGCGGACGTACGCCTGTATCTGCGTATTGGTGGTTCCGATCTGGCCGGACCCGCTGCCGACCTCCACAACCCGCGCGTCGAGGCCGTCGGCTGAGCGAGCCGCAGCGAGCGTGTCGGCGGCCGGGCGCAAGGCCTTGGTGGTGATCACCAGCACCTGCTCGCCGCAGAACAGGTATCGGATGAGGCTGGCTAGATTCCCGATCACCGCCTGATAGTTGACGAGGGTCTGCTTGTAAAGGTCCTGGAAAGGCAGGTTCCAAAGACTGGTGAGGCCGGTATCACCAAAAACGCCCGTGCTCTTGCCGGCGAACGCGATCCTGACGTCAAAGGCGGTGAAGACGCGGAGTGACCTGCGGGCCGGGTTGTACTGAGCCCCGTCGGCTTCGACACCGCCGACGACCAGGTCCCTCATCTGCCCGAGCGTGCCGGCCCGAGCCGGACTTGCAGGGAAGAAGCTGTTCATCGAATAGACGCGTGCGTCGATGGTGAAGGGCTTGTCGCCGAACCGATCGTCATCGGCCGGCTGCTCCTGCTCGGGCCACAGGTCGATGCGGTCGAGCACATAGCTCGAGGCACTCAGGACCTGAAGCGACACGTCGGCACCCATGGGAACGGCAAAGAACGTGTTGAAAGACGGCACGTTCGGCGCGCCGACCTGGTTGTGGAGACCGAGGCCATCCATCGCCATGTCCGTGAACACGCGGCTGCCCCCGACGCGGGAGACAAAATGCGCCTGCGGCAGTGTGAGCCGCAGCTCGAGGCCGTTCTTGTCGCTGGAAACGACCTGCACGACCGGTCCTGCGGCGCTGGTTGGAGCCACGGTCGCTCCGCCACACCGGGCGGCCGCCGGCGTCGCCTTCAGATCAGCGACCACCGCCAGGGCATCCGAATCCAGAACCCCGGCCAGCGCCGTCGTCATTTCCTTCTTGCCTGTCTTGGCCGCGATCTCGTTTCTCAGGGCGGCCAGCACGTTGATGGCGGCGCAGACCTGGCCGCGGGCTGCCGCCGCGGAAGCGGCATCCGCCTTGCTCAGAAGCGGCTGCCTGCTTTCATGAGCAACCAGGCTGTTGATGTCACCAATCAGCCGCGCAAAATCGGGGTCGGCGGGTGAAACTGCGCCGCGGAGGCCTGACGCCGCGACGTCCGGCGACGCGATCGCCAAGAGGAGCAGAGCTGACAGAACAGTGAGGGCCGCGCTGCGCATACCTGCACACCTCCCAGATCAAACCCCGCGGTGCCTGGGCCGACAGTCCAGACGCCAAGTCGAGCCGGCCGGGCAAACCTGGTGGCGAGAATACTCCCTGCCATCTGCCTGTCAAGTAGTGACTTAACAGCGGGAATCTCTAGGAGAAACCGACCAGTGCGCCTGCCAGCGGTAATTAGTCGAGACAGTCTCTGTCCGTTTTCGGAATCCTGACAAAGAGGATCGCACGCTTCTCCTCGACAGGATCACCGGTATCCCAGCCTTTCGCGCCTCCCGCATCAGCCGCTGATTTGCTGGTCGTCGATGCCTCAACCGTCGTGACGGCTAGTCTCAGCGAAGTTGGATTTGCGCCCCTTTCGCGGGAAACCTTGGTGGCTCCATATCTGATGTGGTCCGAAGCCTCTTCGGTACTGCACGAGTTGAGATGGCGAAAGGAAATCTCCGCCGAGCTGGCTGCAACTGCACTCGAACGTCTTGCTACCTCTGAAATCAACCCGCGGCGGCCCAAGGGCCTGACGGCAGAAGCCTAGAGCGTCGCTGATCGGCTTGGCTGGGCAAAAACCTATGACGCTGAGTACGTGGCGCTGGCGCGCCTACTGAGATGCCGACTACTCACGACCGATGCGAAAGTCATGGCATCGGCGAGAGGCCTTGGCAACATCATCGGCCCCGGAGATTTGTAACGGCGGCGCTGCGAGCTTGGATTCGCCAAGCCGCCAACGGTTTTGGAGACCGCGGGCCTGGCGTCCGCCACCGGCTATCATCCACCGACCCAGTTCAGTCGTGAACGGCCGCTTTCTGTGATCGTCCGTCTGCATCCGCCAACGTCCGCACGAATTCGTCCCTAGCCTCGCTGGTCCATGATCGTCCGGCTTCATACGCAGTCCTGCGTCATCTTGGCTGTCACACAGGTGCTTGCATTCCCCATCAGTTGATCCGAACGCGAAAGTCCCAGTTCGCGCGTGTGGGTCGACTTTGAAAGCAGGGACAACGCACCATGGACAGAGCTATGTGAACCGGGTTACTCTCGCAGGTGAATGGGTCTGGCGTCGAGATGCCAGACGACGGCTCTACTCAGCAGGAGGAGGAACTATGCCCTTACTTAGAGATCTTCGGGTGTTTGGCCTCATCGCGGCACTGGTCGCTGCATGGGCGATCGGCGGCGCGGTTCCGGCCGCGGCCGACTATGGCAACAGCAATGGCAATGTCCAGCTGTACCAGGTCACGGCGTCGTTCAACTGTAATAACCCGTCCTTTTGCGGAAACAATCTGGGCGGCTTCTGGGCCTGGGCGGTCTTCAACCAGGACGGCACTTTCGATGCCGAGCTAACCGGCTGTGGCCACCTGGCCAACGATCACGCACCCGGGCTTCAGGGTGCCCAGCACTTCCACGCTGACGGCCACTACATCGTCACCGACTTCGGGCTCGGTCCCTGGATCGTCGTCGTGGACGAGGTGGACACGGCCAGCGGCGGGTTCTTGGGGACGGGGACGGTGATCACCGTGCCGAGCGAGTTCATGCCGATCGGGCCAGCCGCCAAGGCCAAGCTCTCGACCGTAGATTTCTTCGGCTTCTCAGCCCCGGGCGTCTCGTTCCAGGTGACTGTGACGCCGATGCACACCTAAGCGGCACAAGCGGGCAAGCGACAAAAGGGCCGCCCCGGCGGCCCTTTGTTGTCGCTGCCCACCTTCTTGTGCGTGCGGGTTCGGCGATTCGCGGTCGCCCGGGCCCGAGAAGATGGCCCCCAGCGCCTTCGCCTGGTCCGGATGGGCGCGCTCGTCGAGGTAGAGGGCCACCTTCCAACCACCCTCGGTCATGCGTTAGGGGAGTGGACGGCCAGCGCCACGTTCATGCCGTCAAGGCGCACGCCATCCATCTCCCCGCGCGCGATGTGCCAGGCGAAAAAAGACATCACAGGCGTCCTCGGCCGCTGCGGCCAGGAAGTTGCATGGGCAGCTGACCTGGCAGGTGCAGGACTCGAAGTAGTCACCGTCGACGTGGAAGCTCGTTGGCTCCTCCTATTTGAGTGTTGAGGCCCATGCCGGGGCGCGGCAGACCTCCGCCGAGACACCGCCAACCGAATGCAGAAGGTCCTTGAAAACGACGAACGGTAACGCCGACATCGCTGTAATACGAAATGGCATTCGGCCAGCGCTTCGATCCCGGATCGCCGTCAGCTAGGAGGAATATTGAATTGGCTGAGTGCCGCAATAATCACTGCGCGTCGCCAAGGCAACCTTGAGTTGATTTTGAGCGCTGCGCTGCGGCTTGCTTACCCGCGTCTCCTTCGTGTGAGCCAGCTCATCCAGCCCAAGACTGAAAGTCCAAGCACGATCAGGAACGTTCCGAGCGACCAGGTAAGCCAGCCGGTGGCAACAGCGGCGATCATGAGTAATCCAACTGCAGACAGTCCGGCAATTGAGAAGAGAAGGCCAACTGCAAGGCCTTCCCAGCTGGCCTTGGTCACAGCCGCCTACGCCACAGACGGCTGCCTAATGAGGGGTTCAGCCTCCGTACCGGGCCGGCCCCATCCCTCCCCACCCCGAGTCTCGATGACAAACTGCGCGGAATGGACTTGCAGCAGGACTTCGAGAAGACTGCCCTTGAGTCGTGAGTCGATGGCATTGTCGACCAGTTCCATCACGGCGTCGGCAGACGAGCGGTAGTTGGCGAACAGCGAAGCGGTGATAGCCGGGTCGATCCGCTCGCGGACGGTCACACGCTGGGCCATTCCAGCCCGAAATCTATACCCGAATCACCTTTCGAGGTCTTGATCGCGACCTTCGACCGACCGCGCGGCTTCGAGGGCACGAGCTCGGTTCAGCCTAAGAGTGGACCTATCTCGCTTCGTCAGACCGGCCGTCTCCCCGACGAGATCAAAGGTCTGGTCGAGCAGCTCCGATTGCGGCATGCCCTCCCAACCTCCGGCTCGCAGGATCCCAGCCACGACCTTGAAATCGACGCCCGGGCCGGAGTTGATGAGTGCAAACATTTCTCGCCGATCCTTCTCACCGGGGAGCGTGTCCGGTCGGTCGAGCAGCGCGGCCATCTTGGCCACGAACTGACCCTCTGCCGTAAGGATCCTGGTGCGATCGAGCTTCTCGGTGTGGTTCATCAAAACTTCGACCGGAATCTGCAACCGTTGACCGAGTTTGGACTGATAAACCGGATACACATCAACCCCGACGCCTTCGACCTTGATCTCGAATTTCCGGCCGCTGATGTGGTGGCTTGGGGACAGCTGGAACTTTGCTTTTAACTTGGCCAAGGTCGGGAGGTCGACAATGATGTCGATGTCGTGGCTCTTGGCAACGCGTGTCCTTATGTATGTGGCCCAGCCGCCGATGAGGACGGCGTCGGGAAAGTCCCGAAGGAACCTCTCCATCACCGCCCGGACGTCATCGTCGTCCGACCGAGATCGGCGCTCAGGCGACATCGCGCAGCAATTCGCGGTCTAGAGCTTCGAGGAATCGCTGTGCCTGCCAGGTTGGAAGATTGAAGAGGTCCGCGTAAACTTGGCAGCGCGGCGCAACTCGTCCGTACCGGCTGAGGAGAGGATCGGGCTCAAGAATCAGAAGGTTGGCCGGGCCGCGCCGACGCGGAAATCGGCGCCTGACTTCATTCCCATCCCCATACACGACCACCTGCTCGTAATCGGCGACCACGTTGCGTCCCTCATGCAGAACGAAAGCCGTGTACGCAGTTGGGATGACCGAGACTTGAAGTCGAGCTTCGATCTCGCTGACGGTCAGTGCGACTCTGGTTGCGTAGACGATGTCTCTCTTGAGGTCGCGCTGCGCGGCCCATAAGAGCTGGAGCCGCCTCGGATCCAACACGCGCAAGCCGCTGGCGCTGCCGCGGACAGCACCGATTGCTCGGGGGCGCTCGAGAGCCTTGTGGATGGTGGACACAGGTAAGTTGAGCTCGGCGCCCAATTGAGTCAGCGAGCTGCGCCTGATGCCCAGATCAAGTGCGGCGACAAGCAGATGGCGCCAGACCATCTCGGTTCGGCTAATCATTTGACCAGTTTACGCCATTTGGCGAATTCACGGTGCAATTCATCAAATCGTGCATCTCCCTGGGTTCCTGTACGTCCACTGCGAGTCAGTTGATCGGATCTGCCGTCAGCAGAAGGACAACCATCACCTACGCGGTCACGTTCACCGATGCTTTCGGCGACACGTCCACCGTGGCGAGCGACAAGGCGGTGGTGACCATCGCCGCCGGACAGGCAGCCATACGGTCGTTTTCATTCGCCGTCAAGAACTCGACGCCCAGCGGCACGTACTTCGTCACCGTCACGGCGAGCGACGTGACAGGGTCGGTGAATCAAACGGGGCACATTCGCAGTTACGTGATCCGAGGCGTCCAGTCCAGTCGCTGCCGATAGCAGAGGGTTATCAGCAGCAGTTCTACAGCCTGTTTTCCTGACCGGTTACAAGCTCTAGAGCCCGTTTGCGTCCCCTGCGCAGTTGCGTGGCGGTCACCTGATGACCTCGGTCCATGAGACGATGTCGTGAGTGCCGTCGGGATGTTGGTTGACGTACACCGGAGATCCAGACGAAATATCCGCAAACTTGACTGCATACTTGAAGGTGCCTCTGGTGGTCACATCCCCGCCCAGGTACACATCGACCTGACCTCTTGGCGCAACGCCTCCACAGACAATCCGTCTGTTCTTGGCGTCAATGTCGCAACCAGACGTGGTGTAAAACCCGGACAGAGTGGCGTTGGCGTGATGCGCGAACCAATCTGCGTATCCAGAGCCGACGACGAAGATCAGAGCGAGTTGGCGGAGGGCAGGTCCGGTGTTGAGAAACGATCCCTTCCAGCACGCTGAATCGTTGGGATGTGCGACAGGGCAGTACTCACCGCCCAGCTGGCCGGTCAGTGGCTGCGTAATGGGAGGTGCCGTGCTCGGTGTGGAGCTGATTGAAGGTGTTGCCGTCGCGACCACATTCCCAGTGGGTGCCTCAGCCGAGTTTCGATTCAGCGATTGAGTCAATGCATAGACACCCACCCCACCGACCATCAACACGAGCGCGGCCGCAGCTGCAATCATGATGAGGCTGCGACTTCCGCCCGAGGACTGAGGTGCCATCCATGGCTGCATCGGGGCGGTATCCGTGTAAGCCGGCTCGGAGGGGATCGCTATATCGGCTGTTGCCGTGGTTTGAGATTGCGACGAATGATCTGGAAGGTCGGTCCCTTCCGGTAACCATGAAGGCCGGGCGGACTCCGGTTCAGGCTGCGACTTCGGGATCAACACCGGAGAGGCTGGTGCCGGCATGGGACGCCATGCCTGGCCATCCCACCAGTAAGCGCCGTCGGGCGAGATCTGACGAGTCGCTTCTGTCACCCAGGCAGCTTACGCACTGTGCCCGCAATCCGATCCCGAATAGCTGACGAGTTTTTGTTAATTGCTTGTTCGCGGCGGATTGAGGCACCGGCTAATCGAGGTCGAGCGCAGCGTCCATCGCACAACTCGCGCGCCCGATTCAGCGGCCTGTCGCTCGGCTTCGCCTTGATACAGACCGGGGTAGAAATGTAGTTAGCGATATTGGCCCTATCGAGACCACCATTCGTTCTAAATGACGGTCGTAGCTAGATTTCGTATTCGGATTTGACTCCGGAGCGGGGATTCGATCCCCCAACCTTTGCGATTAACAGATCTCTGCAGCCCGTTGAGAAACAGCGGCTCAAATTCGCTGCGTGCCGCTGCGTGCCGCCACGCGGAAAGCCGGCGCCAAATTGGCGCCGGCTTTTCTATGACCTCAGCAGGGGGGTAGGACCGTTCCCCCGAGGCTCGATTCGAGGCTGCTGTAGAAGGTGTAGTCGGCGCTGGCCGTTGCGGCGTCGATCTGAGCGGCGCCCACAGCTAGGCAGAGGGCGTTGTGATAGACGAGCAGGGCGTCGAGCTGGAAGGTCGTGGCCAGCGTGGGGGTGACGTGCTTGCCCGACTGCCCTTCGACGTGGCTGATGAAGCTCTGTAGATCCAGGAGTGCCTGTGCGTAGTCCCCGCTCGCCATGTCCGCCTGCACGGCCGCGAACTGCTGGCGGTAGGAGTTCGCCAACCCGTCCGCACCTGGTCCGTAGATTCCACCGCCGGCCAGGGCATCGTCGATCAGCTGCGCCATTGTCTTGTACGTCGCGGTGGTCGTGAACGCCGCGGTCAAGGTGGCGGGCGGCGCCGGCGTGAAGCCCTGGAAGAAGTACTGCAGGCCGCCTACGCCGTTGACGTTGGCGTCCGCGTTCAGGGCGAACGGTCCGTCATCGACGAACAGGGCCAGCGGACTTAAGTCGTTCGCGGTGCCAAGAAGCGTGGTGCCGTTGAAGATGTGCGTGTCGTTGGCACCCAGTCCGGTCGTCATCACGGTGACCAGGTGCTGGGACACGTAATTTGCCGTTGCGGTCTTTGGGCCGGTCATCAACACCGTCGTCGACGGGGAGGTGCCTGACGCGTCGCCGCTCCAGTGGTCGAACCGGAACCGGCTGTCCGAGCTGACGGTGATGATCGCGTCGGTCGTGAGATTGACCGTCGTGCCCGCATTCTCCCAGGCGCTCGGCGTCAGGCTGACATCGAGGGCCGCCGCCGCGGGCGGCACGGCGTGGACGGTGAGTAAGTACTGCGTGGTGTAGACCGCTGTCTTCGAGAAGTTGGCGGTCACGTTGACCGTGGCCGGCGGCTCGGCGGTGACGTAGCGGATGCCGGGATTCGGGTCGTTAACGGGCGACGGGAAGCTGTAGCTGTGGGATGTGCTGTCATCCACGATGGTGTTGAAGGGCAGCGAGACGGTGCCGCCATCGAAGGTGGCCTGATGCGGAACGCTTAGAGGCAAGCCCGTTTCGCCAAGGTGGAAGGTGTGCGTGATCGGCTCGCAGGCGATGTCGGCGTTCGACCAGTAGGGGGCTACCAACAGGCCGTTGGTTAATCGCACCGACGGAGTCGGCACGTCCCCTGCGCTCGAGCAGATGTCGGCCGCCTCGCCGCTCATCAGGATATCGGCATTGAAGCCGGCCTTGGAATTGTCGATCCAGCCCGTCAGGATGATCGGATCGGTCGATGCCTCGATTAGCTCGTGGGTCGCGGCCGTGCTCATGCCGTCCAGCGCGTTCGCCGCGCCGGCGATCGCACAGTCTGCCGGGACCACCGTGTAGGCGAAGCTCTGCGGCTCGAGCACGGGGATCACAAACGGCGGGAACGGGACGATCTCGGTGGTCCACGCCAGGTTGGAGCCAAAGAAGTGGTAGGCGCCGAAGTCCCCGCAGCTGCTGATCGCGATGTCGTTGATCTGGGTGTTCGTGGGGAGGTAGACAGCGTATACGGTGTTGTCGTCCGGCTTGGGGATCCCCGTGAGCACGGGGCGGATGATCGGGTCGGGGCCCGGCGCCGTTTCGCATTCCATCCAGAGGGAAATGGAGAAGAAGTCCGTGACCCCGCCGATCACCGGCGGCGGGCACAGGATGCTGGCTCCATCCGACCCCGTGAAGGAGGCCGAGCCAACGCCATACTGCGCGGCCTTGGCGAAGTAGTTACTGCTAACTAGGCTGCCCGTGAAGCCGTCGATGTTCCCACGGCTGATCGCCGCCGGGTTGTCAGAGTCCCAGCTGAAGTCGAAGTACAGGTTGTGAATGGCCGGATTCCCGAGCACTCGACCGCCGTTGTAATCCAGACGATTGGGAGGTGCGCCGGCGCGCGCTGGGCTGACGCCGGCCAGGAGCGGTACGCTCGCCAAGGCGAGAACCAGCAGTGCACGCAGGACTTTGTGATTCACGGCCGGTTCCCCCCCACTCCAGAGCGTCGAAAACTCACGCGGTTGAACGAATCGCCACCATACTCACGCCGACCTCGCCAGTTGTCAAGGAGGCACGGCCCGTTCGTACACGTCCTTTCGGAGCGCTTGAGAGCCGCTGTACGCGGGAGTGACAGCAAACGACGTTAAAAGCGCGCCGCGCCGTGGCGAGCAACCCGATCGCGGTGGCGCCCCCTACCGCCGAAAGCGTGGCGAGTGCATCTCACGCAGCCCGCTGCCGCCCAAACAACCCGGACTCTAGGCGGCGGCGGCTCGCACCACACCAGCGACGTAGGCAAGCGCCGCCGCTCCCTCCGGCACCTGATCCGACATCAGGTGCCATCCGTGCCACATTCCGGGCCAGTAACGGGCCTCCACGGGAACCCCGTACCGCCGCGCGGCCTCTTCGAGCCGGGCTGCTTCGCCGGCGAGCAGCTCATTCTCGCCCGCCACGATGTGCAGAGGCGCAAGCCCGGACAGGTCGTGATGGATGGGGCCAAGGTCGGGGGTTGAAGTATCGTTGCCGGCTACGTAGATCTTGTGGGACTCGACGACAAAGCGCGGGTGCACGAACGGGTCGCGAATTCGCCAGATGCGATCGTCCTTGAAGCCGAAGTCGACCGTGGGCGAGATCTCAATGCAAACCCTGGGCTGCGGAAGCCCGGCCGCCTTCGCTCGAAGCAGCGTCGCGAGCGATAGCACGCCCCCCGATGACTCGCCGATGAGCACCAGGCGGGCGCCCCGGCCTGCTAGCTCCCTGTAGACCGCAAAACAGTCGTCGTGCGCGTTCGGATAGGGATTGCCCGGGTTGAGGCGGTACTGGATCGCGAAGACCCGCACCCCAGCCGAGCGAGCGATCAGCGCAACGGCCCGCCGGTGGGCCGGAGTCAAGCCGAAGAAGATACTCCCTCCGTGAATGAAGATGACCACTGGATCAGCGGCCGCGCTCTCGTGCGAAATCCAGGTTCCGTTCACGCCGGCCACGGTCTCCAGCTCGACCGCCACGCCCGGGGGGATGCGGATCAGCCGAGCGGTTATCGCGTCCGACCGTCGCCGGAATTTGACCAGGCGCTCGATCGGGGCTGTCGCCATCCGGCCCTGATAAGCGCGCTGAACGCGGAGCAGCGGCCGCAGCAGGCGAGCCTGCAGGCTCGGCATGGAGCAACCATGCTAGGCCGACTTTGAAAACTCAGTAAAGCCGCATTCTCCCGGCAGGTCGCCAGGGCCCATGCTCTGCCACTGCCACCGGCAGCAGGCTGACCGCTAGGGCGAGCAGTCCCCAGACTCCATATCCGACACCGACCGCCCAAGGCTATGACTTCACCACTGAGGCACGATTAGTGCAGCGATCGCAAGGATCAGAGCGGCGGCGATGCCAAGAAAGACTGAACCAAACATAAGGGTGCTGAAGGACATGCCCATGAATCGTCGGTCCGGGACGACTACGCGAAGAAACGGGAGAACCACGGCCGAGCTCGCTACGAAGCCAATCGTTACGCCGCTCGCCCCGAGTAGGACACCTCTCGACCCAGCCAGTGATTGGTTGCGAACACCACCCATCCCAGCCCGGCAAACAAGAAGGCGTAACTGATCGGAATCCATTTCCGCGACCGTCGAATGGCTGCTTTTCTCTCCTCATCGATGGGAATCAGCTCGACCCGCTGCGATCTAGTTAGGAAGACTCCGATTCCAGCGAGACCGATGAAGAGCAGGAAACCGAGGACGGCCAAGAGCCCCGCTAAGACGAAGCCTATCGATTGGCCCGGCGGCCCCACTCCGATAAAAAAGAAGCTGAAACTCGCTGCGAGCCAACAAGCCAAGCCGAGCCACGCCAACGAGTACCCAATGCCACGCCATGGCTGTGGTAATCGTTTCATACAGGCGGTTCTCTTCGAGCTCCTCTCAACTAGCCATGGCTACATTGCTCACACCAGCGGAGCCTACCTATCAGCAAGGAGGAACACCATGAAATGGGTGACTCGGAAGAACGCCAACGTAGATCGGGTGGCGTGCCCTTGGCTCGTCAAGCGGTTCGTCGACCGCTAAGCCACATTCCTCTACGTTGCCCCCGAGGAAGTGATGTCGACGGCGCAACGCGAAGATGCGATCCCCTACGACGTACCGGACGTTGAGCTCGGGCACGTCGATAGCCGTTGCAGCTTTGAATCGATCATTGTCAAGTACGGCCTCGAGGATAAGGCGCTCAAGCGTCTCGCCCAGATCGTTCACGGCGCCGACGTCGCGGCTGACCGCGACAACTGTCCGGAGGCTGCCGGCCTCTACGCCATCGCTCACGGCTTCGCCCTCGTCTACGCCGAAGACGACCACCGGAAGATCGAGCTGGAGAGTCCGATGTATGACGCTCTCTACGCTTGGTGCCAGAGGCAGGTGGCACGCGACCAGTGGCATTGGAGCTACCAGGCTACTGAAAGACGCTATCCGCACAACTGTGCAGATATACTCGTGCAATGGCCAGCAGGTTCGAACACCAAGCCCCAGGCGACCCGCTGCCTGACCACGAAGCCAACTCCCTGGCTGAAGCGATGTCTGCTTTCGCAACCCCCAGCCGGCTGAAGCTGCTCTACGCACTTCTTGGCGTGGAGCGAACGGTTGAGGAACTCGCAGCATCCACTCTCCTTAATCCCAACGTGGTCTCTCAGCAGCTGCGGGTACTCAGATTGCTCCGCCTAGCCGCCGCCCGCCGCGACGGGCGCTACATCCGCTATCGACTCTTCGACGACCATGTGTCGGACCTGTTGGCTGCGATCCGGTATCACGGAGAGCACGCGGCAGTCCAGGGTCGGCCTAGCCACGTGGCGAAGCGAGCCCATGGAGCTGGCTGACATGCGCCCGATAAGGAATCCGTCGCCGCGCCAATAACCGCATCGGTCCTGCTCCTGTCAGCGACCGCTGTCGTCGCAATCGTCCATTCGATCCTTCCGGATCATTGGGTACCGCTCGCGGTCGTCTGTCGCACCCAGCGCTGGAGTCTGGTCCGCGTGGCGCGCCTCAGCGGGTTAGCAGCCGGCGGCCATGTTTTGGCGTCACTGGTTCTGGCTGGGATCGTCGCTTTGATCGGGCTTGAGTTCAGGCGACAGATCGAGACCCAGCAGGGCCACATCGTGGGCGCGATCCTCGTACTTACCGGGGTCGGCCTCTTGATCTGGGGCGTCACTGGTTACGCGCACCCCCACAGTCACCACCGCGTGGGTGAGCAGGGGCGCTCGCACGACCATCGTGGTCACGTCGAGCATGAGGCGAACTTGGCCCGTGTGGGCGAAACCCACCTACACAAGCACACAAAGCCTGAGCTGGCCAGTCGGGCTCACGCCCACGAGCACTTGCACGGACAGAAAATGCACTCCCACCGGCATAGACACGAGGTCTTCATTGAAGCCCGTCGGCAGCTCCTCGAGGCGCGATCCCAGGAGCCGACGCTTGCTGCAAGGCTGGCGATGATTGCCGTGCCATTCGGCGTGGCGGCCTCTCCGGATCTCACCCTCCTGCCACTTGCCTTGGCGGCCACCGCCTATGGGATAGGTACGGTCGCGCTGGTCCTGGGGTTGTTCTCGTTCGCGACCATCGCGACCTTTGTGGGTTTAACAGTTGGCGCGACTGCAGTCGGCTATCAGGTGAAGGGGCATTGGCTCGAGGAGAATGCGAACACCATCACCGCGGTGGTTCTGATCGTGATCGGAATCATTGTGTTCATCGGCTTATAAGCACATTTATTAGATTGCTCGGTACAGCCTGAATTGGTGCCGATGGTCTCGTCCTGCTCGGCTGGCCGATGATCCAGAGGCTTGTCATCGTGTACGCCACCATCAAACAACGGCATCGGGCACTGGCTCAGGAACGCCTGATTAGCCGTCCCGTTGGAGTTCAACGTCTTGGCTTTAAAATCTGGGCGCGCTCGTGGCGGCGCCCAGGTCAAGCGACAGACAGCGCAACCGGAGTTCCCTCGCGGAACGCGCAGGCCACGAACGGGCGCCTTGCGGTTATTGGCCGCAAGCTCATGGTTTGACCGAGAGCCTTAGCCCGCACGTCAAGGTCAGCGACCGGCCGAATCCATGCGCATCGGCGCAAGAGGTTCCGCTGGGTTGCTGTACGGTTGCTACACGGGTGCTGTAGTACGGCCGCACTAGACGTGCGATCAGACCAAATTTCGTATTCGGATTTGGCTCCGGAGCGGGGATTCGAACCCCGAACCTTGCGGTTAACAGACCGCTGCGGCCCGTTCAGAAATGGCGGCCTGTATTCGCTGAGTGCCGCTGAGTGCCGCTGAGTGCCGCTGAGTGCCGCTGAATAGCACCGTTTGCCGCCGGCGTTGCTGTACGAACGGTCCCCGTGGGGCGGTGACGTGACCTTTAGCTCCGTCAGCGCCAAGCCGTAGAACGGCGTCTTGACGATCAGCCTATCGGCACCGAGCAACCCGGAGTGGAGGATCAATCAACGCTGGGTGCGCCGCCACCGCCCTTGAAGAGGCAGGCAAGCGGCTGCCCACCAGCCCACGACGACCGGCACCAACTCGGAACCGGCTTTTGAAGGATGCCGCGACAGCAGATGCCTATATACGAAAGAACTGATCCAGAATGCTGCCCCATGGTGAGGCAGGCGCGGGGATCTCTAGGCGAGGTCATGGAGTCGACAGCATGCGCGGAGCCGCGAGGGCGATGAGCTCCGAATTCCGGTGGTCAAGCGGTTCCGCTTACGAGCACTACGTCGGCCGCTGGAGCCGCCTTGTCGCTTCCGAGTTCATCGCATGGCTTGATGTAGCCGCGGGCGCGACGTGGATCGATGTCGGTTGCGGCACGGGAGAACTAACGCGTTCGATCCTGCGCCTCGCGGCGCCGAGCAAGGTCGTCTCGTTGGATCCTTCTGCGGGCTATCTCGACCATGCCCGCGCGTCGATAACAGACCCGCGGGTCGAGTTCCGTTATGGGACAGACCAGGATGTGCGGTCAGTGGGCATGAGCGCTGACGCTGTTGTCTCTGGGCTTGTACTCAATTTCGTGCCCGACCCCATCGATGCCCTTCGCGCGGCCGCCGAAGCCACGGCGTGGGGCGGCGTGATCGCGGCATACGTTTGGGACTACGCGAACGGGATGGCGATGATGCGTCACTTCTGGGACGCCGCTGCGGAGGAGGATCCAGCGGCCCATAGCAAAGATGAAGGCCGTCGCTTTCCAATCTGTGCCCCCGGCGCACTGAAGTCAGCCTTCGAGACCGCAGGTCTCGCAGCCGTGGCCGCGCGACCAATCGACGTCACCGATAGATTTTCCGATTTCGATGAATATTGGACGCCCTTTCTAAGCGGTGAAGCATCGGCCCCGGGATACCTCGCGTCGTTGCCACCAGACCGCCAATCGCGAGTGCGAGAGATGATCCGGACCCGGCTTCCAATTGCCGCGGACGGATCAATCACGCTCACATGTAGGGCCTGGGCGGTTCGCGGCCGCCGCCTGCCGGCGGACGATCCACTTGAGAGTTCTGTCATGCGGTTTCTGGATCGCGAACTACTGGGTACCCCGGAGGAGCAAGCGGCAGATCTCCTGGAAGACCGCCGGCGCATTAAACAAATGGAGGACGAGCTGCTGGGCATCACGGCCGAAAACCAGCGCGGCCATATGCCGTTCAACGCTCCTCAACCCAGCAGCGGTGGCTTCAACCCTAACGATCATTATTGGGACGGCCATACGTGGTGGTCGTTGGATCGCCGCTGGTGGTGGGATGGACACGACTGGAAGGCGGTTGGAACCGTTGACGCGTCCGTTGGTACGGCAGGCGGTGCTATTGGCATGGGCTGCGCCTCAATGGCCGTCGCAGCCCTTTTCTTCATAGGCTTTGGGGGCTGCCTCTCTTCGGCGGAAATCCCCGCGGTTGCCGTCGTTGGCGGAATTATCGGTACTGTCGTGGCCGTCGCCACGGCTGTCTGGGTATTCGTTCGCAGGGGCCATCCCGCCCTCTATCTGTTTTCTGCGGCCGGGCTCCTAGTGAGCGTGAGCGTCACAGCGTTCGGCCTTCGGGGCACCTGTTCGTAATTCGCTTGGATTGGCGGTGCCGGCCAGCCGCCCATCGGATTTCCGATTGAAGAAAGGTTGTCTGCGAAAATGAGCATTGCGGTTCTCGACCGCAAGCTTCCGCGAAAGGCATGAGAAGTACCAGCCGACCGAGATCAACCAGTCATACACGTCGTGCCAGCCTGCGCCGACTTCGCCAGTACGTTGCTGTACGGTTGCTGTACGCTCGCCCGCTAGCTCCGTCACCGACTCGCGATTTCCTATGCAGTTTGGCTCCGGAGCGGGGATTCGAACCCCGAACCTTGCGGTTAACAGACGGCTGCGCCCCGTTCAGAAACGGCGCTCTGAATTCGCTGAGTGCCGCTATGCGCCCCTGAATATCACGGTTTATCGCCGGCGTTGCTGTACGCGAAAGCGGCTCTTGGGAACGTGCACCAATGCCGTGAAGCGTCAGTCGCTGCGTCCCTTTCCAAACCACTCGGCAGCTCCAGACCCCCACCAAGGACGTAGTGGCGGCAGGTCCGCGAACTCTGGATCGGGAGGAGGTTGCCCCTCCCCATCATCGCCGTCCCAACGCCTACCGTATTGGTCTGGGATTGCCCCCCATCCGAAGTAGGGAATCGGTGCTTCGGGAACGATACCCAGGGTCTCCATCGGGTCCAAGGCCGTGTCGCCCACCGTACAAAGGTGGGTCCAGTCATCGCCGAGGTCGAAAACGTAGATGAACTTCTCGCCTGGCTGAAGGCGCAAGAGCCTTGCCTTCCTGCCGTCGAGCACCTCTTCGTTGTCGAATTCCGGATCTGTAATCCCGAATCGGGTGCCGTCGGACATCTGGAACTCGTGTAGATGGGAGCGGTCCCAGCGGGCGAAGGCATCATCGACGGCGAGCGCCAGCTGAGCGAACGTGTGGTTGCGGTCTGCTGCGAACAGGCGCCCGGGCCGCGGCCAGCGTCGCTCCCCTCGGCCTTCGACGAGCTCGATCCTTATCGAGAGCCAAGTTCGCGGACTTCGCGGACTCCGCACGCCCACGGTTCGCTTCCGCGTAATCGCGGCCTTTCGGGCCACGTGCACGCGCGTCCGGACCAACTAAGCCTCAGCCAACGATTTAATACGCATCATCGCTCCATTTCTTCGCCTCGAGTGTGCTCGGTCGATGTCGTCCGATCACCAGGCTTCCTCGGCTGGTCAAGACGGTGTGTCTTACCTGGCGTCTTTTCATCCGTAGCTGTCAGCTCCTGCTCCACAGCTTCGCTTACCAGCGGCAAATCTTTCTTGATGGGTCGCGCTCCTCGCTCAGAGCGGAACCGCCTCCTGTAGGATCCTTTGCCCAGTAGGGGACGTTGGGTCCACGACACTCACATGCACCGACGTACCCAGCAATCGACTCAGATCCTGCTCGAGCTGGCCCAGCGCGCCAAAGTAGGCAAAGCCTTCAGGCACCGGCTCCCGAAAGTCGACCAGGATGTCGACATCGCTGCGCTCGTCGGCGGCGCCGCGAACCACAGAGCCAAAGAGGCGAGCATTTGCCGCCCCACGTTCCTCTAGCAAGCGCTCGATTTGTGGTCGCTTTGCGCGCACCTGCTCAAGCGTAGTTCTCATGACCATCATTCTCCATCTCCGGCCACAGGTCTTGCCTAGCGCAAAGCCAAATCCCGAGCCAAGGAGGGCGGCTGCTCGACCTTTTCCCCTACGTTGCTGACGGTTGTTGAAGTCGCCGGCAGGGCTCGCACGGCATAGCAGCGAATCGGTTAGTCCCTGCTTCCTGCTCCAGGCGGGTGATACGTGGTTCTGGGCCGCTTGGTTCCAGGCAGGGACGTGATTCAGGAACCAAATCTGGTCCTCGGTGTACTTTCAGCGTGAGCGGGTTGAAACAGTTCCGGCTTCGGCGCCCGTATACGAGGTGAAGTTGTGGCCAGCAGTGCGGAGCAGCAGCTTGTCACCCGGGCTCAGGGCGGCGATGTTGTTGCGTTTGAGGCCATTCTCGCTCCGCTCATCGATCCAGCCCACCGCCTCGCCTGCGCTCTACTGCAGGAGCCGGATCTGGCCAAAGATGCCGTACAGGAGGCATCTGTCCATGCCTGGCGAAAGCTCAGCCGCGTACGACCAGGCAGCGCTGTCAGACCCTGGTTCCTCGGGATTGTTGCCAATCAGTGTCGGGAACAAATGCGTGGGCGCTGGTGGCACATGATCCGAATGTCTCAGCTGCAGCTCACGAGTTCCGAGCTGCCAGAAGATGCGGCAGTGCGAAGGGCGCAGCTGCGAGAGGCCCTGCTGAAGCTAAACCACCGCGAGCGCAGAGTGCTCGTCCTTCGCGCGTATCTCGATTTGCCCTGGGATGAGGTCGCAGCGGCGGCCGGAGTCACAGAAGCTGGCGCTCGGAGTCGTTACTACCGGGCGCTGGACAGGCTGCGGCCTCTGCAGGGATCTCAGGAGGCGCTGACATGAGCGAACGTTGGATCGAAACAGAGATACGTGCAGCTTTAGACGAGACGTATCAGCCGGCGCCGGAGCTTTTGGCGGCGGCGATGGCGGGGATTCGGGACGAGCAGCCGAGGCGACGGAGCTGGACATGGGTGGCTGGGCTCGTTGCCGTATCCCTCGCACTGGGAACGGTTGCAGTCTTCGTGTCGACGCCGAGAAACCCCACTCCGCATCCCAATTCAGCAAGCGCCTCACTACCAAAGCCGGTTCCTCAGCCGATCACCCGCACCACTCTCGGGGCTCAGGTCGCCTGGGTATCGGTCTATACAAAGGACCAGTCCTACCTCGTTGCCGTCGACTCCAGCGGCCGAGTGGTCGCGCGTCTTGACCAGTCAATTGCGTCGGGTAGCGCCGGAGCCTATGGCGTCTGGCGCTCCGCCGATGGAGCGACCGTCTTTGCAGTCAAGGCGAACCAGATCTCTGCTTACTCAGCCCTCGATGGCACCCTGCGGCGGACCTACTCCCGAGCCCAGGGGGACGTGGTAGGCGACGCTTTCAGTCTCGACGGTCGGTGGCTCGCGATGCTTCTTCTCGACACTGGCCTGCGACTGCAGCTGATCGACCTACGAACAGGGTCGTCGCAGATGGTTCCCGTCGCCCACGACCCGAACGCAGTGCTACCTGGCATGACCTGCGCCGGCAACTCCAGCGGCACGTGTGAGACCACGGTTGCCTGGGGGATGACCATCTTCGCGCCGGATTCTGCACATGTGTACACGCTGACTGATTGGGGCGGGCCAACACGCGTTAGCGCCTTCAAGCTGGACGGCGGCAAGCTGAGTCAGACAGCAACGGCTGTTGACGGTCAGGGGAGCCGCAGTTTTCCGAGCTGTGCAGGACCTGCAATGGCAGCGAGCATCATCGCCGGCGGGCAGACCCTAGTTGCCTTCTGCCACGTTGATGGAACGGTGTGGTTCTTCGACCTCGGCCGCTTGGCGACCTTGGACGTCATCCGCTCAAACCAGAGCAATCCGTTCGTCCTCTCACCCATCTTCACCCCCGACGGTCAGCTCCTCTACCTCCACGGCCCATCGCCGGGCTTGGGGGACTCGATGCAGGTCGTCGACCTGACCACTCGCAAAGTGCTCGGCCCCCTGTCTACACCCATCAAGGCCGATCAAGGCGGTCTGTTCGCCTGGCTGATCACCACCGCCTATGCGGGCGGAGTGGCCAGCACCGTGCCAATCTCGCCGGATGGCCTGAAGCTCTATTCCACCACGGACTACGACGGAGTCATGGTCCTAAGAGTTCCTGATCTGAAGCCGGTGGCCAAACTCGCGGCCGGCTTCAATTCAAATGAAGTGTGGGTCTCAGGCGATGGCCGAACCATCTATGTGATCTCGGACGACGCGAAGCATCTGTTGGTCATGGGCAGCGACGGCAGTCACCAAAAAACGGTCACTCTCCCAAACCCCGCCACCGGTTTCGTTGCCTCGGAACACGGCTAGCAGCATCACCAACCTTGCGGTTATTGGCCGCAAGCTCATGCTTTGACCGAGAGCCTTAGCCCGCACGTCGAGATCAGCGACCGGCCGAATCCATGCGCATCGGCGCAAGAGGTTCCGCTGGGTTGCTGTACGGTTGCTACACGGTTGCTGTAGTACGGCCGCGCTGGACGTGCGATCAGACCAAATTTCGTATTCGGTTTTGGCTCCCCTTAGTGGACGCTCTTCGAACTTTTCTCCTAGTCCCGACCTCTGAACAACTCGAAGTCCTGGATCATCCATGGGCTCA
>WNGG01001073.1_pt1 | contig 34747 bp, 34 predicted proteins | sample 5400661 | NCBI WGS metagenome assembly WNGG01 (sample SAMN13153372, study PRJNA577476) | soil metagenome | isolation source: 100 cm soil or saprolite under Garry oak tree replicate 1 | place: USA:California | collected 2016-06-15
GGGTGTGTGAATCCGGGTGAGTTGGTGCAGGTGCCGACTGCGGAGGAGATCCTGAGCATCTTTCGGAGTCAGTACATCCCGAGACCGGTGGTTCAGCTGAGCCCGGGTCAGCGTGGGCTGACGGGACTGGCGACCTGGTACTGGTACTCGGGCGGCGCGGACGTGTCGGTCGGCTTCGGTGCCCGCGGATTCGCGATCACGGCGAGCGCCACGGCGACGAACTTCCGGTGGTCGACGGGCGACGGGTCCGTGCTGACGAGCCCAGCCCCCGGAAGCCCAACGGCACCCGCGGCGCAGCACGTCTACAGGACCAAGAGCGCGGGCTACCCGGTCAGTTTGTCGATGGCCTGGACCGGGCGCTATACCTGGAGCGGCTTTGGAGACAGCGGGAGCGGGCCGCTCGGGCCGGTCACCGTGACAGGTGAAATCCATCCCTACCCAGTCGCCGAGGTTCGCAGTGTCCTCCAATAGATTCGATCCGCTCGATGAGAACGAGCGCGAGTGGTTGCGCTCCTCCCGCCGCCGGCGAACGCGGCGGGCATGGGTGTCGCTGTTGGGCGTGACCGTGGTCATCGGGTTGCTGGTCTGGCTGGTCATCGCGCTCCTACCGCGCGGCGGTGGCGGCATCCGCACCCCCGTCGATACCTCGGCGCAGGAGCGGCTACTGGCCGATTCGCGCCAGGCCCTCCAGGACTGGGGCCGCTTCGGCGTGAGCGGCGACCTCAACCTGGTGAAGGCGTCCTTCTGGCCAAATGGTCCCCAGTACAAGCAGCTCGTGCGCGAGGCGCCCCAGCTCCGGCAACGCCCGATCGGGCCGCCCGCCTACCAGTTCGTGCTGGAGGACCCGGTGACCGTCCTCCAGGCTGGTAGCGACCGGCTGGTGCGCGGCGTGGTCAAGAGCACCCGCCAGGGCCAGCCGACCCGCTCCTTCCGCTGGGACATCTACATGCGACAGGACCGCGCCGCGGGCGGTCGCTGGCGCGTGTGGACGGTCGCGAACACCCCGCAGCGCTGAGCCGCCGGCCCGCTACGCGCCGCCGCTCAGGGGCGGGAGCATGATCAGCTCGTCCGGGAAGATCACGTCCGGGTTGCCTGACCGCAGTGAGCTGCGATTGACGGCGATGACCCGCAGCCAGTAGGCGGCGATCTCGTGATCGGACAGGTCGCTGGACCGCTGGTTGGTGACCGCCGCGAGGTGGTCTCGCGAGATCGTCCAGAGGTTGTCGCCCTGCACCACCCGGTGGGACCTGGTCGGCTGCCCCTCGGGCGGCTGCGGGCTGGGCGAGGGCTGGTTCCCTCCCGGTGGAGCCGTGGTGGTCGGCGGGGTCGTCGTGGTTGGCGGCCGAGTCTCCGGGACGGTGGAACCCGGCGGGCCGGTGGTCCTGGGCGGCGCCGTGGAACCCGGTGGGGCGGTGGTCCTGGGCGGCGCCGTGGATCCAGGTGGGGCCGTGGTCCTGGGCGGCGCGGTGGTGGGCGGGGCGGTGGACTCCGGTGCGGTGGATCGTGGGGGCGTGGTGGTCTTCGGCGGCGCCGTGCTCGACGGCGGCCCGGCCGGGCGCGGCACGTACCCGGTGGTGCTGGTCGGCGGCAGGGTGCTCGGCGGTGTGGTGGTCGAGCTCGAGGACGGTCCGGTGGTGCTGCTCGGCGAGGTCGACGTGGGCTGGGGCGGCGCGGCGGGCGGGTTGCCGGCGGGCCGGGGGACGTAGCCCGGCTGGCCAGAGGTGGTCTGGGTCGGCTGCTGCGCCAGCAGCCCGGCCGAGCGCGGGACGTAGCCGGGGAGGCTGGCCGCTCGGGCTGGTGCCTGCTCGCGCGGCGGCCCGGCGGGGTTGGGAGCGTAGGCGAGCGGGCCAGCGGCCTCGGGATTCGGGTGGTCTGCAGCGACCGGCCCCGGCACCTGCGGCGCCATCACGGCCACTGGGGCGGTGCCGGCGATCGCGGCGCCCGTGCCGCCACCCATCAGCGAGGTCGCCAGGGTGAGCGCCAGGGCATGGTCGGTGGCCCTGCGCACGACCGGGAGGGTGAGCCAGCGGACCGCCCGGATGGCGCTCGGCACCCGGGTCAGGCTGGCGAGCAGGTAGAGCAGGTTGCTGCCGAGGAGCCACCAGGCGATCAGCAGCGCGATGTTGCGGAGGATCGCGGCGAGCACGTCCTCGACCGGGCTGTTCAGCAGCCACGGGGTCAGGCTGTGCCAGGGAATCCGCAGCTCGGGGACGCTTCCGAGCCGGGTGAGGAGGACCACCGCCGCGAGCTCGAAGGCGAGCAGCGAGAGGAACGACGCTGCTCGCCGCAGGACGGCGGATCGGCTGGTTGCCACCATTGCCCCGCTTGCCTCCGCGGCCCTTTGATCTGGACAATGTACACAAGCGAGCCATGAGTGTGGACCACGCAGCAAACCATGTCAACGCGGCAGCCGGTGGCCCGGGGCCGCGGCCCACCCCCGCCGGTCCCGCCGGCCCGGCGCCAACCCGCAAACCCGGCGGCCCGGCGCCCCAACCCCCGGCGGGGGCGGGCGGGAAGGCGCGGACGGGGTGAGCTTGCTGGCTTGCCGTCGGGCGAGGCACGCGAGAGCCTACTGGGCCTACGATCCAGACGATCCCGAGAGCAAGGAGTCGGTGCCTGTGCGTGTCGCCGTGCTGAGTCGTGAGTACCCGCCCGAGGTCTACGGGGGTGCGGGGGTGCACGTCGAGTACCTGGCCCGCGAGCTCGACCGGCTCGTCGACCTCGAGATCCACTGCTTCGGCAAGCCCCGCGGCGCGATCGCCTCCGGGCCGGCCAAGGTGGTCGCCTACCAGCCGTGGGAGCGCCTGGCCGGCGACGCCAGGCACCTCGGCGCGCTGCGCACCGTCTCGACCGACCTGGCCATCGCCGCCGGCGTCGAGGGGGTGGACCTGGTCCACAGCCACACCTGGTACGCCAACCTCGCCGGCCACCTGGCCAAGCTGCTCTACGGCATCCCGCACGTGCTGACGGTGCACAGCCTGGAGCCGCTGCGGCCCTGGAAGCGGGAGCAGCTCGGCGGCGGCTACGAGGTGTCCAAACTGTGCGAGCGGATCGCCTTGGAGTCGGCCGACGCCGTGGTGGCGGTCTCGGCAGGTGTGGCCGACGACGTGCTGACCTGCTACCCGCGGGTCGAGGCCGGCAGAGTCCGGGTGATCCACAACGGCATCGACGCCAACCAGTACCAGCCCGACCACGGTACGGACGTGCTGGTCCGCTACGGGGTCGACCCGGCCCGTCCCTCGGTGGTGTTCGTCGGCCGGATCACCAGGCAGAAGGGCGTCCCGCACCTGCTGGACGCGGCGCATGCGTTCGATCCGGCGGCGCAGCTGGTGCTCTGCGCTGGCGCGCCGGACACGCCCGAGCTCGGCGCCGAGGTCGCCGAGAAGGTGGCCAAGCTCCAGGCGGAGCGGAGTGGCGTGATCTGGATCGAGAAGATGCTGGAGCGCCGCGAGGTGATCCAGCTCCTCACCAACGCGACCGTGTTCGTGTGCCCGTCCGTCTACGAGCCACAGGGAATCGTGAACCTGGAGGCGATGGCCTGCGAGACCGCGGTGGTGGCGACCGCGACCGGCGGCATCCCGGAGGTCGTCGCCGACGGCATCACCGGCCTGCTGGTCCCCTTCTCCAGCGACCGTGCCGGCGTGGCCACCGACCCGCGGGGCTTCGCCCGCGACATCGCCACCAGGGTCAACCGGGTGCTCGCCGACCCGGCGCTGGCCGAGCGGCTCGGCAAGGCGGGCAGGAAGCGTGCGGTCGAGGAGTTCGGCTGGGACGCGATCGCGGCGCAGACCGCCGCGCTCTACCGGGAGCTGCTCTCCGCCCGGGACTGAGCCTCCGCCGCGCCCGAGGAGCGAGCCGGGGCCGAGGAGCCCCGGCCGTGCGCGCTCCTGGCGGCGCCGGCCTTGGTGGCGATCCCGTCGAGCACCAGATTGATGACCCCCTCCAGGCCGCCGCGGCCATACGTCGGCCGGCCGGCGCTGATCATGTGGCGGTAGGAGACGAATCCCATCAGCACGTCGAGCGCCAGCTCGATGTCGATGTCCGAGCGGATCTCGCCCCGCTCGACCCCGCGCCGGAGCACGTCGGCCACGATCCGGCGGCGCGGCTCGACGATGTGGCGCATGAACGCCTCTTGCAGCTCGGGGTGGCGGGCGCGGGCGCTCGCCAGCCGGAGCATGAGCTCGGTGACCTCGCTCGACTCGCTGGGCCGGAACGCCTGCCGCGCGAGAGAGACCAGGTCCTCACGGACGCCGCCGCTGTCGGGGTCGACGAACGGCTGCTCCTTCCTGCAGGCCACCGCCTCGACGACCAGATCGGCCTTGGAGGGCCAGCGCCGGTAGATGGTGGCCTTGCCGACGCCCGCGCGGGTCGCGACCGCCTCGATGCTCATCCTGGTGAAGCCTTCCTCGAGCAGCAGGTCGAGGGTGGCCTCCAGGATCGCCTCGTGCGCCCGCTCGCTGCGGGGCCGCCCGGGGCCCTTGGCGGGCCCCGGGCGTGAATCGGACATCGTCGTCATGGCATTGATCATCCCACGTGAAGGCCCATCTCAGTCCGCTCGGTTCCGGACTCGTCGGGCTCGGGCGCGGCAGCGCGCGCCGGCAGGAACAGCAGCGCGACCAGCGCGCCGAGCAGGGCGACGCCGGCGCCGGCCAGGAGCGACACGTCCATGCCGTGGATGAAGGCCGCGTGCGCCTCCGAGGCCAGGGCGCGGCCGGGCGCGCCGCCGAGGCGGCTGGCGATCTGGACCGCGGCGCCGACCGAGTCGCTGGCGGCGTTGGTGAGCCCCGCCGGCAGGCCGCGCACGCTGTCGAGGATGCGCGCCCCGTAGACCGAGGACAGCAGGCTGCCGAGCACGGCGACGCCGAGCACGCCGCCCACCTGGCGCAGGGTGGTCGACACGGCCGAGCCGACGCCCGCCCGCTCGCGCGGCAGCGCGCCCATGATCGCCTCGGTGGCGGGCGCCATGGTGCTGCCCATGCCGAAGCCCAGGATGACCAGCGAGGTGACGACCAGGCCGTAGCCGCTCGCCGTCGACGCCGTGGCAAGGATGGCCAGGCCGATGGTCACGAGCGTCAGGCCGCCGGTCACCACCGCCTTGGTGCCGAGCCGCTCGGTGAGCCGGGCGGACAGCGGCGCGGCCACCATCAGCGCGAGGGCCACCGGGACCAGCCGGACGCCCACTTCGAGGGTGCCGTAGCCGAGCACGAACTGGAGGTACTGGCTCAGGAAGAACAGCGAGCCGAACAGCGCGAAGAACACCAGCGCGGTGCCGACGCTGGCCGCGGTGAAGCGCCGGTTCTCGAACAGGCGCACGTCCATCATCGGGTGGCGGAGGCGCAGCTCAGCGAAGACGAACCCGCCCAGCAGCACCAGCGCCGCAGCGAACGAGGCCAGGATGGTGCCGTCCGTCCAGCCGTGCGACGGCGCCTCGATCAGGCCGTAGACGAGCGCGGTGAGCCCGAGCGTGGAGAGGACGGCGCCGACGGGATCCAGCGGCGTCGCCGCCGGGTCGCGCGATTCGGGGATCAGCACCAGGCCCGCCAGGATCGCCACGGCGATGACCGGCACGTTGATGAAGAAGACCGAGCCCCACCAGAAGTTCTCGAGCAGCCAGCCGCCGATGACCGGCCCGATGGCGATGCCGATGCCGGAGAAGCCGGCCCAGATGCCGATGGCGCGCCCGCGCTCCTCGGCCGGGAAGACGTTGGTCACGATCGAAAGCGTCGAGGGCATGATCAGCGCCCCGCCGATGCCCATGAGCGCGCGGAAGCCGATCAGGCTGCCGGGGCTGGCGGCGAACGCCGAGAGCACCGAGCCGACGCCGAAGATCAACAGACCGGCGCCGAGCACCAGCCGGCGGCCGTAGCGGTCGCCGAGCGACCCTGCCGTCAGCAGCAGGCTCGCGAACACCAGCGCGTAGGCGTCGACGATCCACTGGAGCTGGCTGGCGTTGGCGCCGAGGTCGCGGACGAGCGTGGGCAGGGCGACGTTGAGAATCGTGTTGTCAAGGCCGATCACCAGCAGGCTCAGGCAAAGGACGGCGAGCGTCCACCAACGCCGCTGGTAGGCCCGATCGGGGTCCAATCCGTTGCTCCCTTCCTCTCGGACATGAACGAAACGGTCTCGTTTCGAAACTCTGGAGCAGGGTAACAGCGCTCGGAGAGAAACGCAACGGTCTCGTTTCGTAATGCCTCGGGCGGGGAAGGCCCGGGCCTCCGCCGCCGGCGCGACTACGACTGGTTGCTGACGGTCTTGACGTAGGCGCCGGCGAGGTCGGGGAAGCGCCCTCGCAGGTCGTCGCGGTGCTGGGTGGCCTCACGCTGGGTCTCGAAGACCCCGCTGTAGATGGCCCAGTTGTTGCTCAGCGACGAGTAGTCCCTGGGGTCCAGCACGCCGACGTCCTCGACGCCCTCGCTCCGGAACGCGGCGGCGCGCGCCTCGGCGTCGGAGCGGTCCCTGGAGCGCTGAAGGCTCGCCAGCACCACCGTGTAGAAGCTCTCGGGCAGCCCCTGGGCCTGGGTGGTCGTGGTCTCGTCGCTACGGCTTTCGCTGACGCCCCGGCCGGGGCCCTGCTGCGAACCGGCCGGGTTGAACAGGCCCGCGAGGATGCCGGCGATCAGTCCCACGACCGCGAACAGCGCCACCATCCCCGGCCCCGGGCGAGGCCAGCGATTCTCGTCCATGCTGGTCACGCTACCGCCCGATATGAGCAAGGCTCAAATTCCAGTCTGCTACGGGAGCAACGAGCGTATTCGGGTGAAAATGACTGAGACCCGTGGCACTCGGTAGTGTTGGGCTCTGCAAGCACCACCGGAGGTTCTCGTGCGACCCGACACCCCAATGCCATGACCGAAAGGGACCGGTCATGAACTTCTCTGGCGTCGCCCGCTACCGCGGGCAGCGTCCCGACATCGAGGAGATGGCTCGCGCCCGCGACTCCGCCCGCCGCGACGCCTTCGCGAGGCTGCGGGCCTTCGAGCTGCTGGCGGGCGCCAGCTTCATCCCGCGGTCCGGCAGCGACTACATCATCTACGGACCGACCGGCGCCATCCACGTCTACCGCATCACCGCCGACCTGGCCTGACATCCCCCGAACTTCGCCGCCTGCCCACCCTGGCCAGTACCATGTCGTCCACGCGATCGGCGCCAGCCCGAGGCTGGCGCCGGCAGCGTGAGCACCGCGACCCGGCGAGCGTGCCCGGGCCCCGAACCCAACAGAGCTTCGACACTCCTCCCTGGAGGCTTGTCCTATGACGCGCATCGGCGTGCTCACCGGCGGGGGTGACGTCCCCGGCCTCAACCCCTGCATCAAGACCCTCGTCTACGGGGCGATCGACCGCGGCTACGAGGTCGTCGGCATCCGCCGCGGCTGGGCGGGGCTGCTCGCCTACGACTTCGGCTCGCCGGAGTCTCAGGAGCACAATGCCGCCCCCTTGAGCAAGAACGACGTGCGGACGATCGACCGCACCGGCGGCACCTTCCTGCACACCAGCCGGACCAACCCGGGCAGGGTCAAGCCGCACGACGTGCCGGAGTTCCTCGAGGGCCAGGGCAAGGGCGATCCCGAGGGGCCGTTCGACTTCACCGACCACGTGCTGCGGGTGGTCGAGCGGCTCGGCATCGATTGGCTGGTCCCGATCGGCGGCGACGACACCCTGTCGTACGCGGAGCGGCTGAGCCGCGAGGGGATCCCCCTGGTCGCCGTGCCCAAGACCATGGACAACGACGTCTTCGGCACCGACTATTGCATCGGCTTCTCCACGGCGGTGACCCGCAGCGTCCAGTTCATCCACCAGCTCCGCACCTCGACCGGCTCGCACGAGCGCATCGCCGTGATCGAGCTGTTCGGCCGCAACTGCGGCGAGACCTCGCTGCTGTCGGCCTACCTCGCCGGCGTGGACCGCGCGATCATCTCCGAGGTGCCGTTCGACCCTGAGGTGCTGGCCTACTACCTGTTGGAGGACAAGGCCAGCAACCCCTCCAAGTACGCGATGGTGACTGTCAGCGAGGGCGCCCGGATGATCGGGGGCGAGGTGCTCGAGCGTGGCGAAGCGGACGCCTACGGCCACCGCAAGCTCGGCGGCATCGGCCTGGCGACCGGCGACGTGCTCAAGCGGGTCACCGGCGAGGACATCATCTACCAGCAGGTCGGCTACCTGATGCGGTCGGGCGCTCCGGACGCGCTGGACCTGATGGTCGCGGTCAACTACGCCAACATGGCGCTGAACCTGATCGACCAGGGCCAGTCGGCCCACATGGTGGTGCTGCGGCGCGGCACCTACACCTCGGTGCCGGTGGAGACGATCCTGCAGGGCGTCAAGCGCGTCGACGTCGAGGCGCTCTACGACGACAAGCGCTACCGGCCGCTGGTCCGCCAGGTCGACGGCAAGCCGATGTTCCTCTACTGATTGTGGAGTTGCGGAACCTTTCGGTGGGGTGACGTCAGCGCGGTTCCCCGTTCTATGTGGGGGGGAGCTCGCTCCCCCCCACGCCCCTCCCAAGAGCGCCTGTGCCGTGGGAACCGCGCTCGTGCCCGCCGTCGCCGAGCAGGAGACGCTCCCGCTCCTGCTCGTGCGCCAGGGCGATCACCGAGGCGCGGAACGCGCGGACCTTGTCGACGATCTCGGCGACGCTCTCGCGGACGACGTACCTGGACCCGTCGACCATCGTCAGGATGGTGCGTGGGGTCGCCTCGACCCGCTCGATCAGGTCGCAATTGAGCGCCAGCACGGACCCGTGCAGGCGGGTCACGACGATCATGGCTCCGTCCAGAGTGGAGGGGGTGGTACGGCCCATCTCCTCAGTCGGCAGGTTGCCGCCGAATTCAAGTCACTCCAGCCACAGCAACGGGGAGGTCCGCTGGGTGGCGTCGCGCATGCCGTTCTCGACCCGGTCCATCGCCTCCCACAGCGACTGGATCTTGCGCTGCAGGGCGAGCAGCTCGGTGTCGTCGAAGGGACCGTCCTCGTCGGCCTCCACGCGGACCAGCTCATGGCGGTAGTCCTCGACCGCGCCGCGCAGCGAGAGTGTCTTGTTGGAGAGGTTGCGGAGGTCGATCGCCAGCCGCCGGACGAGCATCGGGTCCGCCATATGCACAAATCCTCCCACCAGGCTGGCGCGCCTCCAGCCCCTCGACCCCTCGCAAAGCGCTTGTTCCCGCCGGGCCCGCCCCCGGCAATCCGGTCGGTGAAGGGAGCTTAGCGTCCGGAAGCGAACGAGAAGACCCGGAAAGGGGGGCAGGGGGAGAAATGTTACCCAGGTGAAACTACTGAGGCGAGCCCGGGTCTGGATCGAGCCGCCGCGGCTCGGACGCGAGCCGAGCGCGGTAGTCGGAAAGCGAGGCGATGGCGGCGTAGTAGGCGGCCTTGCGGCGGGCCAGCCGCCCGTTCGGGCGCGGCTCCGGCGGCAGCGCCTCGGGGTCCAGGTTGGCGTTCAGCCCGTCGCGGATCAGGGCCAGCGCCTCGGTCCGCAGCTGCGACACGCGCGACTCGGTGACGCCCAGCTCGTCGGCGATCTCGTGCATCGGCCGCTCCTCGAAGAAGTAGCCCCTCACCACCTGCCGCAGCCGCTCCGGCAGCGCCAGCACGGCGTCGACCAGGTAGGCGCGGCGCTCGCGGTCCAGCAGCACCGCCTCGGGCGGCGCCTCGCCGGTCGGCAGCAGCTCCTCGCCCTGCTCGACGATCGAGTCGTAGTTCAGCACGATGGCGCGGTGCACGTCCTCCTCGAGCCGTTCCAGCGCCTGGGTGTCGACCCCGAGCTGGGCGGCCAGCTGAACGCGGGTGGGCTCGTGGCCGAGCTCCGCGGCCAGCTCGTCGGCGGTGCGCTGCATCCGACGCGCCTTGGACCGCACCGAGCGGCTGGCCCAGTCGGCGCCGCGCAGCTCGTCGAGCAGGGCGCCGCGGATGCGGTTGGACGCGTGGCGCTCGAAGGCGATGCCGCGGTCGGGGTCGAAGCTGCGGGCCGCCTGGGCAAGACCGAGCATGGCCGCCGACTCGAGGTCGTCCTTGCGCACGTGGCGCGGCAGCCGTCTGGACATGTCGCTCACGGCCTGTCGAACGAGCGGCAGATGCTCGTCGACGAGCCGTCCCTCCACCGCGCGCCAGTCGGAGTGTTTCGGCGAGACTCCTCGTGCGTGCATATCCCGAGGTTTCGGGCACTCGGGGTGTCCGCGCATCGGCCGGCAGGCCGATCTTTGTGGCTGCCCCCCCTCCGGTCGGACTACCCGAAGGGGCCAGTTCGGACCAGGCGGCATGCTGAACGGGGCTAGTCCGCCGGGTGGCCCGGCGGGCTAGTCCTCAAGCCCTGGCCGGGCCGGCCGAAACCTCTGGCATGGCCGAGCGACGCGAGCCTGCCGGTAGTCCCAGGGACGCTTGGACCACGGCCGTGGTCGTCGACGACTGGGAGTTGCTGCGGCTCGGGCTGCGCGCCGCGCTCGGCCAGCTCGGGGTGTGGGTGATCGCCGAGGCGGCGCTCGCCCGCGACGGCCTGCGTGCGGCACGGGACAGCGGCGCCGGCCTGCTGGTGATCGGCGCGACCAGCGACCTGCCCCCGCGGCTGGCGGCCACGCGCGCCAAGGCGCCCGAGGAGCCGCCCACCGTGCTGGCGCTGGCGAGCCTCCCCGACCCGGAGGAGCTGGCCGGCCTGCTGGCCGCGGGCGTCGACGGCCTGCTGCTGCGCTCGACCGGCGTCGCCGAGCTGGCGGACGCGCTGGAGCTGCTGCGCGGCGGCGAGCGGGCGGTCGCGCCGGCGCTGCTGCCGCTGCTGGTCGGCGTGATCGGCCTGGCGGCGGCCGGGCCCGGCGAGTCGCGGCTGACCGAGAAGGAGCGCGAGGTGATCGCCCGTCTGGCCGAGGGCGGCTCGAACCGCGCGATCGCCGAGGCGCTGTCGGTGTCGCCGGCGACCGTCAAGACGCATCTGGCGCACATCTACGAGAAACTCGGCGCCTCCGACCGCCGCGATGCCCTGGTCCGCGCCATCGCGCTGGGCATCCTCCGGTAGCATCGCGTTCGATCCCGCCCGGCGCCGCCGGGCAGCCGGCGTTCCAGGCGCCGGCACGAGGAGGTGGACGGTGCCCCGGGTTGCTGTGGACGTGATGCTCAAGCGCGAGATCCTCGACCCTCAGGGCCAGGCGGTGGAGCGCGCCCTGCCGGAGCTGGGACTGGAAGGCGTGTCCGGCGTGCGGGTCGGCAAGCACGTCGAGCTGGACGTCGAGGGCGGCGACCCAGAGGCCGCCGCGCGCCAGGTCGCAGAGGCGCTGCTCGCCAACCCGGTCATCGAGGAGTTCACCGTGCACGTGCTGCAGTCCTGAGCGGTCGCCTTCCGTTGTTCGACGTGGCCCGCTTCCGCCGACCCAGGTTCCCGCCGCTGGGCCGTCCGCGGCGCCTGAACGCCGCCGAGGTGGACGCGATCAAGTCGCGGCCCTGGCCCCGGCTCCCCTGGTGGCTTTGGCTGGCCACCATCGCCACCACGGTGGCGATGGTGGTGGTCGGGATCTCGCTGCTCAGCCAGCGCGGCGCCGAGCCGGTCGGCGTCGGCGGCCGCCGCCCGCCGCCGGTCGACGGGCTCACCCACGGGGTCGGCGCCTACCGCGTGCCGGCCCTGGAGGCGGCCAACGCCGGCAGGGTGGTGCGCCGCCAGGCGACCTGCCCGCGGCTGGCCGACCTCACCCTGGTCGGGACGCCCGGCGAGGTCACGCTGCTGTCGCGGGCCGCCGACCTGACCTGCGCGCTGCGCTCGACCCCGGGCATCGAGCGCGCCAGGGCTGCGCTCAACCGGCCGGGGGTGCAGGTGGCCTTCGCCGAGTTCCAGGTCACGACCGTGGAGTCGACCACCCGGCTGCGGCCCGCGCCGCCGACGGTGCTGGTGACCGGCGCCTTCTCGCAGCGCACCCCGCAGCGGGTCGCGACCGTGCTGATCCATGAGGGCTCCCACCTGGCGGCCGGCCGCCAGCCCACGGCCGCCGACGAGCTCGAGGCCGACCAGTCGGAGCTTGAGGCCTGCCAGCGCCTGTTCCCGTCCAGCGGCGGGGTGGTGGCCAATCAGGATTGCCGCGACGCGGCCCAGCTGCTGTCCTCCAGTGACGCCGCCGCCCTCCAGGCGCTGCGGGCGGCGGGCTACCGATGACCGCCGCGCTGGACTGGCCGGTGGCGCACGGCGGCGCCGCGGTGGTGACGCGGGACGACCTCCAGCAACTCTGGGTCCCAGGCACCGGCCCGGAGACCACCTGGGCGATCGCCTCGGTGACCAAGCTGCTCACCACCATGGCCGCGCTGGCGGCCTCCGAGGCTGGCCATGTCGACCTGGACCAGCCGGTCGACGAGGAGGGCGCGACCGTCCGGCACCTGCTCGCCCACGCCTCCGGCATGCCCCAGGTCATGGGCCAGGGCCGCCGCCGGCCGGTCGGCGAGCGCCGCGTCTACTCCAACGCCGGCTTCCGGCTGCTCGGCGAGGTGGTCGCCGACGCGGTCGGGACCAGCTTCCCGACCTGGCTGGCCAGCTCCGTGCTGGAACCGCTCGGGACGGGCTCGACCCGGCTGGCCGAGCACGACGGCTTCCAGGCCGACCCGGCCGCCGGCGCGGTGTCCACCATGGACGACCTGGTCAAGCTGGCCCGCTGCCTGCTCGGGCGGGGCGCGCCGGTGGTCAGCGCCGAGCTGTTCGCCGAGGCGACCACGGTGCAGTTCCCCGGTCTGGCGGGCCTGGTGCCGGGCGTCGGGCGCTTCGACCCCTGCGACTGGGGGCTCGGCTTCGAGTTGCTGGACCGCAAGCGGCCGCACTGGATGGGGGAGCGCCGCTCCCCCGCCGCCTTCGGTCACTTCGGCGCCAGCGGCTGCTTCCTCTGGGTGGACCCGGAGGTCGAGGTGGCGGCTGTCGGCGTCAGCGACCGCGACTTCGAGGACGGCCGCTGGGCGATGCGCACCTGGCCGGCCTGGTCCGACGGCCTGCGCTCTGCTTGAGATACCCTGCGGGCGTCAGGGGAGCTGGCTCGAGGGCTGGAAGGAGGCCACGTGCGCATCGGCGTTGTCACGTTCCCTGGGTCCTGCGACGACCGGGACGCGCTGGCGGCGGTCGAGCTGATGGGCGCCGAGCCGGAGCGGCTCTGGCACGGCGACGACGACCTCGGCGGCGTCGACGCGGTGGTGCTGCCCGGCGGCTTCTCCTACGGCGACTACCTGCGCTGCGGCGCGATCGCCAGGTTCTCTCCGGTGATGACGGCGGTGGCGGACTTCGCCAGGGCCGGCGGGCCGGTGCTGGGCATCTGCAACGGCTTCCAGGTGCTCTGCGAGGCCGGGCTGCTGCCCGGTGCGCTGCTCCGCAACGCGGGCCTGCGGTTCGTCTGCCGCCAGGTCGAGATCGAGGTCCGCTCGACGGCCACCGCCTGGACCGGCGCCTGCACCGCCGGCCAGCGCCTCCGGATCCCGGTCAAGCACGGCGAGGGCCGCTACGTCCATCCGGACCCCGAGCGGCTGCTGGCCGACGGCCAGGTGGTCTTCACCTACGCGCCCGGGCACAACCCCAACGGCGCGCTCGCCGACATCGCCGGCGTCCGCAACGCCGGCGGCAACGTGGTCGGGCTGATGCCGCACCCCGAGCACGCGGTCGACCCCCTGCTCGGCCCGACCGGCGGCCGGGCGCTGTTCGCGAGCGTCCTCGGGGCGCTGGCGACCCGGACCTAGCGGCTAACCCTCCCCGGCCAGACCCGGCGGGTGGTGCTCGCGGTCGCCGACCACGCGCTCGACCCGGTGGGCAAGGCGCGTGTCGCGCTCGGTGAGACCACCGGCGGAGTGGGTGCTGAGCGCCAGCGTCACCTTGTTCCAGCGGATGTCGATGTCCGGGTGATGGTCGGCGGCCTCTGCGGCCTGCGCGACCCGGTCCACGAAGGTGATCGCGGACTGGAAGACCTCCTTTTGACCGGGGGGATGACGCTCGGCTCTGCTTCACGCTCTGGCGCCTCGGCCAGGGCCTCGCTCTTGAGCCCCCCGGACCCCCCCGAGCGAGCCAGCGTCACCATCGCGACGGTACACCCTGCTAGCCTCTACCCGGTCGTAGCCGGCGTCATCCTCGCATCGGGAGGGCCTGTGACCAGCACCGCCGTGTCCCTGCACCGCCAGCTCGGGTTGACCGACCCCGAGCACGAGCGCATCGTCGCGGTGCTCGGCCGCGAGCCCAGCAGGGCGGAGCTGGCGATGTACTCGGTGATGTGGTCGGAGCACTGCTCCTACAAGTCCTCCAAGGTGCACTTGCGTGGATTGCCCACCCAGGGCCCGCAGGTGCTCCAGGGCCCTGGCGAGAACGCCGGCGTGGTCGACATCGGCGGGGGGCTCGCGGCCGTCTTCAAGATCGAGTCCCACAACCACCCCTCCTTCGTGGAGCCGTTCCAGGGGGCGGCGACCGGGGTCGGCGGCATCATCCGCGACATCCTGGCGATGGGCGCCCGCCCCGTGGCGAGCCTCAACTCGCTGCGCTTCGGCGAGCTCGCCGAGCCGACGCAACGGCGCCTGCTCGAGGGGGTCGTGGCCGGCGTCGGCCACTACGGCAACTGCGTGGGCGTGGCCACGGTCGGCGGCGAGGTCGTGTTCGATCCGTGCTATGCCGGCAACCCGCTCGTCAACGCGCTGACGCTGGGGATCATGCCGGCCGAGCGGCTGGTGCTCGGCCGTGCCGAGCGGCCCGGCGACCTGGCGGTGCTGCTCGGCGCCAAGACCGGCCGCGACGGCATCGGCGGCGCCAGCGTGCTGGCCTCCGCCAGCTTCGCCGACGGCGACCAGGCAAAGCGGCCCAACGTCCAGGTCGGCGACCCCTTCCAGGAGAAGCTGCTGATCGAGTCGTGCCTGGAGCTGGTCGAGCGTGGGCTGCTGGCCGGGCTCCAGGACCTCGGCGCCGCCGGCGTCTCCTGCGCGGTGTCGGAGGTGGCCGCGCGTGCTGGCATGGGCATGGACGTCGACCTGGACGCCGTGCCGCTGCGCGAGCCCTCGATGGCGGCCTGGGAGGTGCTGGTCTCCGAGTCGCAGGAGCGCATGCTGGCGCTGGTCGCGCCGGTCAACCTGGAGCCGGTGCTGGAGGTCTGCCGCCGCTGGGGCGTGACCGCCACGGTGATCGGCAAGATGGTCCCCGGCGGCCAGCTCCGGGTCGGCTTCCGCGGCGAGCTGGTCGCCGACGTGCCCGCCCGCAGCCTGGCCGACGACGGACCGGTGTACCGCCGGCCGCTGGTGGAGCCACCGGTCCCCCGCGACGCGGCCGAGGTGCCGCTGGACGGCGATCCCGCGGCCGCCGTGCTGGCGCTGGCCTCCGATCCCACCTGCGCCTCCAAGCGCTGGGTGTACGAGCAGTACGACCGCTTCGTCGGCCACGCCACCGTGGCCGGGCCCAGCTCCGACGCGGCCCTGATCCGGGTGCCCGGCGGCGGGGCGCTGGCGCTTTCGGTCGACGGCAACGGCCGCTACGCCGCGCTCGACCCGGCGGCCGGCGCCGCCCTGGCGGTGGCCGAGGCCGCCCGCAACGTGGCCTGCACCGGTGCCCGCCCCCTGGCGGTCACCAACTGCCTGAACTTCGCCAGCCCGGAGCGGCCGGAGGTGATGGGCGCGTTCGCCGCGGCGATCCGGGGGATGGCCGCCGCCTGCAAGGCGCTCGGCACGCCCATCACCGGCGGCAACGTCAGCTTCTACAACGAGTCCAACGGCCAGGCGATCCACCCGACCCCGGTGATCGGCGTCCTCGGCGTGCTCGACGACGCCGCCAGGGCGGTGCCCGCCGGCTTCCCGAGGGAGGGGCTCCAGGTCTGGCTGCTCGGCACCACCGCGGCGGACTTTGGCGGCTCGGCCTGGCAGCGGATCGCCACCGGGCGGCTGGAGGGCCGCCCGCCAGCCCTCGACCTGGAGGCCGAGGCAGCCCTGCACGGGCTGCTGGTCGAGCTGGCGCGGGCGCGGCTGGCCGCCGGAGCGCACGATCTCTCCGAGGGCGGCCTGGCGATCGCGCTGGTGGAGGCGGTCCTCTCCGCCGGGGTGGGCGCGCGGATCGCCCTGCCGGCGGGCGTGGAGCCGCTGGCGGCGCTGCTCAGCGAGTCGCCGTCGCGCGTCCTGCTGGCCGTCGAGCCGGCGCGGGCCGCCGAGGTCCAGGAGCTGGCCGCCCGCGCCGGCGTGCCGGCCGGTCGCCTCGGCGAGACCGGCGGCGACCGCCTGGTCATCGAGGGCGTGCTCGATCTCGGGCTCGACGCCCTTCGGGAGCGGTACGAGGGCGCCATCGACCGGGCCCTCGGCGAGAATTCCTGAGCGGCCGCTGAAGAACGCCGGTCACGTATCCGCGGTGCGCGCCATGACGGCTCGCGGTACGTGCAGGTGATTGGGCGCGGCACCGATACATGACCGCCGTTCTTGGGGGACTGGCGACCGCCTGGGCGGGGGCTGCTACTGCTGCACGGCGCCGACGCCGCGCGGCTTGGCGCCAGGTCGCAGCGCGGCGGAGGCGCGGGCCAGGGCGTGCTGCACCAGCTCGATCAAGGTGGCCTTGGCGGAGTCGCGCACCCGGGCGTCGCAGAACACCACCGGCGTCTCCGGACCGATCACCAGGGCCTCCCGGACGTCGTCCGCCGAGTGCGCCATCACGCCGTCGAAGCAGTTGATGGCCACGATGAACGGCAGCTCGCGCTGCTCGAAGTAGTCCACGGCGGCGAAGCAGTCGCCGAGCCGGCGCGTGTCCACCAGCACCACCGCGCCGATCGCGCCCCGCACCAGGTCGTCCCACATGAACCAGAACCGGTCCTGGCCCGGGGTGCCGAACAGGTACAGGATCAGGTCCCGGTCGAGCGTGATCCGGCCGAAGTCCATCGCCACCGTGGTGGTCGTCTTGCCGGCGACCTGCGCGGTGTCGTCCACTCCGAGCGAGGCGGTTGTCAATGCCGCCTCGGTCGTCAGCGGGATGATCTCAGACACCGCCCCCACGAACGTGGTCTTGCCCACACCGAACCCCCCGGCAATGACGATCTTCACCGGAGTCGGCGCGCGGTCAGGAGCGGGGGGGTTAGATCGTGCGGAGTCCATACAGCACCCTCTCGAGAAGAGCGAGGTCGGGGCGGTCGCCGACGTGGGCGGGGCGATGCACCTGCACCAGCCCGCTTTCAGCCATGTCGCCGACCAGTACTCGGGCGACACCGAGCGGCAGGTCGAGCCGCGCGGAGATTTCAGCGATCGACAGGATATCCCGGCACAGCAGCGCGATCGAGCGCCACTCCAGGCTCAGGTTCGGGGACGTCTCGCCCAGCGAGGTCGTCGACACCAGCGTCTCCAGCTCCAAGTCTGCGTAGGTGGGGCGCGTGCGCCCGCCGGTCACCGTATAAGGCCGAACCAGGCGGCCCGGAGGGTTACTCCGGCCCGAGCCCTGGCGATCCTCCATGCTCATCCCGCGGTCCTGTCAACCCACGGCATTGGGTCAGCGCCCCGTGCCTGCTGGCGACACACGGTATGCCGCCAGTCCTGTCACCCCCCGATCTTGCAAACAGCCATTGCGCTCATCGAGGCAGCGCCGCCTGCAATTCTGCACGCAACTGCGGTGTCAGCACATCTCCGGTGCGTGCCACCAACAGCGCCATCTCATAACCGACCAGCCCGATGTCGCACGACGGCGAGGCCAGCACGGCCAGGCACGACCCGTCGCTCACCGACATCACGAACAGGAAGCCGCGCTCCATCTCGACGATGGTCTGGTTGACCACCCCGGCGTCGAATACGCGCGCCGCTCCCTGCGTGAGGCTGGCGAGTCCGGACGCGACCGCGGAGAGCTGGTCGGCCCGAGCGCGGTCGAGCCGATCCGAGACCGCCATGAGCAGCCCGTCCGACGAGACGACGATCGCGTGCGCGACGCCGGGGACGTTGCGCACGAAGTTGTTGACCAACCAGTTGAGGTTCTGCGCTTCCTTACTGAGCTGCGTCATCGTCGCTCCTTGGGGCCATCGGGTTGGGCCCTCCATACCCTGACCGCGCGTCCTCGCCGCGGTCGCTCAGGTCGTTGCCGGCGGCCATGCGCCGCCCGCGCTCGAGACCGGTGCGGTAGCTGGAAAGCATGCTACGAACTTCATCCGGAGAGCGAGAGAAGCTGCTCAACGGGGGTGCGGACGACGCCTGCTCGGCGGCCCGCTGGGTCTCGGCCACGATCCCTGGCGCCAGATTGGCCCGGGGGACGCGCCGGGGAAGGCCCGCCTTGGTGGTCTGCACCGAGGCGGGTTGGAGCGTCGGCTCCGGGAGCGGCACGGCGATCTCCTCGCCCTGCCGTGGTGCCCACGACTGCGCCGGCTGGGCCGGCTGCCACGAGCGAGGCCGCGCTGGCGGACGCAGCGGCGGTTGTGGTGCCAGTTGCGACTCGGGGTCGGCGGAGAACCCTGGTGGGGCCACTGGCCGGGCCGGCGGCATCGGCTCGGGCGCGCCGGGCATCGGCTGCTGCGGCTCCGGGTACTGCGGCGCCGGGTACTGCGGCGCCGGCTGCTCGGGCGGCTCAGCGGCCCATGAGGCCGGCTGCTCGGGGGCGGCGGGCTCGGGCGCCGGCGCCGGCCGCTCCGGCGTGGGCCCGTACTGCCGGCGCTGGCGCCTGGGCAGCGGGGCGTCCGGCGGGGTGAAGGTGAACCGCGACGACACCGGCGGCGCCTGGGGCATCGGTGGCAGGGGCAGGTCGTGCGCCCGCGGCTCGTGCGCCCGCGGTGCCTGCGGCTCGGGCTGGGCGGGCAGCTCCACTTCCTCGGCAGGCTCCTCCGGCTCCACCAGCAGCTCCACGGACTCGATCGAGTCGATGGACTCGACGGCCTCCGTTCCCGGGTGGATGGTCTCCGCCTCGAGCGGCGGCGCGGCCTCGAAGTCCTCGGTCTCGGCGTCGTAGCGCTGGCCGTCGGCCAGCGCCGCCCCGCGGCCATTGCCGTTGCCGGTCCCCGACGAGGCATCGATCGGCTGGGCGGCCGGGCGTCGCAACGGCGAGGGCGAGGCGTCCGGCTCGTCGAACCAGTCCGACCGTGCCTGCTCGAAAATCGGAAGGTGGTCGCCGGGCTGTCCGCCACCGCCGTTGCCGTTGGAGCGGGGCGGCGACGGCAGCTCGGGACGGCGGATCCCCATGCCCGGGTTGGTCTCCTGGACCTGCGAGCGGATGGTGATGCTCGGCGGCAGCAGCACCAGCGCGGTCACGCCGCCGTACCAGGAGTGCCGGAGCTGCACCCGGATGCCGTAGCGCTGCGCCAGCCGCCCGACCACGTACAGCCCCATCATGCGGGACAGGGCGAAGTCGATCATCGGCGGGTTGGCGAGGCGCTCGTTGGCCTCGACCAGCTCCTCGTCGCTCATGCCCAGCCCGCGGTCCTCGATCTCCAGCACGTAGCCGTTGGAGACCGGCTGGCCGGCGACCTGGACCTTGGTCCCCGGCGGCGAGAACGAGATGGCGTTCTCGATCACCTCGGCGAGCGCGTGCACCACGTCCGACACCGCGTGGCCGGCCACCCCGATGTCATCGATCGGCAGCAGCTCGACCCGCGGGTAATCCTCGACCTCCGCCAGCGCGGCCCGCACCACGTCCACCAGCGGCACCGGCTGGGACCAGCGGCGCGGCGGCTCGGCGCCGGACAGCACGATCAGGTCCTCGGCGTTGCGCCGCATGCGCGTCGCCAGGTGGTCCAGCTTGAAGAGGTTCTCCAGCGCCTCGGGGTCGGCCTCGCTGCGCTCCAGCCGATCGATCAGCTCGAGCTGGCGGTCCAGCAGGGACTGCGAGCGCCGCGCCAGGTTGAGGAACATGTCGCCGATCGACTTGCGCAGGGCCGCCTGCTCGGTGGCGACCCGGATGGCCACCTGGTGCACCGCGTTGAAGGCCGAGGCCACCTGGCCGATCTCGTCCTTGGAGTTGACCGGTACCGGGCTCACCTGGTCGAGCGCCACCCTGTCGAGGTCCTGCGCGTCCTGGAGCCGCTCGACCACGCGTGGCAGCCGCTCGTCGGCCACGTCGTTGGCGACCTGGCGGAGCTGGCGCAGCGGCCGGACCATCGAGCGGGCGATCGCCAGCGACATGGCCACCGTCACCAGCAGGACGGCCAGCAGCCCGATGCCCACGATCAGCGCCTGGCGCTGGGCCGACTGCTTGCTGGCCGAGGCCGCGCCGACCACGTCGCCCGACAGCGTCACCTCGACCTGGCGCAGCAGGTTCAGCTTGTCGCCCATGACGCTGTACCACTCGTCAGGGGCGACGCCCAGCTTCGGGCTCGTCTCACCGCGGATGGCCACGTCGCGCAGGGCCTTGGCCTTCTGGACACTGGGGCCGACCACCGTGGTGGCGAGCAGGTTGCGCTGCGGCGTGGTGGCGAAGGAGTCGAACTGCGAGCTCCACAGGTCCTCCGCCTCGACGTAGCGGGTGAACTGCTGGTACTGGAGCTGGGCGGCGTCGAAATGGCCGGCCGAGAAGACCGCGTTCATATAGGCGCGCTGGAGGTCGACCGCGTCCTTCATTCGCGACAGCGCAACGAACGCCGACACCGTGCGCAACAGGCGCTCGTTGCCGCTGCCCACCGCGATCTCGCCGTTGACGTCCAGGATGTCCTGGATGATGGTGTCGTAGAGGTTCAGCGTGGCGGCGACGGTGATGTCGGGGTTCTGGTCGATCCCCTGGCGCTGGGCGTCCAGCTTGGCGAGCTCGCTGACCACGTTGCGGAGCCGCTGGCGGAGCTGCGGGTTGTAGCCGGAGAGCTGGAGCTTGCGCGCCTCGCGCGCGAACTCCACCACCTGGCGGTCGACGTTGGCCCACTGGGCGGCCAGCTCGGTGTAGCCGATCGACTTGCCGCCCCCCACGTACCCGGCGGCGAGGCTGCGCTCCTTCTGGAGCTCGTGCACCAGCGCGGTCAGGGTCACCGCGAATTCAGACACGTTCTGCGCACGTGAGGCTTTGACCGCCCTATTGACGCTCGAACCGATACCGATTGACGACAGCACGATCACGGCCGCGAGCGGAACCAGCAGGATCGCCGCGAGCTTCGATCGGATCTGGAGGTTCTGGAGCATGCTGCCCTTCTCTCGTCGTCGGCCGGAGGTGTCAGCCAGTGGGATAGGGTTCGTGCTGGCCGCAGCACAGGGCACGCGCCGTCGCTGGTGCGGGCAACAGTATGGCGTGCGCGCTGCACGCCCCCGAACGGGAGAGAGCGACTCGCTCAGCTCGGGACCGGTGATGGTGCCCCCTGGGACGTTCCCGCGGTCCCAGGAGGGCGCACGTCTGCCTGCTCATCCTCAATCTGTCAAAGGAAATCTGGGGGAGAGGAACATCGCACTTTAACCAGCCGCTGCCCGGGTTGGCAAATGACGCAGATTTTGTCTCGCTATTCCTCCTTGACAGATTGGCATCTCAGGGCAAAGCCGGCTTTGAGCGCCGGCTCCCAGGTCGCCGTGACGGCCGCTGCGGCGCCCTTGGACGGGCCCGCCCCGGCCGCCGGCGGGCGACCGCCCCTAAGCATGCCATCCATCGCCCAGATCAGGCACTCGGCGTAATCCACCCGCAAGCCAGTTTGCACGCAAGCGCGCCCACCTGATCCACTATCACGATGTCCGCCTAGTGGAACATGGGGCATCTACGCAGAAAGAGGAGTTTCAAGATGAGTGATCGTCGGGTGACGCGGCGTCAGGTGCTGCGGGGCACCGCGCTCGGGCTCGGCCTTCCCGCGGTGTCGGCCCTGCTGGCGGCCTGCGGTCGCGACCACACCGACGAGCTGGGGCTCGATCGCCTCGGCGACGCGCCCGCCCCCCTGGGCCCGACGCTGTCGTTCCTGTCCATCCAGCCCCACGAGCGAGCCGCCCGCCAGCTCGCCAGCGACTTCCAGGTCGCCACCGGCGCGTTCGTGCGGGTGACGATCGTTCCCTACGACCAGATCCGTTCCAAGGCGATCGTGGACGTCCAGTCGGGAGCGGCCAAGTACGACGTCTTCGACTACTGGTACACCACCGTCGGCGAGCTGGCGCACCAGGGCGTGCTCAGCGACCTCACCGAGCTCATCGCCGCCAGCCCGGACATCGAGGCCGACGACTTCATCTCCTCGATCTACGACCCCTACACGCTGGTGGACGGCAAGCGCTACGGCCTGCCGTTCGACGGCGACAGCCACGTCCTGTTCTACAACCAGGACCTGCTGGCCCGCTCCGGGTTCGGCGGCCCGCCGGGGACCTGGGAGCAGTACGTGCAGATGGCGCGCAAGATCACCGACGACAACGGCAACGGGTCCAGCGGCGTCTACGGAGCCGTGCTGCCGGCGCAGGCGGCGCCGATCATCATCGGCTCGGCCTTCGCCAACCGCCTGGCCGGGTACGGCGGCCACTTCCTGGACGACGACGGCAGGCCGGCGCTCGACTCCAGAGCGGTCGCCGCCGCCAATTCCATGCACGAGCTCGCCGCCTTCACTCCCAGCCCCGTCAAGATCGCCTTCGAGGCGGCGGTGGCCATGTTCCTTCAGGGCAGGGCCGCGATGATGGAGTTCTGGACCGACCTCGGGGTGAACGCCGAGGACCCCAAGCAGTCCAAGGTCCGCGGCCGCTGGGGCGTGACCTCGCTGCCGGTCGGGAGCCCGAACTCCAAGCCGGTCGCCGCGCTCAACGCCGGCTTCGCCCTCGGCGTCTCGCGCGCCTCGCGCAACCAGGACCTGGCGACCCACTTCGTGAAGTTCGCCACCTCCAAGGCGACCAACCTGGAGCTGATCACCACCACGGGCAGCGGCATCGACCCGACCCGCCGGTCCACGCTGAACTCTCCGAGGTACTCCGGCTTCGCGCCCATGGTCCAGCGGGCGGCGCGGAGCGCGCTGAGCGGCAACGGCGCCATCCCATGGCCGACCACGGACAAGTCACCCGAGCTGATGGAGAAGCTCTCCGACGAGCTGTCGCTGATGCTCCACGACCGCAAGACCCCGGTGGCCGCGATCACCGACACCCAGAGCGCCTGGCAGCGGATTCTGGAGCAACGTTCATGAGGGACCGTCGCGACCTGATGCTAGGATCGAGGAGCTTCCCCGCTCCGTCGGTTCAACCTGGAGGGACATGCGCGACACCGATCACCCGCGTGAGTCGTGTGGAGTGTTCGGGGTATGGGCACCCGGGGAGCGGGTGGCCAACCTCGTCTTCTACGGCCTGTACGCATTGCAGCACCGCGGCCAGGAATCGGCCGGCATGGCCGTGGCCGACGGCACCAGCCTGCTCGTCTACAAGGACATGGGCCTGGTCAGCCAGGTCTTCGACGAGACCACCCTGCAAACGCTCCAGGGGCACCTGGCCATCGGCCACACCCGCTACTCCACCACCGGCGCCTCCCGCTGGGAGAACGCCCAGCCGGCGTTCAAGACCAACGCGGCCGGCGGCGGCCTGGCGGTCGGCCACAACGGCAACCTCACCAATACCGCCAGCCTGGCCGCCGAGCTCGGCGCCCAGTCGCCGTCCCGGACGCCGGCGTCCAGCGACACCGAGGTGGTCGCCGAACTGCTCGCCAGAGAGTCGGACCTGTCCCTGGAGGCGGCGATCCTCCGCACCATGCCGCGCCTGGAGGGCGCCTACTCGCTGGTGCTGATGGACGAGCACACCGTCTACGGCGTGCGCGACCCCCACGGCTTCCGGCCGCTGGTGATCGGTAAGCTCCCCGGCGGCTGGGTGATCGCCTCCGAGACGGCCGCGCTCGACATCGTCGGCGCCGCCTTCGTGCGCGAGGTCGACCCCGGCGAGGTGGTCGCCATCGACGAGCGCGGGCTGCGCTCGCGCCGCTTCGCCGAGCCCGAGCCGCACCTGTGCGTCTTCGAGTACGTCTACCTGGCGCGCGCCGACTCCAACCTGGCCGGCCGCAGCGTCCATCAGGTCCGCAGGGAGCTGGGCGCCGCGCTGGCGCGCGAGGCGCCGGTCGACGCGGACCTGGTCATCCCCGTGCCCGACACGGCGACCAGCGCGGCGGCCGGCTTCGCCGAGGCCAGCGGCATCCCCTTCGGCGAGGGGCTGATGAAGAACCGCTACGTCGGCCGCACCTTCATCCAGCCGAGCCAGACCATGCGGCAGCTCGGCATCAGGGTGAAGCTGAACCCGCTGCGCGAGACGATCCGCGGCAGGCGCCTGGTGGTGGTGGACGACTCGATCGTCCGCGGCAACACCACCAAGGCGATCGTCGGCATGCTGCGCGAGGCGGGCGCCCGCGAGGTCCACGTCCGCATCACCTCGCCGCCGGTGCGGTGGCCGTGCTTCTACGGCATCGACATGCCCACCCGGGCGGAGCTGATCGCCAGCGACCTGCTGACCGACGAGGTTGGCGCCTACATCGGCGCGGACTCGCTGGCCTACCTGTCGCTGGAGGCGCTGACCTCGACAGCGCAGGCCGGCGGCAAGGGGCTGTGCACGGCCTGCTTCACCGGCGGCTACCCGATCCCGGTCGACCCCCAGGCACAGGGCAAGGCGCTCCTCGAAGGCGTCCTGCCCGCGGCCAAGGCGTCCCTTTCCAGCGCCGAGGGGCCTCCTCCGCGCGCCGGGGAGGTCCTGCCCCACGTGAGCTCGTGAGCACGCACGGCTCCGGTCGGGCGGCGCTGACCTACCAGGCGGCCGGCGTCGACGTGGAGGCGGGCGAGAAGGCGGTCGCATTGATGCGAGCGGCGGTGGAAGCGACACACAACCCCAGCGTGCTGGGGGGCATCGGCGGCTTCGCCGGGCTGCTGTCGCTGGACACGAGCCGCTTCCGCGACCCAGTGCTGGCCAGCGCCTCCGACGGCGTCGGCACCAAGCTGCTGGTGGCCCGCGCGCTCGAGCGTCACGGCACGGTCGGCATCGACCTGGTCGCCATGGTGGTCGACGACGTGGTCGTCGCCGGGGCCGAGCCGCTGTTCGTCCTGGACTACCTGGCGGTGGGCCGGCTGGTGCCCGAGCGGGTCGCCGCCATCGTCGAGGGCGTGGCCGAGGGTTGCCGGCGGGCGCGTTGCGCGCTGCTCGGCGGCGAGACCGCGGAGCACCCGGACGCGATGGAGCCGGACGCCTACGACCTCGCCGGCTTCAGCGTGGGCGTGGTCGAGCGGGACCGCATCCTCGGGCCGGACAGGGTGCAGCCGGGCGACGTGCTGCTGGCGCTCGCCTCCTCCGGCCTGCACTCCAACGGCTACTCGCTGGCGCGCCGCGTGCTCGAGCGCGCCGGGATCGGCTACGACCACCAACCGGCGGAACTCGACCGCACGATCGGCGAGGAGCTGCTCGAGCCGACCAGGATCTACGCCGCCGACCTCGTCGACCTGCTGGCCGCCGGGGTCGAGCTGCACGCGCTGTGCCACGTGACCGGCGGGGGCCTGCCCGGCAACCTGCCGAGGTGCCTGCCGTCGGGACTGGTCGGCCGCGTCGACCGCTCCTCGTGGACGCCGCCGCCGATCTTCGGGCTGCTCGCCGAGCTGGGCCCGGTCGACGAGGTCGAGCTGGCCCGCGCGACCAACCTCGGCGTCGGCATGGTCGCGGTGCTGCCCTCCACTGAGGTGGACCGGGCCAGCTCGTTCCTGGGCGCCCGCGGCATCCCGAACTGGGTGATGGGCGAGGTCACCGCCCAGGGCTAGGCAGGTGCAGCAGCTTGATCCGCGAGACGTCGCGCATCCGCTCCTCGGCCAGCCGGTCGGACGCCTCGCTGGTGGGGATGCCCTGCTCCTTGGCGCGGTGGAAGATCATCCGCAGGTTGGCGAAGATCCCCTCCACGTTGGCCCTGGCGCGCTCGGCGGAATAGCCGCCCAGCTCGTCGGCGACGTTGATCAGCCCGCCGGCGTTGATCACGTAGTCGGGGGCGTAGAGGATGCCGAGCTCCCGCAGCGCGTGGCCGTGCTCGGCGCGGGCCAGCACGTTGTTGGCCGAGCCGGCGACGGCCGCGCAGGCCAGCTCCGGCAGGGTGTCGTCGTCGACGACCGCGCCCAGCGCGCAGGGGGCGAAGATGTCGCAGGCGACCGCGTGGACCTTGGTGGAGTCGGCGGTCTCGGCGCCGAAGTCGCCAACCGCCCTGGCGACGTTGTCGAGGTCGACGTCGGCGACGGTCAGCCGCACGCCCGCCTCGTGGAGCAGGCGGCAGAGCTCGTAGCCGACCTTGCCGACGCCCTGGACGACCACGTGCCGGCCGGCCAGGTCGTGCTCCTGCCACAGCTCCTCAGCGACCGCGTGCATCCCCTTGAAGACGCCGTAGGCGGTGTTGATCGAGGGGTCGCCTCCACCGCCGTTGAGGATCGAGCGACCGGTGACGAAGCGGGTCTCGCGGGCCACCAGGTCCATGTCCGCACTGAAGGTGCCGACGTCCTCGGCGGTGATGTAGCGGCCGCCCAGGCTCTCGACGAAGCGACCGTGGGCGCGCAGGAGCGCCTCGGTCTTGATGCGCTTGGGGTCGCCGATGATGACGGCCTTGCCGCCACCGAGGTCGAGGCCGGCCACGGCCGCCTTGTAGCTCATCCCGCGCGCCAGCCGGAGCACGTCGCGGAGGGCGTCCGCCTCCGTGGCGTAGGGATAGAAGCGGGTACCGCCGAGCGCCGGGCCGAGCGCGGTGGAGTGGATGGCGATGATGGCCTTGAGGCCGGAGACGTGGTCGTGACAGTAGACGACCTGCTCGTATTCGCCACCCATGAGCTCGAACGCTCCCATGGATGACCCTCCTGGACAGGCCCCGGCGAGGTTCACCGCCGGAGCGGCATCGTTGCCGGCTCAGGGGTTGCCCAGCCGGATGGCCAACCTATCACAGCGTTCGGAGCCCGAGTTCGAGGCTGGGTTGCTGCGAAGGCGAGGAACCACCGACGCGCGTGCATATACTCATCCCGCATGGAAGGTCACACGGCAGCAGCCTACCTGCGGGTTTACCAGCCGCTGGCCGCCTTCCCGCCGCGTGAGCGGACCCAGTGGGCCGCCTACGTCGAGGGCGGCCGGCTGCCGCCTGCCAGCGTGCTGATCGGCCAGGAGGAGCGCAGGGGCCTCGCGCGCGCTCTGGGGCTGGCGATCAAGGAGGAGCCGGAGCACGCCCTGGTGCAGCGCATCGGCGGAACCGTCTACATCTGCCCGCTGCGCACCGAGCTGCGTATGCTCGAGTCGCTGGTGGCCTTCCACGAATCCCTGCCCGACGGCGTCGCCGACGCGTTCGTCTCGCGCGTCGACGTGGAGCGCGCCTCCCGCGCGCTGGAGCGGCTGCGCCACGACCAGCCCGGGTCGCAGAGCCACATCCAGCAGGCCGTGTGGCACGTGCCCCTGCCCTGGTTCACCCTCTTCGAGGCCGCCGAGCGCAGGGTCGAGCCTCCCAGGGGCGGCCACCCCGCGATCCTCACCTACCAGGCGACCATGCAGAATGCCTTGGCGCGGGTCTCTCGTGCGCTTGGTGTTCTTCGGGAGCTAATGGAAGACACCGAGATGGTCGATGCAGTTGAAGGGGTCCTGGAGTGGCTGCACGGGTTCGACCCCGATAGCCTGGTCCAACTCGACTACGGTGGCCTAACGAGGATCATCCCGTTCGGAGATCTCGTCGAGGACCACTCGGTCGCGGAGGTATGGGAGGCACTTGAAGCCTTGGAGCAAGGCGATCTCGACCGCTCGGCGGAGCTGTACGGCCTGCTCAGCGAGCGGTGGTCGGTCGTCAGGGGACGGGAAGCCAGTAATTGATCACTCCGCCCCTTTTGCTAAAGACCACACGGTCAGTTGCCGATAGTCCTAGTAGGCAGGGGGAGAAATAGCCCTAAGTTGCTATGGTCTGTCCCATTCGACGCCTCTAGGATGATCAGGATCTCCGCGAGAATCCGGACCCGCGGGGAGCGTTCCTAAGGTGAGGTGGCAACTATGTCCGCCAGTCGTAACGTACAGAACACGCCTGCACCCGAGGCGTTGCTGACCCCGGCTGAGGTCGCTGCGCTCTTCCGCGTCGACCCCAAGACCGTCACCCGTTGGGCGAAGGCTGGCAAGCTGTCCAGCATCCGTACCCTCGGCGGGCACCGTCGGTACAGGGAGACCGAAGTGCGGCAGCTTCTCCGTGGCGTTGAAGCGGGGAACTGAGCCTTTCGTCGACATCCGTAGAACCGGCCGCGGGGGGGCCGGTGGACGGCCTCTCGGATTCCGAGAGGCCGTCGCTGACTCCCCCGGCGGTCTGGATCCGGCGCAATCGCGGACTATTCAGTGACTATGGGTTCCAACCGGAACCGGACTACGCGCGAACGGTCCGTAACACCATCGATTACTCGGGGCTGACACTCCGCCGATTCGTCTCGGCGAGGGGCCGGAGGAGCCCGGCCGGAGGCCCCGTGCCGTGCCAGAGGTACCCGGTCAGCGCGCGGCCAGCTTCGTGGCCGGCCCGCCGGGTCGCCGGCCGCGCTGGACGGGATCGCGTTCGTCGCCCAGGACACGCGGCTGTACAAGAGCCTGTCCGCCGCCGACATGCTGCACATGACCCGCAACCTGAACCGGCGCTTCGACCAGCGCTAGCCGAAGCCCGGCTGGGCGAGTTGGGCATCCCGCTCGGGCGCAAGGCCGGCAAGATGTCCGGCGGGCAGCAGGCGCAGCTCGCGCTGACCCTGGCGCTGGCCAGGCGGCCGCAACTGCTCGTGCTGGACGAGCCGATGGCGATGCTCGACCCGCTTGCCCGGCACGACTTCATGGCCACAGTGATGACCGCGATCGCCGACGACGGCGTATCGGGGGTCTTGTCGTCGCACGTTTTGGCCGAGCTGGAGCGGGTGGCCGACTACCTCGTCCTGGTATCGCGCGGGAACGTCCAGGTGGCCGGCAAGGTCGACGACCTGCTCGCGCGTCACCGCGTGCTGACTGGCCCGGCCACCGAAGTGGGCAGGTACGCCGAACGGCTGAACGTCGTCCACGCCCGGCGCGGCGAGGTGCAGGCCCACCTGCTAGTCAGGACGAACGCAACGACGGATCCAGTGCCGCCAGGCTGGGAGGCGCACCCAGTCGGTCTGGAAGAACTCACCCTCGCATACCTGCGCGAGCCCGACGCCGCAGCGCTGCCTGGCCTGGCCCGCGCTGAGGACGCCAAGCCCACGGAGGTGACGAAGTGACCGTACTGACCATGTCCACGCGGCCCGGACCGGACACGAGCCTTCGGCCCGTACCGTGGCGGCGAATGGCCTGGGTCACCTGGCGGCAGCACCGGCTCACGCTGGCCGGTGTCGGCGCGCTGCTCGGCGCGGCGGCCGTGTACCTGCTGATTACCGGTCTGCGGATGCACCATGCCTATGCCGCCGTGACCGCCTGCCGCCCGGCAAGTTCAGGTATCTGCCGGCAGGTAGCCAACAATTTCTTGAATACCTACGCGCCCGGCGCGGGGGTCACCGCTGCCCTGTTGCAGGTGGTGCCCGCGCTGATCGGAGCGTTCGCCGGCGCGCCGGTGCTCGCGAGGGAGTTCGAGACCGGCACCTTCCGGTACGCCTGGACCCAGGGCTTCGGACGGGTACGGTGGACCGTCGCGAAGCTTGTGCCGCTCGCAGTGGCGGTCACCGTCGCGGCCGCAGCGTTCAGCGTGCTCTTCTCCTGGTACTACCGGCCGATCATCGGCGCGGGAGGCCGCGGCCCGCTCGCTCCCACCATCTTCGACTTACGCGGGGTCGCGCTCGCCGCCTGGACGCTGGCCGCGTTCGCAATTGGCGTCCTGGCCGGCATCCTGATCCGTCGGGTCATTCCCGCGATGTTCGCCACCCTCGCCGCGTGGGCCGCGCTCGCGTTTGCCACCGGGACATATCTGCGCCCGCACTACGAGGCGCCGTTGGTCACCAGTAACCCCAACATCGCTCATCCCGACTGGGTGATGAACCAGTGGTGGACCCAGGGCGGCAAACCGGCCAGCCTGTCCATGATCGACGGGGCCCTCCATCCGGTCGGCGTCCACGCGCTGACACCCGAAGTGTTCCAACCCGGTCCCGGAACCCCGGACAACTTCGACCCCGTCCAGTACCTCGTCCAACACGGCTACACACAATTGACGATCTACCAACCAGCAGGCCGGTTCTGGCCGTTCCAGTGGATCGAAGGAGGCTGGCTGCTCGCGCTCTCCCTGCTCCTCATCGCCACCACCGTCTGGCTGGTCCGCCGCCGCGCAACCTGAAGCGCCGGCAACCGTTGCCGGCCGCCGCATCGAAGACCAGCTGAGATCAGGCAATGACGGGAACCGGCGCAGCGGCCGGTCTGCCTGCTGGCGGGCGGCCGAGTGCTTGCAGTGCTGGAGAGGCTGTCGAACGACCGATCGCGCACGACGACCTTCACGCCCATCACGCGGCAACTGGTGCCGGCGCCCGGCGCGGATGAGTTCGCGGCCGAACGCGACCGTCGGGATGTGACGAATCGGTAAGAACTGGGCCGGCGCCGTCCACGAGTTCGCGGGCGACACCGGCCAGCTTCACACTTCGTCGGCTGGGCTGCCCCACCCGTTGGTGGAAGCGAGGACGCGGGCGAGGTTATCCAAGAAGGCTTCCCAGCCCGATTCGACGGCGTTCGCGATGTGGGGCATGGCTGCCGCGAGCTCGTCCAGCTGCTCGTGGACGAGGTTGAGCACGGTGCCGTTGGGGTCGGGCCGGAGCGTGACCGTCAGCAGCGTGTCGAACGAGGGGCCCTCGCGGCGGCGAGCTCCAGGAGCTCCGAGTCGAAGCCGCCGACGATCGTGCCGGACTTGTCGGCTTTCCAGGAACTCCAGCGACCCCCGCGATGACCGGCAGCAGACCAGTGCGCCAGACAGCTCCCCACGCACGCCTCATGGGCGAATCGTCGCACTTGCACCGGCCCAGAGCCAACTGGCGGATTCGTGAATGGTGCCTCAGAGGCAGCGTCCGGAGCCTGGGCGATGCGGTGGAACCCTTTGAGCCGCAGGCTTGTTGACGCTTACCAAGCTGTTGCATAAACGCTTGCGGCTGCTGGCGATTGGAGCACGATCCGCATCGGATGCGGTGGTGGTGACCGAGGAGCGCGATCGGGGTGCGGATCGACGAGCGAGTGCTGGCTGGTCCGGTGGGGCTGATCGCCCACGACCTCACCGCCACCCTCGGCTGGGGCCACGCACGAGCGCAGGCAGAGGCCCGCGACGCCCTGGGCAACCGGATGCAGTTTCCGCTCGACGGCCTGGCCTGGGAGCAGCTCGACCCCGCCACCCGGCAGGAGGTCCTCGGGGATCTGGTGGTGGAGGCGGTCGAGGACCTGCAGCAGCGGCTGCACGACACCTTCGTGGACACCACCTGGCCGGCGTGCCCGCGCCACCGGCAGCATCCGCGGTGGCTTGGGGAAGGCGACCGTGGCGGGACCGCGTGGTGCTGCCCGGGCGATGATGCGGCGATCGCCCCGCTGGGGCACTGCCGGCGCGGCCGGCTGACCCCGCTCCTAACTGAGGCGGTTTGGCCGCCTTAGCAGGCCGTCACTGGCCGGCCGGTGCCCGTTCGAACGTCTTCTCGCGCACCGCCACCGCCGTGTCGGCGTTGTCGGCGAACAGGCCGTCGACGCCCAGTCGGTAGTACAGCGCCAGCTCGGCCGGCTGGTCGCCACGTGCGCGCAGGTATTCGGGGCTGCTCGGGTTGCCCGCGCGGAAGTCCGCCGCCAGGAAGTTGTTCTCCGGGCGGAAGGTAAACGGGTGCAGCAGCAGGCCGACGCGGTGGGCGTCACCGACCAGGGTGGTCGGCTGGCCCAGCTGACTGCCGGCGGAGTTGCCCGGCACGATGCGGCTCTTGTCCGGGCCGATCCCGTCCGCATAGGTGGCGATCTCGGCGAGGCCCTGGGGCGTCACGAGGTCGTCGTAGGTGCGCGGGTCGCCGCTCGCGACGAAGTCGGCCGGCGCCCCGTGGGAGTCGATGAGCTGGATCAGCGGGAGGTGCGTCTCGTGCCGGAGCCGCTGCAGGTTGCCGACCTCGAAGGACTGGATGAAAACCTTCGAGGTCGGCCGGTCGAGCCCGTTGCGGCGCAGCGTGCCGAGCAGCGGCGCGTCGAACGAGAAGCCCAGCGACTGGAAGAACGTCGGGTGCTTGGTCTCTGGGTAGATCCCCACGCCCTTTGACTTTGCCAGGTCGATGACCTCCTGGAAGGTTGGGACCTCGAACAGCCCGTCCAGCGCCGTGTTCTGGGGGCGCACCAGGGGCAGCCGCTCCTTGGCCCGCAGCGTCTTGAGCTCTGCCAGGGTGAAGTCGAACGTGAACCAGGTGTTGGAGAAGACCACGCCGTCGATCGTTCTCGTCGTCTGACGGCTCGCGAACTCGGGGTGGTCGGCGACGTCCGTGGTGGCGCCGATGTCGGGCTCGTGGCGGGCGACGAGCTGGCCGTCCTTGGTGAACACCAGGTCGGGCTCGATGTAGTCGGCCCCCATCTCGATCGCGAGCGTGTACGAGGCGATCGTGTGCTCGGGGCGGTAGGCGGGGCTGCCCCGGTGGCCGATGACGATTGGCAGGCGGCCTCCGCCCGCGCCGGGGGCGGCGAGCGTGGACGCTGTGGCGCTGGCGGGAAGCGAGAGACCGGCAAGCGCGGCCCCCGAGCCGACGAGCATGGACCTGCGGGACATCTGCTGCATGGCCCTCCCCTTCCGTGGAGCGGCGGACGGTCGCAGGCTAGCGAATCCTGCTGCGACTCGCGAGATATTTGTCGGAATCTGTGGATTGAGCCCCTGGCATGAGAACGCGGCGTGCCTTCCACCTGACCAATCGGAAGGACGACTCGCCGCAATCGAGATAAAAGGCCGCACGACCCATAAGCCCCAATGTCATTCGGTTGCTGCTTTGACGTGGTACCAGCCTGTTTCACAAAGCCTGATGCGGTAGGTGCGTCGTCCGTAACGTTATCGGGACGGAACTCGGCCACACTGGCGCGTGGGCGACGATGCTCGGGACGGTGCCCGGAGTCGGAGGGGCCCTGCATGCGTCGAGGATCATGGCGGTAACCGCCGGTAGCCGGCCGGCATGGCCGCGCTGGCGGCCGGCCGGGTTGGCGTGGGCGCTGTGGACGCTGGTCATGCTCGGTCTCCCGGTGGTCGTCTGGTTAAACCAGCTGGCGCGCCAGGCCGGCCGGTCCGACCTGGGGTCCAACGCCGACACCGCCATCTACGGGTTGGTGGCGGTGAGCGCGGCCACGGTCGGGATGGTGCTGGCCAGCCGCCGGCCCCGCCACCCGGTGGGGCTGGCTGCTGCTGGCACTTGGGTTGTGGTTCAGCTACGCGTATGCCAGCTGGGTGCTGTTGGCCTGGCGTGGGGCGCCGCCCGTCGTCGGCTCCACGGTCAAGGACATCGCCGTCGTGGTAATGGCGGCCTGCATCGGCTTCGTGCTGCTGCTCACCCCGACCGGGTCGCTGCCCTCGCGTGGCTGGCGGTGGTGGGCCAGGGTCGCGGCGGCCGCGGCGGTGGTGGGGGTGGTGTCGTTGGCGCTGGGGCCGTTCAGGGAGCCCGGCGAGGCGGTCACCAGCCCGCTTGCTGTCGGTGCGTTGGCTGGTCTGCTGTTGGTCGTGCGCGTCGTGGCTTTTGTTGTTGCTGGTCTTGCCATTCCGGTCGGGGCCTGGTCGCTGGTGGTGCACTTCCGTCGTGCTGGCGCCGTGGAGCGCCAGCAGTTGCGGTGGCTGGCGGTGGCAGCGGCGCCGGTGGCGGTGGCGGTGGCGGCCATGGCGGCGCTGGCGTTGGCGGGCAACGAGGTCGACCTCGGCTGGCTTCCGGGTGTCTGCTTGGCGGTCCTGCCCCTGGCGATCGGGGCGGCGATCTTGCGCTATCGGCTGTATGACCTGGACCGCATCATCAGCCGTGCCTTGGCCTACGGGCTGCTCACGGTGCTGCTGGGTGGTAGCTATGCTGGGGTGGTCCTGGGGCTCGGCCAGCTCTTGGGCAGGGACTCCAGCCTGGTGGTAGCTGGGGCGACCCTGGCGGTGGCGGCGCTGTTCCAGCCGGCCCGCCGCCGCATCCAAGCCATGGTGGATCGCCGCTTCAACCGGCGCCGCTATGACGCCGCCCAGACGATTGCCGTGTTCAGCGCCCGGCTGCGCCAGCAGGTCGACCTGGACACGCTGACCGCCGAGTTGCTGGCCGTGATCGACCAGACCATGCAACCGACCCAGGCGTCGCTGTGGCTGCGACCGTCCATCCCTGCGTCCCATGACCAGCGCAGCACGGGCGCATCCCGCGCGGGGTCACAGCCGACAGCCTCCCCGCCCACTCCCACGGCTTTGTGAAACAGGCTGGTACCAGTCACACGAGGTTGTTGGCGCGGCGTCGCTTCCGGCTGTCCGGCATTGGTCGCCGCCTGGTGCCGCCCGGTGCGGCACGACCGCAGTGCCGCAGTGCCGCCTCCGCTCAGACGGTCGCTTTCTGCCGGTCGTGCCGCAGTGCCGCAGTGGCCGGGCAGTCGCTGACCATCGAATCCGCAGCTCGGCGGCTTGTTTCGGTCGAGCGCCGCAGACGAGGACCACCAGCCGTTTCGCTCTTGCCGGAAGAAGTCACCGGGGACGCCACGCCTTCAACGGGAGCCATGGCCCTGTATCGAAGCGGCTCCGCCAGGCCCGGCGCATGGGTAGGCGGAGCCGCGATCGGTGGTGGCTAGTGGCAGTGGAAGAACTCGTTGACCGTGCCGTCCGGCCGGGTGTTGAAGTGGCCGGTGACGTGGTTGCTGAACGTCGACCCGTCCGAGCCCGTCCCACGGAGATTGAAGGTGAAGGTGCCGTTGACGACCTTGCCGTTCTGGTTGAACCCATCCCAGGTGGTGAACTTGCCCGTGAAGCTCGGCAGGCTCGGGTCCTCAAGCGGCACGGCGACGAACGTGCCGGTCTGGGTGAAGGTCGCATGGATACG
>WNGG01000798.1_pt1 | contig 34746 bp, 41 predicted proteins | sample 5400661 | NCBI WGS metagenome assembly WNGG01 (sample SAMN13153372, study PRJNA577476) | soil metagenome | isolation source: 100 cm soil or saprolite under Garry oak tree replicate 1 | place: USA:California | collected 2016-06-15
GAGGTACTCAACGCCTATCCCAGACCCGCCGGAGACCGCTCCATCGCGGACGCCATCGTGGCCCATGCGACCCGTTCCGAAGCGGCCGCGCCTCCCGGTTCGCTCGCGTTCGAACTCCTTCGCCAACACCGAGAAGCCGAGCGCGCCCGAGTGCGGCGCCAGGAATCGACCTGAAGGGAGGCAACCGTCGTGGCCGACGAATCAGTAGCGCACAATCTCGAACGGATGAACGAGCTCGACTTCGCTGGCTGGAACGGAGCGGACCGGGAGGGCGTCTTCACCCGTTACCACACTGATGACGTCCTCGTAGATGTGCATGGGCAAGCTCCGACGCATGGCATTCGTGAACGCATACAGGCGATGAAGGCCTTCGTCGAGAGCACCGGTGGCGCGCCCGTCACCGCGCACGGCGCCGTCGAATCATGTCCGCGCCGCGCTCACCTGGCTCGCGATCTTTCCCCTAGTCGCCATCGGACTCACTGCGATGGCCCCGTTCACCGTGGGCTGGGACCCGGTGCTCCGCGCGTTTGTGCTGACACTGGTCGTGATGCGGCTGGCCGTGTCCTTGGTCGTGCCCTGGCTAATGAGTATCTACGATCGATATCTGGCGCCTCGTCGATAGGCTTAGTGAGGTCTGCTCGAGGAGCGGCCTAACGACCGATCGCGGGCCCCAAAATCGAAAGGACCAACCCGATGCCGATGATCGACGTCTACGCCGCCGCCGGGACATTCGGTGACCCCCGCGCCCTCACCCAGAAGCTGGCGTCCGAGCTCATGGCGATCGAACAGGTGCCGGACATCCCCATGTTCCGGCAGAATACCGCGGCCTTCATCCACGACCTGCCCGCCGGCAACCTGTCGAACGTCGACGGCGACTCCAACTACGTGCGGATCCAGGTCCTCACCAACGCCGGCGCGCTCGATCGCGGCAAGCAGCTCGCCGTGGTCGAGCAGCTGACCCGCATCGCCGCAGAGGCCGCCGGTGACCCGACGTTGGCCAGCAGGACCTGGGTGCTGCTGACCGAGGCGCCAGACGGAGGTTGGGGCCTCAACGGCCACGCCAACACCAATGAGGAGCTGGTGGCTGCCGCCCGGGCACAGATCGCCAGCCTGCAGGCCGGCCAGCCCTCAGCTGACTAGCATCGCCACGCGCACCGCCGACCGGCTCGGCCTTGGCCGCGACCCGGCAGCAGGCGTGTCCACGAGTCGCACTCCGGCTCACCACCGACTGGTGGTGGCGTTCTTGCCAGGGGACTGAAGGAGGGCTAGTCAGATGAGCGCCGAAGCGGGTTCGCCGATCAGTACCTACTTCCGAGTCTGCGACGAGGTGCGAGTGAGGTTCGCCGATACCAGGGCAGACTCGGACATCACCGTACTGCTGCTGGCGCCGTGGCCCGAAAGCCTCTGGGCCTTCCGTCGCATCTGGAGCCGCGTTTCTGCAGTCGGGAGGGTGGTCGCCATCGACCTGCCAGGATTCGGCCACTCCGATGGTCGCCCGGAACTGATCGCCCCGGACACCTCGGGAGCGTTCCTGGCCAATCTGATCGACCAGTGGGGCCTGGGAGCTCCCCACGTCGTCGGCCCGGACGTCGGCACGGCCGCGGCGCTCTTCCTTGCCGCGAGGGCGCCCGAGCGCGTCACCAGCTTGACCATCGGCGGCGGCGCGGTCCGCATCCCGATCGAAGCGGGCGGCGCGCTCAAGGAGATCATCGAGGCGCCGAGTCTGGACGTCGTGCGCGGGCTGGACGCCAGAACCAACATCGGCTACGCGGTCGAGCCGGGTGCCGCCAGCGACAGCGAGCCCGACGTCCACGAGGACTATGTCAGCGCCTACGACCTCGGGCGCTTCGCGGAGTCGGCCCGGTTCGTGCGGCATTACCCCGAGCAGAACCCAGTGTTGCGGGACCTGCTGCCGACGATCAACACGCCCACCCAGATCGTGGCCGGGCGCGACGATGACCTCGTGCCGTGGTCGAACAACCAGTACCTCGACGACCTCCTCCCCAACAGCGAGATCCATCCGCTCGACGCCGGTCACTTCGCGTGGGAGCAAGCAGCGGAGGACTACGGCCGCTTGGTCGTCGACTGGGTCAGCGGCGGGTATCGGCGCGTCGCAGCGGGCTAAGCCCAGCGCCGCCGCGGTTGGCGACGCACTGCGGCGCGACGTGTTGGAGGAATTGGTGGCCGCCGCCCGCCCTGGGTACCTGCCCCTCACGCTGGGCTTCCCAGAGTTCTGGCCGGGGGAAGCCGATCACTCGTCGATCCGGGATGATCCACTGCCGGTCGGAGCTGCGGTACCCGACGCGTGGGCTCAGGACAGCCGGAGGACTCGTGAGCAAGCACTCCATGATGCCGGTAGCCGTTCGGCAGAGGGTTCACCTGAGAGTCAAGAGTCCGGTCCCTCGTCTCTTTGAACAGCAACGCCTTCCGCTGGCGGTCTGGTTCGGAGATGAGTTGCATCTTGCGTCGCCGCTGGATCACCGGCGAGGGCGCGTAGACCCGGCTCGGTTGGATTTCACGCCCGGGGCTGTCCAAGACATGAGATCGGCCAGCAACGGGTAGTCGTCCCAGTCCGACTCAGCAGCAGGCGTGAAGGGCGCGCTCCAGGCGTCTCACGCTGCGCGCCATCTAGTCCCGTCTATGGTGAGGGCGGCCAGCTGGGCATATTTGTCATCCCTGCGCCCGTGAAACCTCCGTGTACCAGACCTGGCGGAGGCGTCCTTGTCTGTGTCTTCTCGGCGGACAGCCCGATCGCCAGGGGTAGCGGGGGAGGTTGAGGTGAGTACCTCGCCCTTGCCCTGACCAGGCATCGTGAGTCTATTGTGGAACCATCCAGGCGGTGGTGGAGGATTATGCACACGAGCCGCATAGCCGGTCAATGTCGCAGTTCGCATGCTGCCATGGCAACTGGCACCCGCCGGCTCGTGGCAGTCGCCGGAGGCATCGTGGTGGGGCTTGGCCTCGGCGGGATCCTGAGCATTGTGCTGACAGGAACGCAATCAATGAACACCGGCGTTCCGGTTGGCTGCAGTGCTGCCTTCAGGTGCGTTGCCAGCCGTCGTCCTGTACGGAGGGATTGGGTGGGCAATGGTGGTGCGCAGGTTCGAAGTGCACGATATGGTGCGTTGCGCTGAAGGCCATCTGATCGTCCTCCTGACGGATATGGATGCGGAGGAGATCGAGTTGCGTGGGTGCCCAAAGTGCGGAGCGCTCACCGAATCGGCGGGAACGTGTCTCATACGTTGGTTCCCGGAGTTGTGGTCCGGCCCGGAGTTGTTGCCTGGGAGCGAGGACGGACCGAACGGATAAGCGAACGCTCCGGCACCGCCTATTCGAGGCTGGGGGCGGGCTCACCCTGGCCACGCCGGGGCAGCCCTCTCCGGGCATGCTATTCAAGCCCTGGGGGCGTCTGGTCGCTGCCAGGTCGTCTCCGTGGATTCGCTGTTGGGGATCTGACAACGGCGACAAGGGATTCATGATGGCCCGGTCAAACCCGCGCGGTTGGACACCTGCCAACTTGAGTTTATATCGGGAACCGATATAAACTCGAGCGACGGGACGCGGCCGTACTGCATAATCCCTTGGCGTTGTCGCTCAGCCGTGTAACGCTGGGAACACGAGGCAGGGATCTCCGCCGCTCGCGGTGGTGACCTGCGACGCCTGCTGGCGTCGTGGTGCCCAGCGGGGCATGCCCCGGCTGCCAAGCGTTGGCCCGCTGACGCGAGCCACGCCCTGTCCTTATTCGCTTGGGAGAGCCATCGTCCGCGTTGACGGTGGCTCTTGGCGCGGGTGCATGCCCTACAGGGTTCTGACCACTCTGACCAGGGGAGACGTGAATACGCGGTCCGCCGACAAGCACATGCCCGACGATGTCAGTGTGCTGCAAATTCGAGCCTCAGAGGTTGCACGAATTCCCGCGTGGCGGGCCTGGGAGCCCCCATGTCCTATCAGCTGCCGCTTCCGTTTTACGACGAGATAAGGCGCGCAGAATGCCTATTCGGTCCTGCCCAAATTGACCGCTGCGTCCTGTTGATGAGCGCACCTAACGAGCCTTATTCGCGCTGTCAGAGAATCCTCCCGCCGTACCTGTCAGCCTGTTGCCAACACGCTTTAGCGGCGTGCGCCCCTCCGTTCAGGGCAGTTCACGATCCCCGTGACCAGGCACAACAGCTGCGGCCGATCCTGGCGATGGCGCCATTTACGGCCCACAGCTGAGACCACAACTGAGGCCATCAAATGAGACCACGCCAGCACAAGGCGCCCGCTCGGCGGCCCAGGACCCGTGTTTTTCCAGGTCAGCGTGGCGGAGGATAGGAGATTCGAACTCCTGAGGGGTTGCCCCCAACACGCTTTCCAAGCGTGCGCCCTAGGCCACTAGGCGAATCCTCCGTCGGCAAGCCTACCGACTTGACGCCGTGACGCTGACCCGGATCGGGCACTGCCGGAACCTAACGGCGCACAGACCGCCAGCCGGGCTGGCTAGACTGGGCGGCAGACCCCTCGCACGACGTTTATCCCGCCAACTCCCCCAGGGCCGGAAGGCAGCAAGGGTACGCGGGCTCTGGCGGGTGTGCGAGGGGTCCCTTCCCCTCCCCGGCGAGGATGAGGTTCATGGCAGGCGACGTCTCCAGCACAGGCCCTGACGCGGGCCAGCGGCAGCCGGACCGCCAGGACGTCCCGCCGGCGCCGCTGGCGCTCTACCGCCGCTACAGGCCGGCATCGTTCGCTGAGGTCAAGGGACAGGACCATGTCACCGAGCCGCTCAGGCAGGCGCTGCGCAGCGGCCGGGTGCATCACGCCTATCTGTTCAGCGGTCCGCGCGGCTGCGGGAAGACCTCGAGTGCCAGGATCCTGGCCAGGTCGCTGAACTGCGAGCTTGGTCCCACCCCCGACCCGTGCGGCACGTGCGCGTCGTGCGTGGCGCTTGGCCCGGCCGGGCCGGGCAGCATCGACGTGATCGAGATCGACGCCGCGTCGCACGGCGGCATCGACGATGCCAGGGATCTGCGCGAGCGGGCCTTCTACTCGCCTGTCGCCGCGCGCTACAAGATCTACATCATCGACGAGGCGCACATGGTGACCGGCGCCGGATTCAACGCCCTGCTCAAGCTCGTCGAGGAGCCGCCGCCGCACCTGAAGTTCGTCTTCGCTACGACGGAGCCGGAGAAGGTCATCCCGACGATCAGGTCGAGGACGCACCACTACCCGTTCCGGCTTATGCCGCCTGCCATCCTGCGGGAGCTTCTCGAGGAGATTCTCGCGGCCGAGGGCCTCACCTACGAACCTTCCGTGCTGCCCGTCGTCATCCGAGCGGGCGGCGGCTCGGCCAGGGACTCGCTGTCGGTACTCGACCAGCTCATCGCGGGCGCGGACGAGTCGGGACTGCGCTACGACCGGGCGATCGCGCTGCTCGGCTACACCGATGACGCGTTGCTCGACCAGATGGCCGAGGCTCTCGCCAGCGGCGACGGCGCCGGAGTCTTCCTGGCCATAGACCACGTGGTCGAGGCCGGCCACGATCCGCGGCGGTTCGCCATGGACCTGCTTGACCGGCTCCGCGACCTGATCGTGCTGGCCGCGGTGCCCGATGCCGCTACGTCGGGCCTGCTCGACGCTCCGGAGGACCAGCTCGACCGGATGCGCAAGCAGGCAACCCGGTTCGGCCAGGAGCGGCTCGCCAGGGCCGCGGAAACGATCAGCGCCGGGCTGGTCGAGATGCGCGGCGCCACTTCGCCGCGCCTGCTGCTCGAGCTGATGTGCGCGCAGGTCCTGCTCCCGGCCGGCTCGGCTCATTCCGGGCACGCCCCTGCGGTCCAGATACCGGACGGGTCCGCCGCGTCTGGTTCGACCGGTTCGGCCGGGTCAACTGGCGTCGGCGACCTCGCGGCCAGGGTCGAACGGCTCGAGCGGCAGCTAGCCGCGAGACCGAGGGTCGGCCCGGCGGCCGGCTCGGCGGCCGCCACCGACACCAGCGGACGGCAGGCAACAGCCCGGCAGCGGGAGACTGCCGGCGCGCCAGGTGGCCAGCCGGAGCCCCGCGGCCGCGACGTTGCCGATCAGCGGGGAGCGGGTCCGCGGCCAGGCGCTGCGCCCGGGTCCGAAACAGGTCCTGCCGTAGCCGGCACCCGCCCAGGTGCGGGCGCTTCCGGCGCCAGCCCCCCGCCTGCCGTGGAACATGCCGGCGCGGCCGCGACGGCCGTGGACGCCACGGAGCTGCGGAACCGGTGGGCCGAGATACTCGAGGCGGTTCGTGACGTCCGCAAGACCGCCTGGATCCTGCTCAGCAACTACGCGAGCATCGACGCGGTAGAAGGCAACGTCCTGACCATGGCCTTCGACAGCGAGGGCAATGCCAAGGGCTTCGCGAGCAGCGGCAGTGACAGCTACCTGGCCGACGTGCTGCACGCGATGTTCGGCGTGCGGCTGGTGGTCAGGGCGGTCGTCCAGTCGGCTGCGGCCCGCGGCGCGGCCCGGGCCGCGCCCCGCGGCCGGGACGATGACCAGGACGCCGGTGCGCGACAGCGGACCGGGCCAGGCTCGGGACCCGGTGCCCGCGGCGGCCCGGCGAGCGGCTACGCGGCCGAGCCGGGCAGCGCCGCCGCCAGCCACCCGGACGAGCAGAGCAGCGCGGCCGCCGGTTCCGGCGCCGCCCGCGGAAACCCGGGTCCTGGCGCCAGGGCCGGCGGCGTGTCCCGATCGGCTGGCACAGACGGCCTCGGCGAGGACGGCGACGAGCATGGCCAGCGCCGGGGTGCCGGGCAGCCGGGCGGCACGAGCCGTGGACCCGGCGAGGCAGCGGCGGCCGGCCAGCCAGAGCGCGGTTCGGCCAGCCGGGCGTCCGCGGTCCGCCAGCCAGACCGCGGTGCCGCGGGCCGGTCAGCGGCCAGTCGCCCAGGCCCTGCCCGCAGGTCTACCGCGGCGGGAGCCGCGGGCACGCCGGCCCGCGGGCCGGCCAGCTCCGACCTTCGCGACGATCCTAGGCCCCACACCGACGCGACACCCGCCGGCGCGGCCGGTGACCTGACCGGGACCGACCTGATCATGCGAGAGCTCGGCGGCCATGTGATCGAGGAGAGCACCGAGCCGTAGAACGCGCGTCGGGGGCACCGCCCGGGTGCCGCGGCAGTCGGCAGGCCGTAGGCTCGGGATAGCCGTGAGGCAACGCAACGGCGCCCGTGCCCCTGCCAAACCGAGGCCGGGCCGGCACCCGGCTATGCGAGAAAGCAGGTGAACCGGCGTGGAACCCGGCGGGCAGCTCGATCTCCAGCAGCTCTTTGCCGCCGCCGCACAGGTGCAGAGCCAGCTGGTGAGCGCTCAGCAGCAGCTGGCCGAGACCGAGATCGAGGGCAGCGCGGGCGGCGGGCTCGTGAAGGTGACCATCAACGGCCAGGGCGAGGTGGTCGACCTGTCGATCGCGAGCGCCGCCATCGAGCCTGGCGATCCTGCGGAGACCGCGTCCACGGTGGCCGACCTGGTGCTCGCCGCCTGCCGCGACGCGTACCGCGCGCTTGGCGATGTTCAGGCCGAGATGATGGGTCCGCTGGCAGGCGGCTTCGGGGGCGAGGAAGGAAGCGAGGGCGGCGGGGTGCCCGGCCTGCCTGGTCTGCCTGGCTTCCCCGGGCTGCCCGGACTGCCTGGGCAGCCGGGTGCTTCAGGCCAGCCGCCGGTGCCTGGCACGTCGCTGCCGGGGTCACCGCGGCCGGACGACGAGGCCGGGTCAGGCGGGGCCGGATCGGGCGAGGCCGGGTCGGGCGGGACCGGATCGGGCGGAGACTGAGGTGTACGAAGGAGTCGTCCAGGACCTGATCGACGAGCTTGGCCAGCTTCCGGGTATCGGCCCAAAGGGCGCGCAACGGATCGCGTTTCACCTGCTGACGGTCGGCGCGGAGGACGTCCGCCGGCTCGCGGCGACGCTCATCGAGGTGACCGAGAAGATGAAATTCTGCCGCACCTGCGGCAACGTCGCCGAGAATGACCAGTGCAGAATCTGCCTGGACATGCGCCGGGACCCGTCGATGATCTGCGTAGTGGAGGAGCCCAAGGACGTGGCGGCGATCGAGAAGATCCGCGAGTTTCGCGGCAGGTATCACGTGCTCGGCGGCGCGATCAGCCCCATGGACGGCGTCGGACCCGAGGACCTGAGGATCTCCGAGCTGATGGCCAGGCTCGCAGACGGCGATATCAGCGAGGTGATCCTGGCCACCGATCCGAATCTCGAGGGCGAGGCCACAGCGACCTATCTGGCCCGGCTGGTGAAGCCGCTCGGCCTCAGGGTAACCAGGCCGGCCAGCGGGCTGCCGGTCGGAGGCGACCTGGAGTATGCCGACGAGGTGACGCTGGGGCGGGCGTTCGAGGGACGGCGGACCCTCAATGTCTGAGCCTGGCCGCGCCGCGGGCCGGGCCGCCAAGCCCGCCAAGCCCGCCAAGCCCGCCAAGCCTGCCGAGCCCGCCAGGCCCGGCGCGCCGGCCAGGCCCCAGGAGCCGGCCAGGCCCGGCCGGACAGAAGGATCCGCCAGGCCGGCCACGGTCGCCGATCCAGCAAAGCCTGCTCCGGCAGCGACGGCCGGCGAGAGCGGGGGCGACTGGCGGGCACAGGCGGACCGGATCGCCGCGCATGCTCGCGACTTCCTCGACGCGCTCGCCGCGCTGGGGCGCGGCGAGGGGGGCGACGAGATCGTTCCGCTGCTGTTGCTCGAGGTGGCGCAGGTGATGCTGGCCGGGGCGCAACTCGGCGCGAGCACGGACGTGATCCCGCCGGGAAATGCCGAGCCAGACGTCGGCGCCGACCCCGATCTCGACGTGCTCAGGGTCGGCCTGGCCGCGCGGCTGGCCGCGTGCGACGAGTACGCCGAGCTCTTCGATCCCTACCGCGACGACAAGCCGACCGCGTTCAGGCTCTCCGACGACCTCGCCGCCATGGCCGCCGACCTGATCCACGGCATGCGGCACTACGAGGCGGGGCGCCCGGCCGAGGCGCTGTGGTGGTGGCAGTACTCCTACGTCAACCAGTGGGGCACGCACGGGGGCGCCGCCTTGCGCGCGCTGCATGCCGTGGTGGCGCACGCGAAACTCGATGTGGCTGATGAAGAGGTACCCTCCTGACGACAGCTCAGGAGACGCTCCGTTGAAGCATAGATAGGTAGACTCGGTTCCCCCTGATCAAGCTGTGCAGTCTCGCTTACCGATGCATCGAATGCCGATATAGGGGCCACATGGAGAACCTCGCGAGGAGCGGCGCGCCGTGAACCTGATCGTGCAGAAGTACGGCGGCTCCTCGCTCGCCGACGCGGACGGGATGAAGCGGGTCGCCCAGCGGATCGTGGCCACCCGCAAGGGCGGTCACAGCGTGGTGGTCGTGGTATCTGCCATGGGCGACACCACCGACGAACTGCGTGATCTTGCCAAGCAGGTCAGCCCGCTGCCACCCGGACGCGAGCTCGACATGCTGCTGACCGCGGGCGAGCGGATCTCGATGGCGCTCGTGGCGATGGCCATCGCCAACCTCGGCTTCGAGGCCCGGTCATTCACCGGCTCGCAGGCGGGGGTGATCACCGACTCGGCGCACGGCAAGGCGCGGATCATCGACATCACTCCCGGCCGGATCTCCGGCGCGCTCGCGGACGGGGCGATACCCGTCGTGGCGGGCTTTCAGGGCGTCTCCCAGGACAGCAAGGACATCACGACGCTCGGCCGCGGGGCGTCCGACACGACGGCCGTCGCGCTGGCCGCGGCACTCGGGGCGCAGACCTGCGAGATCTACACCGACGTGGACGGCGTGTTCACCGCGGACCCGCGGATCGTGCCAGGGGCGCGGCGGATCCCGCGGATCAGCTACGAGGAGATGCTGGAGATGGCCGCGTGCGGCGCCAAGGTGCTGCACCTGCGGTGCGTGGAGTACGCCAGGCACCATCAGATGCCGATCCACGTCCGGTCGTCGTTCAGCAGCAGGGAAGGCACCTGGGTCACCGCCAGCGCGCCGGAGTCAGAGGAGGACGGAGTGGATCAGCCGATCATCACCGGCGTCGCGCATGACCGGAGCGAGGCAACGATCACGGTGTCCGGTATCCCGGACAAGGTCGGCGTGGCCGCGAAGATCTTCCGCACGGTGGCGCGGACGGGCATCAACATCGACATGATCGTGCAGAGCACGTCCCGGTCGACCGGGCAGGCGGATATCTCGTTCACCCTGCCACGCCAGGACGGGCAGGCCGCGATGACGGCGCTGCGCTCGGTCGAGGACGATATCGGCTTCGACTCGCTGGTCTACGACGACAGCATCGGGAAGATCTCGCTCATCGGGGCAGGGATGAAGTCGCATCCGGGAGTCAGCGCCGATTTCTTCGGGGCGCTCGCCGACTCCGGGATCAACATCAGGATGATCTCGACGTCGGAGATCAGGGTCTCGGCCGTGGTCGACGCGGCCGACCTGGACGGTGCGGTGATCGCCACCCACCGCGCGTTCGGCCTGGAAGACGGTCAGTCCGAGGCGGTCGTCTACGGCGGGACGGGCCGATGAGCGGCGGCTCGCCGGCCGCCGGCCGGGCCGTGCTCGCCATCGTCGGCGCGACCGGGGCGGTCGGCACCGTCATGCGCGACGTCGTGTCCGCCAGGGCCGACATCTGGGGCGAGATCCGGCTGATCGCCTCGGCCAGGTCGGCGGGCCGGATGCTGCCGGTCCGAGGCGAGCAGGTCGCTGTGCGCGAGATCACCGCGGCGGCGTTCCGCGGCGTGGACATCGCCATGTTCGACGTGCCCGACGAGGTGTCCGAGGCATGGGCGCCCGTCGCCGCGGAGCACGGCGTCGTCGTGATCGACAAGTCCGGCGCCTTCCGGATGGATCCCGACGTGCCGCTTGTCGTCCCCGAGGTGAATCCGGCCGCGGCGTTCGACCGGCCAAGGGGGATCATCTCTGTGCCGAACTGCACCACGCTCGCGCTGATCGTGGTCGTCGGCGTGCTGCACCAGGCGTACCGGCTGCGCGAGATGTTCGCCGCCTCGTACCAGGCGGCGTCCGGCGCCGGGCAGGCGGGCACCAACTCGCTGTACGACGAGCTCGCGGCGGTGGCCGGGGACCGTACGCTCGGCCAGCGCCCGGGTGACGTGCGGGACGCGGTTCGGTCGGCGGTCGGGGACCGCGGCCCGTTCCCGGCGCCGCTGGCCATGAACGTCATCCCGTGGGCGGGCTCGTCGCGCCCCGACGGCTGGTCGTCGGAGGAACTGAAGATCAGGAACGAGACCCGCAAGATCCTCGGCGCAGCGGACCTGCGGATCTCGGCGACCTGCGTCCGGGTGCCCGTGATCACCGGGCACTCGATCGCGGTGCACGCTACCTTCGACGCCGAGGTCGACGCCGACGAGGCGCGCAAGCTGCTGAGCGAGGCGCCAGGTGTCACGGTCGCTGACCGGCCGGAGGCCGCCGAGTTCCCGATGCCCGTCGATGTGGTCGGCACCGACCCGACCGTGGTCGGCAGGATCAGGCGGAGCAAGGACGACCCGCACGCGCTCGACCTGTTCGTCTGCGGCGACAACCTGCGCAAGGGCGCCGCGCTCAACGCGGCGCAGATCGCCGAGCTGCTGGTCGACCGCGGCTGACCCGGTTACAGGTGGCGGCCCAGGAAGGCCAGCGACGGAGGCAGCTGGGACTGGAAGAACGGGCCGCTGTGGCAGCCACGGGAGATGTCCACGACCGCACCGGGCGGAAGCGCGCGGGCCAGCGCCTCGACTCCGGGCCGGAACGGGTCGCTCGCCCCGGTCGCCACCCGGACGGCGACGTTCCGCAGCCCGCCAGCGTGGGTCACGGCGTCGGCCGCCGCGAACGCGAACGCCGACGCGTAGGCCCCGGGATTGACCGAACGCGCCTGCTCGTAGCTGGTCCAGATCGCCGGGCTGACCGCCGCCGCCGCACCGAACAGCCGCGGATACCGCTCGGCCAGCAAGATGGCGCCGTATCCGCCCATCGAGATCCCGATCGTGCCGATCCGCCGCCGCCCCGGGCTCCGCCGCCGCCCGGGGCCCAGCCCCAGTCCCAGCCCCAGCCGCTGGCACCGCGGGATCAGCTCGCAGACGACCATTCCCATCGGGTCGTCGTCCGGATGCCGGTTCCAGTAGCCGCCCCCGCCGTCGGCCGCCGCGACCGCCATCGGCGGCAGCGGCCGGCCGCCGATCCGCATGGCCAGCCCGTGGGCGAGCCCGAGCTGGCCGAGCGCGCTGGTGTGGTTGCCGCCGTAGGCGTGCAAGGCGATGACCAGCGGCAGTCGGCTGCCCGGCCGGTGACCAGGAGGATAGGCGATCGTGTAGCCCACCTCCCGGCGCCTGGCCGCCGAGTGGAAGGTGCCGGAGATCGACGGCCCGGGGACCGCGAACGTCAGGGGCGGGGCCGGCACCGAGCACGCGCCGTCGATCTGGCCGAGGTAGGTCCGGCCCGGCAGTACCCCGCGGGCGACTAGCTCGAGGCCGCCGGCGCCGGCCGCCGCGAGTCCGGCGCTGGCGCCGAGGCCGGCGCCCAGCAGCCGGCGGCGGGTCAGGCCGCCCGGCGTGCGAGAGCTCACCGGCGGGCCGCCCCCGCCGGCGAGGACCGCGCGGCGGCACTGGCGCGCCGGGCGGCGGCAGCCACCGCGACGACGGCCAGTGCCAGGACAACTAGCCCCGCCCGGTCGATCGCGCCGACGCGGAACAGCGGCGCCGACCCGCCGTCCGCGGCGAACAGCCAGCACAACGCTCCGCCGAGGAAGCAGGCCAGTGCGGCCCAGGCCAGGTGCGCCACCCAGATTTCGCAACGAAACGCCCGGGGTGACAGCTCTACCCTCCGCAGCACCTGCACGGTGCCGGTGACCAGGCAGCCGGTTGCGGCCGGGCACAGCACCATCCAGGCAAGCTGGACCGGCGGGAACACCGCCAGCGCCGCGGGATGCGCCCAGTAGGACGTGATCCACATGGTGGCGGCCCAGCCGAACGCCGCGACCCCGCCGGGCACCAGGCCCTGGTGCACGAGCAGGTGGCCGCCGGTACCCGGCCAGCCGTTCGCGAAGTGCCGTCCGCCGGCGACCAGCACCAGGGCGCCGGTCCCGACCAGGGCGGCCGGCCAGCGGAGCCGGCGCCCGCGCCCGCCGGCCGCGGCCGCGACCGCGGACCAGGCAACCGGTGCGGCGGCTAGCACAGCCAGCACGGCGAGCACCAGCAAGGCGGCGGACATCAGGTCCATCGCCTGCGTGAGCTGGTCATCGCCGGGGACCGACCACTGCAGGCCGATCGCCAGCTGCGCCCACATCACCCCGCCGGCCAGGCCCGCCGCTGCGACGCAGGACGCCAGGGTGGCCAGTCCCGCCCTGGCCGCCGCCGCGGGGTCGAGGGGGTGGCCGGCCAGCCCCGCTCCGGCCAGCCTGGCGCGCAACCCGGTTGCCGCCACGTTGAGTGCACGTCGCCGGGACGGCCCGTGCTCCGCGAACTCGGCGATCAGCAACTCGGCGAACTCGTCGCCGTACCGCGCGCGCCAGCCGCGCGGATACCACCGTAGCAGCCGCAGTGCCCGCGCCGCGTCGGCCGCGCTCAGGTCGGTGTCGTCGGTGTCGTCGGGCCCCGGCCCGGCGGTGGTCGCCGTCACGCGAGCGCCCAGCTGCCGGCCAGGCGCCGCAGGCCGACCTCGGCGACCTTGCGCTGCGCCTCCAGGTAGGTGCTGAGCGCGGCGGCGCCGGTCGCGGTCAGCCGGTAGGGACGGCGCCGGTCATGGCTCTCGACCGCCTCGATCATGCCCTGCGCCTCGAGCCGGCTCAGTGCCTCGTAGAGCGTGCCAGGCGCGAGCCGGACCCCGGCGAAGACCTCGATGTCCTTGGTTAGCGCGTATCCGTGCTTGGCCCCGTCGGCCAGGCTGGACAGGATGAGGCTGGCCGGACCCGATGACCGGCCGAGGGTCTCGAGCGCGCCTGCCTGATCGGCCCGCGGCCGCGGCTGCCCGGCTGACCGGTCCGCGGACGGCTCGCCTGCTTGGTTCATGCTGCGCATCCTATATCGGCTGGCGATCGATCGGCAGCCGCATCAGACCGGCCGGGTCCGCGGCTGACGTCGGCGCCGAGGCCAAGGCCGGCGCGGGGGCGGCGGCCGGCACGAGGTACGGGAGGTGAGCGGAGATGAACCGGCGCGCGAGCGGGTCCCGCATCCGCGGCAACCCGGCGTCGATCACGAAGTTGCGCCATGACCGCGCCCCGGCAGCCGCCGAACAACAGGCGCCCCGGCGCCCCCGCGCCATGCAGGTGCGACGCCGCGCTCAGCACCGCACCGCCGATCAGCGAGATGTTGACCAGCAGCACCAGCCTGACCGGCCGGGACGGGCGTGCGCCAGAACTGCCGGCCGGCGCCCACATGCACCTGACGACGAGCTCCCGTGCGTAGGCGCGGGCCGCGGGCACGGTGAACAGCCAGCCCGTCGAGGCGACGTGGACAGACGACCCGGTAAACAGCAGCCAGGTCAGCGCCGGGACCGGCGGCCATCCCGCCGGCGGAGCGAGGACCACGGCGCAGGCCAAGGCGGCCGCGGTGAGCAGGGCAGTCGTCCAAAGCCACGCGTGCGCCCGTGCGCGCGGGGTCCACGATGAAAGCTCGCCGCCGGCCTGGGTCATGCCGCTGACAATACTTCGGATACCGATCTATCGGCAAGCAATACTACGGTCCCGAGTATTGGGTGGGTTCGCCGCCGCCGAAGCGGACGCTACCCGCGAGTCTATTGAGCCGGTGGCGGGCTGGGCGGAGCCTCGGGAAACTGCGGTCGCGAAACCTTCAGCTTCGTGATCTTCAGCCACGGGATCCGCGGCCTGGCGCCGGACGGAATTGCCGCCTCGGGAGTCGACAGCACCGGCAGGTCGGGGACGGTGACCGTGGGGACGGCGACCGTGGGGACGGTGACTGCGGGAACGCTCATCTTGGGCACGCTGACCTTCGGCACCGTCATCTTGGGCAGCATCAGCCTGGAAGCCTCCGGCACGGTGACCTCGGCGGCCCGCTCGGCGGCCTCATCGTCGCTGGCGCCCGGGGCCTGGCTGTCCAGGCCCTCGGCCGCCGCGATAGGGCGCAAGTGCAGCTTGCGGAACACGGGTGCCCTGGCGACCAGGATGACCCCGCCGACCATGGCCGCCAGGCCGGCGGCCTGCAGGGCGAGCAGCCAGGGCGTGACGTGCACGACGTCACCGAAGACAAGCACCCCGAGCGTCATCCCGGCCAGCGGCTCGGCCCCGGTGATGGCCGGCAGGGAGGCATGCAGCGGGCCGGCGGCGAAGGCGCTCTCCACCAGCCACAGCCCGATCGCGGCCGTGCCGATCACGGCGTACCCCGGCCAGGTCGTCAGGAGCGTCGCCAGCCCGTGGCCGTCGAGAATCTCCACGCTTCGGCGGGTCAGGGCGTCGGCGATGCCGAGCAGCAGACCGCTGCCCGCGCCGGTCAGCGTTGCCCGCAGGCTCGCCGGGCCGTTGCGGCCGGCCACGACAAGCGCGGCAGCGACCCCCGCGATGATGCCGGCCGCCGGCCAGTGCGAGAAGGACCCGAACGACTCCGACAGTGCCCGCACCGACCTGCTGGCCGACAGTACGCCTACGCCCGCGCAGAGCAGTACCGCGCCGGCCAGCTCGGTCTTGCGGGGAATCTCGCCGGAGATCGGCGCGGCGAGCAGCAGCGCGAAGATCAGGTTGGTCGCGAGCAGCGGTTCGCTGACGGTCAGGCTCAGGTGGCCGAGCCCCCACGCGGACAGGCCCTGGCCGATCACCATGATCACGATTCCGGCGACGAAGATCCGCTGGTGGAGCAGTTCGGCGATCAGCCGCAGGTGCAGGTACTGGGTCGGCAGCTTCGACGCGGCGTGCTGCTGCAACACGAAACCCACCCCGAGCAGCATTGCCGCGATGACGGTCACGGCAATATACATCGTCTCCGGCTGCCCGCATCGTGGCCGGTCAGACCGGCCTGGTGGTTGGCTGACTTCAGGATAGCCGCTCAGGCGGCGGTTAGCTTGCTTCCTTGCCTGCCGGCGGCCGGCTCAACCGCCGCCGCAGCCGCCAGCGGCTGCGGCGAAGGGCTGGAAGGCGATGAGGAACGCGACCACGCCGGCGAACGGCAGCACAAGCGCGACGGCCAGCAGGACGCTCCTGACCCGGCGGCGTCCCGGCCGCCCGGCTTGCGCCCGCCCGTCTTCCGGCCGCCCGGCTTGCGCCCGCCCGGCTTCCGCCCGCCCGGCTTCCGGCCGCACCTCAGAATCCGCACTCCCTGATCGCGCGATCAACTGCTCGTCTGCCATGGCCGGACTATAACTCGGTGTCCGATCTATCGTCAACCGTTCTAACGGTAAGCGGACCAAAGCTCGGGACGCGCCCGTGTCGGTGCTTCGCCTGGGCCGACGCGCGAGCGAGGATGGCAGGGTGATCGATCACGTTTCCCTTCAGTGCGCGGACACCGCCGCGAGCTTCGCGTTCTACGACGCTGTGCTGGCGCCGCTCGGCGGCGCCAGGGTCATGGACTTCGGGGAGGTCGTCGGTTTCGGCATTGCGCCCAAGCCCGAGTTCTGGATCGGGCCGAGGTCGACCGGCGAAGGCTTCAGGGAGTCGCACATCGCGTTCACCGCGGCGAGCCGGGAAACCGTCGACGCGTTCTTCGCCGCCGCGGTCGCTGCCGGAGCCGAGGTACTGCACGAGCCCCGGCTGTGGCCGGAGTACCACGCCGGGTACTACGGGGCCTTCGTCCGCGACCCGGATGGCAACAACGTCGAGGCCGTGTGTCACTCGCCAAGCGGCTGATCACGAAGGCTCGTGACAGGATCGTTACAGGATCAGCTTCATCCCCTCGTGGCTGGCGACGAACCCGAGCCCGGCATAGAACCGATGCGCGGCGGCGCGCGACTTGTCCGAAGTGAGCTGCACCAGCGCGCACCCGCGTGACTTGGCCTGCTCGATGGCCCACTTCATCAGCTCGGTGCCGATGCCCTGCCCGCGCAGGTCGGAGCGGATCCGAACCGCCTCGATCAGCGATCGCTCGGCGCCGTGCCTGCCCAGGCCAGGTATGTAGGTGATCTGCAGGAACCCCACGACATCGCCGCCGTCATCGGCCACGACCAGGAGGTTACGCGGGTCAGCGTCGATGGCGGCGAACGCTCGCTCGTAGGCGTCATCGACGGCGACGTGGTCGCGGGCCCTGCCGAGCACGTCATCGGCCAGCAGGCCGATGATCGCCGGGAGGTCAGCCCTGGCCGCCTCGCGGAAGATCATGCAACCACCCTATGCTCCGGCCTGGCCGGGACGCGGTCCACTGGATCGACCCGGGGCCTGCTGCGTGACACGCTGAGCCTGCAGCAGCTCGTGGTCATGGGGCGGGTCACTTACGAGGCAACCACCCTCGTAGCAGCGGTCCCGCTAGTTCATATGAACCACACAGGTCACAGTTGATCTTCACGCGCCAGGCTTCGCAGCGGATGCAAGTGCCATCCATCATCGGATCTCAGGATGGATGGCACTTCCATCGGACTCGCATCTGGCGGGCAAGCCGGGGCGGCCGGCATGATGCCTTCATGCCGACCGGGGAGCTTGCCGAGCTGACGTCGATCATCGGTGCCAGCGACTGGATGATGCGCGTGCTAGTCACGGTCCGAGGCGCGCGGATCCCCGAGGCGTGGGTTGGCGCCGGCGTCGTGCGCGATCTTGTCTGGGGCGAGCGGTACGGCTCCGGGTTCAGCCCGGGCGAGGTGCACGACGTCGACGTGCCGTTCTTCGATCCGGATGACCTCAGCAGCGCGAACGATGACCAGATGACCGAGCGGCTCGGCTCGGGCTGGCCCGAGGTGCCGTGGGAGGCGCGCAACCAGGCTGCGGTGCACACCTGGTACGCGCGCAAGTTCGGCGGTAGCCCGCCTGCGCCGCTCGTCTCGATCGAGGACGCGGTCGGAACCTGGCCGGAGACCGCGACCGCGCTGGCCGTGCGGCTCGCGAGCAACGACGAGATCGAGGTCTGCGCGCCGCTCGGCGTGACCGATCTCCTCGCCGGCGTCTGGCGCCGGAATCCGCGCCGGGTCAGCTTGGAGGAATCTGTGGCCAGGCTCGCGCGGCACCAGCCCGGGGTCCGATGGCCGGGAGTGACCGTGATCCTGCCCGGCTGATCTGTCACGCCCGCCTGATGGCCGTGGTGAGCCAGATCGCGGCGTCCAGCCGAACTCCCCCCGGGCCGGCGTGCTCGGCCAGGACCGCCCGCAGCGCGTCCATCGCGACGGGGCGGTCGTCGGCTGCGACCGTGTCCAGCAGGGCCCGGCCGGGGCCGCTCGACGCGGCGTAGTCGGCGGCGTCGGCGGGATCGGCACCGACGGTCAGGGTCAGGCTTACCGGGGTGGGCTGCACGTTTTCGTACCCGGCGGTGGTGAGGGTGGCCGCGAGTGCGGCCGGGTCGGACTGGGCGAACATGCCAGGGCCGCTGGGCGGGTCGGGCGGCGTGGCGTAACGCAGGAGTGCCCCGCCGGGTATGGTCAGCCAGTCGTTGGCTGCCAGCGGCTGCCACGTCGCCAGGCACAGCCTCGCCCCGGCGCGTGACGCGCGCGCGATGTTGGCGAAGGCCGCGAGCTCGTCGGCGAAGAACATCGTGCCGAAACGGCTGATCGCCACGTCGTGGGCGGCCGCCGGCAGGGCATGGGTCTGCGCGTCCGCGTGCTCGAACCTGACGTTGGCGACGGACTGCTCCCTGGCGCGGCGGCGGGCCACGCTCAGCATGGGCTCAGACAAGTCGATTCCGAGCGCGGTTCCGGCGGGTCCGGCGTCCTGCGCGGCGCGCAGTGTCGTGGCCCCGCACCCGCAGCCGACATCGAGAACCGCGTCGCCGGGGGCGAACCTGGCTGCGGCAAAGAGGGCTTCGGCGACGGGCGCCAGGACCTTGTCGCGGCGGGCGGCGCCGTCGGCCCAGCGTCGTCCGGAGTCGCCGTTCCACGCGGCGTACTGGTCGGCGTTGGCAGTACCGGTCACTAGGCGCTCTCCCAGGTTCCGGGCTACGACTGTACCTGGCACCTCGCGGCCTGCTCAGATTACCGCCGCGGACGGGAGTAGCGGGCGGTGCACACCGGCACGAAATCCAGGCAGCGATTGTCATATCAACCGCGAGGTTCCGCCGGCCCGCAGGCCGCGGTCCATGAAGCGGATCATCCAGGCGAAGCTGTCTTCGGGGTCCGCGCTCCACTGAAAGCCGCCCGCCGCCTGCAGCGCGGCGAACCCGTGCAGGGTGCAGCGGATGGTGCGGATGGCGTGGTCCATCTCCTCGTCGCCGATGCCATACCCGCGCAGCACCGCGGCGATCGAGCCGATGATGCGGGCGCTCGCGGCCAGAAGCGGGTCCCCGGGGCCGGTGAACTCAGCGCCGATGGTCGCGGTGTAGCGGCCGGGGTGCGCGGAGACGTAGGCCCGCGTCGCGGTGAAGAAGGCGGTGAGGGCGTCACGCCCGGACCTGCCCTGCATCGCGTCGCGGACCGCCTCGGCCAGTTCGGTCATGGCCAGCGTGGCGATGCGGTGCTGCAGATCTGCCAGGCCGTCCACGTGCTTGTATAGGGAGGGGGCGCGGATGCCCAGGCGCTCGGCAAGCAGCCCCATCGTCAGTTCGTGATAGCCGGTCTCATCGGCCAGCCCTGCCGCGGCTGCGACGACGTCGTCGCGGGTCAGCCCCGCTCTAGGCACCGGCATGCTCTCTGAGGAACGGAATCGCCAGCGCGGCTACCTCATCCGGCGACTGCGCGTGGGGGTAGTGCCCGGCGCCTTCGACGGTCGCGACGGTCCCCAGCCCGGCAGGCATGGCAGCGACGATCCGCTCGCCCTCGGCCGTGGGGTCGACGAAGTCGGGGTCAAGCGCGCCCATCACGACCAGCGCCGGGCACGCGATCGCGGACAGCTGCGCCTCGGCGTCGGCGGGCGTGGACTTGCCCGTCTTCATGAACTCCGCCATCCGGCCTGGCTCGCGCAACTTGGCCGCCAGCGCCGCCATGTAGCCAGCGTAGTCAGCCGGCTTGGTCGGGTAGGCCACGTCGAGGTAACGCATCCACAGGCCCAGGCTGCGGAGCACCTGCGTCCCGCCCAGCAGGATCAGCCCCCTGCGGTAGCGGCTGACGCGCAGCAGGCCGCCGACGTCGAGCTGCTGCTTCATGGTGAACGGGTTGATCTCGACGATTCCGCTGATCAGCTCCGGTTCTCTCGCCGCGGCGATGGTCGCCGCCCCGCCCGACAGGGAGTGCCCCGCGATGACCGCGGGACCACCCAGGTGGCGGATCAGGGCGAGCAGGTCGCCGGCGACGTCGGTGCGCGAGATCGATGCCCAGCCCATGCTGGACTCGCCGTGCCCGCGCATGTCGACCTTGGCCACCCGATACCCGGCCGCGGCCAGTTTCGGGGCCAGGAACCGGTAGACCTGCCTGTGGTCGCCGATGCCGTGTGACAGCACGACGAGCGGGCCCTGCCCGGTAACGTCGTAGGCGATCCGGCCGCTGTCGATGTCCAGGAACTCAGTCATCTTCGTCTCCTTGCTAAGGCTGATAGCTAGAAGGCTAATCTAATTAGCCAAGATCCGTCAAGACACCCCGGACCCGGTTGGCTCCGCCGCTTGCCGAGCCGTAGTCTCTGGCAGGTGATGCCCGACGATCGCTGGCTCGGAGCGGTATGGTCTTTCGTCCGCGCGCAGCTCCCGGCCGCGCCGGCCGCGGTAGCCGAGATCGGGTGCGGGCCGCTTGGCGGCTTCGTTCCCATGCTCCGCTCGGCTGGCTACCAGGCGGTGGGCATCGATCCCGAGGCGCCAGAAGGGGACTGGTACCGGCAGGTGGAGTTCGAGCGCTATGACGCCGAACCTGTCGCCGCGATCGTGGCGTGCACGTCGCTGCACCATGTCGCGGACCTTGGCGAGGTGCTGGATCGCATCGACGTGGCGCTCGCGCCAGGAGGCGCACTGGCGGTGGTGGAATGGGCACGGGAACGGTTTGACGAAGCAACTGCCAGGTGGTGCCAGGACCGGCTCCCCCAGCCAGGAACAGACCCCGGATGGCTCGGCCAGCGGTGCGCGGACTGGCGCGAGTCGGGGCTTGCCTGGGGAGAGTACATCCGCCGCTGGGCGGACGCGGAGAGGCTGCATGAGGGCCAGGACATCCTCAGCGAGCTGGATGCCCGGTTCGACTCACGATCCGTCGGCTACGGGCCGTACTTCTTCGCCGACCTGCCGGGCGTCAGCGAAGCCGACGAGCAGGCAGCCATCGACAGCGGCCTGATCCAGGCAGGCCGGATCCAGTACGCGGGCAGGCGACGGCAAGTTCCCCCGGGCATCAGCTGATCTCGCGGCCGTTCGCCGTCAGGATGACGTCGATGTTGCCCCTGGTGGCATTGGAGTACGGACACACCTGGTGCGCGGCGGCGACGATCCGCGTGGCCTGCTCGGGGTCCTGAACCTGCGGCAGCGTCACGTCGAGCCGGACGGTCACCGTGAAGCTGCGGTCCTCGCTGGCAATCAGGCCGACCTGGCTGTCGATCGACACGTCGCCCACCTCGACGCGTTCGCGGCGGCCCACCACGCCCAGCGCGCCTTCGAAACAGGCCGCGTAGCCCACCGCGAACAGCTGCTCGGGGTTCGTGCCGTCGCCCTCGCCGCCCATCTCCTTCGGCGACCTGAGCTGGACGTCCAGGGCTCCGTCATTCGTGCGGCCGTGACCTTGCGCGCGACCGCCGGAAACCGTCGCCTTCGCGGTGTACAGCACTCTGGCCATCTGGCCTCCTTCGCAGTCACAAGGTGATTGTCCATGACGACAAGAATTTCGGCTACATCGACGCCGTGCTGCCGTAGAGCGTCGATGCCCAGATGTGCACGAGGGTGTCGACCAGGGTGTCCTGGTCGTCAAACGGCGGGATCCCGGTGGCGGCGAGATAGTAGAGGCGCTCGCTGAGCCAGGTCAGCGAGCTGACGACCGCTGCGATATCGAGGCCGCCGAGCCGCCGGAGAACCTGCTCGTCGGCACTGATCTGCGCGAGTGCGGCATCCGTGAAGCTCTTCATCTGGTCCAGCCACAGTTCGGCGAGGCGCGGTTCGGCCCGCCAGTTCTCCACGATGGCTCGCAGGACGGGCGCGCTGGTCTGCCACAGCCTGGCTCCCGCGGCGGTCCCGGCGCGCAGGGCCGCGATCTTGTCGGGCGGCCTGGCCAGCCAGGGGCTCGCGGCAACGTGACCTTGCGCGACCGCGCGCCTGACCAGTTCGGCGAGCACGTCCTGCTTGCTGTCGAAGTAGAAGTAGAAGCTGCCGCGCGACACCCCGGCGGCGCGGAGGATGTCGCTGACGGCCAGATCGGCGAACTGGTGGTCCGCGAGCAGGCTGGCGGTCGCCGCCAGTATCGCCTCGCGCAGGTCCGGGCTGCCACCGCCCGGGGGCCGTGCGCGGCGGGCCTGCTGCCGCCGGGCAGGCCGGGCACGATGCGGTGGCTGGGTCACGGGCGGCAGTCTACTAAAGCTGTCTAGACACTATGTCTGAACTCTATGTATAGTTGCGGCATGAACACCCTGACCCCCCATCTGGTGGCCCGTGATCCCGGTGCCGCCGCGACCTGGTACGGCTCGGTCCTCGGCGCCGTGGAGACCAGCCGGATAACGCTGCCCAGCGGGCAGGTGCTGACCATCGAGCTGCGCTTCGGCGACAGCATGCTGGCGATCGCTGACGAGTTCCCCGACATGGGAGTGGTCTCGCCGCTGACGCTCGGCGGCACCTACGGGGCGCTGCACGTCGCCGTCGATGATGCCGCCGCGGTGTGGCAGCGGGCGATCGACGCGGGCGCGACGGTGTTCGAGCCGCTGAACGACGCGTTCTGGGGCGAGCGGACAGGCCAGTTCATCGACCCGTTCGGGCACCGCTGGGCCATCGACCAGCACCTGCGCGATGTGCCGCACGACGAGGTCGCCCTGCTGGCCGCGCAGGCCTTCGGCGGCGGGAGCCGGGGCTGATGCGGTACCGGCGGTTCGGGACTAGCGGCCTGCGCGTGTCCGAGCTGTTCCTCGGGGCGATGACCTTCGGCGAGCAAGGCGGCGTGGGAGCGCCTGTCGAAGAGTGCCGACGGATCGTCGACGCGTATGACGACGCAGGCGGCAATCTCGTCGACACCGCCGTTAACTACCGCGGCGGCGCGAGCGAGGAGATAGTCGGCGAGCTTCTGGCCGGCCGCCGGGACCGGTTCGTGCTGTCCACGAAGTACACCGTCTCCCGCGACCGCGACGACCCGAACGCGGCGGGCAACCACCGCAAGAACTTGCGGCTGTCCCTGCAGACGAGCCTGCGGCGGCTGCGCACGGACTACATCGACATCTACTGGGTGCACATGTGGGACCGCCACACGCCGGCCGAGGAGACCATGCGCGCGCTCGACGACGAGGTTCGCGCCGGGAGGATCCTCTACATCGGCATCTCCGACACGCCCGCCTGGCTCGTCGCCCGCGCCAACACTCTGGCCGAGTGGCGTGGCTGGACCGCGTTCGCCGGCCTTCAGGCGCCCTACAGCCTGCTGCAGCGGGAGATCGAACGCGAGTTGCTCCCGATGGCCGAGAGCACCGGGATGACCGTCGCCGCCTGGAGCCCGCTGGCGGGCGGGATCCTTTCCGGCAAGTTCAGTACGCCGAGCGGGGCCGAACCAGGCACCCGCGTCAGCGCCGCCGCCATCACCAGCCAGGAGCGTGAGGTGGCGGCCGCCGTGCAGGAGGTCGCTGGCGATCTCGGCGCGACCCCGTCGCAGGTTGCGATCGCCTGGACCCAAGCGCGGTCACCCGCCGTTCACCCCATTATCGGCGCCCGTCGTGTCGACCAGCTCCTCGACAACCTCGGCGCTACCCAGGTCGATCTCCCGGGAGATGCGCTAACTCGGCTCAACGCTGCAGCCGAGCCCGACCTGGGGTTTCCCACTACCTTCATCGCCGAGACGAGTCCGTGGGTGTTCGGCGCGGCCGCGCTCGCTGGCGACTAGGTCACAGGATCTTCTCGCGGCCGACGCCGGTCAGCCGCGATCGGCCTGGTCGGCGATGCGGAAGGCAAGGTCGCCCTGGTCGTTCACCTGGGCGTCGAGCGCCTTGTCGTCGAGCACGGGCGCGGCGGCGGCTTCGACGAACACGCGCGCTCCGCCCTCTTCGACCACCTGATCGTCGGCCGCCGGGGCTTCGGCCAGCGCGAGCTGGAACGACGGCGCTCCTTCATCGGGCGCCATTATGCGCAGGCCTGTTTCCGCAGGTAGGTCGGGCTGTGACGTCAGGCTGCGGATCGCCGAGACGGCACTGTCGGTGAGCGTGAGCATGGTGAACTCCTAACTACGGGGTCGGGCAATGCGATTTGCCCTACCCGCTCTCGGCCGGTCCGAACCAGCCCGCTCGATTCCCCGTCTGCCGCGCGACGCGGCCGCAGAACGTCCCTGCATCGCCCGGCACCCTGCCGCCACCCAAGGGGGATGGGTCCTCGGCCGGAAGAACACTTCGATGCCGAACCTGACCATCATCATCGGCTCGACCCGGCCAGGGCGCGCCGGCGTGCCGATCGCGCAGTGGTTCGCCGGGCGCGCGAAGGACCACGCCGGGTTCGATGTCACCGTCGTCGATCTTGCCGACGTGGACCTGCCCATGCTGGATGAGCCGGATCACCCGCGGCTGCGGCAGTACGTCCACCAGCACACCAGGGACTGGAGCGCGATCGTCGACGCCGCCGACGCGTTCGTGATCGTCACCCCCGAGGACAACTACGGCTACCCCGCAACGGTGAAGAGCGCGCTCGACTGCCCGCACCAGGAATGGCAGCACAAGCCCGTCGGCTTCGTCTCCTACGGCGCGGGCACCCGCGCGGTGCGGCAACTCAAGCAAGTCGTGACGGCGCTGAGGATGCTTCCGGTGGTCGACAGTTTCAACATCCCTTCCACCCCCAGTTCATCGACGAGGACGGCACGCTGCAGGCAAATGCGGTCATGGAGCAGGCCGCAGCTGCGATGCTGGACGAACTGGTGCGCACCGAGACGGCGCTGCGGCCGCTGCGACCGGGCAGCAGGGAAGCCGCATAGCGGACCGGAGCCAGGCGCGGGACGGGCCGCCGGCCCCGGTTCCATGACCGCGACCGATCCGGCCGCTATCTCGCGCTCGAGCCGCTATCTCGCGCTCGAGCTGCGCTTCACCCTTCCCCGCAGGGCCGCGAAGCACATGGTCATGCTGATCACGCCGACCACCGCGATGGCCGCGACCGCCTGGCCGAGCTGGGTCCATTGCCAGCCGTTGCCGAGCACGATCGATCGCAGGCCGCCGAGCAGGTAGGTGACCGGGTTGAACCCGGCGACCGTGTTCAGCCAGCTGGACAGCTGGCTGCGCGGAACGTAGGAGGAGGTCAGGAACAAGAACGGGAAGAACAGCAGGAAGGTGGAGTTCACCGCGGCCGGGTTCCCCGTCTTGAGCGCGATCGCGTAGCCGAATCCGGCGAAGGCCAGGCTCCACAGGGAGGCGAGCGCGACGAACGCCAGCACGCCGAGCGGCCCGGCCTCGAACCGGACTCCGAGGATGATCCCCAAAACCAGGATCGGGACGGTCAGCGCGGCGGCGACCGCGACGTCCGCGGCCATGTGGCCGATCAGGATCGCCGCTCGCCGTACCGGGGTCAGGAGCAGGCGGTCGAGGTACTGGGTCTGAACGTCGACGACGAGCGCCGGAGCACGTGAGACGCCGGTGACGCCGAGCAGGATGGCGGTCGCCATCTCGAACGCGGTGTAGCTGAAACCCGGATGATTGCCGGTCAGCTTCTTGAGCGTGGCGATGTTCACGATGAAGAAGAACAGCGCGATGAACACCGGCGGGAGCACGGCCGCCGGGTCGCGCGGCACGGCGCGCAGCGCCCGGCCGGCGATCGAGGTGAGGTCGCGCGGGAAGCCAGCCGGGCGGGCCCTGATCACCTCGCCGGGGGCGGCTGCTGTGATGGTCTCGGTGAGCGCGGTCATGACGGGTCCTCCTCCGAGGTCGTGCGTTCGATGTGGGTTCCGGTCAGCTCGAGGAAGACGTCGTCGAGCGTTGGCGTGCGCAGGGTCAGGTCGCGGACGGTCATCTTGCTGCTGGCCAGGGCCACGGCGACCGGGCTGATCGCCCCGGCGCCGTCGGCAGTGGCGATGACCAGTTCGTCGCCGTGCGCCTCGACGCTGAGCACGCCTGGCACCGCCTCGACCTGGAGACGTGCGGCCCTGGCGTCGCCGGCCACGCGCGCGACGATCACATCGGTGCCGACCGACCGCTTCAGTTCGGCGGGCGTGCCCTCCGCGACGATCCGGCCGCGGTCGATGATGCCGACGCGATGCGCCAGCTCATCGGCCTCTTCGAGGTACTGCGTGGTCAGGAAGATGGTCGTGCCGAGCTGCTCGTTCAGCCGGCGGATCTCGGACCAGGCGCGGGCCCGGCTGACCGGATCCAGCCCGGTTGTCGGCTCGTCCAGGAAGAGCACCCGGGGGTTGTGCACGAGCGCCGCGGCCAGGTCGAGCCGCCGCTGCATCCCGCCCGAGTAGGTTCCGATCTGCCGGTCGAGCGCATCACCGAGCTCGATCAGCTTGCTCAGTTCGGTCAGCCGCCGCGCCAGGGCGTTGCCGGACAGCCCGTAGAGCCGGCCCTGCAGGCACAGCAGCTCGTAGCCGGTCTGCCTGGGGTCAAGCGCCGCCTCCTGGAGAGCGACACCGATCCGGAGCCGGACCTGGCCGGGCTGGCTGGCAACGTCGTACCCGGCTACTAGCGCGCGGCCGCCGGTCGGCGCCAGGAGGGTGCATAGCATGCGCACGGTCGTCGACTTGCCCGCGCCATTCGGCCCAAGGAAGCCGTAGATCTCGCCGGCTGGGATCCGCAGGTCGACGTGGTCGACTGCGCGGTTCCCGTTGTAGTGCCGGACCAGGGCGTCGGCGTAGACAGCGTGACCGGATGGGCTTGCGCCGCCGAAGTCGTCAATGCGGCCAGCGTGATCCGCTGGCCGGGCGAACTCGCTGGCCGAACTCGCTGGCTCGGAGATGAGTGTGCTCATGGGCTATCCCCTGTATCTGTGCTGGGCGGGTCGGCCGAGCCGCCGCCGGAGCCAGCGCCGGTCTCGCGCTGGGCGCAGGGCCGCTCAGCCTGCCTTCTAACCAGACGTCGATCGAGAACGGCCTACTTGGACATCACCGCGGAAGTTTTTTGTCCGCGAAGTCCGCGGCTTACATCGGCGCAGCAGGCGCAGAGGTGTACCGCAGGAACTGCTCGTAGGCGTCATCGACTCCTGCGCGGTCGCCGGTGGCGAGGAGGTCGAGGAGAAGCCCGCGCACGCCGGCCACGCCGAGCCGGTACGGAACTACCTGGCCGAGGTGACGCTCAGCCCGCGCAGCGAAGGCACGCACATTCGCTGGTCGGCCACCTGGGACCGGACTCTGGGAGGCCGGATCGTCCATCGCAGGCTGCGCTCCATCTATCCCGAGGTCGTCGGCCGCCTGATCGCGGCGGCCGAACGGATGGCCCAGCCCAGCAGGTCTGTCCCGGTTCGTCATTCGGCAGGCGTACGCTTCCCAGCCGGCCGGTCTCGCCAGGTATAGCCTCTAAGCGACAATGACGAGCGGGGATGCACAATGACGCAAATTCGTGGCGCTGCGCAGGGCCGGGATCACGGTCGAAGCGTGAGCGAGGATTCCCTGGGGCGCGAGGCCCTCCCGGAGGTAGCGGACAGCCCGGCCCAGCCCCAGCGCCCGGCGTCGAAGAACATCATCGTTTGCCTGGACGGGACTAACGACGAGCTCGGCGAGTCGCGGCCGACGAACCCTGCGAAGGTGTTCGAGATGCTCGACCTGGACAATCCGCTGCGACAGATGGCCTATTACGACCCGGGTGTCGGGACATTACCGGCTTCAACGGCTCGCGGCAAGGCCGGCCGACTGGCTTCGCGACTCGGTCAGCTGGCGTTCGGGCTCGGCATGAAGACCAACTTGATGCAGAGTTACACATGGCTCATGCAGAACTACCGGCCGGGGGACAAGCTGTACGTATTCGGCTTCAGCCGCGGCGCTTACACGGCTCGAGCACTCGTCGGCATGCTTGCACGACCCGGGCTTTTGCGCTCTGGTTCACTCAACCTAGTCGAGTATGCGGTCAAGGAGTACGCAAAGAAACGACCGGTGAACGATCAGGAGGCCTTCCTGGCTCGCGTCGGGGAGTTCGCTGACGCGCTGTGCTGGGGAACTCGATCGCATCCGATGAACAAGGACTGGCCGTACTGCCCGGACCCCCGAGATGAAGTGCACTCCATCCCGGTCGAGTACCTGGGTATCTGGGACACGGTCGAGGCATCGGGGCTGGCCGGAATTGGCGAAGTCAAGTGGCCAGACACCACGACGTTGTGGAACGTCAGACGGCTCAGGCACGCCGTATCGATCGACGAACGCCGGCGGCCGTTCCACGAGTTCCTCGTCGAGCCACGGGCAGGCTTCGAGGAAGTCTGGTTCGCTGGCGTCCACTCGGATGTCGGTGGCACCTTCCTGGACTGCGAGCTGGCGACCATCGCGCTCAAATGGGTTTTCGACGGCATCTGCCAGGAACTGCACCTGCGCGACAGGAAACATGCCGCCGCGTACGCGAAATGGTGCACCGTTGACGCAGAGTTCGCCACTGCGGCAGCCCACGACAACGGCTGGACCTGGAAACTGCTTCCCGGCCGGACGCGCCCGATCCCAGGCACCGCGCTTCTGCACGAGACGGTCAAGCTGCGCCGAGCGCGACAACCGTTCTATCTGCGGACTCTTGGAAACGCCGACCAGCCATCTCGGTGGGCCGACCCCGGCTGGCTGACACCGGCAAGCTTCGACAGCTAGCTAAGAGGCCGTCGTTGCGCGGTCCTTGGTGTAGAACGAGCTGAGTCAGTCTGATGAGGGAGAGGACAGTATGCACGCTGCGCTCGTCACGGTGACGATCGACCCAAGCCAGGCTCCCGCGGCGGCCGCCGCGCTGATGGACGACATATTGCCTCGGGTCACATCGGTTCCAGGGTTCGCAGCCGGGTACTGGCTTGAGCCGGTTGACGGCCGGGGGTTCTCGATCCCCCTGTTCAGTACCGAGGATCAGGCCCGGCGGGCAGCGGACGCCACGTCCAGCTGGTCGGCTCCGGGAGTCGCCATCGATGGCGTGGACGTCCGGCGCGTGGCAGAGTCTGTCCCATAGCCTTCTGCCGTCGCGCCTCGCTGGGAGTGACGCCGCCGCTGGCGCCTGGACTGCAAGCGGTGGGACTGACTGGTCACGTGTCGGCCATGTCCAAGATCGCCTTGCCGACGCTGTCGAGAACCACGTCTACGGGCGCATCGAGCCGACTCCGGTCACGACCTGTTCGGCGCCGGCCTCGGCCCATACCCTGACCCCTGGCCGCCGAGCCAACCACCGCGATGACGCGCGCCGGCGATTGACGCCAGCCGGATGGCGAACCGCCGACTCCGCCCGACGCGCCGGTGATCAGCACCCGGCGGCCGAGCAGCGGGCCGCCCGCCCGCAGCGCACCCGGCGCAGCCACGCCGGCCGCCGGGCGGGCGGCCGCCTGCGCGAGATCGACCGAGGAGGGCACCTCGGCCAGCGAGCCGACGTCCGCCACGACGCGCTCGGCGAATGCGCCCCGCGCCAGCGCCACCACCCGGCTGCCCGGCGCCGGCCCGCCGTTAGCGGCTCCCACCGATGGCACCCACCAGGAGTCTCCGGCATCGCCGCAGGACAGAAGCTCCCTTTGAGTTCCGTTGGGAGCCGTTGAGAGACGTTTCCGGAACAAGATCGTCTCCCAAACGTCTCCCACCGGGTGATCGACGGAAGGTGCCGCCAGATCCCGAGCGTCCTGCGGTGGCGCTCCGCGCGCCATCGCGGCCCACCCTTGAAGCCCCGCAGGGTTGGGAGCCGGTCCGATGCTCGCGCTAACGTGACTGTTGGCACTGTTGATTCGCGATCGCGCCTCCCGGGAGGCAGAGATGAGCCGTCTGACCTTCCCCGCGATAATCCCCCTGCGGAGTGCGACCGAAGAGGAACTCGCCGCAGCTGCGCGCGCGTCCTTGCCGCTCCAGGCGGGGCGACGGCTGGCCGACTGGTTCGGGGATGACCCGGTAGACGCAGAGTCCGGCTGGCGTTCGGCAGACGCGCAGCGGGATGTGGCCATGACCCTGGGCCTCGTCACAGGCAGCGATGCGATGACCGACGAGACGACCAGTCGGCTGCGCTGGACCTATGAGATTGCCTACCACGCCGGATACCTGCACACCAGCGAAGACCACGAGCTGATACACCGGGCCGGAACGCTCTGCGACGCCGCGGAGCGCACAGACACGGAGATCATTGCCGACTGGTGCCGTGCGCTCGATGCCCTGTTCGCGCACGGCGTGGAGGACGCGCTGCCCCCGAGAGCCGATCCGGCACCGCTGGACTTCGCCGGCATCGGCAATTACCCGATCCTCAAGCTTCTCGAGCAGCACGGCACCGCAACCGCGGAGATTCTCTCGGCAGAAATCGGCGAGGGGGCCACCGAAGGGATGACGCCCTCCTCCGGCCGCCTGCGGTGGTCGGCGTGGACGGCCAGGTACAGTGACCCCACTGCGGCGTTCCTGCGGCTGGCCGCCGAGTTCGGCGTAGTCACCGTTGACGGCCCCGCGGTCTCGCTCACCCCGCTGGGCGCGTGGGCGGTCATCCACCAAGTGGGAGCAAAGGTAGAGGTGCTGCCGGCGTCCGCGGCACTGACGCCGATCCAGCTCATCATTTGCCGGCTCGGCATGTCAGGCGAGGCGTTCGAGCAGGAACTGCACGCCTGGCTTGCGGCGCGGGAACCGGCCGGGGCGGTGACTGCGCTGCTGGAAGCAGCGGCGGAAGAGGACGCCGCGTACCTGACGACCGGCGTCCAGATCGCGGCTGGCATTGAGGGGGACACCGAGGCCGCCTGGCTCTCGGCGATGTCGCTGCCCGCAATCCGGCCCTACGCCGTTTCGGAACTGAACCGGCGGGCCGGGCGCGACGCGCAGCACGACCCGCTGCCTGGCCTCGAGCCATTCGATTGCGACGCCGTGGTCATGGCATCGCAGGCCATCGTGGCCGGCTATGCGACCGGCGGTTCTGAAGGCGTGGCCGCGGCGGTCCGGCAGGCGGCCGCGCCGGGTTCGGAGACTGCTCTCTTCGAGCAGATGTGGCGCTCCCGCCACCTCATCGCCGCGCAGGCGCTGATGACAGCCGGGAAGCTGCATCCGGACAAGAAGATCGCGAAAGCCGCACGGGCGGCCTCATTGAAGGCGGCCTCGGTCCGGAACCCGCCAGGGGCGGCTGACCAGCCCGGCTCACGACAGACGCGAGCCAGGGGTTGATCCCCAGCGTCTTCGGACCACGAGGAGACTACCGCGGCTATTGGGATCCACGCTGCGTTGCGTTCTGAATGTTGGCCCCCATGCCGCTGCCGACGCCACGGCCCGGGCTCCCGCTAAGGCTCAATGATGCGCCATTCAGTGAACCGCGGCCGGTCCTGGGGTCTTTACGCAGAGGCTGACAAACGCAGCCGTTCTCGCTACCCCTGGCGAAAGGGAATCCCGGCCATGACCGGCTTCTTAGCACCTCAGCTCGAGGGCGACGCCCGCGAGGCCGTGCTGCACCGTAGTTCCTATCTGCAGATCGTCGCCTTTACCTTCACCGAGCGGACCGCGGAGGAGTGAAGGCCCGTATCTCTGCTAGGGTCGAAAAGCGGCTAGGCCCGGCTCGCCGGACCGGCTGGGCGTGGCGTTCGTGGGAACGATCCACGCCTATTGCTTTCCGGCTGCTGCAGCACGTGCCCCGTTACGAAACATTCGACGTGCTCGATGACCGGCGGCTGACCGCGTTCCTGTGCCGGGAAGAGCCCGCGCTCGGCCTGAAGAGCCTCACCGGCAGGCTGTTCACCTCGATCGGCGCGTTCCTCACCAACCTGGAGGGGTGGGGAACGAGCTGATCCCGCTGAGTGACCTCAACGAACTGTTCCGGGGCATGGCCGAGAACTTCTACCGGCTCCTGGACCATTTCCGGCTGACCGCGGTGCAGCGTCTTGGATCCGCAGGCGAGCGGCCTCTGGGTGTCTCGGTTCTCGATGATCTCCAGGTGACCATGAGCCGTGACGACATCGCCCGCTACCTGGCCGGCTATGGCGCCGGAACAGGGTACGACTCATCGACCGGGCGGCCAGGCAGACTGCCCCTGCCGACTCATTGGGCCGCGCTTATCGGCTGGCTACGGCCCGGCAAGCTCAACGCTGGCGGAGAGGGCGGAACGTATGCCGCGGCCTGCTCAGGCGGCCCGCCGAAGGATCGAAGCGGAACCGCTCTTGCAGAGTTCAGCGAGCACGGACAGAATCGTCAGCCCGACCCGAACGACGTCTCTGGGCGACACCTCCCCGGCGGCAACGAGCCCCGGCAACCCGGAGCCGGCGTCCACGTGCCTGATGCGCTTCAGCACACCGGCATCGCCGGGCAGCTCGCATCGGTAATGCGTGGCAAAGGCACCGATCAGTGCGTCAGCCACAACCCGGCCTTCCACACCCGGAACGGTGCCGTCCATGGCAGGCGACAACACGGCGAGTACCTCGCTGAGCGGATCTTCACCAACTACCGCGCAGGTCGCGTCCACGAGCGCGCACGTGCCGATCAGGAACACCGGCCCGTCCAGGTCCGGGAACTCCGGCTTGTCCTCATCCCATCCCGAGACAAGCCGCTCCTCGATGGCCTCGTCATACGCCAGCTCGGCCTCGGCGATGGGGGCGAGCACGTCGACAAGCATGCTCACCGCTGGGTGGTCGACCCGCAGACCGTCGAAGACAACCGCGCGAACCAGGACGCTGGCCGCCATACTCCAATGCACCGGATCGGCGGCGATCATCGTGGCGTCCGGAACTTCCGCAGTCAGCAAGTACGGCGCGTTCCGTGCCCTGGCCAGGTGCGTGCCGGAGAAGAGCCGGTCGCCGAGCGAGCCCTCCGCCCATCGAGGTCCCTCAGCCTGAAGGGGCTCCCTGCCGCCGCACCACGCCCGATAGGCAGGTGCCTGCTGCTCGCCCCGCGCACCCAGCTCCTGGTTCAGCGCCTGCAGGCCAGCGACAAGCGGGAGCATCGCTTGTTGCGGCGCGATACCGGCGCGGGAGCTTTGCCCGGCCCGCAGCGTTTTGTACGCAGCCTGGCGGCGTGCCTTCTTGTGGTTGCTCGCGCGGCCCATAACACCTCCACCGGTCGGTTGCCGCCGACACTACAAACCCAGGCCGACAGAATCAGCGAGCACAACGGAGCGACGGCGCGCTTCCTGACACCATGCGGGCAGTGGCGGCTGAGGCTCCTGCGGGATCGGTGCGAGCAGCCAAGGTGGGACGCAATTCAGCCTGCCCCTGCGGAGCGGGACGAAGTTCAAGAAGTGCTGCGGCTCACCCCAGGCGGCCAGTGATCGCGACTGAACTTCGATCGTCGTGGTTGAGTGCGAGCCGGAGGAACGATGCCGTCCCGTCCGGACCGGGCCACCCGTTCGATGCTCAGGTTGACGTCGGCTCATCGAGGCTGCCGGGCTGAGAGAGCGATCTCCGATTCCTGCCTGACGCGCACGGCGCGAAAGCCGGAGTCGTGGCCGAGGTGGAACCTGCCAGCTGAACTCCACGCTGGCACGTCCGCCGCGCTCGCCCGGGCGGCAGTCCATCCACCCTCGGACGGCGATGAAACCGAACTCGCCCGTCCCGTCGTCGCCGAACTCGATGAAGCCGGGCGCCACCAAATCGATGGCCTCCTAGCTAGTCCCACAGGTCCATCTCCATGATCCGCCACCTGCCATTCAGGTGCACTACTCCTTCCTCCTCGGCCCGGCTCGTCATCGGCCACGAGCGTAGCCGTTCTGTCCGCGCCGGACGGGGGCGGCGGCAATCCGCGTCGGCAGGTACGGAGTCAGGCCGCGCTGCCTGGCTGCGGCCTGGATCTGCCCGGGCGGCGCCCGCGCGAGCGTCCACAGCGAGCTTCCCGGCGCCGCCAGCCGCTACGCTGGCCATCTACCGTTCCCCATCCCCATGTCGCCGACACCGCACCGCACGCCCTCGGGTCGTCGGCGTGGCGGCTCCGAGGAGTCTGAGTTGCGGGTCAGCCTGGTCGGTGTGAGCTGTGTGGGCACCACGACGATCGGCAGGATCCTCGCTGACCGGCAGGGCTGGCCCTTCTTCGACCTCGACGATGAGATCGAACGGCACTTCGACACATCCATCGAGCGGCTTCAGGCCCGGTTCCTTACTGGCTACTCCTACCGGAAGGAATGCGCCGTGGTGCTGGACCGTATCGCGACCGCCAACTCCGACTGCGTGATCGCGCTGCCGCCCAGCGGCCTGCGAGACGCCTTCCTCCGGGTCGTCCGGCGCGTGCCCGGCGTGACCGTGGCCATCCACGACACGCCGGAGAACATCATGGAGCGGATCACCTTCTACGACATCGACTCGCGACGGATCGAGAAGCACCTCACCGACGAGGAGCGAAGGCTGTATCTGAAGGAGATTAAGGCGGACATCTCCTATTTCAAGCGGTCGTATGAGCGAGCAGACCTGCATGTCACCATCGTCGGCCTTGACCCCGAAGCCAGCGCGGCAGCCGTCGACGCCCGGCTGAGCCATACCTAAAAGACGCGACGCGGCGCGAATGCGCCAGCCGCAAGGCTCGGCTCGCTACGGTAGTGCGTATGTCGCCCCGGTTCCGTCATCGAACGACGAAGAAGGAATCCCGGCGCTGGCCGCGGC
>WNGG01000918.1_pt1 | contig 34744 bp, 29 predicted proteins | sample 5400661 | NCBI WGS metagenome assembly WNGG01 (sample SAMN13153372, study PRJNA577476) | soil metagenome | isolation source: 100 cm soil or saprolite under Garry oak tree replicate 1 | place: USA:California | collected 2016-06-15
CTCTCCTGGAAACCAGCGCTGGATCGCATCGCTCGTCGATGCGGATACCCAGTCCTCTAGCAATACGCTCCACAACACGAAAGCCTACGTTGTGATACGTGTTCGCGTATTCTTCGCCTGGGTTACCGAGACCGACGATGAGCCAGAGAGATTTCGGATTTCGGATTTCGGATTTTGGAATTGGGGAACCCTCTTCCATTCACGGTCCCCCAAATCCGATATCCGAAATCCGAAATCCGAAATACATTACTCCGGTGGTGCCTCTTCTTCCTTCTTACCCTTCTTCAGGACTTCTGGCTCTGTCGGAGCAGCGGGAACTTCGCCTTCCACAACTGGGGCAGCGGGTGTAGGAACGGCCTCTTCCTTCACCGATACAACGTGGACGACGACTTGATCCGGCGCTTGAAGCACCTTCACCTTTGCGCTCACCAGAAGGTCGGAAACACGGGCAGCACCATTGATCCCAAGATCCGTCACATCGACTTCGATTCGCTCCGGAATATCGCCGGGCAAGCACTCCAATTCGATCTCACGCAGGACCATTTCGAGAATTCCCGCATCCACTTTTACGCCGCGGGCTTCGCCCTTGGCAACGACGGGAACAGTCACACGAATCGCCACATCCATCGCGATGCGATAGAAGTCGGCATGCAGAAAGCTGTCTTTGATCGGATCGACCTGCCAGCTCTTGAGAATGGCATTGGTCGCGCCCTTCCCTGTAATGTCGAGCTTGAGAATGGCGTTGCGTCCCGCTTCCGAGCGCAGCACTCTCTGCAGCGCCTTAGGATCGACGCTAACCGCTATGTTGTCACCATTGCCGCCATAGACCACACCGGGGACGAAACCCTGTCGGCGGAGCCGCCGCGCGGCGTTTTTTCCGCGGCCAGTCCGGTCTTTGGCATTCACTACGATTTCGGCCATAAAAACTCCAAAGGCTCCTTAAATAAACAATACACTCACCGACGTCTCTTCATGGATCGATTGGACGGCTTCCGCCAGCAGCTTACCGACGCTGAGCACGGAAATCTTTTTGCATCTCTTCGCCTCGTTATGCAGGGGAATGGTGTTGGTCACGACGACCTCAATCAGGTCCGATTTCTGGATGCGTTCGATAGCCGGGCCCGAGAGTACCGGATGCGTGCAGCACGCATGAACTTTGGTCGCACCCGCTTTGAGAAGCGCTTCCACTGCTTTTACGAGCGTCCCCGCCGTGTCGATGATGTCGTCCACAACCAGGCAGGTCTGGCCGTCCACATCACCGATCACGTTCATCACCTGAGCAACGTTGGCTTCGATTCGCCGCTTGTTCATGATCGCCAGTTCGGCATTCAAGCGTTTTGCAAATGCTCTGGCGCGTTCCACGCCGCCAGCGTCCGGAGAAACCACCGTCAGATTCTGCAGATTCAGCTTTTGAAAGTGCTCCACCAGAACCGGCGTCGCGAACAGGTGATCGACAGGGATGCTGAAGAAGCCTTGGATCTGTGGAGCATGCAGGTCCATTGTAAGCAACCGATCGGTACCCGAGGCGACGAGCAAGTCCGAAACGACTTTCGATGAAATGGGAACCCGCGGCTTGTCCTTCCGATCCTGCCGTGCATAGCCAAAATACGGAAGCACGGCCGTGATGCGCTTCGCCGACGCGCGCTTGAAGGCATCAATCATCAGGAACAGCTCGATGAGGTTCGTATCCACCGGTGGGCACGTCGGCTGCAGGATGAAGACATCGGCCCCTCGTACATTTTCGAGGATCTGAAAGTAAATCTCACCGTCGCTGAATCGCGTGACGGATGATTTGCCGACCTCACAATCGAGATACTCGCAAATCTCATTCGTGAGCGCCGTGTTGGCCGTTCCACCGAAGATTTTGAGTTCGTTGCTCACAAGCAGGTCTCAAGTCAAGTACTGGGGCGGGAGGATTCGAACCTCCGAATACAGGTTCCAAAGACCTGTGCCTTACCACTTGGCCACGCCCCAAGACCAGCATTCAAAATTCGAATTGACTGAGGCCTTGCCTCGAAATTTGCAATTCGAAGTCTATTCTTCTTCCACCATTCTCTGGAAATACTCCCAACGCGGCAATGGTTTTGTCAGCTTCACACGAAAACGCCCGTCCAGGGCCGATCCAGCGCGAATGGCATCCGATATCATCAGAAATTGACCGTATACCGCAGAGCCGCTGCCCGAAAGCGCTGCTCGATCCGCGCCAAACTTCAACAGTTGGTCCTTGATCGTCGCCAGTTCGGGGTAGCGCGAAAAGACCGGGGCTTTCGTCACCACGGCCGAAACCGGCGGCCCGTCCCCCAAGCGTGAAAAACGGAACGTCAGAGCCCAGGCTTCGCAAAACCATCGGGATTTCCTGAAATGGAAGCGCCCTTTTGAAAAGCCGCTGCAGTCCCATGAACGTGACAGCGGCATCCGCGCTGCCACCACCAAAGCCGCGGCCAATAGGAATATTTTTCGTGACTTTGATCCGAACATTGGCGGTTAAACGAGCGAGTCTCTCGTACGCACGAACGGCGCGTACCACAAGATTCGTCTCGTCCTCTGGCGTTCCAGGAGCGGAAAACTCGAATCGGTTAGCCGGCTCAAGATGAATCTCATCCCACCAATCGATGGCCTGCAGGATGGTCCTCACCTCGTGATAGCCATCTTCGCGATGACCGAGGACTCTCAGATCAAGATTAATTTTCGCGAACGCGCGCAACAGCATAGAGCCGGCTAAAGAATCGAGGTTTGATGAAGCCCAACCGAAACAGGGCTTTAACAGCATAAAAAGGCGCGGAACGACGAAGGAACCAAAATGGATAAATGGGATCGGACCGCTCGATGGAGACTTCCGTCGAGTACCGCCGGAGCAAATTCTCGAGTGAGCCCGATTCAAAGAAATGCAGATGATCTGATGACAGCATGTGAGCGTAAGTCACGTCGTTCGCTTTCATGACCTCGATATCTTCCGAGTTCGGAACCGTGATGAGCACATTCTTTCGGGCGACCCGAAAAGCTTCACCCAGGACGGTCTGCACATCAGGAACGTGCTCCAAAACTTCAAATATCATCACCGAATCGAACGTACGGTCGCCGAACGGAAGCACCGAATCCACATTCACGACTGGCAAGCCTTGCGCGGTCGCCTTTCTCAGATACTCGAAATTGATATCGCAGCCCACGCACCTCACACCGTCGCTCAGCAGCACCCCGCTGTAAGCGCCGAAACCGCATCCAAGGTCGAGTACCGAAACGCCGGCATGACGTCGCGCGAATCGGATGAATGCCCGGTAATGCTCGCCTGGTTTGGCCGGTATTCCCGGTTGGTAGAAGTCCTCGCGCGTCTTCACTCTGGTATTATCAACGCCCGGACAGCTATGCGACATCGATTTCTGCCTGCCGTGTCGTTTCTGTATCTCGTCACAGCCAACCTGATTTGGATCGCACGGGACACGCGGCCTCCCTTCTGGGATATGGCAATCCATCAGAGTTCAGCGCTTCGCATTTATGAGGCGTTTGCGAACCTGGGAATTCGCGCGATCGCAATTCTTCCTTCGCTGACCGGTTCTTATCCTCCGCTATATCAATCGATCGTCGCCGCTTTCTATGCGGCATTCGGAAGATCGGTCGATGCGGCACAGTCCGCCAACCTTCTTGCCATTGCGCTGCTGCTTGTCGCGACCTACGAACTGGGACGCACACTTTTGACACCTCTTGCCGCGGCCGCAGCGGCCGTGCTTGTAAACTTCTATCCATATCTCGCGTGGCTCTCTCGAGAAACTCTAATCGACTACTGGCTGACCACGATGGTCGCGCTTGCAATATGGATGCTGGTGCGGACCAATGAGTTTTCGGATCGCCAGCGCTCACTGGTCTTCGGTGTCGTCTGTGGCCTGGGCATGCTGACGAAGTGGACCTTCATTTTCTTTGTGGCCCTTCCTGCGTTGTGGTACGCGAGAAAAAATATCAAGAATGCTGCGATTGCGGCGTGCGCTGCTGCAGTGATCGCCGGTTACTGGTACGTGCATGCCCTCTATGCATTGGCAGATTTGCTGGCCACAAACACGGCTGGCGCGGTCAACGAAGGCGATCCGCGCCGACTGAGTTTTCAAGCAGCCGTCTTTTATATCCGAGCGATGGAAGGTTATCAGTTGTTTCTTCCGCTATTCCTCGCATTCATTGCCGGTGCAATTCTTCTCGCTCGCAAATTTGATCGAGCATGGATTCCTGTAGTTCTGTGGATCGTTGGCGGCTGGCTCGGCTTGATGCTGTTTCAAAACAAAGATCCTCGATACAGCGCTCCGCTGTTGCCAGCAGTTGCATTGATCACGGCTCAAATCTTCCAACGGAAAGAGGTTTTGGTCGCGGTTTTGATGCCCCTTCTCTTGTTCCAGCATTACCTGGTTTCTTTTGGCGTCCGGCGGCTACCCCCCGCCGTGGTCTTGGCGAAAGGAGTGGAAGGGCCGCTTTCCTGGAACTGGAATCTATATACACAGCGTTATTTCGACCTTTGGGGACCACCCGCCCGCGAGGACTGGAAAATCCGATACGTCCTGGATAGAGTCACCGGACCAGACAGCAAACTGGTGCGCCTCGGCATCGTGCCGGATATTCCGCGCTTTGATCTCTCCGCCTTCGAGTTCTATATCGATCTTTGGAAATTTCCGGTAAAGGTCGACCGCCTGGTGACTTTCGATGAAAACGCGATCGTGAACAACGACTACATCCTGGTTTCCGAAAAGGATAGAGGATTCGAACCGGGCTCCTTCTTCACCATGGATCTTCGTAACATAAATCAGTACATCTTTCGCCGTCCGGAATCATTTCGCGTTATCGATTCCTTTCCCCTCCCGAATGGCGATGTGATCCGGCTGTACAAAGTTGCACGCTCATGAGGCTAGATACGTGGAACCTTCATCTCCATCACCCGCGCGAAACTGAGAGACTACTGTACTGGTAATGCCGCGTTTCTTGGATTTTTGCGAAGATTTTTAGCCGCGGATTACGCGAATGGGCCGCACAGAATTCTTGACCTTAACCAACTGTATTAAGAGCGGGCGGCCCATTCGCGTAATTCGCGTAATCCGCGGCTCAGACTTTCGTTGCGGCTTGCCGCGCTGTGTTTCTAAAATTCGCGTTGTCAGAGGAGGCAGCTATTGCTAGGATCGGCCGACGAGGCTAATCCGGCGATGTGGAAGTGGTTAGAGGCGCAGTATTCTCTTGAGGCGTTGTCGTCTGCGTGGGGTGCCGTCGTTCTTGGGTATGCCGGATTTTTAGTCTTGGAGCGGCTAGTGCCGGCGCAACGTAATCCTGGGGTTCGAGAGTTTGCGGCGGATGTTCGTGCGAATCTGGTCTATTTTCTACTGAATCCGGTCGCGCTGTTTCTCGGGGGATGGTTGTCGAGTCCGGCTGCCCGGTATTTGGGTGGGCCGCAATTTCGGATAAATCTGGCGGCGTTTGGGCCTGGGCCAGTTGGTGGCTTCCTGCTCGCGTTCGTTCCCATCTTTGTTTTCGATCTTTTTTATTACTGGTTTCACCGCTTTCAGCATGAGTGGCCGTGGTTGTGGGAGGTGCATCGTCTGCACCATTCCGAGCAGGTCTTAAATGTCACGACGAATTTTCGGCACCACTGGCTGGAGGAGTTCTTTAGGGCATTTTTTATCGTTCTACCGATGAACTGGCTGATTCGGATTGGGCCGGCTTCCTCGGCTGTTGCGGCGCTCTTGATTTCTCAGTGGAGTAGTTTCTTTCATGCGAACATCCGAGTAGGTCTGGGTCCGCTGACGGGTTTGGTAACGGGTCCGCAGTACCACCGGATTCACCATAGTATTGAATCGAAGCATGCTGGGAAGAACTACGCCGGGTTTTTCCCATTATGGGATTGGGTTTTTGGGACGTATTGGCGGCCAGCAAGAGGAGACTGGCCGGAGACCGGGCTTTCCGATACTAATGGAATTTGGGGTTTTCGGGAGATGGTGCTTTCGCCGTTCGCAGGCTGGTGGCGTACACTTCGAGGGGCTTCGCGGCTTGCACGCACTCCGCGTCCGAAAGGAACCCGTGCTGTGGTGAAACAATGACCGGTCTCGGACGCATGGCCGGAATGTCATCCTGGGTGTGGATTCTCGGCCTGCAGTTACTGCTGGTCCTGCCCTTTGTCGGGCAGCCCATACACCTGGATGATCCCATCTTTGTCGATATCGGCCGCAATGTGCTCAAGACGCCCTGGCACGCACATGATTTTCCATACTGCTTCGACGGGGGCTGTGTTCCGGATATGGCCAGCCACAGCCATCCGCCTTTCGTGGGCTACTGGATCGGCCTGTTGCTTCGGTTGTTTGGCGAAGGCCCGCGGCTGCACATCACTCTGCATCTAGGCTTCCTGGTCTTTCCGCTGCTCTTCGCCGCCGGCATGTATCGTCTGGCCCTTAGGTTCGCCGGTTCGCCGCCGCTGGCAGCAGCAGTGGCGATAGCGAGTCCAACCGCAGTGGTGATGTCACATAACCTGATGTCCGACTACCCCAGTCTCGCCTTTTGGACCCTGGCACTGGCGCTGTATATCGGCGGCGTGGATGACCGCAAGCCTGCCAGAATCTGGATTTCCGGGATCTTCCTCGCTCTGGCGGCCTTCTGTTCCTATACCGCGTTGATGGCGGTTGGGATATGCTGGCTTTACTCGTGGCTGAAAAGATCCAAAATGCGTGCAGCTTTCTGGGCACCGCTTCTGGCGATCATCTGGATGGCGGCATGGTTGACCTATTCCTCCTTGTATTTCGACCGCTTTGTGCTTGCCCGCACAGCACAATATTTCGTACAGACCAAAGGAAGTTTGAGTGCTGCCGCGCTTGGAAGTAAGCTCCTGTCCTTTCCAATAATGCTGGCCGGAACGCTGGCTTTGCCCGTACCTCTGGTTCGTGCAGCGCTGGGCTGGTTGAATGGGCGAGCCGCAATTTTATGGGCCATGATCAGTGCCGCCGTGGCCCAAATCTATGCGGCCGACTATCCTTTGTCGGAACGGTTTCTGGTCGTCTTGTTATTGGCCGTGGGTGGATGGATGATTTTCGGTCTGCTGTTGTCCATGTGGCAATCCTGCACCGAGAGCCCGTCACCGGAATTGCGGCAGGATGCTCTCGTTCTGACGGCTTGGGCCGTCGTGGCAACGGCACTCGTGCTATTCGTATACCCTTACGCGTCGGCCCGCTATCTGTTACCCCTGCTGCCTCCATTGGTGTTGCTGGCCTTTTTTAAGTTCCCGACGGCGACGCAAACCAGCCTGCGCTGGTCCGCAGGGTTTGGCCTGTCCACGGCGCTGGTGATGGGACTCGGTCTATCGGCGGCCGATTTCGAAATGGCCCGAGTGCACAGAGACATCGCCCGATACTTTGGAGAGGCATTGAAAGGCTGGGAGAAGCAAACCCGCTTCGGGGGAGAATGGGGATTCCGGCATTACATGTTAGCGCAGGGTTTCCGCCAATTTATCTCCACGAATAACGATCTTAAGGGAGGGCAATTGATCATCTCTCCGCGGCAGGCGGTTCCCTATGCCATCCCGCAGGATGCGCAATCCATGCTGGTTCCCGTGTGGCACAAAAGCTGGCAATCGTCCATCCCCATCCGGTTGATGAATCAAGAGTCGCATGCCGGCTTCTACAGCTCGGGTTGGGGATTCCTGCCCTTTGCTTTTTCCCGGGTCCCGGTCGAGGAGGTTACCGTACAGCAGGTCAGTTACCTGGTCGAAAGGCTACCAGAGATCACCCTGGAGAACACTGCGAAAAAGGCAAGCATCCTTCCACGGCCAGCGCCGGGAGGCGGAGTGGAGTTGGTTGTCCCCGTGCCAAGCAGGTTGAGAATACCGTATGACGGTCCCTGGCCGGTGCGTGTTCGGTTTTCCTGCGTTTGGACCCCCGACACGAACACTCCCGAGTGCCCCATGCGCGTTTATTACGATCGCGAGGGACTCCGAGTGGAGGCAGCACTGCAGAAAGAAATTAAGGCAATTGCCCTTGGATCGGGTGACATTCCACTTTACTTTGAACTGTTGGACTCTCATCCTGGCGTCATCGTTCTGGAGATGAACGGTACGCAAGAACCGGTCGTTGCCCAAAGCGCAATAATAAAAAATTGGTTAATGCTGCCCTCGGGAGGCCGGCCGCGACTTTGACTGGCTCATGCGGCAGAATTTCGGCGGGCACGAGCGGTGCGTTCCCAACCCACAAAACGCAGGCGAGAATTGTGTGGAGGAACTTCCGGATTGTCCCCAAACAGTTTGCCGTTCAATAAGCCGAATGAATTAGTCCAGTCGCTTCGGAAGCAGCTTGAAGCAACGGAGCGTGAACTCGCAAGCCAGAAGTGGCTCCTCAATCAATACCTGCAATCACCTTCCTGGCGGCTGACCTATCCGATTCGGTGGCTGGCCAGGCAATTCCGGGCGCTGCGTGACTGGATTTTCGGACGGTCGACCGGGAACCAAGAAACTGTAGCGGCGCTCCATGAGCGCCGAGAATCCGGCAATCATAAACCGCCGGAGACGGAAGAATCTCAAGAAATCGATATCTCCGACCTGAAGGGACTTTTCACTTCGCTTCAGAGCGTCTCTCTTCAGACCTTTCTAGCCTCAAATGCAACGCTTCAGATTCCGCACAGCCCGAACCCTGAGATCTCTATCCTTCTTGTGTTGTTCAACCGTGCAGAGCTGACGCTGACGTGTCTGCGATCGGTTGCGGAGAATTACTCGGAACGGCTCGAAGTAATCATCGTGGACAACGCCTCCTCCGACGAGACGCTGTCGCTGCTGAATCGCCTCAAGGGCGCACAGATCATCCGCAACACAGAAAATCTGCATTTCCTGGTCGGCATGAACCAGGCGGCACGCGAGGCACGCGGTGAGTACCTGCTTCTATTGAATAACGATACGCAATTGCTGCCGGGTACACTACGTTCGGCGCTGGCGGCCATTCGCAGCGCTCCGGATATCGGCGCAGTCGGGGGCCGGCTGATTCTGCTCGACGGCACACTCCAGGAAGCCGGAAGCATCATATGGCATGACGGATCGTGCCTCGGGTATGGCCGCGGTGACAACCCGTTCGCGCCGATGTACATGTTCCGCCGCGATGTGGATTATTGTTCTGGCGCATTCCTGCTCACCGCTCGCACCGCCTGGCAACGTCTGGGTGGTTTCGACGAAATCTTCAAACCCGCCTATTACGAAGAAACCGATTACTGCGCACGCCTTTGGGAGCAGGGATTGCGGGTGGTCTATGATCCCAATGCGGTTCTTCTGCACTACGAGTTCGCCAGCTCCAAGTCCGCGCAGAGCGCAACCGATCTCCAAAGGGATCACCAGAGGATCTTTGCCGCGCGGCATCACGCCTTGCTTTCAAAGCACCATGCGCCGGATTCGAATGCGATCCTTCCAGCCCGAATGAAGGGTGGTAAGAAGCGGGTCTTATTCATCGACGATCAGGTTCCGCATACATGGCTCGGTTCCGGATTTCCAAGGACGCGCGCGATTGTATTGGCTCTCCTCAAACAGGGTTTCTTCGTCACATTCTATCCTTTGTCTGCGTTCGACGAAGCCTGGTCGTCCGTTTATTCGGACATGCCTTCAAACATCGAATTCATGACAGGCTATGGTCCACCACTGCTTGAGCTTTTCCTCCGCAACAGGCGTGGATATTACGACACGATCTTTGTCAGCAGACCGCACAATATGAAGATCCTCAAGCTTATCCTGTCGGCCCATCCAGAGTGGTTCGAAGACACGACCGTCATATATGACGCAGAGGCGCTGTTTGTCGCGCGGGAAATTACGCTTCGGCAATTGAGCGGAACGCCGCCGCCAGCGGAAGAAGCTGAAGAGATGCTAAAAGAGGAAGTGACGCTGGCCGCAGCCGCTGACTGCGTCATCTCGGTTTCAGAGCCGGAACGTTTGGCGTTTCAGCACCACGGCGCCGATCGGGTTCACGTTTTGGGACACGCCATAACGGCCGCGCCAACCCCCCGCCCGTTCGATCAACGAAGCGGATTTTTGTTCGTCGGCGCCATTCACGAAGAGGCAAGTCCAAACTGCGATTCGGTCATCTGGTTTCTCGAAGAAGTCCTCCCAAGAATTCAAGCGAGCCTGGGAAGCGAAATTACATTCACAGTAGCGGGCGTTAATAAATCCGAACGAGTGCGACAGCTTGCGGGGCCATCCGTAAACATTACGGGCAATCTTCCGGATCTAACTGAACTCTACGATTCCGTCCGTGTGTTCGTTGCACCCACGCGATATGCAGCCGGAATTCCACACAAGGTCCACGAAGCGGCAGCTCGCGGCGTGCCAGTCGTGGCAACGCCTTTGCTTGCGTCGCAGCTTGGTTGGCACGATGGCGATGCGTTCCTGGTCGGCGGCGATGCGGAATCGTTTGCGGCAAAATGCGTTCAACTCTATACGACAGAGGCTCTCTGGACGCGCCTGCGGGAGGCTGCACTGGAGCGGATTCGAGCGGAGTGCTCGAACGAACTCTTCGAAAGCCGCCTCAAAGCGATTATCAACGCCGGGCAAGTGAGGTTCACGGATGTTGGAATGGACCGGTGAACGATCTTTGGTAGTGGGCTACTTTGGAGTTGGGTAGCCAATTAGCGATGATCTCGTGCGGGCATATTCCCCTCCTTGGCAAAGGAGGGGTGGCTGCGCGACCAAGAAAATTTCGCGAAGCCACCTTAGCTCGCGCAGACGGGGTGGTTCGTTCAAGCCACCGATTAATCGGTAGTTGACCGAACCACCCCGTCCGCGCTTTCAAGGAACGGGGACATTTACTTGATGCGCGGCCACCCCTCCTTTGCCAAGGAGGGGAATATCCCCGCCTTTCAAAATAGCCCACTACCCGATTTTTGCCCTGGTTGACGGAGCTGCGTGGACTATGCTCGCGCGCAACCAGTGTCGTCGCTCTTTCGAAGGCTAACCGCAACGCTGAGCAAACACTGAGTATTGTCCGCCGAGAGGTATGGCGGATAGCCGGTCCTCAAGAAACGCGAAGTACTTGTGAATGCGCTCGGGAAAAATCAGAAAATATTGTGTCTCAATAACCTTGCTCCTCACAGATGAGAGCAGCCGGCGGGCTTGTCCTGCCGTAAGCAGCCGGGCTTCGGCGTCCACCGGCGCCCGCGAGACGATCAGTCTCGCAATGGGATTGAGTGGATTGTGTTCGATCACACAGAAGATCCCGTCCGGTTTCAGCAGCCGGAGTGCTTCGTCGGTCAGCGCCGGTCTCTGTTTATCGGGCACGTGGTGATATACACACACCGCGCTGATGAAGTCGAAACTGCTGTCGTCGAACGGAAGGCTATCCATTGACGGCTGGCGCCTCACCTCAAGGTCCGCACAGGATTGAAGCATTCCTTCCGAAGGATCGCATCCGGCCGCCGACCTGAAGTATGGCCACCCCAAGCGCAGCAAGTGGCCCTGTCCACAGCCTACATCCAGCCAGGACAGCTTTCCCGTATCGATCCCGAGTTTCCCGTAGAAGCTGCGAATGACTTGCAGCTTTCTCTCGAAAAAGAAATGATTACTGGCCGCAAATCTCTCACGGATGGGGTCGCGAATGAGTTCGTTGTAGTTGCCGGCATAGGCATCAAAGCCGGTTGGCTTTTCGTGCGGCTCTTTCATAGGTAGTTTCCGGCTCGCTGGGCGTCGTAGGCAGTATAACGGCTTTGGCAACGTGTGGTTGTGAGATGTTGAGGTTCGCGCTGTCTGTGACCACATACAAGGGACGCCCCTTCGCCTCCTCATAGATGCGGGCAACATATTCGCCAACAAGGCCGATTGCAACTAAAGTCGCCCCCGAAAAGATAATGTTCAAACAGACAAGAGACGTCCAGCCGGGTACTGTCGCTTTGAGCACATAGGCGGCAAAAACACTGTAGATGGCATATCCCACTCCGCAAGCAGCAACGAAGAATCCAAAGAAGACGCTCAAACGCAACGGCAACGCCGAAAACGAGGAGATGGCGGTCCAGGCAAACCGCAGCATTTTCCACGAAGAGTATTTCGTCGTTCCGGCAATCCGCGGGTTGCGATGGTAAGGCAGAATCACTTCCTTCAAGCCGAGCCAGGCGACCATGCCGCGCATAAATCGGTGCTGTTCGCGAAGCTGCCGGATCGCCGTGATGGCGCGGCGGCTGAAGAGCCGGAAGTCGCCGACTTCAACTTGAATGCGTTCATTCACCATCGTGCGAATGACCCAATAGAACAGCCAGGCCGTGTAGCGCTTCAACATTCCGTCACCGGTGCGAGTCGTTCGTTGTGCCGAGACCACGTCATAACCTTGTTCGAGCAACGCCATCATTTCCGGCAGCAACTCGGGTGGATCCTGGAGATCCGCATCCATAACGGCCACGGCTTCGCCTGAAGCAAAATCTAATCCTGCTGTAATCGCAGCCTGATGACCAAAATTGCGGCTGAAAAAGAGCACCTTCAGGTGGGGATCGCTTTCCGCAGTACGTTTGAGCGCATCACTGGTTCCATCAACACTGCCATCGTCGATGACTATGATTTCGTAGTTGTGATGCGTGCTCGTCATCACTCCTCGAATCGCCGAAAACAGCGACGGCAGCGCTTCCAGTTCGTTGTAGACGGGAACTACTATTGAAAGGAGCATATTTGCCCGTGATTCTAACATATGGATTAGAATCTCCGCCCAATGCGAGAGATCGATATTGAATCGGAACGGTCGTTCTGGCTTTCGGCGATCGCCGTGTTCGCGATCTTGGCGGGAGTGAATTACTTTCCGGTGTTGCTCGGAAAGACTCCGTTCCCTCGGGACATGGTTCTTCAATTCCCCGCTTGGGCCGGTTTCGCGAGATCCGAAGGCTGGCAGCAATACGCGGACATCGGAGACCTGGCCACACAATTTTATCCGTTTCGCGCGATTGCATCTCGATCGATCCGCGAGGGAACACTCCCGCTTTGGAATCCATACTTCCAGGCGGGCGCGCCATTTCAGGCGGATTCTCAAAGCTCTTTATTCTATCCGCTGAATTTTTTCTACTACGTCCTACCGCTGCCGATCGCCTGGACCGTGTGCCTGGTGGTAAGGATGTTTCTTGCGGGAGTCTTTACGACTCTCTTTGTTCGATCCATCGGCGGAACGAGGGCGGGAGCTGTCTTTTCCGGAATCACCTTCGCCTCGTGTGGCTTCATAACCGCGTGGCAGGGCTTTGCGCTGGGTGACGCGGCGATCTGGCTGCCCTTGATCGGTTACGCCGTTCATCGGCTTCACACCGATCACTCCAAGGTCTCTGTGTCACTTCTTGCTTTTTCTTTCGCTATGCCTGTCCTCGCAGGACATCCCGAAACCGCAGCACACCTGACATTGGCCGGAGCGTCGATGGCTTTAGCCTGGTGCGTGGTTTCAGTGCCACATCGCGGCCGATATTCTAGTGCGGCATTCCTGTTGAGCTTCGCGCTGGCTGGCATTCTTGCTTTAGGCCTCGCCTCGATTCAAGTTATTCCCACTCTCGAATGGCTGCGGCAAATGGACGAGGCTCTACAATTCAACTGGCCTGGCTTACCCTGGCGCCAGGCGCTGGCCTGGGTATCGCGAGATGTCATCCGAGGACCAAATTCCGCCGGGGTCTGGATTCCAGAAGGCGCAGCATATGTTGGAATGATCGGTTTGCTTGCCGCATCACTGGCTCCATTTCATAAGGCGAGAAGGTTCGTGGCGCTCTTGACTGCGATGACGGTTCTTTCCGCCGGTATCGCCTATGGGATCGAGCCGTTGCGCTGGCTGGTTTCCCACATTCCGGTCATTGCGGGCTTGAAGAACTCCAGGATGATCTTGATCGCAAGCTTCGGGATGGCCGCACTGGGAGGCCTGGGAATTTCCGCGCTTGAAAACGAGACGGCGTTTCCGAGCCGGCGCCGCCTGATGGCGCTGTTTTTACTGGGAATTGCCGTTGTCTTCACTTTCCTCCTCGTCTACAGGCTGCAGGCGGTGACCCAGTTCAAAGTCGAGTTCACTCGGCGGCCTTCGTTTTCGAGAGCTCTCCTGGTCCTGAGCCTCGTTCCGATTGTTTGGAGATTGCATGGCGGCCTTCGCGGACGCCTGTTTCCCTTCATCGCGTGCAGTCTCGCCGCATTCGATCTCGTCACCTTCAGCTACGGCTACATGGGCTTTGCGAAACCTGATGAAATATTTCCGCCGGCCCCAGCATTTGATTTTCTGGCAAAGCAAAATGACCCAATGCGGTTCCGCATCGCACAGATCGGCCTGCCATACTCTGCGAATGCGAACATCATGTACCAGTCTTCTTCGGCAGATGGGTATGAAGTCTGTGCAACTCTCCCGCGAGTCTTCGCACTCGATTTCACAGAGAACCGGTGGGACGGCATCCAATTCATTCCCGAACGTGTTCTCAACTCCAGAGATCGGCGGCTCGACATGCTCAACCTGAAATACTTCATTCTCAATCCCAATGCTCCCGAATTTAAGCAGTTCACCGTCGCCGAACGTTTTCGGCTGGTATTCAATAACGGATATGTCGCAATCTTCGAAAACAAGTCCGTCTTGCCGCGAGCCTTCGCTGTTCCCGCGTCGGGTGTTGAGGTGATTCAAGGGAGGAAGGATCAACTGGAGGGTCTGCGGAATCGCTCATTCGACCCTGAACGATCCGTCATTCTTTCCGCTCCTCTGCGTTTGGCCGGGACGTCCGGCGAGCCGGTTTCGCCACTCTTCAAAAGCGAAGTCGAACTCACGAATGGGCAGATGAACGAACTCGCATTTCACGCCCAAGCTTCCGAACCTGCCGTTTTGGTATTGAGTCAAACTTATTACCCGGGATGGAAGGCCACTGTAGATGGACAAGAAGTTCCGGTCTTCCCGGCAAATCTCGCGCTTACCGGAATTCCACTTCCCGCCGGTGTCCACAATGTTCGGTTCGTCTTTCAACCGCTAAGCTTCAAGGTCGGAGCCGCGCTGACATTGGTATCGGTGATGATCGCAGTCGGGTTGGTGGCGGCCGGTTTCATTTCTTCCGCGCCTCGATCATGACGGTCGCACCGTGTCCGAAAGCCGACTCCAGAAGCGCCAGTGGCGAGGCAGAAATGACGAGAAGCAGATATATGAGATGCCGCGTCCATGCCGCTGCCACAGACTCGTGGACGTCGTGCCTGCGATATCGAACGGCGCGGCTTACCGGATCAAGCGACGGAAATAGACTCGAAACGAAAGCCGGCGCGTTATCCCGGAGGTTGAAATGACGAATGCGATGAGGAACAAATCCGGAATCGTTCAGAAGCCTGAGCATCGCGTTTTTCGAATAATCGATCACATGCCGCGGAATATCGAGTCCATACCATTTAGCTCCGAATAGTCTGAATTGCCAGCTATCGATACTTGGAACCTGCAGCACTATGGCGCCATTCGGTCGTAGTATGCGGAAAACTTCCGCCAGTACATCGCGCGGCTTCGCGACGTGCTCCATCACGTGAAACAGAGTCACAACGTCGAACGACTGGTCTGGAAACCGAGCGCGCTCGAGCGAACCAACCACGACGCGAACGCCGTTTTCCGCCTCGGCCAGTCTAGCGGCTTCTGAAGAAAAATCGATGCCTACACCACGAAAACCACGATGCTTGAGAAGACCCAGCAGGGTCCCGCTGCCGCAACCGACATCCAGTAGATCGGCGCCTTCGGGGTTCCGCGCAGCCCTCGCAATGAATGCGACGTGATCGCTCAGGGCTACTCTTCGATAAATCGACTCGAGCCGTTTCAACGCGCCCGGCTTTCCAGCGCTCCACCAATATTGTGTTGGATAGAAACCAGCGATTTCGTCGCCGCCAGGCATGGGGTTCAGAAACAAGCAGCGGCACGCCGAGCACGAATTCAGCGTGAACGTTCTGGAAGTCGTTTCGAATAGAAAATCGGTGCCGGTCAGTGCAGGAGCCGTTGCTGGATTCAAGCAAACCGGACAGTTCATTGAAGCGAATAAGTAACTATCACGCGGATGCTCCGATTGCCGGGATTGAACGACCACTTCTTTACGGCTTCGAGAGTGGCGGTATTCAAATCCGGCAATTTCGAGCTCGCAATCGTGGCGGTCTTTACTTTGCCATCCGGACCAACGTCCACCCGCAGAGCAATCGCGCCGGCCGCACCCTTTTTGCGCAGTGCTTCGGGATAATCGGGATAGATCGCCTCGACAACCTCGATTGGCGCGCGCGCCTCGATCTGATAACTGATTGTTCCGGCGGGAACGGGTGGTGGAGGCGGAACCGGTTTCGGCGGCGGCTCACGTCGGGCGGCTTCCGAGGCAACCTCGCTCCGGATTTGCTCGAGGCGGCGTCCATCAATCTCGCGGCGGGCGTTTTCAATCTTCTTGCGCAAATCAATGATCTTGACCACATACCGTTCGACGACGGACCTATCGACATGCGGCAAGGCGGCAGCGATGTTGATATCTTGAAACGCCTGATCGAAGCGCCCAAGTGCAACCTGCACTTCCGCTCGAATTGCATAAAAATGATCTGCAAATTCCGGCTCCAGCTCGAGGGCACGCGTAATGTTCGGCAACCCTTTCTCGGCCTGTCCGTTCAATGTATAAACGCGTCCAAGCTCCGCGTAAGCACGTCCCATCAATGGCAATAACTGAATGGCCCGCTCGAGCGCCGCAACTTGTGCCTGGACATCCTTCTTGTCCTGAACCTCCATCGCTCCAAAGTGATATTGCACCAAACCGCTCTCCGGGACTTCACGAGTTACGCGATCGAGCACGCGTATGGCCTCGGCAGGAGAACGTGAGAATCGGATAACAATTGCGCGAGCGGCACGGCTCTCCTTCGAATCCGCGCTATACCATCGGACGGCATCCGCATCGCGTCCCGTCGCAAGCAACAAGTCTCCACGCTGGATTGCCAACCGGGCGAGGTTCGCTTCTGCGGATTTGATCGCCGGCGCCGTGCCGGGCGGCTTCACGATAGTCTCAACGTAACTCTTCAACCTCGCGTCGACAGCGTCGGTGTCAATATCGATCTTCGGCGTAGCCTCCGCCTCCGTCCGTAACTCCTGAATGTATTGCTTGAGCAGGTCCGGTTGCTCCGCCAGCACAATGCGAAGTAAACGGTAAGACTGCGTACGGAAGGCGCCGCCTGGCTCGTTGTCGTTGTAATTAGAGCTGGGCACAATGGTCACGAGGTCGGCTGCCGTGAAACTCTCCTCGTCAGAAATCTTCTTTGTATCCGGTGAACGGCCGATTTTTCGCACGTATTCGGCCGCACCTTCAGCAAGCCAAAACGACCTCCACACGACGTATCTCTCAAACAAGACATGTCCCAATGCATGCCCAACATCGTTTGCAATGTCATCCGGTGACTTGTCTTTGGCGACGATGAACACCCGGTCCGGACCTCGGAGGAGGTAAGCTGCCTTGTCGAGCCTCTCGGCGCCTTGCACACGCGGCAACGCCTCGATGTAATCCTGTTCGTTATTAAAAAGAAAGACCTCGATGGGAAACTGCCTCGGAGGAAACTTGCCGAACGCCTGGGAGAAGGCCAGTACGCGATTTTCAAAATCCGAGAGCAACCGGCGGCCTTTCGCCTCCGTCGTATTGGTAAAGAGTAAGAAGTGCTCCGACGAAAGCTCAGACCATTTTTCGTCCTTCGCCATTACAGGCTGGCGCGGGCCCAGCGTAAAAAGCAATGCGCACAGGATGGCTCGGTATCGCATTCCTCGATTATAGCGGAGTGGAATGTCTGTAGTCGCGGGCTTTAGCCGCTTCTACTTCTCCGACCTGTAGTGGATCACCCGGACTTTTTCCAATGTCACCAGGCCTTCGAGCACCATGGCATCGAGCGTCGGAAGGAACGCGTCGATTTTTTCAAGGCTGTCCACAATCTCGACCACCATCGGTAAATCCTCCGACAAGCGCAGGATTTTGGCGGTGTGCAGAACACTGTGTTTGCCGAAGCCCATCAGACCCCGTAAAACCGTGGCGCCGGCGAGTCCTGCTTCCCTGGCTTTCAAAACGATGGCTTCATAAAGCGGAATGTGTCCGTGCTTGTCGCTCTCCCCTACAAAGATTCGAAGCAGATAGCCGTCCCCGGGAATCTTCATGGCAACCTCACCAATAGCGGGAAAACGCGTAACCAGTCCAGACCAGAATCAAACCCGCAATATTCGAAATAAGAACGTTGACACTGGCCAGAAACACTTCCCCGTCGCGAAGGAGATTGAAAGTCTGGATACCGAATGAAGAAAACGTCGTGAACGCCCCGAGAAAACCCACGAGAATGGCGGAGCGCAGCGCGGGATCGGTCAGGTATTTTTCTTCGGTAGCGTGAAATAAGAAGCCAATAGAGAGGCAGCCGATAAGATTCACGATGAGTGTTCCGGTCGGGAACGACGACCCCCATCGCTCATCCGCCCATCCCGAGAGCCAATACCGAGCCAGCGTTCCCATCAAGCCGGCTACACCTATGAGAACGATCTTGTACATGAAGCCACTCCATTCAGAACACGCTCGATTATTAGAAGGCGCAACTTGCGACCATTCATGCTCTAATCATTCGTTATGAAGACTACCGAAATCCTTCGCGCGTGGAAATCCATTCTTGCGGGACGGGCGCCTTGCCTGTCCATTGAGATCACTAAAGAGTGCCCTTTGAGCTGCCCGGGATGCTACGCGTACGGCGACGAACACCTCGCGGGAGGTGTGCTGCTAAATCAGGTTAGTGATTACAAAGGTAAAGAACTCGTCGACCGTTTTATGCAGCTCATCGATCGTTACCAGCCGTTACACGTCTCTATCGTCGGCGGCGAGCCGCTGGTAAGGTTTCGTGAGCTCCACGAGATTCTGCCCCGGCTTTCGGCACGAGGCGTTCGGATACAGCTTGTCACTAGCGCCGTCCGTCCTATACCGATCGAATGGGCGAACATTGATCCATTGAGCATCGTGGTCTCAATAGATGGTTTGCCGGCTGAACACAATGCCCGCCGCAAACCGGCAACGTACGAACGCATTTTGAAGAACATCACAGGACACTCGATTACCGTGCACTGCACGGTCACGCGGCAAATGACAGAACGGCCCGGATACCTGTGCGAGTTCCTGGGCTTCTGGAGCGCGCGTACCGAGACCGAAAAGATTTGGGTCAGCCTTTTCACACCTCAGATAGGTGAAACCAGCTATGAGATCCTGCCGAAAGCTGCTCGTGCTCAGGTTGTGAGCGAGTTGCTCGGACTTCGCGAGCTGTATCCGAAACTCTCCATGGCCAAAAGCATGATTGAGGGCTACCTGACCCCGCCCTCAAGCCCAAGCGATTGCGTTTTCGCCAAGACCACCCGCTGTATCACAGCCGATCTTCGGACGCGCGTGACTCCCTGCCAATTCGGCGGCAATCCGGACTGCTCCCAATGCGGTTGCGCCGCCTCAGCCGGTTTCAATTCCATCGCTCGCGCCCGACTCCCCGGAGGTATTCCTGTAGGCTGGCTGTACAACAATTCGCATAAGGTAGGCAGCATCGTTGCGGGGATGCGCGGAGAGAACGCGGGCTGAACAAATGGGGACGTAGCCCGATGTCCCCATTTTTGAACTCAAAAAATGGGGACATAGGGCTACGTCCCCATTTGCGTTTCCTACAATGGAATGTTCCCGTGTTTCTTCGGCGGATTACTATCCCGCTTCGTATTGAGCATGCGCAATGCGGTAATTAACTTTCGCCGGGTGTACTTCGGTTCGATGACCTCGTCGATAAAACCGTTTTCAGCGGCGATGTAAGGATTCGCAAATTTCTCTCGAAACTCTTCGACCTTTTCCTGGCGCTTCTTGGGTACATCTTCGGCCGCCGCAAGCTCCCGGCGATAAATGATGTTGACTGCGCCTTCCGGTCCCATGACGGCGATCTCCGCGGTGGGATAGGCAAAATTGATATCCGTACGAATGTGCTTGCTGGCCATGACGCAGTACGCGCCGCCGTACGCCTTGCGCGTGATCACTGTTAATTTCGGGACCGTCGCTTCAGCAAATGCAAAAAGAAGCTTCGCGCCATGCTTGATGATGCCGCCGAATTCCTGATTCGTTCCCGGCAAGAATCCGGGCACATCTTCGAATGTCACAAGCGGAATATTGAATGCGTCGCAGAAGCGGACGAAGCGCGCACCTTTGATCGAACCTGCGATATCCAAACAGCCCGCCAGGTAGGACGGCTGATTTGCCACGATCCCAACGGAACGCCCATCCAAACGTGCGAATCCGATGACCAGGTTTTTGGCGTAGTGTTCCTGAACCTCGAAAAAATAATTCTCATCGACCACCGCATGGATAATGTCCTTCATGTCGTATGGTACGTTCGACTCGGAAGGCACCATTGTGTTCAGCGCTTCTTCAACGCGATCCCAGGGATCGTTTGCCGCTCGACGCGGCGGGTCCTCCAGGTTGTTCGAGGGAATGAACGAAAACAACTCGCGTAAAAGCAGCAAGCATTCTTCATCGTTGTGAGCAATGAAATGAGCCACACCGCTGGTGCTGTTGTGAGTCATGGCGCCGCCGAGTTCTTCCTTGGTGACTTCTTCGTGAGTAACGGTTTTTATGACATCGGGACCGGTAACGAACATGTAGCTGGTCTTTTCGACCATTACAATGAAGTCGGTGATGGCCGGCGAGTACACTGCGCCGCCGGCGCACGGCCCCATAATTGCAGAAATCTGGGGAATCACACCCGAAGCAACGGTGTTTCGCAGAAAAATATCGGCGTAGCCGGCCAGCGATATTACGCCTTCCTGAATTCTCGCGCCGCCGGAGTCGTTTAGTCCGATAACTGGCGCGCCCATCTTCATTGCAAGGTCCATAATCTTGCAGATTTTTTGGGCGTTGGTTTCGCTGAGGGATCCGCCAAAGACGGTGAAGTCCTGGGCAAAGACGTAAACCAGGCGGCCGTCGATACGGCCGTATCCTGCAACGACGCCGTCGCCTGGATATTGCTGCTCCTGCATCCCGAAGTCGAGGCATCGGTGTCTGACGAATTTGTCGAGCTCTTCGAATGAATCCTTGTCGAGCAGTAGTGAAATCCGCGCGCGAGCAGTTAATTTGCCTTCAGCTTTCTGCCGTTCGAGACGCTGCTTGCCTCCGCCGAGCTCGGCGATACGGTTCAGCTCAAGAAGGCGATCAACGCGGGAGGATGCGGTGATTTTCGTCATCATAAAAGAGAAGGCCGCGGCCGTTTTATTTAATCACGGGAACCCTTTCCCAATCTTTCAGGAACTGCTCGACGCCCTTATCCGTCAACGGATGCTTGAAGAGCTGTTCAAAGACTTTGGCAGGCATGGTACAGATATCGGCACCCATTAAAGCGGCCTGCACGACATGGATTGGATTTCGGATGGACGCGACGAGCACTTCAGTCTTGTATTCATAGTTATTGAAAATCGTGACGATGTCGCGGATCAGATCCATGCCGCTCTGTCCGACGTCGTCCAGGCGGCCGACAAACGGGCTGACGAAATAAGCGCCGGCTTTAGCAGCCATAATGGCTTGGGGTGCGGAGAACACCAGCGTCACGTTCACGCGAATACGTTCCCCGCTCAGGATTTTTGTGGCCTTCAATCCGTCCTTCGTCATAGGACACTTCACGACAATGTTGCGATGGAGCTTTGCCAGGTGCCGTCCTTCTTCGATCATGCCGCCCGCATCGCGGCTCACGGTCTCTGCGCTTACAGGCCCATCAACGAGAGAGCAAATCTTAAGAAGCTGGTCTTCGAAAGCATTGCCCTCTTTCGAGATCAGGGTTGGGTTCGTCGTGATCCCGTCCAGAACGCCGGTGCTGGCGGCATCGCGAATCTCATCGATATTGGCAGTGTCGAGGAAGAATTTCATGACTGTGCACTCCTAGTGCCTAGTGGGATACAACCATTGTAGCAAGTTCGCGGACAAGACCGCCCTACGGAACTCGAAAGGGGATGGTCTTGGCGCTTTCGTTTCCGAATTCATCGACCGCTGAAACTGCGTAATACAATCCGGGCCGATATGCAGAGTCAATAAACGCATTCGTGGTGACCAGACGATCGGTCGCCAGTCTGAATTCTCCATCGGCGCGATCGCTTCGAAACACACGGTAGCCCGCCAAGTCTGTTTCGGGATTGGCGGTCCAGGTCAGGAAGGCGCCCGTGCCCGACAGGACAACATCAAGTCCGGAAGGTATCTGAGGCGGAGTTTTGTCCTCCGCAAGGACTGTGATCGGCTCCGGGCCCACTCCTGGAACCATGCGACCTTGAAACCGTCGCACGGCAGTAAGCTCGTAAACATAGGTCTTATCGGCCTGGTATCGGTCATCCTCATAGCTAGTTTCCGAGACGACGGCGGGCTCCTCGGGAGGGTCGATCCGGTTCACTAGATATACGTCTGCCAGCTCCGGGTGGTCCTGCGGCTTGCCCCAGTACAATGTGATCTTCCGCTGATCGACAACCGCCTTAACCCCGGCAACCTTTCCCGGGACTTCAACGGGCGTAATTGAAACAGGATTCGAATTCTCCGAAAGCTTACCGCGAGCCGTTTCCGCCTGCACTGTGAAAGTGCGCTGCTGCAACAGAGTCGAGCCAACCGGAAATTCGTAGGATTGCATTTGTCCCGCCGCATTCACGTTGACCGCAGCAATGACGGAATCATTGCTGCGTATGCGGATCTGGGTGAGATCCGTAGCCGCGGAGCCATCGATATTCCTGGCAGGATTCGTCCAAGTGAGAACCAGGCTGTATCCGGTTTGATGAACAGCAAGATCCTTTACAGCGCCAGGAATTCGGACGAAGGGCGGGAGCGGATCGCCAACTTTGCCACAACCCGCAACAAGCAGGAGGAGCCCGACAATTGCGCGACGCATTTAGAGGATGTATCGGCTAAGATCTTGGTCCTTGACGATTTCGGCCAGCATCTTCTGCACGTAAGCCGCGTCGATCCGGATGGTTTTCTTCTTCAAGTCCGGCCCCTCGAATGAAATCTCATCGAGAAGCTTTTCCATAATCGTATGCAGACGGCGGGCCCCGATGTTTTCGGTGTTTTCGTTGACGGTTGCAGCGAACCGGGCGATCTCTTGCACAGCATCATCGAGAAACGTCAGCTTGACGCCTTCGGTTTCGAGCAGGGCGACGTATTGCTTGATCAGTGCATTCTGCGGCTCCGTCAGAATTCGCACGAAATCATCGACTGTGAGCGAATCCAACTCAACGCGAATCGGAAAACGTCCCTGTAGTTCCGGAATCAGGTCCGCCGGCTTGCTGACGTGGAATGCGCCCGCCGCGATGAACAGGATATGATCGGTACGCACCATGCCATACCGGGTATTCACGGTGGTTCCTTCGACAATGGGCAGGATGTCGCGCTGCACCCCCTCGCGGCTGACGTCGGGTCCGTGACCCGATTCACGTCCCGCGATTTTGTCGATCTCATCAAGGAAAATGATCCCGTTATTCTCGACCCGTTCAACGGCGAGGCGCGTCACCTGATCCATATCGACAAGCTTTTGTTCTTCTTCCTGAATCAGATAGTCGATCGCTTCCGCAACTTTCATCTTACGCTTTTTTGTCCGCTGCCCGAGAAAACCCGGCAGGATGTCTCGGATGTTGATATCCATCTCCTCCACACCCTGATTGCTGATGATCTCAAACGAAGGAAAGCTACGCTCCTTGACTTCAATCTCGACCATGCGGTCGTCGAGTTTGCCGTCCCGGAGTTGCGCGCGAAGTTTCTCCCGCGTGCGGTTCCATTGATCCGAGGCGGCGCGAGCTGTTTCATCGATGGAGCTATCACGGGAAGGCATCGCCGGCAGAAGAAGATCGAGAATGCGCTCTTCAGCGTTGCCGTCCGCTTTCTCTGCGACTTCTTCGAGCTTTTCGTTTCGGACCATCTCAATCGCAATCTCGACGAGATCGCGAATCATCGACTCCACATCACGGCCGACGTATCCAACCTCGGTAAATTTAGATGCTTCGACTTTAAGAAAAGGCGAGTTGGCCAGCTTTGCCAGGCGGCGTGCGATTTCGGTTTTACCTACACCTGTCGGCCCAATCATGATGATGTTCTTCGGCATCACCTCTTCCGCCATCTCAGGCGCAAGCTTCTGACGGCGAATGCGATTTCTCAGCGCAATGGCCACAGCGCGCTTCGCGCTGCCCTGGCCAATTACGTATTTGTCCAGCTCCTTGACAATCTCTCGCGGTGTCAGTTCATCCAGATGGGGGGTCTCATCCACCATTTCGTGTGCGTACATAGTTCAACTTCGATTCTAGCATCAGCTAGCCGCAGATTACGCGGAATGCGCAGATCAAATCGGTGAAATCCGCGCAATCTGCGGCTCACAATTCTTCCAGGGTGATGCTCTCGTTCGTGTAGATGCAGATTTTCGCCGCGATCTGCATGGCTTCCAGCGCAATCTCGCGAGCGTTTAAATCGGTAAACTTGCTCAGCGCGCGCGCGGCAGCAAGCGCGTACGCTCCGCCGGAGCCGATGCCGATCAAGCCATCGTCCGGTTCGATCAGATCACCTGTTCCGGAGATGAGGAACGTGCTCTTGTCGTCGGCCACGATCATCACGGCCTCAAGGTGCCGCAACGATCGGTCGGTCCTCCAGTCTTTGGCAAGCTCGACAGCCGCGCGGCTCAGATTCCCGTGAAACTGTTCGAGCTTGGCTTCGAAGCGTGAGAATAGAGCGAAGGAGTCCGCCGAAGAGCCGGCAAATCCCGCGAGAATCTTGTCGTTGTAAAGACGCCGGATCTTCTTTGCGCCGTGCTTGATGACCGTTTCGGCCAGAGTCACTTGACCGTCACCTGCGATGGCGACCTTGCCGTTCTTGCGGACGCAGATGATGGTCGTAGCCTGAATAGAAGGATTCATTTTGTTTATTTCGACGCTGGGACTGCGAAAAGACTGTCGGAAAGACCGGAATTATAAGCTGCAGTTTCAGCTCGGATCTCCATGGTCTTTACGCCATCGGTAAAGCGGCCTACAAACATAGGGGTCATCACACCTTGAAATTTGTGCCAATTACCGTACAGCTCCTCTTGAAGGGCGGACTCATTCGCCCGCCGGATCTGCATCTTGACCGGCAGTTTGGTGTCGCGATCTACATAAAAGCGAATACGGTTTTTCGCCGCGTCGCGCAGTTCGACAACGTCCGTTCTCTTGAAATCGATGATCTCAGTAGGAAGATTCTGAATCGTCGTTTGTGGATGCTTGATGACAAACCGCAGCACGTAATCAAAGCTGGTTTTGAAATTCGCCAGGAATTCCTCGCTCTGAGCAGCGGATTGGGGCTCCGTCCCTTTCTTGCCTTCGATCTTCCAACCTTCGCTACCTTTGTTAATCGTGATCGATCTGTTCCTTTCCCTGCCGAACTCGGTGCGCTCCATGTCCGGAAACTTGATGTAGTCCAAATAGAAATCACCGCCGCTCAGCCCGCCCCTGCTGAATGAAAAGAATCGGCCGGAAGTATGAATTTCTTTCACGTCAAGGAAAGCAGGACCGCCGAGGGCCTGAATCATTTGATCGACGACCTGGTTGGGTCTCGATTGGGTCCACGCTGCACTGGAAAGTGCGAGAGCAAAGATAAAAGAGCCAAGGAATCGCGTTAGTTTTTTCATGCCAAGCTGGATTCATTATAACGAAGGCGCGCTTCGTCGATAAATGATGTGAATAATGCCTGTGAGAATGGATCATCTTTCCAGCCCCGTTCGGGATGCCACTGGACTCCGATAATGAACCGGCCTGTCGCGTCTTCTACGGCCTCGATAATCCCATCGGGGGCGAACGCAACCGGGCGGAGATTGCGCCCTGGATTCTGCACGGACTGATGATGATAGCTGTTAACTTCAACCTCAGATCGGCCCGCAAGCCGGGCAATGAGGCTACCCTGGGGGATATGAACCACATGGCGCGCGGGCGGCTTGCCATCGTCCTCATCGTGAGTCTCGTGGTCCGGAATTAAGGATGGAATGTCCTGGACGAGCGAGCCTCCCCGGTGAACGTTGATACTCTGAACGCCAAAGCAGATGCCCAAAACCGGCAGGTCTGTTTGTTCTATTAGGTCGAGGATGGCAAAGTCTGTAGCATCCCGTTCGGGATAGAGACGTCCGAGCTTGGGGTGTGGAGTGGCGCCATAATGCGCAGGATCAATATCGGTCGGGCTGCCGGGCAGAAGGATTCCCTGCACGCGCTGGACGTATTCGCGAACGACCGGGCGATCACCCGTGGACGGGATCAGCAGCGGGAGACCGCCGGCCCATAGAACCGCATCGAGATAATGACGTATCTGGCCGACGTACTCAGATTTTTCTTGATAACGAGTAGGAATTCCGATCCAGGGTTTTTTCATGATTAAAAGCCGCTACGATTTCCTCGCGCACCCGATTTGCCAACTCGGTGTTGGAAAGTCCCGTCGAGGCGACGGGATTTCCGACTGTCACTTCGACGTCTCCGCCACGTACGTGATAGGTCGTTGGAACCAGCACCAATCGGGATCCTCGAATTGTCACCGGGACAGCCTCAGCGTTCGACTTGGTAGCCAACATGAAACCGCCGCCTTTGAACGGCTTGATACTGCCGTCGCGGCTGGTTCCACCTTCCGGAAAGATGACGATAGGGGTCCCGCGCTTGATCGTATCCGCCGCCTCGCGTAGTGATTTGACGGCGGCATGTGGATTTTCTCTATCTATAGGGACGTGGCCGGAACGCCGCAGATGCCATCCCAGAAATGGATATCGGAACAACTGCTTTTTCGCCGCAAACCGGAATTGGAACGGCAGCGCAGTCAATATGATCGGAATATCCATGTGACTCTGGTGGTTCACACAAAGCACGTACGGAACATTCGGCTGAATGTGCTCGAGGCCGGTGACACGAACGCGCACTCGCGCAGTCCACAAAATCATGCGCGACCACATTCGTGCGCACCCGTGCTGGATGCGTCCGCGCGAGTCGAGAAACGAGCTTGCGACCGATATCGAACCCATTACAGCCGTGTACAGAAAGATGAGAGGGGCCGTGACACATAGGGATCGCGCATAGCTGAGTTTGTGCAGGAGGTTCGTCATTGAACTAGCCTGATGGACGTTACTCTAGCACGAGCCGTGCCTCTCCAACGCGGCTAGATCCGCATCGGCATCGGCCGAAGCTCGCGCCGGAAGGGATCGAGTACGAAGCCGAATCCTTCGAGCGTCGTCGCGCCCATCAGGGCGGCATCGCCTTCCTTGCCAAAAATGACCGGGGCATGAGTAACTTCGCCGAGATATTCAAACCCGGCAATCCCCATCTGCCGCTCGACACCTTCACCGTTCGCGAGATAGAAGCGTTTCATCGTGCGTGGTTCAATCTCCAGTTGTTGAAGCACGGTGGCGGGAACTAAGGAATAGCCGGCGCCCGAATCCACGGTGAATTTAACCTCTGCTACTCGGGCAGGATCGACAGGGTTGAAGACTTTCGCGTCAATCGTCGTGATGCCCATCAATTCTCCTTTGGTTTTGGGCAAAGGGCTGATCTCACTATAGCATCGATTACTGCAGCACCGGCCGTGCTTCTCCAATCAGATACAAAGAACCGCAGATGACGACGGTTGTATCTGCGGGAGCGGATGCACGCGCGAACTGAATCGCATTTGAGACGGAAGGTTCCACGCGCGATCCCGCAACCAGTCCTTGCAAATCTCCAGGGTCTTTCGCGCGGCTGCTTTGGGTTTTCGTGAAGATGAACTGATGGACGTGGGGTCTTAAGATCGCGATCATTTCTCCGAATTGCTTGTCCGCCATTGCGCCAAAGATCATCCACACGCCTTGCGGATAGAACTCTTCAAGAAATGCAGCAAGCGCGGTCGCGGCGGCCGCATTGTGAGCGCCATCAAGGAGGAACTTTCCGATTCGTTCCAGGCGGCCCGGCCAGGTTGCCGTGTTGACGCCTCGCACGATGTCGGGTGCCGGAAGCCCCAGGCACTCGGCCGTTCGGACGGCAACAGCGACGTTATCGATTTGATGCCGGCCGGCCAAACGCGGCCGGAGGTTCCGATGTTGGCCTATGTCCAGTTCGAAATAGCCTTCGCCCAGCGAGCGGACATTTTTTTCGAGGCCTCCCGCTCGGATCAGACGCGCTCCAGCCCTGTCGCGGATAGCCGGCAGATCGGCCATGGGGCCGATAATGACCCGTTCCGTAGCTTTTATGATGCCCGCCTTCTCTGCCGCGATCGCTTCGATCGTGGTTCCGAGGAATTCCTGGTGATCCAAACCGATGCTCGTGATCACGGAGACATCCTGCTTCACGATGTTTGTCGCATCGAGTCTTCCGCCAAGTCCGACTTCGAGTACCGCAAACTTCACACGATCCCGAAAGTAGAGAAATGCCATTGCGGTCACGATTTCGAAGTAGGTCGGGGGGTAAAGGAGATCTCTGGCAACGGCCGCAGCGGCTTTCACTTCATCAAACACGGTTTTCAGTTCCTGATCCTGAATTTGCCTCTCGCCAATGCAAATTCGCTCGTTCAACCGCTGCAGGTGCGGAGATGTATAGATTCCGGCTTCCGGCATCATCGCCGAGAGCAGTCTGGCAACCGATCCCTTTCCATTCGTTCCGGCAATCAGGACAGATCGAAAGGAATTCTGTGGATCGCCCAGGGCACGGGCCAATGCCCGCATATTCGCCAGATCATAGCGAATGGATCGGTATTCGTTGGTTAATGAGTAAAGGTAGGCCAGGTCATCCGGCTTCACTGTGGACCTGTTCTACGATGACACCTGCTCAGGCTCGACGGACACTTTGTACTTGCAGGATTCCTCGTTGCAATAGCGGACAAGCCCTTCGCGTTTTGTGGACTTCTCCAGCAGGTATGGCGCGCCGCATTGTGGGCACTGTTCCGGAACGGGCTTGTTCCAAGCCACGAAATCGCAATCGGGATATTTGGCGCAGCCGTAGAAGACTTTTCCGCGCTTGGAACGGCGCTCAATAAGCTCGCCGCCACAACCGGGCTTGGGGCAGGGCACCCCGACAGTTTTCGGTTTGATGTATTTGCATTTTGGATAATTGCTGCACGCAATAAACTCTCCAAAACGGCCTTCCTTCATTGCCAGCTTGGCCTGGCCGCACTTGGGACAGGTTTCGTCCAGAATGACGTCGGGTTTCTTCGGTGCCCGGCCGGCTTGTGCAATCTTCCGCGTGGTCTTGCATTCGGGATATCCGGTACAGGCCAGAAATTGTCCGAAGCGGCCGCGTTTGAGCGCCATCGGCCGTCCGCAATTTTCGCAGGGTTCCGGCTCGGCATCGGCGGCGGGTTGGCCTTCCTTAGGCGGCTCGTCGAGCGCCAGTTCTTTGGTATTCTTGCACTCGGGATACGCTGAACAGGCAAGGAAACTTCCGAACTGTCCCCACTTTTTAACCATAGGACTGCCACACTTCTCGCAGACTTCGTCGGTGGGAATTTCCTGGCGCTTGAGATTCTCCATATTCTTGGAGGCCTTCTTGAGGTCCTTCTCGAACTTCTTGTAGAACTCGTCGAGCGCCTCGACCCACGTCATCTTTCCGTCTTCAACTTCATCCAATTCCTCTTCCATGCGCGCGGTGTACTGGACGTCGAAGATGTCTTCGAAGTGCTTCACGAGCAGGTCCGTCACGACGGTACCCAGTTCGGTAGGCCTGAACTTGCCCTGATCCTTTGTGACGTATTCCCGATCCTGAATCGTCGTGAGAATACTTGCGTACGTGGACGGACGTCCTATTCCTTTCTCCTCGAGCACTTTTACAAGAGACGCCTCGGTATATCGCGGCGGGGGTTCGGTGAAATGCTGGCGCGGTGTGACATCGAGGAGGCGTAGCTTCTCGCCCACTGTCAGCGGCGGTAGCGCAATGTCGTCCTCTTCGTCACCCGTAGGCTTGGCATGGATGTCGTCGTCAGTGGATTCCTCGTAAACTCTCAAGAACCCGTCGAACTTCAGAACACGGCCGTTTTCGCGAAAAAGGTAGTCCTTCGCGGAAATCTCGATGGTGGTCTGGTCGTAAACGGCAGGATTCATCTGCGAGGCGGCAAACCGCGTCCAGATCAGACGATACAGCTTCAGTTCGTCCTCACCCAGATACGGCTTCAGATCATCGGGCGTTCGGCCTACGAACGTTGGCCGAATGGCCTCGTGGGCGTCCTGCGCGTCCTTCTTGGTTTTATAGAAGACCGGTTTCTCGGGCAAGTAGTTCGAACCGTACACATCGGACACGTACGACCGGACCATCTCCATCGCCTCGTCAGAGATGCGCGTGGAATCCGTGCGCATGTACGTGATTAGTCCGACTCGGCCTTCGTCACCCAATTCAACGCCTTCATACAGGCGCTGGGCGAGCATCATCGTTTTCTTGACGGTAAAGCGCAGCCGCCGGGCAGCGTCCTGTTGGAGCTTGCTGGTTGTGAATGGTGGGACGGGATTCCGCTTCTTTTCTTTGGTGACAACCGATTCGACCAGAAATTCCGACTTCTTCACAACCTCGAGAATGTGGTCCGCTTCAGCCTGGTTCTTTACCTCAGCGATCTTGCCCTTGATCTTCACCAATCGGGCACTGAACGGAGGTGGCTCGCGGCCTTCGAGCTTCGCGATAATCGACCAATATTCTTCCGGCGTGAAAGCCAGAATTTCGCGCTCACGCTCCACAATCATACGCAGCGCTACGGTCTGCACGCGGCCTGCGGAGATTCCCCGCCGGACCTTGTCCCAAAGCAGCGGGCTGATCTGATAACCGACAAGCCGGTCGAGTATTCGTCTGGCTTGCTGCGCATCCACAATGTGCTGATTGATGCGCCCGGGTTTTTCCATGGCTGCCCGAATGGCCTTCGGAGTGATCTCGTTGAAGAGAACGCGGAAGACCTCGCCTTTGTGGTCGTCGAGAATCTCTTTCAGGTGTTGGCAGATCGCTTCGCCTTCACGATCCGGGTCCGCAGCGAGAAAGATGCGCCCAGCCCCTTTTGCGGCCGTGCGGAGTTCCTTGACGACCTTTTCCTTTCCAGGAATGAGTTCGTAGACCGGCTCGAAATCGTTTTTGATATCGACGCCCAGCTTGCTCTTCGGCAGATCCTTGACGTGGCCAAGAGAAGCCTTCACCACGAATTCCTTGCCGAGATATTTGTTTATCGTGTTGGCTTTTGCCGGAGATTCCACAATCACCAGTGATTTTTTCGCTGCCATAGCTGCTTATCTAATAAGTCGTATGCGTCGAAAAATCAACAACACCTTTTTTCAGAGTCGTCGAATGTATTTCTTTCCAGGCAGTTGCCGTACATACTCGCTGATCTCCAGTGCAAGCAGCGCACTATAAACTTCGGACGTGGAGATTGGCAACTTTGCGAGCAAAGTATCGATAGAAATCGCCTCTTGCAGTGACAAGAGCTTCCACACTTTTGCTTCGGCGCCATCCAGCTTTGGCTCAGGCGCAGCTTGCATTTGAGCCACGAGCGGAGCAAAGATTTTTTCACGGATCGGGTGCGGCAATTCCTCAACCACGTCTTGCCAGCTGCTGACGAGCTTGGCTCCCTGACGGATCAAGACGTGTGGTCCGAAGCTGTTCGGCGATGTGATGTTACCAGGAACCGCAAAAATTTCACGGCCGGATTCCAAAGCGAGCCGGACGGTGATGAGTGATCCCGAATACTCAGCCGCTTCAACCACAGCGACACCCAGCGACATACCCGCAATAATGCGATTGCGAATCGGAAAGTTTTGAGGCGATGGCGGAGTACCGAGAGGAAACTCCGAAATAACCGCGCCATTTTCTTCCACCAAATCGGCGAGTTTGCGATTTTCTTTGGGATACACGAAATCCAGCCCGCTTCCGAAGACTGCGTACGTGACACCGGCCCTCAACGCGCCCCGATGTGCGGCTGCATCAAGCCCCCTCGCCAAGCCCGAAGTGACGGCAAGCCCACGCGCGGCGAGATCCTCGGCCAGGCGTTCCGCGCAATTGATCCCATAACCTGTCGGACGCCGGGTTCCAACGATAGCGACCTGGGGAAGATCCGGTTCCCATTTTTTGCCGCGCAGATACAAGACAATCGGTGGATCAAAGATCTCACGGAGAAGCGGAGGATATACAGGATCGAGAATGTCTACAATTTTCACTCCCAGTTCTTCAGCCTTTGCCCATTCTTGCTCCGCCCTCTCCGCGGATTTGGGTGACAGCAGGTCATCGGCAATCTCGGGCGGAATTCCCTGTGCCTCCAGTTCATCGCGATTGGCCTCCAACGCTGCTTCCGGGTGTTTGAAATGCCGGATGAGGTTGTTGGCAGACCGCAGCCCGAGTCCGCGCACTAAAAACATTCTCAAGGCTGCCTTTGTTTGGTTCATAGCCCCTCTCCCTCTGGGACTGGGTTAGCAAGGGTTCGACCAAAAGGCGGAGTTGTGACAGAATATAGGCCATCCCACTAGAGGAGACCCATATGATCGCAAGGCTCGTAGTCGTACTACTACTCACCAACGGCGTCGCGTGGGCACAGCATGCGGACGACGTTTTTGTTGGTCAAAAGGCACCGGAACTCAAGGACGGAGACACCTGGATCAATACCGCACCCTTAAAACTGGAACAGCTTCGCGGCAAAGTTGTGTTGATCGAGTTCTGGGCGTGGGACTGTCCGTTCTGCGCCGAAGCGATGCCTCACATCAAAGAGCTTTACGATAAGTACGCGAAGCAGGGCCTGGTCATCATCGGTGTGCACACGCCGCGGATCGATTATGAGAAGGATATTCCGAAAATCAAACAGGCCGTGGCGAAGAAGGGCATCAAGTATCCGGTCGTCGTGGACAACAAGTACGAGATCTGGAGCGATTATCTTTGCAATACCTGGCCCAGCCATTTCGTGCTCGACCAGAATGGCGTCATCCAACTTAGTCATTCCGGAACCGGGCGGTACGAAGATACGGAAGCAGTGGTCCAAAGGCTTCTGAGTAAGAAGAGTGGTAATTAGTTGCAAAATCTTAGCCGCGAATTGCGCGAATTACGCGAATGGGCCGCGCCATTTTAGCGATTGGCAACATTAGGCATTCTTTGCGGCCCATTCGCGCAATTCGCGGCCCAAAAATCCATAAACCTTCGGATGTTTCGATTGTTCTCCAGGAATAGCTTCATTCTTATCCTCCTCTTGCTGATGAATCTGCCGGCCGAGGCTCAATTGTTCCCTCGCCGCCGCGTGGACACGGGACCCAAACCCAAAAACGTTCATGGGGTTGTCCAGGACCTGCGAGGCAAGCCGCTGGTGGGCGCGCGTGTGTTCGTGCGGGACCTGAAGACGAATGTCGTGCGGACTCTGACGACGGATCAGGATGGTTTGTACAAGATCTACGCGTTGCCTCCAACGGTGGATTACGAAATCTCTGCGGAGTTCAAAGGCAAGGCTTCCGAGAAGAGGGTCCTCAGCTCATTTCTAAACCGGGAAGATAACGTCGTGAACTTCCAGCTTGACGTCACCGTAGTCGACGGGGGCGGTCGCGAACCGGACGATGCCGGACCCGAGTTTCGAACCTACGACCTTGTCGAGTTGCACGCCTCGTTCGACATGCCTGTTGGCGTTCCCGCCCCGATTCCCTCCGTTCTACTGCTGCACGGCTACGGAGAGGACCGATTGGTTTGGAAAGACTTTACGCGCCAGCTTCTGAACCGTGGCTGGGCGGTGATGGCCCTGGATTTGCGCGGTCACGGCGAAAGCAAAACTCGAAATCAGAGGCCGATTCAGGCATCCCAGGAATGGCGCACCAGCCCGCACGAATTTCCGGTCGATTTGGATCCTGCACTGGACTGGCTGAAGGCCCAGTCTCGCATTGACAACCGAAAGATCGTCGTCATTGGAACCGATATCGGCGCGAATCTCGCCTTGATCGCCAGCGGAAGATTTCCGGAAGTTCGAACGGTCGTTGCCGTCAAACCGAATTTAACGGAGAGCCTGGCAATGGCCGGGAGTGCGCAGGACTTCAAGCCCAAGTCCGCGCTGATTGTCGTAGCCGATGAAGCGGAAGGAAACCGCATCAAAGCTCTAGTGACAGCGCCCTCGCGTGTGCTGGTTGTTCCACTTTCCGGCGGCGCCGCTCAGTGGGTGGCGGACAAGCGCGTCGCTGATGCCGTTTTTCAGTGGCTCAAAGAAACTTTCTGAGGCACCCGCGAATCGTTATTTCTCGAAGATAGCGCTTACAGGCAAGTCGATTTCAGGCAGGACCTTCGATTTCAGAACATCTCCGGATGTAAAGACGGCGGACGTACGGTCTCGGAAGTACCGAACCTCGACCGTCTGTTTATCTGGATCCACAAGCCACATTTCGCGCACCTTCATCGCCTCATATGTATCTGCTTTTGTCGTACGATCGTAGCATTCGGACGAAGGCGAAGTGATCTCGACAATGAGATCCGCAGTGGTGCGATGTTTTGGCGGCATACTCCGCCGGAGTTCATCGGATACGTACATCAGATCGGGCTCGAGATACGTGTCGTCAATCCAGATGGCGGCACGGGGAGCGTAGATTCGGCCATTGTAGCCATGATCGCGAATCGCGTCGCGAATATTCTCGATCAGCATAGCAGTGGCGTCATCGTGAGTCTCGTCGGGTGGAGGGGTCATGTAGAGGACTCCCTTGATCAACTCCAGCTTTGAGTGGTCCTTGGGTTCGGGCAGATCCCAGAATTCCTGGAGCGTATAGGTCTTGACCAAGGGCGAAGTCGTAATGACCATGAAAGGATTTTACTACGAGTTCCGTATTTCCCACTGGGAAGCATCGGCCGGATAGTCACATTTGTTTGAT
>WNGG01000799.1_pt1 | contig 34710 bp, 26 predicted proteins | sample 5400661 | NCBI WGS metagenome assembly WNGG01 (sample SAMN13153372, study PRJNA577476) | soil metagenome | isolation source: 100 cm soil or saprolite under Garry oak tree replicate 1 | place: USA:California | collected 2016-06-15
CCTCGGAGCCCTGGTCCGGCAGGCGGCGCGGGAGCCGGACGCCGCGTGGAGCGCGCCATGAGCTTCCTGGGCGACGTCGCGCTGGTCGCCGGCAAGGATCTGAGGACCGAGCTCCGCAGCCGGGACCAGATCGTCACCCTCCTCTTCTTCGCCCTGCTGGTGCTGGTCGTCTTCAACTTCGCCTTCGACTTCACCGTGATCGATTTCGTGAGCCTGGGCGCGGGCATCCTCTGGGTCGCCTTCATCTTCTCCGGCGTCCTGGCGCTCAGCCACTCCTTCCAGATCGAGCGCGAGCAGGATCGCATCCAGGGGATCCTCCTGGCGCCGATCGACCGGAGCGCGTTCTACCTCGGCAAGGTGGCGGCCACGATCCTGTTCATGTCGGCCGTCGAGGCGATCGTGGTGCCGGTCTCCGTCCTGATGTTCAACTACCGGTTCAGCGCGCGGGTCGCGCTGGTGATTCCGATCCTGATCCTGAACACCGTCGGCTTCGCCGCCGTCGGCACGCTGTTCGCCGCCATGACGACCCAGACGCGGCGCAGCGAGCTCCTGCTCCCCCTCCTTCTCTTCCCCGCGGCGGTGCCGATCGCGCTGGCGGCGGTGAAGACCACCTCGCAGATCCTGGCGGGCCGGCCGTTCGATCGCTACGCGTCCTGGATCGCCCTCTCGGCGGCCTACGACGCCATCTTCCTGTCGGCGGCCGTGCTGCTGTTCGATTACGTGCTGGAGGAGTAGGGACCGGCCCGGCCTCGCGCGAGGGGCCGCCCGGCAACGCCCCCGCCGAACGGTGGTATCATCGCCGGCCGCCGCGCGACCCGGAGGGACGATGCACGCGACCGAGCGAATGAGCGACCTGCCCCAGCGCCTCCTCTTCCTGCTGGTCTCCCTGCTCGTCCCGGTCTGCCTGTACGTCGTCTTCGGCGTGGTGCCGACCGAGCAGAAGATGGGCGTGGTGCAGCGGATCTTCTACTTCCACCTGCCGTCCGCCTTCATGACCTTCCTCGGCGTCTTCCTGTGCGCCGCCTGCAGCACCCTCTACCTCCTGACGCGCGCCCGGCGCTACGACATCGCCGCGCACGCCTCCGCCGAGCTGGGGGTCGTCTTCTGCACCATCGTGCTGGTCACCGGGCCGATCTGGGCCCGGCCCGTCTGGGGGGTCTGGTGGACCGGCGAGGTGCGCCTGACGTCGACCCTGATCCTGTGGCTGATCTTCGTCGGCTACCTGCTCCTCCGGGATACCGCCGAGAACCGGGAGCAGGCGGCCCGCTGGGGGGCGGTGGTGGCGATCGTCGGCGCCCTCGACGTGCCGATCATCTACAAGTCGGTCGAGTGGTGGCGCGGCCTGCATCCCAAGGTCCTGAAGATCTCGGGAGGAGGAGGCCTCGAGCCGACGATGCAGCGGGCCCTCCTGCTGTGCTCGGTGACCTTCACGCTCCTCTTCGCGCACCTTCTGATCCAGCGCTGCCGCCTGGGGTTCCTCCAGGACGAGGTGGAGAGGCTGAGCCACGCCGGCGTTCGCCGGCCCGCGCGCCCGGCCGGCGGCCCCGAGCCGAAGGAGTCCGACCGATGACTCCCCCCGGGCTGGGCGCGCTCGTGACGACGCTGGCCGCCCTGGCCCAGGAGGCCGGATCCGCCGCCGGCTTCACGGCCGAGACCGTCGCCAGCCGGCCGGAGGTGGCGGCCCGCGGGTTCCGCTTCCTGATCGGCGCCTACACGGCCGTCTGGGTGATCCTCGCCGCCTATCTCCTGACGCTCTCGGTGCGCCTGCGCCGGCTGTCGCAGCAGGTGCGCCGCCTGAAGGAGAGGCTCGGCCTCTGAGCGCCTCCCGCCGGAGCCGCACCCCGCGCCCTTCCTCGCGCCCGCCGTCCTGTGCTACTGTCGATTGGGTATGCCGTCCGCACCCTCTCGCGTCGTCGCCGTCTTCGGCGGCTCGGAGGCGGCCCCCGAGTCCCCGGAATACCGGGACGCGCGGGAGGTGGGCCGCCTCCTCGCGGCCGCAGGCTGCGTCGTGATCAACGGCGGGTACGGGGGCGTCATGGAGGCCTCGGCCCGCGGCGCCCGCGAGGCGGGCGGATCCACGATCGGGGTCACCACGCGGGCCTTCGCGCGGCGCGGCTCCGCCAACCGCTTCATCGTCACGGAGCACCGCGAGACCGATCTCTTCGATCGCACCCGCCGGTTGATCGAGTCCGCCTCGGCCTTTATAATCCTGCCCGGCAAGAGCGGGACCCTGGCCGAGCTGGCGTTCCTCTGGGCCCTCATCAGGGCCGGCCTCCTCGGCGCCCGGCCGATCGTGCTCCTGGGGACGGTGTGGGAGGGGTTGCTGCGGGAGCTCGAAACGCGCGGCCTCGTCGGCGGGCCGGAGATCGCCGCGACGCGGATCGCGCGCGGCCCGGGTGAGGCCGTGGAGCTGGTGCTGCTTTCGCCGCAGGGGAGCCGATGACGCCGGCCGACGCGCCCAAGGGGATCGTTCGCGATTACTTCGAGACGATCGTCTCGTGCGTCATCTTCGTCCTGTTCGCCCGCACCTACGTCTTCCAGCAATCGAAGATCCCGACCGGATCGATGATCCCGACGCTGCTCATCGGGGACTACATCATGGTGAACAAGTTCGCCTACGCCCCGGTGAGCCGGAGCCTTCCTTTCCTCGGCCGCATCGAGGAGGCGATCCTGCCGATCCGCGACATCCGCCGCGGCGACATCGTCGTCTTCAAGTTCCCCGAAGAGCCCGAGAAGGACTATATCAAGCGGGTCATCGGCCTGCCGGGCGAGACGATCGAGATCCGCGACCGCCAGGTCTACATCGACGGGACGCCGCTTTCCGAGCCGTACAAGATCCACAAGAACCCGAAGGGGCTCAACTTCGATCAGGATGACTATCCTCGGACCCGCGTCCCGGAGGGCGCGCTCTTCTGCATGGGCGACAACCGGGACAACAGCCGCGACAGCCGGTCCTGGGGCTTCGTGCCGCGCGACAACCTGAAGGGGCGCGCCTTCATGATCTGGTGGTCCTACGAGGAGGACCGCGAGGCGTACCTGAGGACCGGGGTGTCCGACAAGGTCGCCGGGATCTACGAGAAGTTCACCCACCTGTTCACGAAGTCCCGCTGGAGCCGGACCTTCCAGATCATCAAGTGACGTCGGCGCGCCGCGCCCGCGCCTCCGCGACCCGGCGGGGGTGCGCCGACGCGCGCGCCTCCGGCAGGTCGACCGGCACGGGCGCCCGCCCCGTCCCGGACCAGGCCCGGAAGCTCGAGAAGCGCCAGGCTCCGGGATCGCGCGCCAGCCTCGCCATCACAGGGGCGCGGTGCAGGAACTCGGCCCGGCGCGCGACGTCCTCGGGAGTCGCTAGCGCCGCCCTCTGATCCGCGTCCTGCCAGACGAGCCCCATGCGCCCCGCGCGGTGGTTCACCTCGCGGGCGAAGCGCGACTTCAGGCGCTGCGCGATCAGCTGGACCCAGCGCGGATCGTCGTCGCTGGCCGCGAGGATGAGGCGCACCCGGTCCGGAAGGACGACATAGGCCCGCAGGCGGAACCCGAGGCGATGGCGGAGGCTCCCCAGGATCCGGCAGAAGAGGACGGCCGTCTGCGGATCCGCGAAGATCGGCCTGCCGCCGTAGGTCCAGAGCGTGACGAGATAGGACGTGTCCCGAGCGCCGTTCCCTCCCATGGGCCCCTCGCGTTTCCCCGATCGGCTCCGGCACGGCCGCGCGCGGCGCGGTTCCGCGCATCCGCGGCCTAGCAAACTTGATGCTGGACGCCGTGAGGGTCTTCGGGCCGGCGGGGCGGCCGAGGCGGGGGCGCGCCGTACGCGGGCGGACGGCGTGGCGCGAACGCGGCGCGCGGGAGGACGGCGGGACCGCCGCGGCTACCCGGCGACCACGATTCTCGGAAGATCGGGAGCCGGCGCGCCGGGAGCGATGATCGAGTGCCTCCCCCGGCCCGGCTCCTTCCGGGGGAAGTCGGTTCGGTAGTGGCTGCCGCGGCTCTCCTGACGACGCAGGGCCGACTCGGCGATCAGCCGCCCGATGAACAGCAGGTTTCGGGCCTCCAGCCCGGCGCGCGAGACAGGCCGCTCCTCGAGGCCGCCCTCGAGCTCGAGAATGGCGCGCACGGCATGGTCGAGGCCTCCGCCGTCGCGCACGATCCCGACCTCTTGCCAGGTCACCCGCCTCAGGGTCTCGAGCGTCCTCGGGACCGCCGCCGGGTCGATGGAGCGGATCCTCGAGGCGGCCGGCTCTGGATCGATCGCCGGCGGCGGCGCCAGATGATCGGCGAGGACCGCCCGCCCCGACCGCGCGCCGAAGACCAGCCCCTCGAGGAGCGAGTTGCTGGCGAGGCGGTTGGCGCCGTGCACGCCGGTGCAGGCGACCTCGCCGGCGGCGTAGAGGCCGGGGATCGAGGTGCGCCCCCAGAGGCCGGTCTTCACCCCGCCCATGAAATAGTGGGCGCAGGGGGCGACCGGGATCCGATCCCGCGCGATGTCCAGGCCATGGCGCGCGCAGGTCGCGGCGATGGTCGGGAACCGCTCGCGCACGAAGGTCGGCTCGAGATCGGTCATGTCGAGATAGACGCAGGGGGAGCCGAGTCGCCGGATCTCGGCGACGATGCCGCGCGCCACGATGTCCCGCGGGGCCAGCTCGGCGCGCGGGTCGTACCGCGTCATGAAGCGCTCGTCCCGGGCGTTCACGAGCCGGCCTCCTTCGCCCCGCATCGCCTCCGAGAGCAGGAAGCGCGGCACCCCCGGGAGAACGAGGGCCGTCGGATGGAACTGCACGAACTCCAGATCCATGATCTCGGCGCCGGCCCGGTAGGCCATCGCCATCCCGTCGCCGGTCGCCTGGGGCGGGTTGGTCGTCTCCCCGTAGACCTGCCCCGCGCCCCCCGTGGCCAGGACCACGGCGGGCGCCGCGAGCGCTGCGATCTCGTCGGTCCGCTCGTCGATCGCCAGAAGCCCCGCGCAGCGTCCTCCGGCCAGCACCAGGTCGACCGTGAACATCCGCGGGAGGAGAACGATGCCGCGCGTGGCGCGCGCCCTCTCGACCATCGCCCGCACGATCTCGCGCCCGGTCGAGTCCCCGTGTGCGTGCAGGATCCGGCGCTTGCTGTGCGCCCCCTCGCGGGCGAGCGCAAGCCGGGCCCCCTCGCGGTCGAAGCGCGCTCCCCACTCGATCAGCTCGAGCGCCCGCGCCGGTCCCTCCTCCACCAGCACCTGGACCGCGCCCTCGTTGCACAGCCCGTCCCCCGCCTCGAGGGTGTCCTGGTAGTGGAGCGCCACCTCGTCGTCGTCCGACAGGACCGCCGCCAGCCCTCCCTGCGCCTTGTCGGAGGACGAGTCGGTCGGGCCGTCCTTGGTCAGGATCGCCACCCGGCCACCGCCTCCGGTGATCTCGATGGCGGCGCGCAGGCCGGCGATGCCGCTGCCGACGATGATCGCGTCGAACGCCCGCTCTGCCATGGGGACCATGAGTCTACAGGAAATCACATCGGCCGGACGTGCGGCCCGCGTGTCGCCGCGCTGTCCAGGTGAGCATTTCCCAGGCTTCCTTGACACCCCTGGGAGCGGTCCCTATGATGGGACCGCCGAGGAGATTGAGGAAGGACGCGCCCGGACCCGACATGCAGGACATCCCGCCGCAGGGATCGATCACCGACATCTTCTTTCCCCGGCTCGTCGCGCGGCTTCACCGCGACGGGTTCGAAGGGGCGGTGCGCGTCGCCCTCGGCGAGACCACGAAGATCGTCTACTTCAAGCGCGGCGAGATCGCCTCCGCCGCGAGCAACGCGGACGCCGACCGGCTCGCCAGCATCCTGATCCTGGAGGGACGCCTGACGTCGCCGCAGCTCGACATGGCGAAGTCGCGCCCCGCCCCGGGCGGCTCCCTGGGCAAGACCCTCATCGACATGGGCTTCCTGAGCCCCTCCGAGCTGCTTCAGGGTGCCCGGCGCCAGGTGCGACAGATCGTCGACTCCTGCTGCGCGCTGTCGAGCGGCACGTACCAGGTCGAGCCGGGGCCGCTGCCGCCGGAGGTCACCGTCCTGGGTGTGCCGACGGGGCGGCTGATCTTCGACACCGTCATGCAGGCGCGGGACCGGCAGTGGATCGTCCGCGAGATGGGATCCATGGAGTCGGTTTACCGCCCGACCGACGACCTGACGCCGGGTCTCAACGTCCTGAAGCTCGACATCGAGATCGACCAGGTGGCGCGGATGCTCGACGGCACGCAGACCCTGCGTGACTTGAGCGCCCGCACCTCGCTCGACGACTTCACCGTGAGCAAGGCAGTTCTGGCCCTGGAGATCTTGGGGATGGCGGAGCTGATCGGGATGCCGGTGGAGGCGGCGGTCGGGGCCGGGATCCGGCGGACGATCCCGATCGCCTCCGAGGGGGAGCCGGCACCGCCCGAGGCGGAGGGGATCGACCTCGGCGACATCGACGACGACGCGTCGGCGATCGAAGTGCTCCTGGACGAGTCTGCGGCGTCCGAGGAGGCCGGGCCGGACCCGGCGCGGGCGCGGCCCGGCGCGGAGACGACCGAGAGCGACGAGGAGTCCAGTCCGCTTCCGGTCGCCGGCGAGGCCGAGCCCCCTCCGATCCCTCGCGAGGAGCTCCCGGCCTTCGCCGCCCCGCCTGGCGAGGAGCCGCAATGGCAGATCGATCCGAGGACCGGCGAGAGGGTGCACCTGGGGCCGATCGAAATGACCTTCGACGGGAGGGTGGGGACGGCCCGTGGCGATCGGCGCACCCTGCGCCTCGTGCTGGTCGCGGCTGGCGCGGTGACGATCGTCGTCGCCGGAGTCGCCGTCTTTCTCGGGCGACGCGCCCCGACCTCGGTGGACGGCTCCCCGCGGGCGGCCGCACGGCCGCTCGCCACGGCAGCCGGTGGGACCCCCGGCGACGGCAGCGGCACGCCGACCGCCGTGCCGCGCCCGCCGGCTCCGGAGACCGGCCGCGGCGCGACATCGGCAGAGAAGGCGCCTGCGGCGGAGAAGCTGAATGCGGCGGAGACGCCGCCTTCGCCGCCCGAGGCGGCGCCGGCCACGGGAGCCGGACGGAAGGAAGAGAGTCCGGTGGAGCCGCAGGTCAGGTCGACGCCGAGGACCGCTCCGCCGCCTCCGGCGGCCCGGCCGCCGGTCGCGACTCCGCCGATCGAGGAGCCGCCGCCGGCGCCACCCGCCTCGCTTGCGCCGCCACGCGGATCCGTCTCCCCGTTCAGGGAATCGGCACGCTACGCCGCGGCCCTGCACCGCTTCGACACGGGCGATGCGGGCGGCGCGGCCCGGATCTTCCAGGAGCTCGCCGCGGCCGAGGAGCCGAATCGCTACACGCTGCAGCTGATGATCGCCTGCGAGGTGGAGACCCTGAAGACGGCCCGTGCGCGCTCCGGCGAGGGCGGCTCTCTCTACTTCCTGCCCTTCAGCCTCAAGGGACGCGACTGCTACCGCGCCTGCTGGGGAAGCTACGCGACGAAGGACGAGGCGCGCGCGGCGGGCGATGGCCTCCCCCGCGGTCTCCTGGCCGCCGGGATCAGGCCGGTCATCGTGTCGCTCGGCCGGCTCCGGCCGCCTTCCTCCTGAGAGAGGTCGCACCGATGCCTGCCCGATCCGCCCGCCGACCCGGCCCCCTCCTGCCGTTCCTTGCCGGCGCGCTCCTGTCGTTCCTGCCGGGCGCCTCTCCGATCCGGGCGGACGTGATCCATTTGAAGAACGGCGGGACGATCCAGGCCGACTCCTGGGAGGAGCGCGGTGACAAGGTGATCATCCACCAGGGGCGCGGCTCGATGGTCGTCCCCCGGGCCGAGATCGAGCGGATCGAGAAGATGCCGCCGACGGGCGACGGCGCCGCCGCGCCATCGAAGGGGCCGTCCAGGCCCGTGCCGGAGACGGGGGCCAGGGAGCCGGTCGTCGCGCTCGGGAGTCCGGGCACAGGCGACGCACCGTCGACCGAGCGGATTCTGAGCATGATCGACGACCTCAAGCGCCGGATCCGCGACTACCCGATGGCCCGGACGGAGAACATCCATCAGCTGGTCGGGCTCCTCTGCCGGCTGGGAGCCGACGCCTACGGGAAGCGCGACTTCGATGTCGCGCTGCAGCGCTTCCGGGAGGCGATCGGGTACGACGCTCACGACGCGCGCGCCGCCCTGGGGCTGGCGGCGACCTACCTGTCCCAGGGACAGGACACCTACGCGCGCTCGACGCTCGACCAGGCGCTCGTCGATCATCCGGACGATCCGGATCTGCTGACCCTCCTGGGCGACGTCTACAACAGCGAGGAGCGCGCCGAGGACGCCCTCGACGCCTGGCAGAGGGCCTACGCCAAGAAGCCCGACGACGCGCTGAAGCGGCGCATCGACAAGCTGCAAAGGGAGCATGCGATCGACGGCTCGTACCGCCGCTCCGAGGCGGCCCACTTCACCCTGAAGTACGACGGTGATCGGGGGGGCTCCGACCTCGGGTCGCAGATCCTCGACGGTCTGGAGGCGTCCTTCCCCGACCTCGTGACCCGCTTCGACTACGTGCCGCGCCAGGCGATCGTCGTGATCGTCTACCCGCAGCGACAGTTCTACGAGGCGACCCTGGCCGAGTCGAACGTCGCCGGCCTGTTCGACGGAAAGATCCGCGTGCCGATCGGCGGCCTCAAGAGCCTGAGCGGCGAGGCCCGCAAGGTGCTCGTGCACGAGCTGGCCCACGCGTTCATCGCCGGCAAGAGCCACGGCACGGCGCCGCGCTGGCTGCACGAGGGCCTCGCCCAGCAGATCGAGGGGAAGACGACGACCCCCTCCTTCGGGATCCCGCTCGCCAAGGAGTACCAGGCGTTGGCCGACAAGGGTTCCTGGGGGACCACCTTCTCCTACCCGAGCGCCCTCTCCTTCGTCGAGTTCCTGATCGAACGGGAGGGGTTCCACCACCTCGTGGACGTCCTCGATGCGCTGGGCGAGGGGGTGGGCGTCGACGCCGCCTTACAGCGCGTGACGCACTACTCGCTCCAGGAGCTTCGGCAGGCGTGGGGCGATGCCCTGGTCTCGAAATACTTGCAATAACCTTTCCGAAACCACAAGTTATAGGCCGGGCCGATGGGATCCGCTTGTCCGCGGAGACCCCGATCCGCCTTCCGGGCAGGAGGAGCCCTCCGGATGAAGGGAACCCTTTCCGCGCGATCCGCCGCCGACGTCCTGAGCGAGATGCAGCGCCGGCAGGCCTCGGGGATCCTTCGATTCCAGAAGGGTCCCGCGGTCAGGCAGATCTTCGTCGATGCCGGAGCGATGATCCGCTTCGCCGCCAGCACATTCCCGAACGAGAGCATGACGGCTCTCTTCAAGGAGAAGGGGGGCGTCACCGATGAGGGGCTTCGCCGGGCGACGGCGGCCAAGCACGACCAGGAGCTGCTCGGCACGACCCTCGCCCGGCTCGGCCTCCTGGGCCGCCCGGCGCTGACGGCCCTGACGGTGGAGCACATCCGCCGGGTGGTGCACGGCGCCCTCCTGATGCGCGACGGCGACTTCGAGGTCCAGCAAGGAGCCCTTCCGTTCCGCGAGCAGCTCGACTTTGGGTTGAGCACGGCGGAGATCCTCCTCGAGTGGGCGCGGGACGTGCCCGACATCGGCTGGATCCGCCGTCGTCTCGGCCCGGAGGACGGCCGCGTCCAGATCGCGCGCCGCCCTCCCGAGGGGTATCAGAAGGTTCCGCTCAACCCGGCCGAGGGGTTCACGATGTCGCGCGTCGACGGCAGCGCGACGGTGCGCGAGATCTGCATCGTCAGTCCGATGGGGGAGGAGGTGGCGCTGCGCGCGCTGCTCGGCCTGGCGCTGTCGGGGATCCTCGAGATTCCCGAGGGCGCGATCGATCTCCCGCTGTCGGGGGCGCCGCCCGCGGCCGCCCCGCGGGTCGCCAACCCCCCCACGGGCGCCGCGCCCGCGTCCCGGCCGGCCGTCGCTCCGGGACGAGGCGGGGTCCTGGCCGGCCGGACACCGGGCAACGGCGGAGCTCCGAAGCAGGCCGCGGCGCCGCGCAAGGTCACTCCGATGAGAGAGAGGGTGCGTCCCCCCGCCGGCCCCGACCTCGAGGGTGAGGTGACGGATCGCTTCACCAGGATGCACGAACAGAACCTCTACCAGGTCCTGGGGGTGCCGACCACTGCGTCGACCGACGAGATCCGGCGCGCCTACTATGCGCTGGCCCGCCGGCTCCACCCGGACAAATTCATCCGCGAGGAGATCAAGGCCAAGGCCGAGAAGGTCTTCGGACACGTGACCGAGGCGTACTCCACGCTCACCCACACCGAGACCCGCAAGAAGTATGACGAGGACCGGGCGCAGCGAACGAGCTCCAAGCACCAGGAGAAGACGGCCGACACCCACGATCTGGCCCGCTCCAACTTCAGGGCGGGGAAGGAGAACCTCGACAAGGGGAAGTACGGGGAGGCCCTGTCATTCTTCCAGAACGCCTGCGATCAGGACCCTACCAGGGCGGAGTACTTCCACTACCTGGCGATGACGCAGTCGAAGAACCCGCGCTGGAAGAAGGACGCCGAGGCGAACTTCCTCAAGGCGATCGAAATCGACCCGACCGGCGCGGCATGCTACGCGCAGCTCGGATCGCTGTACGCCAAGGGCGGTCTCCACTCGAAGGCGCGCGAGATGTTCAGGAAGGCGCTCGAGTGGGATCCCGCCAACGCCGAGGCACAGGAGGGGCTCCAGGCCGCAGAGGGAGGCAGGAAGGGGCTCCTCGGGATCTTCGGCAAGAAGTAGACGCCCCCCCTCCCCCCGTCTCGCCCGGCGTTGACTTTGCCCCATCGGCCCATAGATTTGCACGGTGGGCGCCCGTCCGGATGACGTTTTGGTGATCGCGTCGCGATCGATGACGCCGGGCGGTCCGCCAGGAGCGGCATGACCGAAGGGCCGGGAACGTCGGGCGACGGCAGGCCTCGCGACCACCCCGAGCGGTTCGGGGCGTACCGCGTCGAGGAGGTGATCGGCGCGGGCGGCATGGGCGTCGTCTACCGCGCCCTCGACGAGGCGCTGCAACGCCAGGTGGCCCTCAAGACCCTCGTGCCGGCGCTGGCCGCCGACCCGGAGTTCGTCGCCCGGTTCAAGCGCGAGGCGCAGTCGGCCGCCGCCCTCAATCATCCGAACATCACCCAGATCTACGCTATCGGCCAGGAGGGGACGATCCCCTTCTTCGCCATGGAGCTGATCCACGGCCGCTCGCTCGAGACCCTCGTCCGGGACGGGGGGCCGCTCGATCCGCTGCAGGCGGCGGGGTACATCCTCCAGGCGGCGCAGGGGCTGCAGCACGCCGCCCGGCGCGAGCTGATCCACCGCGACGTCAAGCCAAGTAACCTAATGCTCACGGACGACGGGATCGTCAAGATCACCGACTTCGGGCTGGCCAAGGCGGCCAAGTCGGAGACGCGCCTGACCGCGACCGGCGAGGTCCTGGGGTCTCCCGGCTACATCTCGCCGGAGCAGGCCCAGGGTCTCGCCCTCGACGCGCGCTCCGACATCTACTCCCTGGGCGCGACCTTCTACCATCTGGTCACGGGGAGGCTGCCGTTCGAGGCCCCCACGCCCGTGGCGATGATCATCAAGCACATGAACGAGCCGCTGCGCTCGCCGCGCGCCGTCAACCCGAACATCCCGTATCCCATCGCCTCGATCGTCCAGAAGATGATGGCGAAGAGGGCCGGCGAGAGGTTCCAGGACTACGACGCTCTGATCCGCGAGCTGGAGCGGGGCATGAGCGCGGTCCCCGCCGGCACGGGCGCCGCGTCGGGAGTCGGTGCGATGGCCGTCCAGGCGACCGCGGGCGTGGCGGCCGGCCCCGTGCCGCGCACGCAGCCGTTGGGCCGCGCCGCCGGGACGACGGCTCGCATGGCGTCGGGCGTGCGCCCGCCCGTCGCGGAGTCCGAGGCTCCCGAGGCGCGCGCCGGCTCCCCGCTGCCGGCGATCCTGGCGGGGCTCCTCGGCGTGATGGTCGTCTTCGGCGTCCTGCAGCACCGGCGCGCCGCGCGCGAGGAGGCGGCGGAGGGCGGGCCGGAGTCGCGCACCCAGGAATCGCGCCCGGTCACGACTCAGATCGCCAGCCCGATGGAAGCGGAGGGGACGTTCACCGGCCGGCCCGCCGACCCTTCGCAGCGGCCCGGCGGGCCCCCGGGGCAGACGATCGAAGAGCGGCTCCGCGAGCGCTTCCGGCAGCGCACCCGCGCCAGCCTGATCTTCATCAGCAACGACCACGAGATCCTCCCGGACGGGCGGCTCAAGGTGATGGGCCGGGTCCAGAACACCGGCGGCTCCGCCGCCTCGCAGGCCCGTGTCCGGATCCGCGTCCTCCTCGAGAACGGCACGATCGTCTCCCAGGGCGAGACGCCGCTCGTCCCCTCGGCGATCCCGGCCGGGGGCTCGGCGAGCTTCGAGCTGCCGCTGAGCTACTCCGGCCCCGTCGGCACCATCAAGGCCGAGCTGGTCTGGGTGGAATGACCGATCGTCTTGACACCCGGGCCCGACTCCGCGAGGATTGCGGCCCACCTCTCGAGACGGAGGGCCGAAGACGATGAGCGAAGCGACGATCGTCAAGGAGGCAGGCGCGCCGCGGTTCGTCCGCGAGCTGGGGGTCTTCGACGCCACGATGGTCGTGGCCGGATCGATGATCGGCTCGGGGATCTTCATTGTCTCCGCCGACATCGCCCGCCAGGTCGGCTCCCCCTTCTGGCTGCTGGCCGTCTGGATCGCCACCGGCGTGCTGACGATCGTCGCCGCGCTGTCGTACGGCGAGCTCGCGGCGATGTATCCGGACGCCGGCGGGCAGTACGTCTTCCTGCGCGAGGCGTTCGGCCCGCTGCCGGGGTTCCTCTACGGCTGGACCCTCTTCTTCGCGATCCAGACCGGCACCATCGCCGCCGTCGCCGTCGCCTTCGCCAAGTTCCTGGGCGCCGTCGTTCCCTGGATCTCGGCCACTCACCGGCTGGTCCCCGTCGTCCTGGGCGGGTCGCTCCGGCCCGACGGCTCGGTCACGGGCGGCCTCGATCTCTCCCTGAGCACGCAGAGGCTGGTGGCGATCCTGGTCATCGCCTTCCTGACCTTCGTGAACACTCGCGGCATCAAGACGGCGAAATGGGTCCAGAACCTCTTCACCGTCACCAAGATCGGCGCCCTGGCCCTGCTCGTCGTCATCCCCTTCCTCGGGCGCGCCAACCCCAGGGCCCTGGAGGCTAACTTCTCCTCCGGGCGCTTCTTCGGGCAGGCGCCGCTCGATCTGGGGTTCCTGATGATCTTCGGGGCGGCGATGGTCGGATCGCTCTTCTCCGCCGATGCCTGGAACAACATCACCTTCGCCGGCGAGGAGGTGAAGGATCCGAGACGGACGCTGCCGCTCAGCCTGGCGCTCGGCACCGGCATCGTCATCCTCCTCTACTGCCTGGCCAACCTGGCCTACTTGATGCTGCTGCCGCTGCACGGGTCGCCCGAGGCGGCCGATGTCCTGGGGAGGGGGATCCAGGCGGCGGCCGAGGACCGGGTCGGGACGGCGGCGGTGCAGGTGATCTTCGGATCGAGCGGGGCGATCATCATGGCCCTCTTCGTGATGATCTCGACCTTCGGGTGCGAGAACGGGCTGATCCTCGCCGGGCCCAGGCTCTACTATGCGATGGCGCGCGACGGCCTCTTCTTCCGGGGCGCGGGCCTCCTGAACCGCAGCGCCGTCCCCGCCCGGGGGCTCGTGCTGCAGGGGATCTGGGCGGCGCTCCTGACGCTGTCCGGGACCTACGGGAACCTGCTGGACTACATCATCTTCGCGGCGCTGCTCTTCTACGCCCTGACGATCGCCGCGATCTTCGCCCTGCGCCGGGCGCGCCCCGAGATCCCGCGCCCCTACAAGGCGATCGGCTACCCCGTCGTCCCGGCCTTCTACGTCCTGGCCGCTTCGGTGATCATGATCGACCTTCTGATCAAGAAGCCGCTCTACACCTGGCCCGGCCTGCTGATCGTCGTCGCCGGGATCCCCGCCTACTACGCCTGGCGCCGCCGGCAGCGCGCGGCCTGACCTCTAGCCCGGCGTGATGCCGGCGTCCGGACGGGAGGAGGCCACCGCCACCCCGACCGACCGGCCGATCCGCACCAGGGTTCCCTGGGTCACCCGCGCCTTCGGGTCGCTCCCGAGATCGATGCCGCTCCGCCGCAAGGCCTGGAGCGCCGCCTGCTCGGCGCCGCTCTCCGGGAGCGCCATCCCGGCGACGCCCGCCATCTGCAGCGCCAGATCTCCCGTGGTTTCGCCTCCCGTGGCGGCCGCCCGCCGGGGCCCCGCCGCCATTCCGGCGGCGAAGAGCACCGCGGCGCCGGCCCTCATGATCCTGATCCTCATCCAGCCTCCTCTCTCCCTCGATCGACTCCGGAGGCGGGCCCCGCCCGCCACCCAGAATTGTGTCCATTCTGCAACGATTATTCGGTCTCGGCAACCTCTTTTGCGAGAGCCGGGCGGAAGCGTGCGGCGCGGCGACAGCAGGCGCGACGTCAGGACCCCGACCTGAAACCGGCCCGCTCTCCCTCCTCGGTGCCGGCGATCCGGGTCGCATGGTAGATGTAGTGGAGCCCCGACGACAGGGTCATCGCCAGCGTCAGCCAGACCAGGCCGCCGATCACCACCGGCGCCTCCCTCTGCCAGTAGTTGAACAGGAGAACGGTGCCGATCGACGCCACCTGCGTCACGGTGGTCAGCTTGCCGAGCATGGTGGGGACGAAACGCGTGAGGCCCGAGGTCAGATGGATCACGAGCGCGATCATCACGATGAAGACATCGCGGCTGATGGTGACGACGGTTAGGTAGAGCGGGATGTGGTTCGTGATCTGAAAGTCCGGGACCGAGCGCGGGTGATCGGGCAGCGACAGGATGATGAAGCAGGCCGTCATCAGGAGCTTGTCGGCCATGGGATCGAGGAACGCTCCGAGGCTGGAGCTCTGCTGGTAGCGCCGGGCGATCACTCCGTCCAGGGCGTCGGTGAGCCCGGCGAGGATGAAGACCAGGAGCGCCCAGCCGTGGTGGTTCGAGAGGAGCAGGGTGATGAGCAGCGGGATCATCACCATCCGGGCGATGGTGAGCTGGTTCGCCAGCCGCAGCATGGCGCCTCAGCCGCCCGCGCCGGGGTCGATCCCGGGATCGTCGCGCCCTGGCTCCTCGTTGGCGCGCTCCGGAGGTTTCGCGGAGACCCCCTTCTCCTTGCCCGCGCGATCGAACCGGATCGGGTTGTCGAAGGCGCGCGAGGCCGAGATCGTCGCGATGGCGTGCTTGAAGATCATCTGCTCGCCGCCACGATCCTCCAGGATCAGGGTGTAGCGGTCGAAGGAGCGGATCCGTCCGACGACCTTCTTGCCGCTGTTGAGAAAGACCGTCAGCCAGGCCCGTTCCTTGCGCGCGCGGCCCAGATAGCCGTCCTGGATGTTCATCGGGCCGTTGTCTTTGTCCATCGCGTCCTCACCCGTGCCCGAGAGCCCGCGCGACGTGCGCCAGCGGCTCTCCGAAGCGGTCCGCGCGGGAGGGGTCGACGTCGAACCACACCACGCCCTCCTCCTTGCGGAACCAGGTCCACTGCCTCTTCGCGTAACGCCGTGTGTTCCGTTGCGTCAGCGCGATCGCCTCCTCCAGGGCGAGCTCCCCGCTCAGGTGCCGGAGCGACTCCCGGTATCCCAGGGCCTTCCAGGCGTTCGCCGACGGCGGGCAGCCGGATCGCAGAAGTCCCCGCACCTCCTCCACGAGCCCGCTCTCGAAGAACGCCACCACGCGCTCGTCGATCCTGCGGTAGAGAGCGGCGCGCGGCATCTCCAGCCCGATCTTGATCGCCGGGTAGCGATCGGCGCCGAAGGGCGATTCCCCGATGAGGCTCGAGAGCCCGCGGCGCGCCGCGAACAAGACCTCGAGAGCGCGCACCACCCGCTGGCGATCGCGCGGTCCGAGCCGCCGCGCCGCCGCCGGGTCGACCCTCCGGAGCATCCGGTGGAGGAACGGCGCGCCGCGCCGGCCCTCGATCGCCCGCAGCCGCCTCCGGAACGCCTCGCTGCGGCGCGGCGCCTCCACGATCCCCTTCAGAAGGCCGCGCAGGTAGAGCCCGGTGCCGCCCACCAGGATCGGGAGGCTCCCGCGAGCGCGGATCGCCTCGATCGTCCGCTCCCCTTCCCGCACGAAGTCGCCCAGGGAGAAGTCCTGCCCCGGGTCGGCGAGATCGATGCCGTGGTGCGGCGCGCGGCGCAGCGCCTCCCGCGCCGGCTTCGACGTCCCGCGATCGAGGCCACGGTAGACCTGCATCGAGTCGACGCTCAGCACCTCGCCGCCGAAGCGCTCGCACGCGAGCAGGGCGAACTCGCTCTTCCCCGCCGCCGTCGGGCCGAGCACCACCACGAGGGGGGCCGGGCCGGGCGCCCCCGCGCCCGTCGACATGCTCTCAGCCCTTGGTGTCGCGCTGGCGGTCCCGGTATTCGTTGATCGTCTCCTGCAAGTGCTCGTCGCAGTAAACCCGCCCGCGCGCCACTCTGCGCCCGCAGCGCGGGCACGAGCGGCCGACGATCGCGGCGGTGGCCCGCCCCCCGATCCGGGCGACGATCCCCCCCGCGAGGGAGATGGCGCCGGCCCACAGCAGGGTGCGCACGAGAGCGTGGTTGGCGCCGCCCTGAGCCACCTCGACGACGACCAGGTAGGCGACGGCCCCGAGGATCAGCAGCCCCCCCACGCGGAACAGGAGGTTCGACATCAGCGCGGGCCCAGGCTCGACGCCGGGGGGCGGGCCGAGGTCGTCCGGCGGAGGGCCCGCAACACGCGCCCCTCGTGCTCCACCCCCAGGGCGCGCCTCAGGATGAGCAGCTCCGAGTAGAGCAGCTCGTTGAGCCCCCGCACCAGGGTCTCGCGCTTGCGGGACGGGCTCAGGCCCTTCAGGTTCTCCTGCAGGACGGCCCCGTCGATCGTCCCGTCCCCCCCGAGAGACGCCCGGCTGAAGAGGATCGGGTGCTCCCCCTTCATCTCGCGCAGCGACTTCTCCATGAGAGGCGCCGAGATCGGGCCGACCTCCCGCATCAGGTACTGGTAGACGCGCCCGAGCATTCCGTTGTAGCGCTCCAGGATCTCCTCGATCTCCTCGCCGCGTCCCTCCTCGATGTCGGGTCCCGTGCGTGCCTGCATCTTGAGATGCCCGATGGTGAAGAGGAGGAAGAGGATGCGCAGCGTCTCGAGGTCGGTGAACTCGGAGGAGGCGGCGATGGCACCGACGGTCCGTGTCCCGTCCACGAGACGGAGGACATGCTCCTCGTGCGGCTCGAGCGGGACGGCCGCCTTGCGGTCCTCCGGGGCGATCGCCTCGAACACCCAGTCGGGAGACGGCATCCTCTCCCGGAAGAGGCCGGGGCGACCGACCGATCGGATCCCCTCGACGATCAGATCCAGGAGGCCCAGATCGACGAGGATCCCCTCGTCCTGCGGCTCCTCCCCTTCCAGGAAGACGAACTCCCCCGCCTCCCAGTCGAACACCGAGAGGGCGATCTGCCGCACCTGCCGCAACCGCGCCTCCATGAGGCCCCGCGGCGTCGCGCCGCCGGAGGCCACCAGGGCCTTGCCGATCCGCTCGCCGGCGGCGGCCCGCCGCATCGTCTCCTCGTGCTGCGCGGGGGTGAGGAGGCCCCAGCGGAGAAGGAGCTCGGTCAGGCGATCGCCCTCGCGCGTGGAGACCGCGTGGACCACCCTGCCGGCGCGCAGGTAGAGGCCGATCGACACCCCGCCCGCGGTGAGGGAGAGGAGCCCCTTCCGGTTCAGCACGCGCAGGAAATTCAGGACGTCGGCGACGCTCAGCGCCCTCAAGCGGCCGCGGAACGCCCCCTCGGCCGCCGCCCTCGCCTCGTCGATCTCGCCTGACCGGGGAATCGTCAACGTGTCGCACCGAATGCGGGGCGATTATCGTCCGCCCGCCTCCAGGGTGTCAACGCGGGGAGCCGGGCGGGGATCACGGAAGCGCGGCGCGGCGCGTGAGCTCGATGCCCGTGTAATAGTGGTGGAGGATCTCCTCGAACGTCTTGCCGCGCAGGGCCATGCCGTACGCCCCGACCTGACAGAGGCCGACGCCGTGCCCCCAGCCCTTGCCGCTGAAGATGTACGATTCCACCGCGCCGTCCGTGGCGAGGGTACGATCGATCGTGAAGAGGTTCTCGCGGATGCCGAGGGCGGTCCGGATCTTGAAGCCCCGCAGGTAGAACGTGCCGCGGCTGCCGACGATCTTCACCTCGACCACCCGGCCGCTCACGCCGCGCTGCGTCGGCTCGATGTCGACGAGCTTCCCGACGTCGACCCGCGCCTTGATCAGCGCCTCGAGCTCACCGCGCGTGTAGCGCTGGTCCCAGCGGTAGGCGGAGGAGTAGCGGTCATCGGAGACGCCCCGCTGGTTGGTGATCACCTTGAGGTAGTCGATGGTCGCGTCGTTCTGCTGGTGGTAGACGACGCGATCGCCGAGCGTGAGCGGGATGCTGCGCGACGGGTAGGAGACGTCGCGGAAGGATCGGAACAGGGCGACGTCCGGAGAGACCTGCAGGCCGGTGACGTCGCGTTTGCCCTCCAGCAGGATCCGGTCGTTGTCGGTGCCGCGGTAGCTCGCCTGCACGCGCCCGAGGGCGTTGTAGTAGTCGAGCATGCGGAAGAGGGAGCGGAGCACCAGCCCGCGCGAGGGATGGTGGTGCGGCCGCAGGGTGTTGTCGGGGAAGGGCTGCAGGATCCCCTCGAGGATCAGCATCGCGTAGGGGCGCTGCGCCTCCCGCGGCACGTCGTCGCGATCCTTGAACGCCAGGAGGTACGGCAGGTCGCGATCGTCGAGCGACAGGCGCATCTTCTCGTCCCAGCCGAGCGAGCGGGCGAAGTAGATCGCCAGGTCGGACATCTCGAGGGCGCCCGGCCTGAGCCCGGGCTCCGGCGGCTTCTTGCCGACCAGGCCGAGGGCGAAGGTGGTCCAGCGCTCCGCCTCGACCGGCCCGCACACCGCCAGCAGGTAGCCTCGCCCCGACGCCTCCGGGCCGACGATCCCGAGCTTCTCGAGCAGCGTCACCTCCTCGTTCACCGGCGCGCCATCCTCCAGGACCACCGGCTCGACCCAGCCGTTGCCGGAGACGGTGCGGCTCTCGGCCTCCACCTCGGGGTAGCAGGGGACCCCCTTCAGGTACGCCCCCTTCTCTTCCGGGAACACGAGGCTCCCGTCCTCGGTGTGGCCGCCGCAGGTGGAGGTGTAGAGGGCGTTGATCGGCCGGCCGTTCCAGGTCGCGATGAGGCCGCGCGTCTCGTCGACCGCCTGGTTCGTCAGCGCGTACTCCGTCCCGGCCCCCTTGTAGACCTGGCACTGGGCGGAGTCGCAGACGTCGTAGCCGTCCTCCGAGAACTGCCCGAGGTTGGCGACGAGATACGTGCGCGCCGCGACCGCCTGCGCCTTCAGCGCCTCCAGCTCCGGATAGACCCCGGGACCCATCTCGTTCGGGACCACCCCCTTGAGGTACTCCTCCATCTCGAGCTCGTTGATGAGCCTCAGGTTTCCCGCCTTGTCCACGCGCGCCTCGAGACGCCCGCGGTAGGAGCCCTGGTCGAGGCGCAGGGCCTCCCCCGGCCGGGCCGGCTCGATCAGGACGCGATCGTGGCCGGTGAGGAAATTGTGCCAGCGATCGTCCACCAGGCGGATGCGGCGCCGGCCGCCGACCGCGCGCCCCTCCTCGGTGATCCAGAGCTCCGTGAACCCCTCGTCGTTCAGCCTCTGCACCAGGGAGGCGGCGTCCTCGCGCGAGCGGAACTCCCCCACGCGGACGCGCCAGCTCTTCCGATCGGGGTTGAAGGAGAGGACCCCCTTCTCCTTCGGGAGGAGCGCCTCGATCTCCGACAGCTTCGACTCCGCCTGATCCTTGGCGGCGAAGGAGGCGACCTGCACGCGATACAGGAGGCCGGGCTCGGAGCCGGAGAGGTCGCTCACGAGGTAGACGCCCGACTCGAACCTCTTCTTCCAGATCGGGGCCCGCTTCACCGGGTCGCGCACCACGACGCCACCGTCCGCGAAGACGCGCACCTTGACCGGATCGTTGGTCAGTCCGATCCGTACCTTCTGCGACCGGGCGGCGGCCAGGATCGCCACCGGGGACGGTGTTGCGGCCGGGGACGGCGGGGCCTGCTCCGGACCCCGCGCGGCCGGACCCGCGACCGCGAGGGCGGCCTCGAGCACGGCGATGGCGAGCAGTGACGCGCGGATCGGCTTCGTCATCGGGCCGGGAAGTCTACCACAGCGATCGGGACGGGGCCCGGCGGGCGCGCGCCCCGGGCGGTCCACACTGTCGCAGGAACTCCGCGCGCAGCGACGGGCTCCCGCGGAACGCCCCGCTGAAGGCGGACGTGACCACGCGCGCGCCGCGCGTGCGCGGTCCGCGGATCGTCATGCAAAGGTGCTCGGCCTCCAGGCGGCAGGCGGATCCGGCCGGCCGCAGCGCCCGGTCGAGCGACTCGACCACCTGGCGCGTGAGCCTCTCCTGGAGCTGCAGCCTCCGGGACAGCGCGTCGACGGCGCGCGCGATCTTGGACAGGCCGGCCAGCCGCCCACCCGGGAGGTAGGCGATCGCCGCGTTGCCGTGGAACGGGAGGAGGTGGTGGACGCAGACCGAGACGAACGGGATGTCGCGCACGACGACCATCCCGCTCTCGCGGGAACGGAAGCTCGTCGCCAGGATGCGGGCGGGGTCGGCCCGATAGCCGGAGAGGATCTCGCGGCTCCAGGCGTCCGCCACGCGCGCCGGCGTGCGCGCCTGGTCGCGCCGAAGGTCGCGCTCGCCGATCGCCGCCACGAACAGACGGGCGGCGCGCAGCAGCCGGGCGCGGTCGGGCGTCTCGCGGCCGCGTCTCCTGATCACTGCGGCTGGTTCTTCTGGTAGGCCTGGCGCGTCGCCTGGTCGAGCGGACCGCCCTCCGCGGGCGTGCAGGCGCAGTGCCCCTTCTTGTCGATGGCCACGTGTCCGCTGTTCTTGTGGCACTTGCCGTCGCAGTTCCCGCAGATCCGGTCGGTGCAGACGACCCGGATGATGCGCGGCAGCGGCGCCGGGGCCGGCTCGGGCGAGGACGACGGGGCCGGCGCGGCAGGGGGGGACGACGCCGGCGTCGGCGCCGGAGAGGACGGCGGCGTCGGCTGCGGAGCCGGCGTCGCCGACGGTTCCGCGCCGCGCGCCGCGATCCCCACGAGGACGAGGGCGGCCGCGAGGACCGCCAACACGAGGAACGCGTTCCGTCCCGCTCGCTTTCCCATCTCTGACCTCCTCGACCGACGTCCATGCAAACGCGAATGTTCAGCCGGCGTACTTGAGGCCGGTGCCGGTGTTGAAGATGACGATCGTCTCCTCGGGGCCGATCCGCTCCGTCTCCGTGAGGCGCCGCAGGCCGGCCAGGGCCGCCCCGCCCTCGGGGCAGGCGTCGATCCCCTCCCGGGAGCCGAGCCGCCCGGCCGCCTCCATCATCTCACGGTCCTCGACCGCGAGCGCGGCACCGCCGCTCGCCCGGATCGCTCGGAGGATCAGGACGTCCCCCAGGCTCCCGGGGACCCGCAGGCCGGCGGCGGCGGTGCGCGGATCGACCCACAGGTCGGCCCGCTCCGCCCCCTGCTCGAAGGCGCGGACGATCGGGGCGCAGCCCGTCGCCTGGACCGCGAACATCCGGGGCCTCCGCGCGCCGATCCAGCCGAGAGCCTCCATCTCGTCGAACGCCTTCCACATGCCGATGAGGCCGGTCCCGCCGCCGGTCGGGTAGACGACGACGTCGGGCAGGACGAACCCGAGCTGCTCGGCGATCTCGTACCCCATCGTCTTCTTCCCCTCGATCCGGAACGGCTCGCGCAGCGTCGAGAGATCGAAGAAGCGGTCGCCCGGAGGCCCCATCGTCTCGCGCATCGCCCGACCGGCGTCGGCGATCGATCCGGGGACGAGGCGGACCCGCGCGCCCAGGCGGCGGGCCTCCAGGACGAACGGCGCCGGCGTCGCCTCCGGGAGGAAGAGGTGGACCTCGATGCCGGCGCGCGCCCCGTAGGCGGCCAGCGCCGATCCGGCGTTCCCGGCCGACGGGGCGGCCGCCACGCGCACCCCCTGGGCGGCGGCCACCGAAACGGCGACCGCCATGCCGCGCGCCTTGAACGACCCGGTCGGGTTCCTCGATTCGTCCTTGACGAGCAGGCGCTGCAGACCGAGGTCGGCCCCGAGGCGCCGGGCCCGGAGGAGCGGCGTGAGCCCCTCCCCGAGCGTGATCGCCTCCACGCCGGGGAGCATCTCGGCGTAGCGCCAGAGGCTGGCGGGGCGTCCTGCGAGGGCGTCGTGGTGGAGGGTGCGGCGCGCCTCATCGATGCGGTACCGCGCCAGGAGGGGTGCGCCGCAGGCGCACACCGTCGCCGGGTCGGGACCGAAGGGGCGCGCCGTGCCGCAACGGGCGCACTCGAGACGGTCGAGGGCGCTCCGGATCGCCCCCGGCGCCGGTGCGGGCGCTTCGAGGCCGCTCCGTGTCCGCGGGTCGGACACCTAGTGGACCTGCCGCATCCGGGCGAGGAAGCTCGCGGGGTCCTCGAAGCCGTACACCCGGAGATCCTTGCGCTCCTCGCCGCGGCCATCGAGGAAGACGACGGTCGGCACACCGAGCACCGCGAAGCGCTCCCGCACCTCGCGGACCGAGGCGGACTCGAACGAGGTCAGGTCGGCCTTCAGCATCAGGAAGCGATCCGCCTCCTCGAGGACGCGCGGGTCGCTGAAGGTGAATCGATCGAGCTCCTTGCAGGGCACGCACCAGGCGGCGAAGAAGTCGACGATCACCGGGCGTCCCTCGCTCCGGGCGCGATCGAGCGCCTCGGCGCCGTACGGGTGAAAGATCGGCTCGGGCCGCGCGCCGACCATCGGCACGGCGATCCAGGCGCCCCCCGCGACGACGGCCAGGCCGACGGCGGCCTTGAGCGGCCGGAACCATCCGGCGGCCACCTTCGTCCGCTCGAAGATCGCCAGGTAGATGCCGGAGAGGAGCGCGAAGGCCAGCACGATCCAGCCGAGGGGCCGATCGGGAAGGTAGGGCTGGAGGAAATAGAGCGCCACGGCGAGGAGCGCCGTCCCCATCACCTTCTTGACGTAGATCAGCCAGCTCCCCGAGCGCGGCAGGCCGGCGAGCGCCCCGGAGAAGACCCCGAGGACCAGGTTGGGAAGCCCCATGCCGATCGCCATGACGAAGAACAGCCAGAATCCAAGCGCCGGCGTCCCGGAGGCGCCGACGAAGGCGAGGAGCGGCACGATGAAGGGGCCGATGCAGGGGGCGGCGGCCACTCCCATCGTCAGCCCCATCAGGAAGGCGCCGACCGCGCCACGGCGCCCGCCGGTGATGCGGGTCAGGAACCCCGGCATCCGGATCTCGAACAGACCGAACATCGAGAGCGCCATGACGATGAAGATCAGCGCCAGGAGCCCGGTGACCCAGGGCTTCTGCAGCATCGATCCGAAGAGGCTTCCGGTCAGGCCGGCGACGACGCCGAGGATCGAGTAGGTCACCGCCATCCCGAGGACGTACAGGGCCGGCAGCCCGATCCTCCGTCCCCAGCCCCCCGACGCCTGGTTGAGAAAGTATCCGATGGTGACCGGCATCATCGGGTAGACGCAGGGGGTCAGATTGAGCGCCAGCCCGGCCAGGAAGACGACGCCGAGGAGCACCGCGAGCCCCCGCTGCTCCATGAGCGCCCGCACCCCCTCTCCTCCCGCGCCGCCCGATCCAAGAAGCGCCGCGAGCCCGCCGCGGGAGGCGGCGGGCGGTCGCCGGTCGCCGATCGGTGCGGCCGGCCACGCCGCGGTCGCGGCCACCGGCTCGCCCCGCACCACGATCGGGATCTCGAACCGGACCTTCTCGGGGGCGAGGCAGGTCCGGTCGCTGCAGGCCTGGTAGGTCAGGAGAATCGGGATCGTGCGCGGGCCCTGGCCGCTGTCGCGCGGCGGGCTGAGGGTCGCCCGAATCATCGTCGCTCCCTGGTAGACCGACAGCTTCTCCTCCGCGAACTTGAGCGTCACGAGCATCCCCTCGGGGTAGGCGAGGTCCTCGACCGTCGCGGCGGACGGATCGGCGAGCTCGATCTTCGTAGGGATCAGGTACTCGAGCGTCGGCCTGCTGGAGTTGACGTGCCACCCGGGCTGGATGTCGAGGCCGACGGAGACGGTCAGCGACTGGCCGGGCCGCAGCGTCCCTTCCGGCACGGCGACGGACGACTCGACGACGCGCGGCGCGTTCCCCCTGCCGACGACCGTCCCCTTGATGAGCCTGTCTCCCTCCTCGGCCGGTGCTGTGGGTCGCGCGGGAGCGGCCGCGAGCGCCGGCGTGTCGATCAGGCCGGCGCGGACCGTCGCGACGACGGCCGCGGGGATGGCGGCGCCGGGCCGCGCGCGATCCAGGAGCTCGGCCGCCAGGAACATCGAGGGGGCGGCGAGGGCCGAGAGCGAGAGGATCGGGTCCGCCGCGCCGACCGCGTGCCGCGCCGTCTCGAGCGGGGCCGGGTCGCGCAGCGCGCGCGCCAGCCGCGCCAGGGTCTCGACCATGACGGCGTTGCCGGACGGCAGCGCCTGGTCCTCGAAGCTCATCGTCCTCAGGAGGAGATCCTTCTGATCGGCGGCGGCGAAGAAGTACCCACCCGCCTCCCGGTCGAGGAACCGATCGGCGCCCCGCGCGATGCGGGCCGCCTCGTCGAGGAAGGTCCGGTCGGCGGTCGCATCGTACAGATCGATCAGGCCGCGCGCCAGGAAGGCGGAGTCGTCGAGGTACCCCGGAGGCCCGGCCGTCCCGTCGATCCAGGAGACCCGCAGGCGGCCGTCCGGCGCCTCGACGTGGTCACGCAGGAAGAGCGCGGTGCGCACGCCCGCCGCGCGGTAGCGGTCGTCGCCGGTGGCGGCGTAGGCCCGGGCCAGGGCGGATATCATCAGACCGTTCCAGGCGGTCAGCACCTTGCCGTCGCGGCGCGGCGGCACCCGCCCGGCCCGCGCCTCGAAGAGCCCGCGCCGCCAGACCTCGATCCGCGCCCGCGCCGCGTCGGGTGTCATCACCTGCTCCCGGGCGAAGGCCTCGAGCGGCCGCGCCTGGTGCGGCAGGCCGCGCCCTCCGGTGAACCTTCCGCCGTCCCCCAGGCCGAACCAGGCGATCGCGGGCGCGGCGTCCGAGGGGCCGAGGGCCGTCCGGACCTCCTCCGGCGTCCAGAGATAATACCGGCCCTCCTCCCCTTCGCTGTCGGCGTCGAGAGACGCGCAGAACCCTCCCCGGGTGTCGGTCATCTCGCGCACCGCCCAGGCCAGGGTCTCCTCGGCCACCCGCCGGAAGTCGTCGCGTCCGGTGCGCTTCCAGGCCTCGAGGTAGAGCGGGACGAGAAGGGCGTTGTCGTAGAGCATCTTCTCGAAGTGCGGCACGAGCCAGGCGGCGTCGGTGGCATAGCGGTGGAAGCCGCCGCCGATCTGATCGTAGAGGCCGCCGCGCGCCATCGCCTCGAGCGTCCGGACGACGAGATCGAGCGCCCCGGCCTCGCCCCGGCGATCCGCCTCCAGCAGCAGGCGGAGCGCGCCGTGGGGCGGAAACTTCGGGGCGCCGCCGAACCCTCCGTTCGCCCGGTCGAAGGTGGCCTCGAGCCGCGCCACCGCGTCGCGCAGAGAGCCGCGCGCCCCACCCGCCTGACGCGCCGCGCCGCCGGGGCCCTCCCCGGCCCGCGCCACGGGCCGGGCCCGCGCCTGCTCCAGCGCCTCGCGGACCTTGTCGGCCGAGGCCAGGACCTCGGGGCGGCGGTGGGTCCAGGCGTCGTCGATCGCCAGGAGCGTCTGCCGGAAGCGATCCTTCGGCAGGTAGGTTCCGCCGTAGAACGGCTTCCGGTCGGGAGTCAGGAAGACCGACAGCGGCCAGCCTCCCGATCCGTTCATCGCCAGGACCGACGTCATGTACAGGTCGTCGAGATCGGGCCGCTCCTCGCGGTCGACCTTGATGGGGACGAAGCGCTCGTTCAGGATCCGGGCGATCCCCTCGTCCGAGAACGCCTCCCTCGCCATGACGTGGCACCAGTGGCAGGCGGAGTAGCCGATCGACAGGAAGATCGGCCTCCCCTCCCGGCGCGCGCGCTCGAGCGCCTCCTCGCCCCACGGGTACCAGTCGACCGGGTTGTCGAGGTGCTCGAGGAGGTAGGGACTCGACTGGCCGAGGAGGTGGTTCGGCCGCCTCCCGACTCCCGCCTCCGCGGCGGCGCGCGCCGCGGAGCCATCGCCCGGAGGCGCGGCGGCCAGCAACAGGGCGACCGCGACGGCTCGCATGAAGAGTACGGTGCGGGTCATGGCCGGATCATTCTACCGTAGGAGGACGCCGGCGACCTGGAGCCGGACCGGCGAGCTCCTTCCGCCCCGCGGGGCCGGGGCCCAGCGCGATGCCACAGGGCCGTCTCGCGACGCGCGAGCACATGGAAGCTCACACGTCAAGGTTGAGACTGGGCGCTCTCGCCCGTGACGGCCGCGGCCTCCTCCGGGCCGGCCGTTGGAAGGAAGATCGTGTAGATGGTCCCTTGACCCGCCCCGCTTTCGACGTGGATCTCTCCCTGACGTGGGTGGCCTCGGGCGGATGAATCGCGGCGAGGCTTCGCACCCGTCCGCCGCAGTCGGGACACTCCAGGACCTCCACTGCGAACACGCGGCGCAGCAGATCCGACCAGGTATAGCGGCGCAGTGGGCGGCCTTGCCCGGGTAAGGCCGCGCCGGGACGACCCGATCGCGTCAGCCGGCGCAGGGGGCAAGCACTCCGTGGTGGGGGACCAGGTGCGAGCGGGGAAATTCCCGCACGCATAATCAGGTATTCCCCGCGCATCGATTGCAGCATTCGCTCGATAGTCACGACGCGCACGCGAGTCTATGCTTCAAATCCTACACAATTCCAAAATAAGGAGAGGCCAACATGTTGAGAACGGTCCGTGGTTCTAGACCCAGTCCCGTCGTCGTGATGATGCTGACGGTGCTGATGGCCGGCCTCGCGGCCCCCGGGTATGCCGGGCTATCCGGTCCCGCGATTCTGGGCTCGCTGACATTCACACAAAACGGTCTGGGTGCCGACGTTGTTTTCGCAGGGCAATGTAAGGGAAATGCCGCGCAATTCACCACAAACGTCTCTCCCCTCAATGTTGCCACCATGACAGCGACGAGCTTGGAGGGTCTTAACTTGCCAGGCGTCGGACCATCGGGATGTCTGTCCCAACCCGGCGGCGAAGATCTCACCGTGACCAGCGTGGTGAGACCGCAGTTTTTGAACACCGGATCCGTAATTACCGCTACGGTGGTGCTCCTGTACGTGGTTCCATAAGGTCGGACTCGTGTAAGCATGCGGTGCCCTTGTGCTCCTCCCCGCTCACCGCTAAAAGGGGCGGCCTCTGGTCCAAGATTAAGGAGGCGCCCAATGGATGGATAGACCAGTCCGCGGGACGGGGCATCGTCACGTCGTCGTGACGGTTCTGACACTGCTGATGGCCGGCCTCGCGACCAGTGGTCTGCCGACCTCCTCCCCGGTGAGCGAGCATCAAGTCCTGCGCCTGTTGGCATGCTGGTCGTAGTGCAGGTAGACGCGACGGATGTTTCTGTTGCGTCCTCCGCGCCATGCCGGGGAAAGGATTGGATGTCTGTCCTAACTCGGCGGCGGCTAATCCGTCAGGCATCGGCTCGCTCGAGGTGCGCGCCTTCTATGAGTCCGCTCGCCACGACCGACCCGGCGAGTGGACCTGCGATGACGTCGCCGCCGCAGGCCGGCAGGCCAACCAGACCGCGCACTCCATGGGTCTGGGAGGCCTGGCGCCCGAGTTGGCGTGGCAGGGCCGCACCTCGATCCCCGAAATCGAAGCGCAAAGGTTCCGCAAGGCGTATGATCACCACTCATCGAGCAACAGGCCCCACTGGCTCCGGGCGTCCATCGACCGCCTCGCCCTCAGCCGGGCTCTGGTCGAACGCGGTTATCTACCCATCCGAAGCAGGCGGGTTGCCCCGCCGATAACGCTTCAATCTGGGGGACGAATATCGTGAGGGGCGCAAGAAAAGTCCCTGAACAGGCATACGATAAGATTCTCAAACGGATGTGGCAAGCAGTCATAATCGCTCTCGTCCTTGTCTTTGTTCCGTCCGCCGCCTTGGCGGCCATCGGCGCCACGGACCTCGCGGAGGGTGGAGCCGCGGGTCCGAACATCAAGACCGCGACGACATCCTCGATCGCCCCAGGGGCGAACCAGCTCATCCTGGCACGGATCGTGACCACCAATAATCAGACGCCGGGAACGCCGACACTTGCCGGGAGCCGCTCCTCGCCCATCCGCTGCATGGGCGAGGAGCGGCCCGAACGAGCGGAGCGGTCAAGGAGGGGCTTGATCCCCGGGGACGGCCGCGACCTCCGGCGCCGTCGCCGCCGGAAGGGAAATCGTAAAAGTGGCCCCCTGGCCCGCCCCGCTTTCGACCCGGATGTCTCCCTTATGGTTCTTGACGATGCCATAGCTGACCGAAAGCCCGAGCCCGGTGCCCTTGCCGACCGGCTTCGTCGTGAAAAAGGGCTCGAAGATCTTGGCCTGGATCTCTTCGGGGATCCCGGGTCCCGTGTCGCGGACCTGGATCTCGATTCGGTCCCCCTGGGCCAGACGCGTGGCGATCTTGACCGAGCCGGGCCGGCCCTCCATGGCCTGCTGCGCGTTGATCAGCAGATTCATGAGGACCTGCTCGAGCTGATTGGCGTCGCCGAGGATCGCGGGAAGATTCGGCTCGAGCTCCTTCTCCAGACGAACCTTGTGGAGCCCGAGCTGGTGATCCGCGATGGCGGCGGTGTCCTCGACGACCCGGTTCACGTCCGTGATCTGGAACTGGACCTTTTCCTGGCGGGCGAACTTGAGCAGGTTCTCCATGGTCCTCTTGCACCGTTTCGTCTCCTTCTCGATGATCTCGAGGGACTCGAAGAGGGAGTCGGTCGGCTTCAGTTTGCGCAGGGCGAGCTGGGCGTAGGCCAGGATGCCGGCCAGCGGATTCTTCACCTCGTGCGCGATGCCCGCGCTGAACTGGCCCAGGGCCGCCAGCTTCTCGGACTGGATCAGCGCGGACTGCGCGTCCTGGAGGGCCTGTTCGCGGCCTTTCAGCTCCGAGGTCATCTGATTGAAGGAGTCTGCAAGCTCCCCGATCTCGTCGCGTGAGGCCGGCTCCAGGTGGACGTCGAATTGCCCCTTCGCGACGACGCGCGCCGCCAGCGAGAATTCCTCGATCGGTCTCGTGATCCGGTTGGCCCAGAACAGCCCCAGGAGGGCCGCCGAAACCAGAAGCGCGAGCGCGACAAGGATCAGGTTGTTGAGGAGCTCCCGGGCGGTCAGGTAGACCGCCGTCTTGGGGATCTGGACCCCGGCCAGCAGCCCTCCAAAATGCACGCTGGAGAATCCACCCACCATCTCCTTTCCGTTCAGGACGTATTCCTGGGTGCTGCCGAGGCTCTTGGGCCCGCCGAGCGCCTGCAGGTTCGGGATCCACGGGACCGCCGTTCGCGCCACGACGGGCGCCGGATCGGTGTGGGCCAGCAGGACGCCCTGGCCGTCGATGATCAAGGTCTCGAACGCCTTGGACCGGCTGGCGAGCCGTAGCATGCCGTCGAGCCGGATCACGGCCGCCATCGCCACCGAATCCGTTCCTTTCGAGACCGGATAGGGAATCGCCAGCGTCAGGCTCAACAGCTTGTCCGAGAGGGTCGAGTTTTCGACATACGCCTCGCCGGCCCGGATCCGATCCATCGGGAGCGGATGAGCCAGGCGATAACTCGCGAGATCCCCCCGGTCGATACCGGCTTCCAGAAGCTGATGGGCGTCGTACACCGTCGCCCGCTCCTCCCCGTTGACGTAAAGCGTCACGGCGACGAACTCCTGGAAGTCTTCGAAGAGCCTCTTGAGAAGGTCGTTCTTCTGAGGCTGGGTCAGACCCTGTTCATACATCACCCCGCCGAACACGAGAAGCCGTTTGCGATATCCGTCGAGCTGCGAGCGGGCCTCTTCGGCCGTGTGCAGGGCGATCAGGGATGTCAGGTCGTGGATGTAGGCCGTCTTGTCCTGATGGAAAAGCCTGCCCATGGTGAACGTGATCAGGCTCACGACGGACGTGATCACGAACAGCAACGCGACCATGATTTTGAGCCGTATGGGAAACCGGAGTTGGAGTCTCATCTGCTCCACCTAGAATTTCAGGTTGACCATCTGCGACCGAAACGACACGTTGCCCGCTGGATCCACGGCCTGGACCACGACCAGGTTGATTCCGGGCCGAAGCTGCAGGTCGTATTCGAATTCACCGGCCGCGTTCGTCGGAACGCGCTCGCCACCCACGAGGACGCGGGCCCCCGGCTCCGTCCTTCCCGCCAGCCGGAAGCGATTTTCCTTCGTCGTCGGAGGCGGCAGACGCACTTCCAGGAAGGGCGGTTCGCGGTCCTGGGTGACCTCGAAGTGACGGGGCGGACTGAACGCGCCCTCACGCGTGCCGTCCAGGCCGCTGACCCGCCAGTAGTAGGTTCCGGTCCTGAGATTGCCGTGAGTGAGGCGGGCAAGCGCCGGATAGTCTTCGTCCACGATCGAACGGAATGCGGGATCCCGGGCGAGAACGAAATGATAGGCCTTCGCCTCGGGAAGGGCCGACCAGACGAACTGGATGGGCGGCGGAAGATCGCGATAATAGACGGGGTCCCCATCGGCCGGGGCGTCGAGCACCGGCGAGGCCGGAAGGGGCTCCAGGGCGGCCGGCGCCCCGTCCGCCTTCACGACCGTGGACTGATTGGCGCCCACGCGGACGATCTGGCCCCGCGCCAGGACGTCCGCGAAGCCCTCGTAGACCGCGATCGTGGAGGAACGGTCCGGGTGGACCGAGATCTTGAACTTGAGCTCGCCCTCGGACGCGAGCGTGCGCTGGATCCGCGTGACGGCGCCCGGTGTGGCCACCTCGATTCGGACCGCGGAGCCCCCGGTCCCGGCGATCCGGCCGCGGAGATCGCCCTCCACCATCACCAGAAAGGACCGCCTCTCCTTGAGGGCGGGATCCTCCTCCAACCGCTGGATGATCACGAGGGAGTTCTGTCCCATGTCGAGATAGTTGCTGTCGTCGAACGCGATCGTGGCATTCGACCGATCGAGCGTCTGGATCGCATCCCGGTCACGCAAGGCCATGCCCTCCGTCGCCTTGCCCCAGGCGACCTCGCTCGCGCTCCTGCTCTTGACCTGGTTGCGCATGGCGGTCAGATGGGCGGCTATCTCCAGCGCCCCGCCGGCGCCCGGCGGAGAGCCTGCGCTCTCCCCGGAAACGGTCGTCATCGAGCTCCCTGAGCGCATCAGGTCCCGCAGTCCCGGACCGGAAGGGAAGACCGTGTTCAGGATGCTCAGGAAGGCCGAGAAGAAGGCCAGGACCAGGATCAGGGCCAGAATGGTCTCCAGGCTCCGGCGGGCGGCCGTCATTCAGAAGGTCCCCTGCATGCGGATGAACCAGCCGTGTGTCGAGTAATCGTTCTCCGAGAACTCGTTGTCCGTAAAATTGGTGAAGTTGAAGCCCGTCCCCAGGCGGAGGTGCGTTCTCGTCTTCCAGGCGAGCTCGGCCAGCCAGCCTTGCCGGAGATCGTTCGCCTCCCGCTGCCGGAGCGTGCGCTGCTCCACGCCCAGATCGAGCTCCCTCCAGAGGTGGTAATTCAGCCGATGGATCGACAAAAAGGTATGGGTCGTGGCGGAAGGTCCGGCGCCGGCTCCTTCCGTCTTCACGCGGAGGGCGTCCTTCTCGACCCATTCCAGGTACGGGTTGAGCGCCAGCGACCAGTCGACCGAGAGGATATCCCTCACCGAGCGGACGGACTCGGTCTCTCCCGGCGCCAGGGGCCGTTGATCCAGCAGTCGCGTGTAACGGAACAGTCCGTTGAAACGGTCATGCGTCACCGGCCGGATGGCCAGGCCGAGGCTGCGCTCCTCGAGCTCGGCGTAGGTCGTCCCGAGATCGCGATCGCGCGTCCGGCTGTATCGGTACTTGCCCAGCAGCGTAAGGTCGGGATTGAGCCTGAACTCGACCTGGTTCGACGTGAGGTACTGGAGGCGCTCGGGGGCGCCGGGCTCCCGCCGTATCTCGTCGCGCGTGGTCGCCTTGAAGCCGGAGAGATTGACGTACGAGAGACCGGTTGCCAGCGCGTCTCGCCGGGTCACCTCGGGTTTCGATTCGATCTCGGTGTGCTCGGCCGAGAGGAGGAACTGCAGGCCCGGCGCCAGATCCCAGTGGCGTTGCAACCCGATCAGCGAGAGGGCTCGATCCCCGTTGTCGGCATGTTCGACCTGGTATTCCGTGTAGACCTTGCCGGATCGCCCAAGGGCCGCCTCGCCACCCACGATCGTCGCCGTGGAGCGGCCGGACTGGTCCTCCTTCTGGCGCTCCGTGAGATAGGCGCGGTCGCTTCCGCGACCCAGGACCACTCCGGCCTGGATCGCTTCGCCCAGAGTCCCGCGGGTCGCTCTCGCCTGAAGGCTCAGCGGTGGCAGGACCTGATAATCAAGGCCCACCGCCGTCTGATCGTTCGCCGTCCCTCGCAGCGTTTCCTGATGTTCGAGGCGCGTCGTCAGCTTTTCGGTGAGTCTCCAGCGCAGCCTCCCCGCGGCATAGGCCGAACGATCCGTCGTGCCCGTCGTGGAATCGACGAAGTCTCGGCCGTAATACTCGCCCGTGAAGCCCCAGCGCTTCTCGTCGTGCCTCCACTGGAACGTCCCGAGGCTCGATTCGGTCGTCCCGAGGGCCCCCGTCTCGAGATCCTCCCGGTCGTAGCGCGCCGTGATCCCGTCCTTGCTCGTGAGCCGGAGATTCAGATGGGCGCCGGCCTTCCGTGTTCCCTGCTCGACAAGGTTGCCGCTGGAAAGGAAGCCGCCCGGAAGAACTTTCACGTAGGCGCCCACCTGGACGCGATTCGGTGCGCCGAACCACTCTCCGGGATCGAGCTCGGCCGCGAGCTTCCAGGCCCGGCCCTCCTGTTCACCGAGAGGCGTCGCGTCGGTGAAGGTCAGGCCGCCGTCCTTGCTCTGGAACGTGACCGAGTCGGTCCCGCGCGATTCGGCCAGCTCGCCCACGATTCGGGTGTTCTTGCCCAGGCGGATCTCGGCATCCGCGCCCTGCAGCTCGTAGGCCCCGGAGGAGACCTCGTCCTTCACGTATGTCCCGCCGATCGCGACGTGGTCCCCGATCTGCTGGCGAACCCGGCCGCCGCCGGCCGTCCTCTCGAAGGATTCGACGCGGGTCTCGTAGTCGACCTGGATCGAGACGGGATGGCCGGGCAGAAGGGCCGGTTCCACGAGGGAACCGCCGTCGACGACGCTCAGGATCGGACGGCCGAAGAGGATCCGACCTTCCTCGTACTTGATGGTGTAGTCCAGCCCCTGCTGCTGCGGAAGCCGGTTCAGGATCAGCCCGGTGTTCTTGTCGCGGACCAGCATCGTGACCTGCTCGCTTCCCTCGACCAGATCGCGATGACTCAAGAAGTAGAGCGATCCGCCGGTCGCCAGGATCTCGTCCCGCACATGAGCCTGGCGCACCTCTGCTCCGAACACGACGACCTGGGTGTCCGGCTGTCCGTAAGGAGAGCGCGAGACGGACCGATAGGCCCCGCGGACCCCGAATAGCGTGCGCTGATAGGCCGCCAGCTCGGTGTCGGTCAGACTCAGCGGGTAGCTCCCGACGAGGAGATGGAGATCCTCGCTGTCGAGGGCCAGATAGAACCGGCCCTGGCTCTGCGCATCGTAGACCACCGTGCTGGAGTCGCCGTACACGGGATAGAGCTTGTCCGGATCCAGGTTCGTGAGGAGCCGGTCGTTCTCGGCCCTGTCCAGGTCCTTGAACATCTGACCGAACTCCCGTTTCCCGGTATCGAAGGCCGAGGTGATCAGATACGTCCCGGCGACGACGCCCTTGAGGTAGTAGGCGACGCGCCCCTCCGAATAGAACTCGGTGCGCCTGTCCATCCCGGCCCCCTGCAGGTAACCCCGTGCGGACATCTGTCCGACTTCGCCGTCGGCAAAGGCCATGAAGAAGACCTGTGTCTCCGACACCTCCACCTCGCGCTCGATGCCGCCGGTACGGCCCTCCGGATCGACCACCTGAATCAGGAGCCGGCTCCGGCCTGAGGGCAGCCTGGCGATGAGGCTGAACCGGCCGTCCGGCCCGACCGTCACGGGCTGGTCGTTCACCTGGATGCGGTTGCCCGGGTCCGTCGCGCCCGCGATGGTCAGGACCGGACTCTTCAACGTGCCGCCGGCCGGAGGCAGCCTCACGGTCAGATTGGGGACCGGCTCGACGACCACCCGTAGCTCGCCCCGTTCGTCCCGATCCGAGACGACGATCAAGAGGTTGCCGATGCGCGTATAGCCCGCAGGATTCCTGACCGCCAGGCCGAAGGAATTACGGCCGATCTTCAATGGGAGATCGGCCACGAAGGTCGCGTCCGGATTCACGCCCACGGGCTGGCCATCGAGAAGCACTTCGTTCTCTGGTTCGGTGCGGCCCAGCAGGCGATGGATCAGGATCGGCGCGCCCGGGTCCCTCGGACCCCGGTCGGCCGGCTCGAACACGCGATAGCCGTCTCCCCGGGCGCCATAGGCCAGGCGCTCCTCCCCATGAGGCTCCAGGATCTCCAGACGGGGGATCGGCACCA
>WNGG01001306.1_pt1 | contig 34681 bp, 35 predicted proteins | sample 5400661 | NCBI WGS metagenome assembly WNGG01 (sample SAMN13153372, study PRJNA577476) | soil metagenome | isolation source: 100 cm soil or saprolite under Garry oak tree replicate 1 | place: USA:California | collected 2016-06-15
CAGATCGTCCGCGACGCCGAGGGCTACGCGCTCGAGCAGCTGAAGCAGCTCGAAGCGCATCTCGGCCGCACGCTGCAGACGGTGCGGCGGGGGGTCGAGGCATTGCAGCAGAATCAGCCCGCCAACGGGGAGACCGCGGACCAGGCAGCCGAACGCTAGGATCCCGTAAACTTCCGGGGCCATGGCTCTCCCGAAGGTCAAGCTGTCCAAATCGAAGAAGGGCCGACGCCGCTCTCACCTAGCGCTCGCGCTGGTCCAGATCCAGCCGTGTCCGAACTGCAAGCGGCCGAAGCAGCCGCACGCGATCTGCCGCAACTGCGGTTACTACGCCGGCCGCGAAGTCGTCAAAGCGAAGGAATAGCGGCGCAGGTCGCGTTCCTGTTTCCAGGCCAGGGCTCGCAGCAGCCCGGCATGGGATCTGAGCTCCTCGAAGACGCGGAGGTCTCGGCGCTCTGCGATCGGTGCGCTGCCCAGGCCGGCATCGACCTCCGCCACCTGCTGACGACCGCCGGCGAGGATGAGCTCCGCCTCACGCAGAACGCGCAACCTGCCCTGTGCTTCATGGGCATCGGGCTGACGCGGTTGCTGCGCCGCCGCGGCGTCGATCCTTCCGCCGCCGCGGGCCACTCGGTCGGGGAATACGCGGCGCTCGCCGCCTCCGAAGCGGTCGATGCGGCCAGTGTGATCAAGGCGGTGGTTGAGCGCGGCAAGGCGATGGCCGACGCGGCGCCCGCCGGCACCAGCTCGATGGCGGCCGTGCTCGGCCTGGACGCCGAGAAGATCGAGGCGGCGCTCGCGGGCATCGATGGCGCGTGGCCCGCGAACTACAACACCCCCACCCAGACAGTCATCGCGGGCACGACCGCCGGCCTTGAGCGGGCGGCCCAGGCATTGCAGGCCGCCGGCGCCAAGCGCGTCATCCCGCTCAACGTCAGCGCCGCGTTTCACACACCACTGATGGCGCCCGCTGCCGAGCGCCTGCGAGCAGCCCTGGACAGGATCGAATGGCGGACGCCCCGCATTCCGGTGATGGCGAACCTGACCGGGCGTCAGCATCAGGGCGGAGATCGCATCTCGCACGTCATGGAGATGCAGCTGCGCTCCCCGGTGCTCTGGGCAGCGTGCGTTGCGTCGCTGGTCGAGTTTGGGTGTGATGCGTTGGTCGAGGTCGGCCCGAAGCGAGCTCTCACGGGCATGCTGCGCGAGCTGGCGCCTGGCAAGGCGGCGCTTGCGGTGGGGACGCCGGCAGCGGTCCAGGAGTTGGCTATTCCAGTGTAGGCAACCATGTGTTGCCTGGCAGGGTTCTGCCCCTTGACTCTGCCTCCAAAACGGGGAGCAGAATCGGGTTGTGGTCAGGGGCCCACCGCAAGGCCACGCGACGGTCTACCTGCGCAGGTTCGGGGTTCTCACGGAGGTGAGATATGAACGCAGGCGTGGTCAAGTCCAGGTACAAGAAGTCAGAGCTGGACAAAGCCATCAAGCAATACAAAGAAACGGCGTTGCCGGCAATCTCGAGTCACGAAGGCGCTCGCTCGGCTTTTCTGCTCCTCAATCGCGAGACCGGCGACGCGTTGTCGATCGCGATCTATGAGACGGATGCGTCTGCCAAGGCGTTTGCTCCCAAGGCCGAGAAGCTGATCGCATCTTTCGAGCCCTTCGTGGACAGCGCTGTACAGCCAAAGCGCGAGCTCTATGAGATTGCCGCGTCGACCCAGAACGAAGCGAGGGCGCTCGTCGAGCGGGGCATCAAGGCCTTCAACGCGCACGACATGGAGGCGATCGCTCGGGACGCCGCGCCCGACGCCGAATACTTCGCCCCGGGAGACGTGAAGCTGAAAGGCTCGCAGAAGATCAAGGAGTACAACCAGAACTTCGTCACCGCGTTTCCCGACGCTCGGGTCGAAGCGACGAACACCTTCACGCAGGGCAATCACGTGATCGTCGAAGGGGTGTTCACCGGGACGCACAATGGGATGCTCAAGACGCCGATGGGCGATGTGCCGGCCACCGGCAAAAAGGTGAGCGGCGAGTTCATCCAGATCTTCGACGTCGATCGAGGGCTGGTGAAGAAGGTGCACATGGTCTACGACCAGGTGCAGCTGATGACGCAGCTCGGCATGGCTCCCGCGCCGCCGCAGCAGGCGATAAAGACCGGCCGTTAGCGGAATTTGACGGGGTGGGGCCGGGGTCGCGAGGAGCCCCGGCCCCGTGGTCAGGCCCTGGCCGAGCGAGAAGCCGTGCTCGTGTACAGTAGACCGCGTATGGAAACTCAAAAGCTGAGCTTCGAGGACTTCAAGAACATCATCGTCGAGCGCCTTGGATGCGAGCCCGAGCAGGTGACGATGGACGCTTCGTTCCAAGAGGACCTGAACGCCGACTCCCTCGACCTCGTCGAGCTGATCTACGCGTTCGAAGAGAACACTGGTCTCGAGATCCCGGATGAGGACGCCGAAAAGATCACCACGGTCGGTCAGGCGTGGGAGTACATCCAGGAGAAGGCCGGCTCATAGCACAGGCTTCCGCTGCACCGCTCGCACAGTCTCTGCAGCTTCTCCAACAAAAGATCGGAATCCACTTTCGCGACCCCGGGCTGCTGCTCGAAGCGGTCACCCACAGCTCGTTCGCCAATGAATCGCCTTCGGTTTCGCCGCGCGACAACGAGCGCCTCGAGTACCTCGGCGACGCTGTCCTGCAGCTGATCACGGCCGAGTACCTCTACAAGCATCACCCCGGCGCGACCGAGGGCGAGCTCACGCAAACGCGCTCGGCGATGGTCAACACGAACACCCTCGCCCAGCTCGCGGAGCAGCTCGACCTTGGCAGCTACCTCTACCTCGGGAAGGGCATCGCCAAAGGCGGCGGCCGTAGTCTGAAGTCGCTGCTCGCGAACGCCTTCGAGGCGGTGCTCGGCGCGGTCTTCCTCGACGCCGGGTACGACGCGGCCTACCACTACTACCTGGACCGTTATCGCACCCTGCCGTCGCCGGTGCGTGACGAGAACTTCAAGGGCAAGCTCCAGCAGGTCGCACAGGAACGCTTCGGCGAGACGCCGGTGTACGACAGCGAAGGCGCGCGAGTAGGCAACAGGCGCGAGTACACATCGGTCGTGTTCGCCGGCGCGGAGCCGCTCGGCACGGGCCATGGCGCGACCAAGCAGGAGGCCGAGCAGGACGCGGCGCGAGCGGCGCTCGAGACCCTGGTCGCTTCCGTCGTGGAAACCTCGGCCACCAAGCAGGCGAAGCCACGGACCCGCCGCTCGCCGCGCAAGCCGCGTGAGCCGCGTGCGGAGCCACGGCGGTCGCTGCCGGCGGCGGAGCAACCCGAGCCTGCCGAGGTCGTCAGGCTGCATCCCCTGGGCGACAACCACGAGCCGCCGGCCACCGAACCTCGCAGCCGCCAGTTCGGCGAACCGATCGACTAAAAATCCAACTCCTTCCCCTTTATGGGGAGGCGCCGGCGGAGCCGGCGGAGGGGCGAGCACGCCTTGTGGGTGAGGGTCAAGTGACCCCTACATCTGCTACCCTGCCCGCCAGTTTGTTCTTAAGGTCCCTGCAATTGCTGGGCTTCAAAACCTTTGCCCGGCAGACCGAGATCCAGTTCGACGGCGGAGTCACCGCCATCGTCGGCCCCAACGGCTCCGGCAAGACGAACATCGTCGACGCCGTCAAGTGGGTGCTCGGCTCCGGCCAGGCGCGCGACATCCGCGGCCGCAAGATGGAAGAGGTCATCTATGTCGGCGGCGAGCGGCGTTCGCGTGCTTCGTTTGCCGAGGTGACCATGGTCTTCGACAACACCGCCCGACGGCTGCCGGTCGACTACCACGAGGTGGCGATCAAGCGCCGCGTCGAGCGCGATGGGGAGAGCGACTACTTCCTCAACGGCACCCGCGTGCGGCGTCGCGATCTGATCCATCTCCTGGCCTCAACCGGGCTCACGGTCGACTCCTACGCGATCATCGACCAGCACGACATCGAGCATATCGTCGTGTGCTCGCCGGGGGAGCGCAGGCAGCTCCTCGAGGAAGCGGCCCAGGTCCGCGGAGTCAAAACGCGGCGTCAAGAGGCTGTGGCAAAGCTCCAGGAGCTGGCGGCGAACCTGCTGCGCCTGGAGGACCTGAAGTCAGAGCTTGCACCTCGCCTGGAGACACTTCGCGGCCAGGCCGCGGCCGCACGGGAGGCCGCGGAGGCGGGCGCCCGATTGGAGCTGCTGCGAGGCAGCATCGTCTGGGAGGAGTGGCGCGAGGCGCGGGATGCGCACCGACGCGCCTCGACCCAGGCGCAAGGCCTGGAACGGCGTCTTATCGAGGCGCGCGAACAAGCGAAGATCGCCGAAGAAGCGTTCCGGGTCGAGCGCGCGGCCATGCAGACGGCGCAGGACAGGCGGCTCGCCAGGCAGCGCACCCTCGGACAGCTTCGTCTCCAGCTTTCCGACGCCGAACACCGGTTCCAGCTCGGTGAAGAGCGCGCCGCCAACCGGCGCGCCGTGGCCGAGGCCGCCCGCCTGTCGGACACCGAAAGTCGGGCGTTGCTGGACGCGGCTTCGGCGCTGCGCAGGCAGCTGGCGGATGAGCTTGCCCAGGCGGAACGCTCGATCGCATCTCCGGCCGATGTCGAACCGGCACCTGCCGAGCCGGACCCGGCGCCCGTCCGCGACGCCAGGCGAACCGCCGAAGACACCCGCCGCGGCGCGGTCGTCGCCGCATCGTCGCTTGCCTCGGTGCGAACGCGCCGCGAGTTCCTCGAGGAGCAGGCGGAGCGCGCGGCGAAAGCGGGCGCGGCCGCGGCCCTTCTCGCTGACGCCGAGGCCGAGCTTCGGCAAGCCGAGACGCGAAAGCGCTCGGCGGAGGATGCCGCCGCGACGCTGGCAAGGCTGCGTGCCGAGCTGGACGGGATCGAGGCCCTCAGGCCTGCCTCCCCACAAGGCCTCCGGTTGGGGGACATCGTTACGGCCGCGCCCGGGTTCGAGGCGGCGCTGGCCGCCGTGCTGGGCCCGCTCGTGGACGCGACCGCGGCTCCCGACGAGGAGGCGGCGTGGCGAGCAATCAGCGGCGCCGAGCGTCAGACGACCGCCGTGTTCCCCGTCGAGTCGCCGCCCCCCGAAGCCGGCTCGCTCTACGAGCACGTCCACGTTCGCGAGGGTTACGAGATCATCGTGCGGCGCTTGCTGGGCGGAGTGGTCGTCGGCCGCGAAGTCACGCGAGACGGCGTCTTTCGTGCCAGCGGAATGCTGCGGGCCGGCGCGGACCCAAGGACGGCGCTCGACGCGCGCAAGGCCGAGCTGCAAGAGGAGATCAGGACGCACGAGCAGGACGCCGCCGATGCGTCGGATGCCACCCGAGTCGTCCAGTCGGCGCACGCGCGACTGGCCCAGCTGCGGAGCGAGGCCGCCGCGGCGCCGCGGCCGGATGAGGTGGCCAGGATGCTCGACACAGCGCGCGCCGGCGAGCGCGACGCCGAGCACCGGCTGGCAGATCTTGAGCGCGCCGCGGGTGCCGCTGAGGAGCGTGCCGGGGAGCTCGGACGTCAGCTGGACGCGCAGCTGCGGGAGGTTGCGCAGCAGCGAGCCGTCCTCGAGCAGCGTCAGCTCGAGCGCGCCCGATGGCACGACCGGATCGATTCGTTGCGGAGGCAGCACTCGCTGGTTGAGGAAGACGTCGCGCGGTTGACGGCGGGATCTGAGGAACGCCTGCGTCACCTTCACGAGGCTGAGCACGCTGCGGTTGGCGCCGTCGAGGCGCTGCCGGACCTCCGCGCGAGCGCTCATAGCGCGCGCGAGGCGCTCGCCGCGGCGGAGCAGGACGCGCCGGAGGACGAAGCCGGGATGGCGGAGAGCGCCAAGCAGCTGGTCGCGCTCGAGGAAGCTCGCATCGACGCGCGTTTGCGTACGGGCACGCTGGAGGGCAACCTCGAGCTGATCACGCGCGAGGCGGAGCTCCTGCAAGCGCGCATGGACGAGATCCGTTCGCGAATGCCAGACGGGGTAGCACCCGAGGAGATCCCTGGCGGCAGGTCGCGCGAGCGCGAGATGCGCGCCCTCGAGCGCCGTCTGGAAGAGATCGGCCCCACGAACGCACTCGCCGACTCGGAGTTTCGCGAGCTGGAGGAGCGCTATCGCAACCTCGCCGAGCAGCTCGAAGACATCACCGCCGCGCGGACCGACCTCGAAGACCTGATCGGGAAGCTTCGCGAAGAGGAGGAGTCGCGCTACGAGGCCGTCTTCGGCGCGGTCGCGGCCAACTTCCACGAGTACTTCTCTCAGCTGAATCCCGGAGGTCGCGCGACGCTGCGACACGCGGATGGCGATGACGGTCCGCGCACCGGGGTCGAGATCCTCGTCCAGCCGCCGCGCAAGCGACTGCAAAACGTCACCCTGCTCTCGTCCGGCGAGCGTTCGCTTGCGGCCCTTGCCCTGGTGCTTGCGCTCGACGAGGTGAACCCCAGTCCCTTCACGATCCTGGACGAGGTGGACGCCGCGCTCGACGACGCGAACGTCGACCGCTTCGGCCAGATGGTGGCGCGGCTCGGAGCCGAGCGTCAGTTCCTCGTCATCACGCACAACCACGTGACGATGTCGTACGCGTCGACGCTGTACGGCATCCACCTCGACGAGAGCGGCTCCTCGCACCTGGTGTCGGTCCGGCTCGACGATATCCGCAAGCCGGCGTCGCGCGCCGCGACCACAGCGCAAGCAGGCTGAGCCTCTGGGACCGCGTCGGTAGCCGGACCCGGAGTGCGCTCGCGGCTGGACTTCGTGCGCTCAGGCCCCCGCTGGCGGACGGGTACTACGCCGACCTGGAGGAGGTGCTCATCGCAGCCGACGTCGGCCCGGCGATGGCGTCGCGGATCGCATCGGGCGTGAGGTCGAGCGCCCCGCGCACGAAAGATGAAGCGCTGGACTCGCTCGTTCGCGTGGCGACGGGAGTCATGTCGAAGCAATCGCGCGACACCGCGGGCAAGCTGGCCCACCGGCTCCGCGAGCAGGGAAGAAATCCCCTGGTGGTAGCGGCCGACACATACCGCGCGGCAGGCATCGAGCAGATGGTGATGTGGGCGGAACGGGCCGGGGTGCAGCACTTCGAGGGCACCCGCGGCGCCGATCCAGCGTCGGTCGTCTTCGAAGGCATCCAGGTCGCTGTCAAGCGCGGGCTTGATGTCGTCATCGCCGACACCGCGGGCCGGCTGCAGACGCAGCGGAATCTCCTGGAGGAGCTGGGCAAGATCGGGCGGGTCGCGACCAAGGCGCTCGAAGGCGCCCCCTACGAATCGCTGCTGGTGCTCGACGGCGTGCTGGGACTGTCCAACCTCGTGCAGGCCCGAGAGTTCAACAAGGCGATTCCCATGACCGGTCTCGCGCTGACCAAGCTCGACAGCAGCGCGAAGGGCGGCGCCGTGCTCCCGATCGAGTCTGAGCTCGACGTGCCGGTCAAGCTGGCCGGCGTGGGCGAAGACATCGCCGACATCGAGCCATTCGACGCGGCCGCCTTCGTCCGTGCGATCTTCGAAGGATGATCGCGGATCCCCACTGCCACACGCTCGCCTCGGACGGCATGGTCAATCCGGCCGAGCTCGTCCAAGCGGCCCTGCAGGCTCATCTCGACCTGATTGCCCTCACCGACCACGACACGATGGCCTCGGTCCAGACGACGCAGGACCTCGGCAAGGAGGCAGGCCTGATCGTCGTGGCGGGCCAGGAGATCACCACGAAGTGGCCCGCACAAACTCACATCGTGGGCTGGTTCCTCTCGGAACCGGTGCGACGCGGCATGTCAATTGAGGAGACGGTGGCCGCGATCCACGACCAGGGCGCGCTGGCGATCGTTCCTCACCCATTCATGCCCGTTTACTTCGGCTCGATCCAGCCCGAGATGCTGCGCCGCCTGATCGACAAGCACAAGGTCGACGGGATCGAGATGGTCTCCACGGTCCCGATCGGCGCCCGCCGCCGGCGGCAGCTCGAGGAGTTCTACGCCGCCAACCGCGAGCTGTTGGGAGCCGCGATCGGCGGCAGCGACTGTCATTTTGGCTCTCATGACATCGCGTCCGCGGTCACGGAGTACGAAGGTGATTTCAGGAGCGCGGTCGAATCATGTCGCACGAGACCAAGGCGTTTGCGCAGGGCCGGCTTTCCGCCGGCAGACGTCTATGCCCGCCAACAGTATCGGGCGTTGGTCCAGCTACCCCTGCGTCGTCTGCGCGGCGAGCTCTAGCAGCACTTCGTGCACGTCGGGCGCCGCGGCGAGAATGTCGCCGGTGTCGATCCAGGCGTCGCCGCCTGACCAGTCGGTCGCACGCCCCCCGACCTCGACCACCATGACGGCGCCGGCGGCCACATCCCACGTATCGAGGCCAAGCTCGAAGAACCCGTCGAAGGTCCCCGACGCCGTCCACGCGAGGTCGAGCGCCGCCGCGCCGGCGCGGCGGAGGTCTTCAAACCTCGCAAGGGCGTGGTTGAACATCGCGAGGTAGCGGGGAAGGAGTCCTTTGTTGCGGAAGGGAAATCCGGTGGCGACGACCGCCCTCGCGGGTTCGAGTTCACGATGCGGGGGAAGGCGCTCGCCGTTCAGGGACGCCCCACCACCTCTGGCAGCCGTGAACTCCAGCCGCAAAAAAGGCGCGAGGACGACGCCGACCACAGGCCGGCCGGCATCCAGCAACGCGACCGAGACGCCGACGCTGGGAAATCCACGGGTGAAGTTCGTCGTGCCGTCGAGTGGATCGACCGCCCACATCGTGGAAGCGCGCGCACCCCCGCGTTCCTCGGCCAGGACCGCGATACCAGGAGCTTCGCGAGCGAGCACCTCTAGAATGGCCGACTCGGAGCGGCGGTCGGTCGCGGTCACATAGTCGCCGCGCCCTTTCAGCTCTGCCGCGATTCCAGGATGGGCGAGACCGGACTCGAGGAGGACAGCCGCGCCCGCGCGCGCCGCGCGCAGAGCGACGGGTAGGAGGTCGCTCAGGAGGTCCTGTCTTCCAGTCCCAGGCCGAACATCGCCTCCAGGTCGTGGGCCGAGAACTGCTGGAACGCGACCATCGTCTGCGTGCGCTCGATGCCGTCGAGCCTGGTCAGGTGATGGGTCACAACCTTGGCCAGGTCCTCGTGCTCGTGCACCCGCGCGACCGCGATGAAGTCCCACTCGCCGGTGACTGTGTAGACCTCGGCCACGCCTTCGACGTCGGCCAGCTCCGCTCCCAGGTGGGTCAGCCCGTCGCGCGTCGACTTGACGAGGATGAAAGCCGTAAGCATGGCTCGAGGGCATTCTAGTCGCACTGCTAAACTGTCAAGGCATGGCACTTGACACCCTGCAGGCTCGGGGCCGCACTCTCGCGCTCTACGAGCGATACGGAGCCCTTCTTACCGAGCACCAGCGCCAGGTGATCGACCTCTATCTGCGCAGCGACTGGTCGCTTGCGGAGATCGCTTCGCACCAGGGCACGTCGAGGGCCGCGGTGCACGACATCGTGCGTCGTTCCACGCTCGCCCTCCAGGCATATGAGAAGCGCCTCGGCCTGCTCGGCGAGTCTGCCCGCCGGCGGCGCGCGGTGGAAGCCCTGGAGCGCGAGCTGAACGGCTTGAAGCGACGCCTCGCCCGCATCGAAGGTGACGTTTAGATGTTCGAGGCCCTGAGCGAGCGGCTTGCCGCCGCGCTCAAGAAGATCAGCGGCCGCGGCGTGCTTCGGCCCGAGGATGTGGACGCCGGCTTGCGCGAGGTCCGGCTGGCTCTGCTCGAGGCCGACGTGAACTTCAAAGTCGTGAAAGAGTTCGTGGAGAAGGTCAGGGTCAGGCTCGCCGGGGCCGAGGTTTCGCCTGGCTTGACAGCGCCGCAAACCGTGATCAAGGCCGTCCACGACGAGCTCGTCGAGCTGTTGGGTGCCAACGCTGAGGGCCTCCGCTACAAGGCTCAACCTCCGACCGTGGTGATGCTTATCGGGCTGCAGGGCTCAGGCAAGACGACGTCCGCGGTGAAGCTTGCATTGCTGGCGCGCCGGGAAGGGCACCGGCCGCTTGTCGCCGCGCTCGACCTCCGCCGTCCGGCGGCCGTCGATCAACTGCGCACGCTGGCTGAGCAGGAGCACGTTGCGTTCCACACCGGCGAGGGCGCCGTCGAGACGATCGCGCTGGCTGCCGTCGCCGAGGCCCGGCGCGTCAACTGCGATGTCGTCGTGCTCGACACCGCCGGACGGACGCATGTCGACGCCGACCTGATGGCGGAGCTCAAGCGAGTCAAAGCGGCGCTTCCCGCGGCCGAGACACTGCTCGTCGCCGACTCGATGACAGGTCAGGAAGCGGTCAAGGTGGGTGAGGCATTCGGTAGGGAGGTCGGCGTGGACGGCGTGATCATGACCAAGCTTGACGGCGACGCGCGGGGCGGGGCAGCGCTCTCCCTGCGCGTGGCGACAGGCGAGCAGATCCGCTTCGCAGGCACCGGGGAGAAGCCCGCCGACCTCGAGGTCTTCCACGCCGAGCGGATGGCCTCGCGCATTCTCGGCATGGGCGATGTGCTGTCGCTGATCGAGAAAGCCGGGCAAACCGTCGACCGGGAAAAGGCCGCCGAGGTGGAGCGACACCTTCGGGCGGGTCAGCTCAGCTTCGACGATTTCCTGGCTCAAATCCGTCAGCTGCGCGGCATGGGCCCGCTCGAGGGGCTGCTCGACATGGTCCCGGGCGGCGGTCAGCTGAAGGGGCAGCTGGCCGGCGCGAACACCGAACTGGAGATGAAGCGGATGGAGGCGATCATCCTGTCCATGACGCCGCGGGAACGGGCGCATCCCGAGCTCATCGACGGCGCGCGCAAGAAGAGGATCGCCCGCGGCAGCGGTGTGCAGCCCGCCGACATCAACCGGCTTCTGAAGGCACGCGATGCGATGCAGAAGATGGCCAAGCAATTCGGCGCAGTCAATCGGAGAGGCAAGCCGGTCGGGATTCCGCGCCTCGGACAGATCGGATAGACAAACAGATCGGATAGACAAAAGGAGGAGCAGTTGGTAAAGATCAGGTTGAGGCGGATGGGGGCGAAGAAACACCCCTTCTACCGTCTCGTGGTGGCGGACGCGCGCTCTCCGCGCGACGGCCGCTTTATCGAGCACCTCGGGTACTACGACCCGATGACCGACCCGGTGCAGGTCAAGATCGACGTGGACAAAGTTATGAAGTGGCTGCAGCAGGGCGCGCAGCCCAGCGAAGCGGCGCGCAGCCTGTTGCAGCGGGAGGGAATCCTTGAGCGACGTGCAGAGAAGTCGACCCCCACGGCGTGACTTTCGGCGCGGAGGTTCCAATCGAAGCGGCGGCGGTTTTCGGCGGGAACGGCCAACGTCCAACGGACCAGGCATCGACTACCGCGCTCTCGTCGAGTACGTGGCGAAGTCGCTGGCCGAAAAACCCGATGAAGTTTCGGTCGAGGCATTCGAGCGCGGCGGCGGTACCGTGGCCATCAAGGTCAAGCTCGCCGACGAGGACATAGGCCGGTTCATCGGGAAGGCCGGTCGCAACATCGAAGCCATCCGTACGCTCGTCCGTGTCGCGTCACTGCGCGACCGCAAAAGAGTGTTCGTCGACCTCGCAACCCCGTCGCTCTCGGCGACGAATTTCGCGCCGAGGGGTGGACGGAGGTCGGGCGGCGAGGTGACCGCATGATCCGAGTCGGCCAGGTTACGGGGGCGTATGGATTGGACGGAGCTGTCAAGGTGACGCCCTTGACAGACTTCCAGGATCGATTCGATCCTGGAGCCAGCCTGCTGCTGGAAGGTTGCGCGCGCCAGGTGGAGTGGAGCCGCGCCAGCCAGCCAGGCTTGGTGGTCAAGCTGCGCGGGATCGAGAACCGGACGGTGGCTGAGCTGTTTCGAGGTCGGTACCTCGAGTTGCCGGACGAGGAGATGCGTTCGCTGGAGGAAGGTCGTTTCTATCACCGGCAGGTCGTGGGTCTTGCCGTAGTGACCCAGTCCGGCGAGCCAGTTGGCGTCATCGAAGAGGTGCTGGAGCGGCCCGCCAACGATGTGTGGGTCAGCCGCCACGGCTCAATCGAGCACCTGATTCCGGCCACCAAGGACGCGGTGCTCAGCGTCGACGTCAGCGGTGGGCGGGTCGTCGTCGCCGACTGGCTGATGCAGTTTGAGGAAGCAAAAGACAAACAGGAATGAGATTCGACGTCGTCACGATCTTTCCAGGCATGTTCGGCCCTGTATTTCAACAGGGAGTGATCGCCCGCGCCATTGAGCGTGGCCTGGTCGAGCTGCATGCGCACGATCTTCGCGCGCACACCCGCGACCGTCATCGACAGGTCGACGATATGCCTTTCGGCGGCGGTCCGGGGATGGTGATGAAACCAGAGCCGGTGATCGAGGCCGTGGAAGCGATCCGGGTGACGAATCATGGCCCGGTGATCTTGATGGAGCCATGGGGCGAGCGCCTCGACCAGAAGGTCGCGGGGCAACTCGCGATGGAACCAGGCTTGATCATCGTCTGCGGCCGCTACGAGGGCATCGACGATCGCGTGCGCACCGCGCTGCAGGCACGTGAGATCTCGATCGGCGATTACGTGCTGACCGGTGGAGAGATTCCCGCGATGGTCGTCATCGACTCCGTGGCCCGGCTGTTGCCGGGGGTCGTCGGCGATCCACGCTCGCTCGCGCAAGACAGCTTTGCCGATGCCGAAGAACTAACGGGCTGGCCGCAGTTCACTCGGCCGGCCGAATACCGAGGCATGGCCGTCCCCGAGGTGCTCCTCTCCGGCGACCACGCGCGGATTCGGCGGTGGCGCCGGCAGCAGGCCGCGCAGAGACGCGATTTATCAGAGATGAGGCACCCCAAGGAGGCGAAGAAGTAATGAATGTCATCCAGCAGCTCGAGAAAGAGCAGCAGAAGAAAAAGACGCCGGCGCTCCGTGCGGGCGACACCGTGAAGGTGCACGCCAAGGTCGTCGAAGGCACACGGGAGCGCATCCAGGTGTTCGAAGGCACGGTGATACGCGTCACCGGCGGCGGTTTGCGTCAGAACTTCACGGTGCGCCGCGTCACGCATGGCGTGGGCGTGGAGAGGACCTTCTTGGTCCACTCGCCCCGCATCGACAAGATCGACGTGCTGCGCCACGGCGACGTGCGCCAGGGCCGCCTCTACTACCTGCGCGGCAAGGTCGGGCGCGAGGCCCGCATCCGCGAGCGCAGGCGCCTCGTCGCGGAGGTGGAGGACGAATCGACGCCCGAGCCAGAAGGCGTCGAAGAAGAGGTGGCGGAGGAGCCGGAGAAGCAAAAGGCCTAGGGACTGTAAAGAGGCTTGGCGGTAAGCGCTGGGCCTCGGTACTCTCCTCCTGAGTGCGCCCCCAGCTCTGGAAGTTCGAGCGTCGCGCCCAGGCTATGGGCTACCAGGTCGTGGCCGGCGTCGACGAGGTCGGCATGGGGCCGCTGGCGGGTCCAGTCGTCGCGGGTGCGGTGGTGCTGAAAGTCGGGGACCGCATCCCCGGTCTCAACGATTCCAAGCTGATGACAGCGGACGAGCGTGAGCGGGTCGAGAGGATCATCCGGCGGCGCGCGGTCGCGGTATCGCTGTGCGCCGTCGACCACACCCAGGTCAACCAGCTCGGCCTGTACGGAGCGCGCAAGCTTGCGCACGCGGGAGCGGTGGCTGGCCTGAGCGTCAAGGCCGAGTACTTGCTGATCGACGCCTTCGACATCCCCGACGTGCCGCTGCCGCAGATGGCGGTCGTGCGTGGTGACAAGATCTGCGCTTCGATCATGGCCGCCAGCATCGTCGCCAAGGTCGCGCGCGACCGGGCGATGATCGAGTACGACCGGCTCTACCCGGGATGGGGTTTTGCCGACCACAAGGGATACGCCACTCCGTCGCATCGCGCCGCGATCCGGCGACTCGGCCCAAGCCCCATTCACAGGACGTCTTGGGCGCCCTTCCGCGTCTCCGAGCTGGCCGGTCTGCAGAACTAGGCCGCGCCGGAGAGAGGGCGGCTGCCGGCCTGCTGCGTTCGCGCGGCTATCACGTCGTCGGCGCGGGCTTTCTCGCCAGGCGTGGTGAGCTCGACCTCATCTGCAGGCGGGGCCGCGAGCTCGTCGTCGTTGAGGTGAAGACGCGCTCTACTGACGCGTTCGGCACACCCCTCGAGGCGGTCGGATCAAAGAAGCGACGCGCGCTGATGACGGCCGCGGCCGAGTACCGCGCCCTGGCGGAATGGCGTGGACCGATCCGCTACGCGGTGGTTGGGGTCACACCCAGGCCGGACGGGCGGCTGGATACGGAGCTGATCGAGGATCCTTTCGATTGAAGACCTGAATCTGCTCTAGTCGGGACCTCTCGGCATGCCGAAGCTGAGCATTGGCGCAACAGGTAACAGGCCCTCGCTTTCAGTCTTGATGATCTGCCAATTGCCCTCGTGCACCATCCAGTGATGACGTTGGCACAAAGCAGGACCATGTTCTCCAGCTCGTCGCTGCCGCCGTTTATCCAGTAGACGAGGTGATGACCGTCGCACCAGGAGGCTGGCCGCTCGCAACCCGGCCACTGGCAGTGCTTGTCGCGAGCGATCAGCGCGCGGCGCCTTGGACCCCTGATCGTCCGCTGCGAGCGACCGACGTCGATCGGCACCGAGTCCTGCATGAGGACCCGGGTGATGCTGGAGTCGCAGGCCCACCGCTCCACCGTCTTGGAGGAGACAGGAAGGGAGAACTCGGTCTCGGCGCCCGGCGCACCGAGAAGGCCAAGCAGCGTTTCGATCGAGCTGGTGACCTGCATCTGGACGGCGACCTTGCCGCCGGCCGTCGCGAGCTCGACCAGGGCGTCCGCCAGCCGCTGCGGTCGTTCGCGGTAGTCGTGCTTTCCCATCGGCTTGGCCAGGGGCTCGAGCGCGGTCCGCAAAGCGGCACCGCCGACGGGGTCGAGAACGCCCTGCAGGATCAAGCAGCCGTCTTCGGCTGTGCTCATGGAGAGGGCGCGGTTCTCGGCCAGGTCGGCTTGCTCGGAAGCGACCTCTTGCGGCCGGACCGAGTGCCGGTAGTGGAGGGACTCGTGATAGAACTTGCCCGGCGAGTGCTTCTTGGCCAGGGGTAGGAGCCTCTTTTCGTCGAACTCCTTGCCCACCGCTCGCGCCGTCTTGGCCATGGTCGCGAGGTGCTGGATCCCGATCTCGCCGTTGTAGAGCGCGTCTTCGCTCAGCGGCATCGCCGCCAGCTTCTCGCCGATGGCGACGCGATCCGAAGCCACGTTCTGGGTCAGGCGGCAGTTGAAGCGAAGCCAGTCGATGGTGGTCATCTCGGACTCGTTGTCCTCGGCCAGGTTCATCGCCGACAGCGCCGCGGCGAGGCGCGAGAAGTAGAGCTCGCGGATCTCGATCTCACCCCGAATGCGCAAGAGCTCGTGCTCGAGGTGATCGCGAGTCTTGGGTACCTCAGCAGCAACGAGCTCCAGCACGTCTAACCATGCGAACTTTCGTTCGAATAATCAAGGCAAGAACAGTAAATTTATATTCACGCGGCGCATCTGTCATGTCGCCCAATCCCACCCTCGTCACCTCCCTTCACGGTCCTTCGTCCTTAACGCCAGTGGCGCTCGAGCTCTGAGGCGTACGACCTGCCGATCCCGTTGGCGTTGCTCAGCAACCAGTTGTCGAGCCGCCGCGTGCCCCGCGGTTTCTCCCGCGACACGAGCAGCTCCTGCATCAAGCCCTGTAGCTCGGGTTCGCTCAGCGTCACGTCCCTAACCAAGCGCCCGATGATCCCGGCAGCCCGCACGGCGTTGCGCGGCGAGATGTACACGAACCGCGGGTGGCGGCCGACGGCGATGGCGATCGACTCCACCATCTCGCTGTAATAGATGATGTCCGGCCCCGCCGCATCGACCGTGACGTTCCCGCCCTGCGCCGCCGCCCACGTCGCGATCTCCGCCACATCCTCGCCCGCGACCGGCTGCAGGCGATAGTCACCCCGGCCAGGAATCCCAAACACAGGCAGTCGTCGCAAGAGCCACGCGATGTTGTTGATCAAGATGTCCCCCGCGCCGAAGATCAAGGTGGGGCGCACGATCGCCCACTGGAGCCCTGACTCCCGGACCGCGTTCTCGGCGCGCGCCTTGCCGGCGTAATAATCGAGAGGCGAGTCCACCGAAGGGTTGCTCACGGAGATGTGCACGACCTTGCGCACCCCGGCATCGCGGGCCGCGCCAACCAGGATTCGCGTGTTGGCGACGGCGTCGCCGAAACGGACGCGGCCATGGCGAAAGCGGACCCAGTACGTGTTGTAGAGGACGTCCGCGCCGCGGAGGCTCTCGACCAGCGCCGCACGGTCGGCGAACTGGAGCGGCGCGACCTCAGCGGTGATGTCCTCGGCGCCGGCGCGTTGGGGATGATTCGTCAGAGTCTTGACCCTTCGCTCCTCAGCGAGCAGCCGCCGGGCAATGAACCGGCCTGTGAAGCTGAACGCCCCCGTGACGACGTCGAAGCCCCGCTGCTCCATCAGCCCGTCAAAAGGGAAAGCGAGTCAGGTCATAGGCCGCCGAACCCGGCCGGACGTGCCCGGTTATGACGACGCGCGGGCGGTGGCGCACGGCTTCAGCGGGATGGATCTCGGGACGCAGACCGTTGAAGATCGGAAATCGCAACGTCCCGTCCGGCGACCACTCCGAATAACGGATGCTCACCACCAGGTCTGGCCTGACCCAGTTGACCGGCCGCATCATGATCGGGGGCGGGTCGAGGGGCGAATCGTCCGTCGCGAGCTCGACCAACCTGTCTCGAAGCACGGCGGTCGTTTCGTCGTCGTAGCCGCCGCCGACGGTGCCGCATGGCAGGAGACGGCCGTCCTCGTGGTAACCCACCACGAGCGCGTCGAACGGCTTGTCGCCCGTCTTGTCACCCAGCCAGCCGATGACGATGAAGTCGTCGGACTTGACGGCTTTGACCTTCAGCCAGAAGGGGCTCCGCTGCCCCGGCACGTAAGGGCTCTGCCTGTGCTTGGCGACCACGCCTTCGAGGCCCCGCTCGAGGCACGCCTCGAAGAGTTCGACCCCGTCCTCTTCTATGTGATCGGGAACAAAGAGATGCCCGCCCGCTTCGACTGACTTCGCCAGTCTCGCGCGCCGCCGCTGGACCGGGTGCCGCGGCAGGGGCCGGCCTTCCAGATAGAGCGCGTCAAAGGCCAGGTACGCGGTCGGAATCTCGTCGCGCAGCCGTGCGCCTCCTGCGAGGCGCTGTCGCAGACGGGGATAGTCCGGCCGGCCGTCGGTGTCAGTGGCGACGACCTCGCCGTCGATGACGCTCCCTGGCGGGACGCGCTTTGCCGCCGCGGCGACCTCGGGCAGCTCGACAGTGAGGTCGTTCAGGCCACGGTCTTTTAGCCTGACGTCACCGTTCGAGTCGCGAAAGAGGATGCAGCGCAAGCCGTCCCACTTGACCTCGAAGAGGTATTCCGCCGAGCTGAACGGCGCTTCGGCCGACGCGGCCTGCATCGGCCGCAGCTCATCGGGAAAGCTCTCCAGCTCGATCTGGAGCTGATCACTATCCGGCTGCATCTGCCTCACATTAGGGGCAGTAGAGCTACGAAGCTTTACGACGTCTCCTGGTCTCGGCGGCCGGCTTCTCACGCCCCGCGCGCTGCTTCTTGGCCTGCTCCACCGACTGGCGCAAGGCTTCCATAAGATCCATGACCTTGGCCGGCTGCGGCGCCTCGGGCGCCTCGATCACCTCGCCCTCCGCCTTGGCATGGACAACCTTCATGACCGCCTCGCGGTAGTTGTCCTTGTAGCGGCTGGGATCGAAGCTGTCGGCCAGGCTCTCGATCAGCGCCTTCGCCATCTCGAGCTCCTTGGGGTTGATCTTCACCTCATCCTCGAGGCCTTTGAGGCCCTCGGTCGTGCGGATCTCGTCGGGCCAGTGGAGAGTGTTCATGATCAGACCCTTGCCATTGGGGTGCATCGCGGCGAGATGTTCTTTGTCGCGTAGCGCGATCTTTGCGATGGCCATTCGTCCCGTTGCCTCGAGGGCGCGACGGAGCAGGTGATAAGGCTTTCTGCCCAGCTCTTCGGGCTCGACGTAGTACGCGCTGTCGAAGTACAGCCCAGGCTCGACCTCCTCGACCGGCACGAACTCCTCGATGTCGATGGCGTGCGCAGTCGGTAGGGGCAGGTTGTCCAGGTCCTTGTCTTCGATGATCACGTAACGGTCCTTGCCTATCTCATAGCCGCGCTGGATCTCGCTGTAGGCCACCTCGTGGTCGCCCTCCGCGCACCAGCGCTTGTATGAGATGGGGGAGTGGTGGTCCGGACACAACTGCCGGAACGACACCTTGGCGCTCGACTCGGTTGCGTTGTACAGGCGGATCGGGATCGAGACCATCCCGAAAGAGACCACGCCTTTCCACATCGATCTCGGCATGGCGACGCAGTTTACCTCCTAAGTGCGTGGTTGGCTACTTATCGTAGGTTGAGCCCGGGCTCGGCGCTCACCGGAGCAACGCTCAAGCGCCGACGTCCCGCCTCTGCATAGCAAGTATCGAGCTTGCGAGCCCGACAAGCGAGAGGAGGAGAAGCAAGGCGAGGTTGCGCCCGTCGACGCCGGTCAGGAGCGGCGTGCCGAATAGCTTGAATGCCGAGAGATCCTGCACCCACAGGGGGAGCTTGTAGATCGACCCCAGCTCGGTATCGAGGTAGCTCGCGAAGGCAAACGCGCCCAGCAAGCCCACCGCCGCCCTTGGATTCCACGCCGCGAGCAACGATCCCGCGGAGGCGAAGACAAGCGCGAAGGGAATGAGCATCAGCGACGCGGCCACGACACGCCCCGCGTTCAAGTCGATCCCCTGAACATGTGACGCGTAGTAAAGCGTCGCCCCGCTAGCCGCGACGATCACCAGCGCGCAAGCGACGAGCGTCGCCACGCGCTCCACCACGACCGCGGCGCGTGATATGGGCTGGCTCAGCGCCAGCTCGAGGCGCCCATCGGAGTCCTCGGCCGACCAGCGCGCGACGTACGTGATGGCCATCGCGGCGAAAAGCAGCTGCGCGACGTTGAACCACGTGAAGCCGAGCACGCCGGGATACACCTGCTGCCGCACGAAGATCGAGAGGTACGGGAGAAGAGAAGGAATTGACAACAGGACCTGGACGATGGTCCTGGTCAGCGAGACGAAGACGATCGCAAGCGCCGCCATGCCGACCGCCCAGAGCGCGGTCGCGATCCGGCGCTCGAAGACTCCGCGCCAAACAGGCCATCGCCACCACGCCGCGCCGGACACGGTAGTGCTCACCCGACTCGCCCGCCTAGGAGGTCGAACCAGAGCCGACCCGAGGTCGCGAAACTCGAACGCCGCTGCGGCGGCCGCCGCTGCCACGACGGAGACGCCGACCAGCACCACGACAGCGCGGGCCTCGAAGTGGCCACCCGGCGGGAGCGGTTGGCTCAGGTCGTAGTAGCGAAACGGTGAAAGCCACCGCCACGTAGAAAGTGAGTCGAAGACCCGACTGAGACTGTTGAGGAGAAACAGGGCGAGCAGCAACACGCCGGCTGCCGCGGTCGCGACCCGCACCGCGGCGAGCTGTGCGACCAGGAGCGAGAGCGCGTAGCAAGAAAGTCCCACCGCGACCAGCAATCCAGAGGCCTCGATGACGCCGAGCGGTGAGACGGATTCGTGGCCCGACGCCACTCCGACGAGAAAGCCCGCGGCCGCGGCGGCTGCGGCGATGACGACGCCGATGGCGAAGGCTATGGTCCGTGCGGCGATCAGCCCGAGGCGAGAGATTCCCGTCCCTAGCGCGGCCTCGACGATACCGCGCTCTTCGTCGCCGCGGGCCGCGCCCGTGGCGCTTGTGAGCGCCCACACCGCGAACAGGATCGCCAGAGGATGGAAGCCGCGGAACTCGACGTACCCGCCGACTGTGTCGGGTCGGATGGGGGGAGGGAACAGGGCGCTGAACTGCGACGCGAGGGCGAGGATGGAGTTGCCGAACGCGATGCGCTCGCCAGGCGTGTGGCCCGCGATCTGATAGAAGCCGACGGTCTGGATGAGCATCGACACGAACGCCGCCAGCGAAAAGCCCACGACACCCCAGCGGCCCAGGCGCAGCCCGAACACGATCGCGATCATGGCGGGAGCGCTTTGGGCTTTCTTTCGCTGAAATAGCTGAGGAAGATCTCTTCGAGGCTTGGCTCGGTGCTGATGAAGTCGACGACCTGCGCATCTCTGATCGCGCGCATCAACGCCTCGAAACCTCCTCGCACAGTGCACGTCACCCGCTGGCCGCTGATGGTCACCTCCTCGACCCCTTCCGCGTCTCGGATCGGAGTCTCCGGCACGGCCGTGTCTGGCGCGAACTCGATCTCCACGCGATGGACGCGAATTCGCCGCAGCTCGTCTAGCTGCGCGACGCGGACAAGTCGACCGTCGCGTATGATCCCGACCCTGTCGCAGACGTGCTCGACCTCGGACAGAACGTGCGAGGAGAGAAAGACGGTGGCGCCTCCGTCCCTCGTTTCTCGCAGCAGCGCGTAGAACTCCTGCTGGTTCAGCGGATCTAGGCTGCTGGTCGGCTCGTCAAGAATCAACAGATCCGGCTCGTGCATGAAAGCGAGGACGATCGCCAGCTTTTGCTTGTTGCCGCTCGAGTATTCGCGAAAGCGCCGGCCCAGGTCCAGGTCGAAGCGCTCGGCCAGGGCGCGCACCCTTCGGCGATCGACGCCGCCGCGCATCCCACCGAGGTAGGCGACGACCTCGCTCCCGCGAAGGCTTCCAAATTGCGGGACGTCGCCCGGCAGGTAGCCGACCTTCCTCTTGACCTCAACCGCCTCTCGAAAACAGTCCAGGCCGAAGACGTGCGCGGTGCCATGACTGGGACTGATCATCCCCATCAGGAGGCGGATGGTGGTCGTCTTGCCGGATCCGTTCGGCCCCAGGTAGCCGAAAACCTCCTGCGCCGACACCTGCAGGTCGAGGTCGAAGAGGCCGCGTCCAACGCCGTAGTCCTTGGTCAGCCTGGAGGTCCTGATCGCCGGGGCCGCCATTTCGGGGAGCATATAGGCACCGTGCAGCTGGGCGACCTCGAGCTTCACCTGTTGGTGACCGACCACTGGAAAGCAGACGGGGGCTTGATGTTCGGCGTCGTGCCGAAGGTCCTGTGGGAGAAGCACAAGCCGCCCGACGCGAACAACATGATCGACTGCGCGTGCGTCTGCCTCATCGCGCGCATCAACGGTCGGGTGATCGTCTGCGAGACCGGGATTGGCAACAAGCTCAGCGAAAAACGGGCACGCCAGGTGGCACTGCGCGAGCCAGAGGACATCCTTCATCACCTGCAGCGCCTGGGCATTCGCGCCGATGAGGTCGACGCCGTGGTCACCACCCACCTGCACTGGGATCACGCCGGCGGCCTGACGCGGCGCAACGAGATGGGCAAGCTCGAGCTCACTTTCCCGAACGCCCGCCATTTCGTCCAGCGCACGGAGTGGGACTTCGCGCTGCACCCCGACGTGCGGAGCGCGACCGGTTATGTGATCGACGACTTCACTCCGCTCGCCGATGGGCACCAGGCGGTGGAGTTTCTGGACGGCGACGCCGAGGTTCTACCTGGCGTGCACATCAGGCACGTCGGCGGCCACACGCCCGGAAGCCAGATCCTGATCCTCCAGTCCGGCGAGTTCGGCTGCGCTGTCACCGGTGACCTCGTCTGCCAGACGCCGCACCTGCGCGTGCCGTGGAATATGGCCGCGGACATCGAGCCGTTGCGCGTGTTCGAGCATAAGGCCCGGCTGTTCGAGGAGGCAGAGAAGCACCGCTGGCTCCTCGTCCTCAGCCACGAGACCGACCAGCCCGCGGGCTATCTCGAGGAGGGAGGACGCTGGCGCCCGGAGCCGCGGTTGATGTGAGCGTCACCACAAGCGAAGGCCGCAAGCTCACTTCTTAACGACCAAGGCTGACTCCTATTCGAGGCCGAACTAGGTTGGGCGCATGTTCGGCTGCGTGGACTCGTGCGTGCTCGCAGGCCTGGACGTCCGTCGCGTGCGCGTCGAGGCAGATATCAGCCGCGGAAGCCAAGTCGAGTTCTCGCTGGTGGGGCTCGCCTCGACGACTGTCAAAGAAGCAAGGGCGCGCGTCCGGTCCGCGGTGCGCAACAGCGGCCTGGAGTTCCCGACGACGCGGCTGACAGTCAATCTCGCGCCCGCCGAGCTGCGCAAGGAAGGCACCGCCTTAGACCTCCCGATCGCGATCGCGATCGTGCTGGCGCGCGCAAAACGGCCGGCGCCCGCCCGCAGCGCGTTCCTTGGCGAGCTGGCCCTCGACGGATCGGTGCGCCACGTTGACGGTGTGTTGGTGGCCGCCCGAGGTTTGCGGGAGCTCGGCTACGAGACGATCTTCGTCCCCGCCGACGATGCAATCGAGGCCACGCTGGCCGGCGATCTCGAGGTGATCCCGTGCGAGTCGATGATCGCGGTCGTCAAACACCTACTGGAGAGCGAGCCGATCCCCGTCGCGGCGCCGCACTGCGGGGGCGGGGCGTCTGAGTGTCCGATCGACCACGACCTGGTCGAGGTGCATGGCCAAGAGGAGGCCAAGAGGGCGCTCGAGGTGGCGGCCGCGGGCGGACATCATCTCCTGCTCAGCGGCCCGCCCGGCGCCGGCAAGACGATGCTCGCGCGCTGCCTCCCGGGGATCCTGCCGCCGCTCGAGCTTGGTGAGGCTCTCGACGTGGCCCAGGTCCGCAGCCTCCTCGGCGAGCTGCCGCGCGACCGGCCGCTGGACTGGGCGCGCCCGTTTCGTGCCCCGCATCACGGCGTGTCCACCGCCGGCCTCATCGGCGGTGGGAGTCGGCTGGCGGTACCGGGCGAGATCAGCCGGGCCAACCATGGAGTCCTTTTCCTGGACGAGCTGGCAGAGTTCCAGACTTCGGTCCTCCAGGCACTCCGCCAACCCATCGAGTCCGGCTGGATCACGATCACCCGCTCCGGCGGCTCGGTCACTTACCCCGCGCGCTTCACCCTCGTCGCGGCGACCAATCCATGTCCGTGCGGTTGGTCGGGTGACAGCGTGCGGGCGTGCCGGTGCACACCCGGCGCGGTCGACACCTATCACCGCAGACTGTCGGGGCCGCTTCTCGACCGGATCGACATCCAGGTTTCCGTGCGCCGGGTGCCGCTCGACACCCTCGCTTCGGAACCTCGAGGCGAGTCGTCGGCGGCGGTGCGAGACCGGGTCGTCGCCGCCCGCGACCGCCAGCTCGCGCGGCAGGGCTGCCTGAACGCTCAGCTGAAACCCGCGCGCCTGCGCCACCTGGCGGCGCTTGGACCGGCTTCCCGACGGACGCTCGAACGGTGGTCGGCGCAGCGGGGCATGTCGGCGCGCGCCTTCCACCGGGCCTGGCGTGTGGCGCGCACCGCGGCCGACCTCGACGGCGCGGAGGGTATCGACGAGCACCACGTCCTGGAAGCGCTCGGCTTCCGCCTGCAAGATGTCGCAGCCTAACCTGCCTGAGCTGCGTGTGCGGGGCCGGTGGCCACCGCCCGAAGGACCACGGGCAGCGATCGTCGGCTCGCGGCGCCCGTCGCCTTACGGCGAGGCGGTGGCCGAGCAGCTCGCCCTCGACCTGGCCAGGGCGGGCGTGGTGGTCGTCAGCGGGCTCGCGCTCGGCGTCGATGCCGCCGCGCACCGCGGCGCTCTCAACGCCGGCGGGGTGACGGTCGCCGTCATGGGCACCGGGGTCGATGTCATCTACCCCTCGGCCCACAGCGTCTTGGCCGAGGCGATCGTCTCCGGCGGAGGTGCGCTCGTCAGCCAGTTCGCCGATGGAACCGCTCCCCGCCGGCACAACTTCCCGGCGCGCAACTACACGATGGCGGCTCTGGCGGACGTCGTGGTCGTGGTCGAGGCGGGCGAAGGCTCGGGAGCGCTGATCACGGCCGAAGCCGCGCTCGACCTACATAAAGAGGTAATGGCGGTGCCGGGAAGCGTCTTCTCGCCGCTCTCGGTGGGCACCCACGGCCTGATTCGGGACGGGGCCGGGCTGGTCCAGAACGCCCGCGACGTGCTGGCCGCGCTGCACGTCGGGGGGGAGGTCCTGGACGACCCGCTGGCCACCCCCGCCAGCATCGGGATCACGCTCCGTGCCGAGCGCGACGGCATCCTTCCCCACCTCTCGGATGTTCTCGCTTTGAACGCCGCCGAGATCGCCCGAAAGCTTCAGCTTCCGATCGCGGAGGTGCTCGGCCGGCTGACCGCCCTGGAGCTCGACGGAGCCGTCAAACGCCAGCAAGGTGGGTTTGTAAGGGCGTTGCGCCGGGGCAAAGATCGGGCGTAGGATGCCCGCCACTCGGCTGTAGTGCGCCCGCGCCGGAAGCTGCTGCGGGAACAAAGACCCGGGATTGGGAATAAAGAGGAAGCTGTGCCAGAAGGTCTGATCATCGTCGAGTCGCCTGCCAAGGCCAAGACGCTCAAGCGGTTCCTGGGGGACCGTTTCGACGTCCGGGCTTCGATGGGCCACGTCCGCGACCTACCTGAAAAGGAGATGGGCGTGGAGGTCGACGACGGCTTCAAACCGCACTACGAGGTCGTGGAGAGCCGGCGCAAGACGATCAATGAGCTGAAAGCGGCGGCCAAGGGCGAGCGCGAGGTCATCCTCGCCTCCGACCCCGACCGCGAAGGGGAGGCTATCGCGTGGCACCTGGCCGAGGTCCTGAAGCTGCGCGACCCAAAGAGGATCGAGTTCCACGAGATCACCTCTGACGCGGTGCGCCGCGCGCTCGAGTCGCCTCGCGTGATCGACATGAGGCTGGTCAACGCGCAGCAGGCCCGCCGCGTCGTCGACCGGCTCGTCGGCTTCCGGCTGAGCCCGTTCCTGTGGGCCAAGGTGCAGAAGGGGATTGGCGCCGGGCGCGTCTCGTCCGTCGCGCTTCGCCTTGTGGTCGACCGCGAGGACGAGATTCGGAAGTTCGTCCCCGTCGAGTCGTGGACGATCGATGTCGAACTGGCCAAAACAGGCGCCGAGAACCATTTCCTGGCTCGCCTCAATCGCCCGCTCGAGTCAGCCCCCGGCGAGACCGAGACGAAGTTCGAGATCCATAACGAGGCCGAGGCGCAAGACATCGTACGCAGGCTGGAAGGCGCGACTTATCGCGTCATCGGGGTCGAGCAGAAGCGCCGCACCAAGAGCTCGAACCCGCCGTACATCACCTCCACGTTGCAGCAGGACGCCTCAAGCCGCCTGCGCATGCGGCCGTTTGCCGCCATGCGCGTGGCCCAGCAGCTCTACGAAGGCGTGGAGCTTGGCGCCGAGGGCCCGACCGGTCTCATCACTTATATGCGCACCGACTCGACCCGGATCGCAGGCGACGCCGACTCGAAGGTGAAGGGCTGGATCAAGCAGCAGCACGGCGAGAAATACGTTGGCGTGTCGCGCGCCGCCAAGGCGACGCCAGGGGCGCAGGATGCCCACGAGGCGATCCGGCCGACTGACGTCAACCGGACTCCGGACTCGATCCGCGAGCACCTGAGCGCCGACCAATACAAGCTCTACGACCTCATCTGGCGCAGGTTCGTGGCGAGCCGGATGGCGCCCGCTGTTTACGACCAGACCCAGGTCGAGATCCAGGGGGGTAGCCCGGCAGGCGGCGGCCACGTCTTTCGCGCCAACGGTTCGGTCCTCGCGTTCGACGGCTTCTACAAGGTCTGGGGACGTGACGAAAATGGCGAGAACGAGCTGCCCTTCCTCGCGCAAGGCGAGGACCTCGACTACCACGGCCTCAAGCCCGAGCAGCACTTCACTCAGCCGCCTCCGCGCTACACGGAGGCGACGCTGATCAAGGAGCTCGAGCAGCGGGGCATCGGCCGACCGTCGACGTACGCCCCGATCGTGCAGACGATCACGAAGGCGCACGGGTACGTCGAGATCAAGGACCGCCGGCTCTATCCGACGCGCGTCGGCGAGGCCGTCAACACGTTGATGGTCGACCACTTCAAGAGCATCTCCGACGACCAGTACACCTCGCAGCTCGAGCAGCGACTCGATCAGGTCGAGAGTGGAAGCCAGGAATGGGTGCCCGTCGTCAAGGACTTCTACGGCCCGCTGCAGCGAATGCTCAGCGCCGCCGAGGAGGCGACACCCACCGACACGGATGAGGTTTGCCCCCTGTGCAACGAAGGACATCTCGTCCGCAAGGCGAGCCGCTTCGGCCCGTTCATGGGTTGCTCGCGATACCCGAAGTGCAAGTTTCGTCGCGCCCTGACGCCGGACGGCGAGCCGCCGCAGCCCAAGCTGCTGGACGAGCCTTGCCCGACCTGCGGCCGGCCGCTGCAGCTCCGAACCGGCCGTTACGGAGAGTTCGTCGGCTGCTCGGGGTATCCGGAGTGCAAGTACATCAAGCGCGACGCCTCGCAGGCGGAGTCGAAGCTGACCGGCGAGAAGTGTCCGCAATGCGGAGAGGGGCAGCTAGTCGAGCGTACCGGCCGCTACGGCCCGTTCGTCGCTTGCTCGAGATATCCGGACTGCAACTACCGGGCCAACATCGGCAAGGACGGAAAGCCGCGACAGGGCCCGAAGGTGCTGGACGAGCCGTGCCCCATCTGCGGCAAGCCGCTGGTCGAGCGCCGCGGACGCTTTGGGGCCTTCAAGTCTTGCTCCGACTACCCGAAATGCCCAGGCCCGAAGGGCGTCACCGGGCGCGCGCAGGGCGCACGCACAGGCAAGAAGGCCAAGCCAGCCGAGGAAGCCGTCGAAGCTTAGGAACTTCGGGGCTGGGTATACTCGCTTAGCCAGTCCTCAACCGACTGAGTTAGCACGCCCGGGCCAATGCCCCTGTCCTTCCTTGAGAAGGCCGGATCCCGAGCGGAAGTAGAACAGGGAGGCAAATCAACGTGGCTCAAGTGACCTTGAAGCAGCTGCTGGAAGCCGGCGTCCACTTTGGGCACCAGACCAGCCGCTGGAACCCCAAGATGAAGACCTACATCTTCACCGCCCGCAACGGCATCCACATCATCGACCTGCAGAAGACCGTTCGGCTCCTCGACGATGCGTGGGACTTCACCCGCAACGTCGCCGCCAGTGGGCGGCCCGTGCTGTTCGTGGGGACCAAGAAGCAGGCTCAGGAGACCATCCAGACGGAGGCCGCTCGCTGCGGCATGTATTTCGTCAACCGCCGTTGGATGGGCGGCATGCTGACGAACTTCAGCACCGTCAAGAAGAGGATCGAGCGGCTGCAGGAGCTGCGCAAGATGCAGCAGGAAGGCCAGTTCGAGCAGATGCCGAAGAAGGAGGCCAAGCGCCTCACGGACGAGCTCGACCGCCTGATGTTCCACTTCGACGGAATCGCCGACATGAAGCGCTTGCCGGGCGCCCTGTATGTCGTCGACCCGCGCAAAGAGCACATTGCGGTCACGGAAGCGAATCGATTGAAGATCCCGGTGGTTGCGATCACCGACTCCAACTGCGACCCCGACCTCATCACGTACGTGATCCCAGGCAACGACGACGCGATTCGCGCGGTGAAGCTGCTCACCGGCAAGATCGCCGACGCCTGCCAGGAAGGACGCCAGGAGGCCGCCGCTCGCGGCGAGATCCTGCCCGAGGTCGAGGAGCGCGAGTTCCTCGAGACGCCTCGCTACGAGGAGATCGAGGAGTACCTCGAGGACGAGGAGGACTACCTGCCGACCGTTTCGGAGGAGGAGTTCAGCCGCACGGTCAACGACGAGGAGGCTCGCTAATGGTGAGCGTTCCGATGGAGCTGATCAAGCAACTTCGCGAGCTGTCCGGCGCCGGCATGATGGACTGCAAGAACGCCCTGGAAGAGGCCGCCGGCGACATCAACAAGGCGTTCACGATCCTCAGGGAGAAGGGCATCGCAAAGGCAAGCAAGCGCGCGGGACGGGCGACCGGCCAGGGCGTCGTGGAGTCGTACCTGCACAGCCCCACGCCGGACTTTCCGCCGCAGGTCGGCGTGCTGATCGAGGTGAACTGCGAGACCGACTTCGTCGCCAAGAGCCCAGATTTCCGCAAGCTGGCCAGGGAGCTCGCGCTCCAGGTCGCCGGCTATGAGCCGCGCTGGGTGTCGCGCGACGATGTGCCCGACGACGTGCTGGTCACGGAGCGCGAGGTGTATGAGGCGAAGGCGCGCCAGGACGGCAAGCCGGAGCAGGTGATCCCGCGAATCGTGGAGGGTCAGATCGAGGCGTTCCTCAAGCAGAGCTGCCTGCTGGAGCAGGAGTACTTCCGCGAGCCCGGGCACACCGTGCATGAGTTCATCGCCGAGAACATCTCCAAGCTGCAAGAGAACATCACAGTTCGCAGGTTCGCGCGATTTAACATCAGGGAGACCTGATCGACCGCCGCTCGCCCGAGGGGCGAACAATGGAAGTGCAAGTGGGAGATCGATCGCCGAAGTACAACCGCGTCCTGCTGAAGCTGAGCGGCGAAGCGCTCGGCGGCAGCCGCGATTACGGTCTCGATCTCGAGGTCGTCGAAACGATCGCCGCGCAGGTGAAACGCGTCCACCAGATGGGTGTGCAGGTGGCCCTGGTGGTCGGCGGAGGCAACATCTTCCGCGGGCTGGCGGCGACGGAGCGCGGATTCGATCGCGCGACGGGCGACTACATGGGCATGCTCGCGACGGTCATCAACGCGCTCGCGCTGCAGGACGCGCTCGAGCGCGCGGGCATCCCGGCGCGGACGATGACCGCGATCCAGATGCCGCAGGTCGCCGAGCCCTACATCCGTCGTCGCGCGGTGCGGCATCTCGAGAAGGGGAGGGTGGTCATCCTGGCCGCCGGCACCGGTAACCCGTACTTCACGACCGACACGACCGCCGCGCTGCGCGCGGTGGAGATCGAGGCTGATGTGATCCTCAAGGCGACCAAGGTGGATGGCGTGTACACCGCGGACCCCAAACGCGATCCGACCGCGACCAAGTTCGAACGCCTCGGTTACCTCGAAGTCTTGAATCGCGGGATCGAGGTCATGGACAACACCGCGCTCACGCTGTGCATGGACAACGACGTACCGATCGTCGTCTTCAACCTCCTGACCCCAGGCAACATCGAACGGGTCGTGCTGGGTGAAGAGGTGGGAACGCTTGTGGGGTCGGCGTCGTGATCGACCCATGATCGATCCCATCCTGCGCGATGCGGAGACGAAGATGTCGAAGTCGGTCGACCACTTCGCGGCCGAGCTCGCGACCATCCGGACCGGACGCGCCAACCCCGCGTTGATCGACAAGATCATGGTGCCGTACTACGGGACGCCGACCCCGCTGAACCAGCTCGCGCAGATCAGCGCACCGGAACCCCGCCTGCTCGTGGTGCAGGTATACGACAAGAGCCAGATGGGGGCGGTCGAAAAGGCGCTGCGCTCCAGCGAGCAGGGTCTCAACCCGGCGAGCGACGGCCAGGTGATCCGGGTGCCCATCCCGCCACTCACCGAAGAGCGCCGCCGCGAGTACGTCAAGCTCGTGCGCCAGAAGGCGGAGGAGGCGCGCGTCGCGATTCGCAATGTCCGCCGCGACGAGATGCATCGCATGGAGCACATGCAGAAGCAGGGCGAGGTGGCGGAGGACGAATCGAAGCGCGCGTCCGGCCGGCTGCAGAAGATCACTGAAGCGTCCGTCGATAAGGTGGACGCTCTGGCCAACCGGAAAGAGCACGAGGTAATGGAAATATAAAAATATGAGAGGAAACCCAGATGGTTTCCTCTCATCGCGCGTGCGGCTTCGCCGCAGGCGCTGCTCTTTTTGACTAGCCTTCCAAATCACAAGGCCTGGTGGCCGCAGGAGGCGCGTGTCGCGGCCGAGATGAACTCGGCCGCCCTCGGCCGCCCTTGGCCACTCTTCCAGCCAACCTGTCGTCCGGTCGGTACTCTTTCCTCACCCGTGGACTCGCAGGTCCCCCGCCACATCGGGATCATCATGGATGGCAACGGACGCTGGGCCCGCCGCCGCGGACGCCCCGCGAGCTTTGGCCACCGCGCTGGTGTGCGCGCGATCAAGCGGGCGCTCCAGGCCTGCGAAGACCTCGGCGTCCACACGCTCTCGATCTACGCGTTCTCGACCGAGAACTGGGCGCGCCCCCGAGCGGAGGTCAGGGCCCTGATGCGCCTCTTCCACGAGACCATGCAGCGCGAGATCGACGAGATGCACCGCCGCGGCGTCCGGATCGTCGTCAGCGGCCGCCGTGAGGAGCTCTCGGCCCGGATGCGTGCGCGCATCGACGAGGCGATGGCGAGGACAGCGAATAACAAGAACGGGGTGCTCAACGTTTGTCTCAACTACGGAGGCAGAGCAGAGATCGTCGACGCGGTGCGCAGCCTGGTCCGAGACGGGATCTCCGAGAGCAAGGTCGACGAGGCCGCGATCTCGGCGCGCATGTACCAACCCAGCCTGGCGGACCCCGACCTGATCATCCGCACCGCGGGCGAGCACCGGGTCAGCAACTTTCTCCTGTGGCAGGGCGCCTACGCCGAGATGCTGGTCACTGACACGCTGTGGCCCGATTTTGGCGAGGACGACCTGAAGGCCGCGCTGGCCGACTACGCCTCGCGCGTGAGGCGTTTCGGAGCACGTCCTGCGGACGAGGTGGTGGCGAGCTGACCACCAGCAACGCGTCGATGACCGGCGGTTGGAAGCTCAGCCCGCTGATGATCCGCATCCTCAGCGCGTTCGTCATCCTCGGCGTCGTCATCGGTCTCGTGCTCGCGGGCGTCTACGGCGTGTACGCGCTCGTTCTCATCATCGGCGGCCTGGCGCTTTACGAGTTCAACGGCCTGTCTGACCACATGGGCTCCCGCGCACCTGCGTGGCTGCTCTACCCGCTCGGACTGTTCTTCGCGTTCAGCGGCACGGTGCTCAAAGAAGTCCCGGTCACGCTTGTCCTGTCGCTCGCGCTCGTGGTCGGCCTCGGCGCTTTCCTCTTTCTTCCCGGCCGCCGCCAGGGGCTGAGCCGGTGGGCGATGGGATTGGCCGGCGCCCTCTACATCGGCATGCCGTTCAACTACTACCTGCTCCTCTACACGTCCCAACCGAACGGCACGGTTTGGACGCTCTTCACGATCTTCGCGGTCGTCGTCAGCGACGCGGCCGCGCTGCTGGTGGGCAGCCGGATCGGCAGGCATCCTTTCTTCGCGGCGATCAGCCCGCGCAAGACGGTGGAGGGGGCGGTAGCGGGTGTCGTCGGATCCGTGCTCGTGATGCTCGTCGGGGTCTCGGCCGTGCTCGGTATCAATCCGCTGCATGCCATCGCCATCGGTCTCCTCGTAGGTACGAGTGCGCTTGTGGGCGACCTGGTGGAGTCCCAGATGAAGCGCCTCGCCGAGGTCAAGGACTCATCGCACCTCATCCCCGGCCACGGCGGCGTCCTCGACCGCATCGACTCGATCCTTTTCCCGCCGATCCTCGTCTACTTCTATGTGACGGTGTTCCATCTTCTCTAGATGACGCGCCCCTTGAACATAGCGCTCCTCGGCGCGACTGGATCCATCGGCCGGCAGACCCTTGACGTGATCGATCGCAACCCAGGTCGCTTCAAGCTGTTCGGTCTCACAGAAGGGAAGCGCTCGAGCAACCGCGAAGCCGAGCACCTCGTACGCGGCCAGGCGGGCGAAGAGGGATTTGACGCACAGGTCGAGGCGATGGTCACGGACCCTCGGTGCGACCTCGTCGTGGTCGCGATCCCCGGAGCTCGCGCCCTGCCGCCGACCCTCTCCGCGCTTCGCGCGGGCAAGGAGGTCGCGCTGGCGACGAAAGAGGTGCTTGTGATGGCGGGCGCGCTTGTCATGAAAGCGGCAGGCGCCGGGCGCGCGCAGGGCGGACTTCCAGAAAGACAAGGCATCCGGCCGATCGATTCCGAGCACAGCGCGATCTGGCAGTGCCTGTGGGGTGAGGAGCGGGAGAACGTACGGCGGCTGATCATCACCGCGAGCGGCGGTCCGTTCTGGGCGCATCCCGATCTGGACCTTGACCAGGTCACCGTGGAGCAGGCGCTGAACCACCCGCGTTGGTCGATGGGTCCGAAGGTGACGATCGACTCGGCGACGCTGATGAACAAGGGCCTGGAGCTGATCGAGGCGCACCACCTGTTCGGCATCTCAATCGATGCGATCTCGGTCTGCATCCACCCACAGAGCGTCGTGCACTCCCTCGTCGAGTTCACGGACGGGTCGCTCAAGGCACAGCTCGGACGGCCCGACATGCGCCTACCGATCGCGGTCGCGCTTGCTTATCCGGACCGCCTGCCCGAGGCTGTGCCCCCGACCACCATCGGCGAGATCAGCGGGCTGGAGTTTCACGAGCTCGACGAGAGCCGTTTTCCAAGCGTCCGGCTCGCCCGCGAGGCCGCGGTCGGCGGCCGGGGCCGTCCCGCCGTCCTGAACGCGGCCAACGAGGAAGCCGTCAACTCGTTCCTGGCCGGGGAGCTGCCTTTCAGCGGCATCCTGCCCGCCATCCAGCGCGCCCTGGACGCCTTCCCCGGCTGTAGCGAGAGCCTCGAAGACATCCTGGAAGCGGACCGCTGGACGCGGGATTACCTGAGGAACAAGTCCGGTACTGTGGGGCGCGCATGAACGGGCTCCTGGTCGTCCTCGGAATCGCGGGGATGTTCCTGCTCTTGATCGCGCCTCACGAGGCCGGCCACTTCGCGTTCGCCAAGCTCTTCAAGGTCCGCGTGATCGAGTTCTCGATCGGGGCCGGCACCAAGCTCTGGTCGGCCACGCGCGGAGGCACGCTCTACGCCATCCGGGCGGTCCCGATCCTGGGCTACGTCCGCATGGGCGGAATGGAGGCGGGCGACTTCGAAGAGCCGAACGGCTTTCACCGCAAGCCGTCCTGGCAGAGGCTGGTGATCCTTGCGGCCGGCCCGGCCGCCAACTTCCTGGTGGCGATGGTGATCATCGCGGCGGTCGAGCTGACACAGGTGAACACCGACCCCGGCAAGGTGATGAGCGTCACCAAGGGCTCACCGGCGGCGGTCGCCGGCCTGCAGAGCGGCGACAGCATCCAGACCGTCAACGGACGCGCGTTCACCAATCCCGGGCTCATCCGCGACGAAGAAGACGCCAACCCGGGAGCGCCGGTGAACCTGACGGGCGTTCACGCGGACGGCAAGTCGTTCACGTACACGATCACTCCCGGCTGCGACGCAAACAACCACTGCCAGATCGGGATCGGGCTGCCGCGACGCCTCATCACCTGGCAGGACCCCTTCGTCGACGGAGTCAGCTTCCCATTCATCGCGATCGGCGACATCGTCAAGGGCCTCGGCCAGTTGATCACCGGAGACATTCCAGGCGGCCTCCTTGGACCCAATGGGGTGACGGGTCCGATCGGCATCGCCTACGTCGCCGACCAGTCGGTCGGCCTCGGCTTCGACACCTACCTCGGTTTTGTCGCCCTGCTCTCTGTCGCGCTGGGCTTCACCAACCTGCTGCCGTTCCTCGCCCTTGACGGCGGGAGGATGGTCGTGGTGCTGATCGAGGTCGTGCGCCGGAAGCCTTTCGACCGCACCGCCGAGCTCAACATCCAGCGCTTCGGTCTCGTGGCACTCCTTGGCCTGGCTGCTGTGATCAGCTTCCTGGACATTCAGCGCATCGCCACCGGGCAGTTCCCGGGGCTCACACACTGATGGCCCTCGCCCAGCGGCGAAAGGCGATTCCGGTCAACGTCGGCGGGGTGGTCATCGGGGGAGCCGCGCCGATCGCGGTGCAGACGATGACCAAGACGGACACGCGCGACGTCACGGCGACGCTGCGCCAGATCCACGAGCTGAAAGAGGCCGGATGCGAGATCGTGCGGCCGGCGGTGCCGGACCGCGAAGCCGCGGAAGCGCTGAAGGAGATCGTCAAGGGATCGCCGCTCCCAGTGATCGCGGACATCCACTACGACCACACGCTCGCGCTGCTGGCGATCGAGGCGGGCGTTCACTGCCTGCGTCTGAATCCCGGCAACATCCCGGACCGGGACAAGGTCGTAAAGGTCGTGACCGCGGCCAAGGAGCGTCAGATTCCATTCCGCATCGGCGTCAATGCGGGCTCGCTGCCGGAAGAGGTGCACAAGAGCCTGCGCGAGCAGCACCGCATCGACCGCGACGACCGCGAACGGACGGCGGAGCGGATGGTCGAGGTTGCGCTCGGACACTGCAAGATCCTGGAGGAGCTGGACTACGGTCCGGGATTCATCAAAGTCTCGCTGAAGGCGACGGACGTGTGGACGAACATCCTCGCCAATCGCAAGTTCGCGGCCGCCCGTCCTTATCCGATCCACCTCGGGGTCACAGAGTCAGGTCCGGTCGAAGCGGGCAGCATCCGCAGTGCGGTCGGGCTTGGCATCCTGCTGAGCGAAGGGATCGGCGACACGATCCGTGTGTCGCTGGCGACCGCCGATCCGCGCGAGGAAGTCCGGGTCGCCCACGAGATCCTGAAGACGCTCGCGTTCCGCAACGAGAGCCCGACGCTGGTTGCGTGCCCGACCTGCGGCCGCCTCGAATACGACATGGTGCCCACGGTGAAGGCGGTGGAGGCCTACATCGCCAAGCTGCGGATGCCGATCACTGTCGCCGTCATGGGCTGCGTCGTCAACGGGCCCGCCGAGGCACGGCACGCTGACATCGGCGTCACCGGCGGTCGCGGCAAGGGCGTGATTTTCAAGAAAGGTAAGCTTTATCGCACCGTGCCCCAGGAGGAATTGCTTCCAGTGCTGCTGGCCGAGATCGACGCGATCGCAGCCGAGCACGCCCCTGCG
>WNGG01002840.1_pt1 | contig 34629 bp, 35 predicted proteins | sample 5400661 | NCBI WGS metagenome assembly WNGG01 (sample SAMN13153372, study PRJNA577476) | soil metagenome | isolation source: 100 cm soil or saprolite under Garry oak tree replicate 1 | place: USA:California | collected 2016-06-15
TGGAGACTTTCGGAGTGCGGCGGTCGAGTTCGAGCTGCAGACTGAGCCGGGCCCCGCATTCCACGATGTGACGGAGCGAGTGCAGGCTTCGGTGGCACGGCTCGGACTGTTCGACGGGGTCGTGGTCGTGTCGTCCCTGCACACGACCGCCGCCGTGGTCGTGAATGAGGATGAGCCACTCCTGCACGCCGACTTCGGGCGCTTTCTCAATCGCCTGGCGCCGCGGAGCGGCTACGAGCACGACGACCTTTCTCGCCGGCAGTCGGTTCCTCCCGACGAGCCGCTCAACGGCCACTCGCACTGCCAGCAGCTTCTTCTGGGCCAGACCATTGTCGTGCCTGTAGAGCGAGGGCGGCTTCGCCTTGGCCCGTGGCAGCGCGTCTTCCTGGTGGAGTTGGACGGCTCTCGGTCCAGGCGAGTCCGAGTTCAGACGATAGGTCGCTGAGAGTCCGTCGGTTTGGCGCGCACCCAGAGGGCAACCGCGCCCGCCCGGCCCCGTATCCCGTTGGCGGCGAAGAAGCGGCTCAGCTGCGTCCGGACCGTTCCGTAGGAGAGACCGAGCCTCTCAGCGATCTCCTTATCGGCAAGGCCGGCGGCGATCAGGTCGAGGATCTCAGACTGGCGAGGTGTGACATGAGTCGGATGCAAGGTCTTGGGCACATGAAACACCGAAGGTCGCCCTGGCAAAAGTCGGCAGAACAACCGACATCGTCTCCACCGAAGGCTCGGTTCTACGCCCGGATTGCGCACGCCTGACGCCAGGCGCGCGCGATTCTGTTTCCACGAGGCGACCGCACGAGTGGGGATGGCTGTTTAAGCTCGACGCGTGGTCGTCAACGTGTGTCCTGCGTCGGTGACCTCGGCGCCGCCCCAGAGAATCTGGAGCGTCCTGACTTCCCCCGATCGATTCGAGGAGTGGCTGGACGCTCGCTTCGTGTCCGCCGATCCGCCGGGTGCGATGAGGTCGGGACAGGTGATCGCGCTGTCTGCGACTTCGCTGGGCCGGCACTGGCCCGTGACGATGGACGTACGCGACATGGACCCGCAGCACCGCTGGCTCGACCTGGTCGTTCACCTGCCCTTCGGTGTCGACAATCACGAGCGGGTGACGCTGACCGAGACCAAGGAGGGTGGGACGCTGGTCCGGTTCAATTGAGACTTCCACCTTCCGCCCGGGTGGCGGGGCAGTCTCGTGTCGATACTGCTGGGCCGCGAGTTGCGGCGTGGCCCTGAGAAGTCGTTAAGGGATCTGATCCGAGGCGCGGCAAGCTAGCGTCTCAGCCCCTCCGGCGCTTCGCGCCACCTCCCCATGAATGGCTGTACGACAGGATTTTCGCTCAGCGGCCATTTCGCATCTCTGACGCCAGCCGTGCGGATCGCCGGGATTCCAAGCGCACGTCCGGCGTCAGACGTGCGGAAAAGACCGGGGGTTGACAAGTCACCCCAAATTTGATTGAATAACCAACCAAACCACCCGCCAAGGAGCAAGCTTGACCACCGACGCCCGCGAAAAGATCCTTCAGGCCTCTTTTGACGTCCTGTCGCGCCAGGGGTACGAGAACACCTCGATCAAGGACATCGCCGAGGAGGCCCGGGTCGCCCAGGGCCTGATCCACTACTACTACAAGTCGAAGCAGCAGCTGGTCCTCGCCGTGCTCGGCTTCGTCTGCCAGAAGGTGGAGCTCGGGGTTGAGGGAGAGGCCGGCGCGCTCCAGGCCTTCGAGCAGACCAAGACGATGCTGCGCGAAAGCCGCGCCACCAACGCGCTCTTGATTCAGCTGATCGGGGTCAGCCTCCACGACGACGTGATCGGCCCGGGCGTCGGCGACTTCATCCGCTCGCAGCGGTCCCACGTGGAGGACATCGCCCGCCAGGTCCTTGCCGAGCGTGAGGCGGATCCAACCCCGGCGCGAGGCATTGCCGGCGTGGTGTGGGCGGCGATCCTCGGCATCATGGTCCAGACCCTGGTCAATCCCGAATTCGACTCCGACGAGGCGGTCGACGCCCTCGCCGCGATGTCGCTTTCGGCCGTATACACCGCCGTGGGCGGCGCTTAGGAGGAAGGGAAGTTGTTCGCAGCCTGGAGTAGATTCGTCTACCGCTACCGATGGGCAACGCTGGTTGGATCCGGCGTGCTGCTCGCCCTGTCCATCGGCGGTCTGGCGATGGGAGGCACGCTGCAGAGCGGCGGGCCGCTCACCAGCAACCTCGAATCGGCAAAGGCGAATCGCTTGATCAACTCCGACCTTTCCGGCGGTGGCAGCCCCACGATCCCGATGTCCACCTTCGACTTCATCTACAAGAGCGCCACGCTCATGGTTACCGACCAGGCCTACCAGGACGCGGTGACTGCGTCGCTGCAGCCGATCCATCTCGACCCGCGCATCAACAGCCTGCTGTCGCCTTACAACGTGCCGCCGTCCGCTGCCCAAAGCCTCACCTCCAAAGACGGCCACGAGGCGCTCGTCGTCATCCAGGTCCTGGGGACAGGCACCAAGGCTTACAACACCTACAGCGACCTGCGGTCGCAGGTTCACTCGTCAACGCTGACGATCACGGGCACGGGGTTCGTCCCGGTCAACCACGCGTTCAATACGACGCTCGAGAGCGACCTTCAGCGCGCGGAGCTCGTGACACTGCCGGTCACGTTGATCCTGCTCGTCCTCATCTTCGCGGGCCTGGTCGCCGCGGGACTGCCCCTGGGCGTCGGCGTGCTGACGATCCTCGGTGGGATCGGCGGGACCTTCTTCCTCAACCGCTTCACCGACGTGTCGCAGTACGCGCTGAACATCGTGACCCTGATCGGCCTGGGCGTCTCGATCGACTACTCGCTGTTCATAGTCAACCGCTTTCGCGATGAGCTCGCGAAGGGAGCCAGTCGCGAGGACGCCATCTCGACGACCATGGCGACCGCCGGCCGCGCCATCACGTTCTCCGGCTTGACCGTCGCTGTCGGCCTGTCGACGATGCTGTTCTACCAGGGCACGTTCATGGCGTCGATGGGCGCCGCCGGCGCGATCGTGGTGGCGGTCGCTCTGTTCTACGGCCTGACCTTCCTGCCCGCGCTCCTCTCGATCGTCGGCCCAGGTGTGAACCGACTTCGCCTGCCCATATTCCGCTACAGATCGACGGGCGGTTTCTGGCACGGGCTTGCCACCTGGGTGATGAAGCGGCCGTTGGTCGTGCTCGTTCCGACCGTCCTGCTCCTGGTGATCGCGACCACACCGTTCTTCTCGCTGCGCCTGGCCAACGGCAATGTCGACATGCTCCCGTCACGCCTCGAGGCGCGCCAGGGCTTCGACCGGCTGGTCGCGGACTTCCCGGGCCGGGATCAAACCACCTTCAGCGTGGTCGTCAACTATCCCGACGGAACACCGCTGACCACGTCACGCATCGCCGACCAGTTCGCCCTCGACAGGCGAATCGCGGCGATCCCCGGCGTGCTGCGCACGGACTCGATCTACGACCTCGATCCCAAGCTGGGCTTGGCGGACTACCAGGCGATGTACACGGGTGAACTGAGCCAGCTGCCGCCCGGCGCCCGCCAGGCGCTGGGTACGGTGGGCAAGCACATCGTGCTCATCCAGGCGCAGAGCAGCTACGACCCGAGCTCTGACGGGGCACGCAACATCCTCAAAGCGATCCGGGATGGTCAGGGCGTGGGTGAGGGTGGCCAGGTGCTGGTCGATGGAGAGACCGCGATCGACGTCGACGTGATCAAGTTCATCTACGACCGGACGCCGCTGGCGGTGGGCACCGTGGTGCTCGTCACCTACCTACTGCTGTTCCTTCTGACCGGCTCCGTGGTCCTCCCTCTGAAAGCAGTGATCCTCAACTTCCTATCCATCGGCGCCTCGTTCGGCGCGCTGGTGTTCATCTTCCAGCAGGGCCACCTCTCCAACCTCCTCGGCTTCACACCCCAATCGCTCGACCCGAGCATCCCGGTGATCCTGTTCGCGATCGTGTTCGGGCTCTCGATGGACTACGAGGTCCTGCTCGTGAGCCGGATGCATGAGGAATACGTGCGCCTGGGCGACAACACGGCCGCGGTGGCCAGCGGGTTGGAGCGGACCGGGCGGCTGATCACCGGCGCGGCGGCGATCATGTTCACGGTGTTCATGGCCTTCGGCCTCGCCGAGGTCGTGATCATCAAGGCGATCGGCATCGGCCTGGCGATCGCGGTGGCGATCGACGCCACCATCGTGCGCTCGCTCATCGTGCCGGCCGTGATGCGGCTGCTCGGTGACGCCAACTGGTGGGCGCCGCGTCCGCTGCGCTGGATGTACGACCGGATCGGGCTCGGCGACCTCGGGGTCGAGCCGGAAATCGTTCTACACGCTCCTGCCGATGCCGGGGTAGTCCAGGCAGAGCCCGTCCTTGTCAAAAGTTAGGTCGGCGACGAAGTCGCGTGAAGAGGACTCGTACCTGACGATCGACAGTCCGCCGGACCTGCGCAGAAACCGATAGCGCTGAACGCTCGGAATGACGCGCAGGTCCGGCACCGACACCCAGGCCATGAGGAATTCGATCGGCCCGCCGCCTTCGAGCAGGCCATGGCGCAGCACCGGCATCGTGTTGGTCAGGGGCGACAGGGCGAGGTCGCAGTCGAGCGCTCCTTTGACCGCGGCCATGTCGCTGTCTGTGCCTCGCGCGGTCCAGCGACCCGAGCGGAGCCGCCGCAGGTCGAGCTTGCGCCGCCATCCGTCGCCCTGGGCGATCACCAGCAGGCCGGAGGTGACGTAGTCGCCCAGGGTCTCCAGCTTGTAGTCCAGGCGGTAGCCACGGGGATGCGAGCCGATGGCGATGCCGGAGGCCGTCAACCGTCCCCGGCCGATCTGGACAGCTGCGAATTCCGCACCCGGCGGATCTGGCTTAACCCACACCATGGATCGGCGTGCCATTCCCGCTCACAATATTGACCGTGCCCACCCAGTCGTCCGATGACGCCTTCTCCGAGGTAAAAGTCAAGGTCGACCTGGTCAAGGTCGTCCAGGAGCACGTGCGCCTGACGAAGCGAAACAAGGACTTCTGGGGGCTTTGCCCCTTTCACCAGGAGGACAGCCCCAGCTTCAAGGTCAACCCGCAGATGCAGTCGTGGTACTGCTTCGGCTGCGAGCGGTCGGGGGACGTGTTCACCTTCGTCGAGCTGATCGAGAAGACCGACAAGCGCGGCGCGCTGCAGATGCTCGCCGAGCGGGCGGGCGTCGAGCTCCGCAGGCTCAGCCCAGACCAGAAGGAGCGGGCCGACCTGCGCAAGCGCATCCTCGACATGCTCAAGCTGGCGGCCCAGTACTACGAGTACGTGCTGTGGAAGATGCCGGCGGGCGAGCCGGGGCGGCGGCTGCTCGAGGCGCGCCGCGTGGGGGAGGAGACCGCGCGCCGCTTCCAGCTGGGTTACGCGCCCGCGGGCCGCGGCTTTGCGGAATATCTGCGGGCCAAGAAGCGATCCCTGGCCGACGCGCAGGAGGCCGGCCTGATGCGGCGTGACGGGACCGATTTCTTCGCCGAGCGCCTCGTCGTCCCGATTCGCGACGAGCGCGGTCAGGTCCTAGCCTTCACCGCCCGGACGGTTCGCCAGGACGAGCAGCGCAAGTACATCAACTCGCCCGAGGGACCCACCTACATAAAAGGAAGAGTCATCTTCGGCTTGGACCTCGCCCGGGACGAGATCGCGCGGCGAGGCCATGCGGTGCTGATGGAAGGCCAGTTCGACGTCATCACCGGCCACCAGTTCGGGGTGGCGAACGCGGTCGCCAGCTCGGGCACGGCGCTGACCGACGACCAGGTACGCCTCCTCAAGCGCTTCACCGACGAGCTGCTCCTGGTGTTCGACGCCGACCGGGCAGGCCGTGAGGCGGCACGCAAGGCGGCCGCGCTTGCGGCGCACAACGGAATGCGAACCCGTGTTGCCACGGTGCCCGACGCCAAGGACCCCGACGAGTTCCTGCGCGCGGGCGGCGCCGAGGCGCTGCAGAGGTGGCAGGAGGTGATGGACAAGGCGCCCTCAGGCTTCGAGGCGGGCGTGGCCGAATTTGCGGCCGGCCTCAACCCCAGCAACTCCAACTCGGTCGAGACGGTCGGGGCCCGGCTGCGGGATTGGATCCGCCAGTTCCCGCCCAACCTGCACGAGGCGTACGCCGAGCTGGCCGAGCGGAAGACAGGGATCTCGCGACACCTGCTGCTGCGCGACCCGGAGCCGGCGCCGGTGCGGCCGGCGACCAACGGCGCCGGCGCCCGTTCGCACGCGGCGGCCAAGAAGATGACGCCGAGCCACTATCTCGTACAGTTGCTAGCCGTACGGCCTATCGCCTTCGACCAGCTGCATGGCCGGCTCACCCCGCAGGAGCTGGACGAAGACGAGCGCGGCGTTTACGTCCGTATGCTGGAGAGCTACGAGCGCCTGGGGCCCGCTGGGCTCGAAGCAGAACTGGTGGGATATCCACCCGAGGAGCAGGACCTGATCAGACGAGCGTGGGCGGCGCCGCCGCCGAATGTGGACGACGAGGTGGCCGTTGAGCTTGCCGAAAGAATCCGCCTGGAGCACATGAAGGGTATGCACAGTGGGATAATCCGCCAGCTATCCGAGGCCGAAAGGGGTAGGGACTCGGAACGGGTGGCGCAATTGGAGGCTGAAGCCAGGGAGCTCGCCCGCGCCATCACGGACATGGAAAGGAGAGGCTAGACATCGCGCGCGTAGTGAAGCCGGCGGCGACGCCGAAGGCAACTGATGGCAAAACGGCTGATGGCAAAACGGCTGATGGCAAGTCAGCCAATGGCAAGACGGTGAAGACCGCCAAGGCGGTCGAGAAGCTGGAGCCGAAGTTCGAAGACGAGCTGATGGCGGTTGCCGAACAGCTCATCGTCAAGGGCAAAGAGCAGGGCTACCTGACCCCTGACGACATCCTGCAGGGCTTCCCGGAGATCGACGCCGAGCCCGACCAGATCTTCCGCATCTTCGCCGCTTTCAAAGAGATCGGGATCGAGGTCACCGACGGAGAGAAGGACTTCGAAGAGGTCGAGCAGATCGACGACGAGATGCTGCTCGACATCGAGATGATGGACTCGGTCTCCCTCGACGACCCGGTCCGTATGTACCTCAAGGAGATCGGGCGCGTTTCGCTTTTGACCGCCAACGACGAGGTGGAGCTCGCGCAGGCGATCGAGGCCAAGCCGCTGCACGACGCGATGAAGGCTTTGAACGTGGTCGAAGAGGTGGACGGCCGCCAGCGCTCGGTGGACGAGCTGCTGCCGGAGGTCATCGAGAGGCTGGCCACGGTGAAGCGCAAGGGTCAGCAGGCGCACATCGCGCAGGAGCTGCTCGGCCTGGTCGACATGGCAAAGCTGACCAACCTCGAGGATGCGGCCGCGGCCGAGCGGCGGCGGATCTCGAACGGGGCGCGGCCTCGCATTCGCGCTGAGGCGTTGGAGTCCTATCGGATCGCGCGGTACCGGCTTACGGAGCGTTACGAACGCGCTTACGAGGCCAAGCAGCGCCTGACCGAGGCCAACCTGCGCCTGGTCGTGTCCATCGCCAAGAAGTACATCGGGCGCGGCATGTCTTTCCTGGACCTCATCCAGGAGGGCAACATGGGCCTCATCCGAGCGGTCGAGAAGTTCGACTACCACAAGGGCTACAAGTTCTCGACCTACGCGACGTGGTGGATCCGCCAGGCCATCACGCGCGCCATCGCGGACCAGGCGCGGACGATCCGCATCCCCGTGCACATGGTCGAGACGATCAACAAGCTGGTGCGCGTGTCGCGGCGGCTTTTGCAGGAGCTGGGTCGCGAACCTTCGGATGACGAGATCGGCGAGGAGATGGGGATCACGCCCGAGAAGGTGCGCGAGATCGTGAAGGTGTCGCAGGACCCGGTGTCTCTGGAGACGCCGATCGGTGAGGAAGAGGACTCGCACCTGGGCGATTTTGTGGAGGACCGCGAGGCCGTTTCGCCGTCGGACGCGGCGTCGCTGACGATGCTGCACTCCGAGGTGGAGGATGTGCTGGACACGCTGACCCCGCGCGAGCGGCGCGTGCTGCAGCTGCGGTTCGGGTTGATCGACGGGCACCAGCGGACGCTGGAAGAGGTGGGGAAGCGGTTCGGCGTGACGCGGGAGCGGATCCGCCAGATCGAAGCGAAGGCGCTGCGCAAGCTGCGCCACCCGTCGCGATCGAAGAAGCTGAGGGACTACCTGGAGTAAGTAGGATTCCCCTCTCCCCCTTCAGGGGAGAGGGTCAGGGAGAGGGGCGTGGATGTGTATCCCTCTGTATCCAATCTGTGTTTCTCTAGGTCTGGAAGGGACGAGGTCCGCAGGGCTTCGAGGATCGTGTCGGCTACACCCCCATCGGCGTCGTTCAAAACGTAGTCGTTCCCAAACCGAATGACGCGGTAGCCAGCTCGTTCGATGTCTTCAGTGCGCTTAGCGTCACGCTCTTCTTCGTCCTCACCGTGCGTGGCGCCATCGATCTCGATCACCAGTCGGGCCGGGAGGCAGACGAAGTCGGCCACGTATCTGCCCAAGACGTGCTGTCGGCGGAACTTCAATCCCGCTAGGCGCCGGGCTCGCAGGATCGACCAGACACGAGCTTCAGCGGACGTCTGATTCGCGCGAAGCTCCTTCGCGCGGTGGGCCATGAAGGGGTCTCGTCGCACTGAAGCATCCCCTCGTTAGCTGCGGCACACGCCAATCGTCTTTACAGGCTTCCTTGTCCACGCCCTCTCCCCGACCCTCTCCCCTGTGGGGAGAGGGGGTACGCGCTGAAACCAAACCCACTCCGCTCGCGTCTATAAGACGAGGGTGTTTTGCACGAGTTGGCGGTGACGCAGGCTCGCGGTGGCGAGGTGGACTTTGACTCGCTGATCGGTCCGCACCTCGAGGCGGGCTATCGGACCGCCCTCGCGATCTTGCGGAACCCGCATGAAGCCGAAGATGCGGTTCAGGACGCCGCGTTCAAAGCCTGGCGTCGCATTCGTCAGCTCAGCCAAGCCGCCTCCGCCCGGGCGTGGTTTCTTGCGATCGTTGCCAATCAGTGCCGCAGCGCCCGGCGCACGCGGTGGTGGTCGGTGGTGCGGCTCCCCCACGTCGAACCTGGCGAGCGCGACTTCGACACCGATCGAACCGACATCGACCGCGCTCTCGCCAGGCTGCCGGAGGAGGACCGGCTCGCTCTCTTTCTCCACTTCTATCTCGACCTTCCGCTCGAAGAGGTCGGCACGGTGCTGGGCCTCAGCGCGGCGGGTGCCAAGACACGCGTGTACCGGGCGGCGAAGAAGCTGCGCCCGGACCTGGAGATGAGCTGATGGACGACCTTCGCTCCGAGATTCGCGCGGCATTCCAGAAGGAGCAGGCGACAAACCCGCCGGTGGCGGATCTGAGGCCCAGGATCGTTCGCGCCGCAACCTCTCAGACGCGGCGCCCGATGAACCTGCAGTGGATGGCCGTCGCCGCGGCGATTGTGCTCGGGGCGCTTGTCGTCGCCGGATTGATGTCGACCCGTCTGGCCAATCGCGGGACCGTACCCGCGCATCCAAAGGCGATCGCTTCGCCGACAGGTGTGGGCGATTACGGCCCGCCGCCGGCGGGCGTCCCGGTGTTTTACCTGCAGGACCCGAGCCACCAAGGCTGGTATGTCGGCTTCGACTGGAACGATGTGCCTCAGGGCACGATCAAGCTGGCGCCCCCACTCGACCCGATCAACATGCTCCAGCAGTCGCCTGACGGCTCAGCCTTCCAGGTCACCATCGGCGCGAAGGGCGGAGGCGAGCGGCTCCTCGATCGCCTCGGCAACCCTGTCTCAGGCACTGGTGGAATGTGGGCCGACGACAACGTGCATACGTGCGCGGTCTCGTTCGACGATCAGAAATTCACGTGGACGCTGGTGACAGGCGGGGTCAGACAGCCGGCACGGCCCGTCACATTGATCGCCACCGATTCCGGCGTGGGTCAGACCGGCATCAGCCTGGCCGCGTGCAGCTTCAAGAACGACCGTGCGATTGCGGTCCGAACCACGGTGTCGTGGGCTTCAGAAGTCTGGGTGGTCAGGATTTCGGACGGCCAGATCCTGTCCCACCACGGGTATCGGGATGGGTTGCTGGCCAACATCGTGGCGAGTTCTGACGCGGCTTTGATTGCCGAAAACACCTATGACACGATCCGATTGGGTGCCCCGCAGACCCCTGGCGTCACAGTCATTCGCCGCGTGTCGAACTGGACCCAGGTCGCGACTGAAGGTGCTTCCGCCGTCCGGGGCTTCAGCGGAGACGATTCGCTGGTTCTCCTGACACCCTCTCTCCTCACAGAGATCCAGGGAATTTCGGTCGTCGACGTGGCAACCGGCAAGATCGTCTGGCGCTACGACGGCCCAGAGGGGTTGGCGGGCTTCTTCACCGAACCCACCGCCGCGGCCTTCGCCGTCATGCTGCAGGAGCCCACCGATCAGAATCCTCACCCACGGGTGTTCGTCGTCATGGTCTTCGTCGACGGCAAGTCGTCCGGCATCCCCGGCCAGTTCGTTCGCCCTTAACCGTTTCGCCTGACAATTACAACCGTGCCGGTCATCACGATCGGGCGGCAGTTCGGGGCGGGGGGCGCGACCGTCGGCCACATGCTGGCCGAGGCGTTGAAGGCCGACTTCCTCGATTCGAAGATCATCGACGAGGTCGGCCGCCGGCTCCAGCTACCTAGGGAAGAGGTGGAGGCCGAGGACGAGCACCCCGGTTCGCTCCTCGCGCGCCTCCTGGTCGCCCTTGGCTCGGCCAGCAGCGAGCCGCTGATCCCGCCCGAGGCGACCGCCTGGACCCCGCCCAACGCCGCGCCGACGTTCGACACGAGGAAGGCCGTCCTGCAGATCACCCAGCACGTGATCAAGGAGGCGGCGCGAGGCGGCAACGTCGTGATCGTCGGCCGGGGCGGCGCCTACATCCTGGCCGGCTTCCCGAGCACCCTCCACCTGTTCTTGCGAGCGGCGGAGGCTGTTCGAGTGAAGACGATCATGGCCCGCTTCAACATCACCTCCGAAGACGAGGCCAGGCGCCGCATCAAGCAGACCGACGAGAACTGGACCTCCTACATCAAGCAGGTCTACGGCCACGACCGGAACCATCCGGCGCACTACGACATGGTCCTGGACACGGGGCGCCTGGGCTACGACGGGACGGTCGACGCCGTGCTCGCCGCGCTCAAGCGCCGGAAGCCTCTAACCTAGCTGGGTGGTCCACTCCCTCGGCTCGCGCACGTCCGGCGTCGACGGCTCCAGCGAGGGTGGGCGCATCAACACGATCAACCTGCCTGGCGCGCTGGTCCTCTACGGTGTCGCCCTCCTCCAGGCGCTCCAGCGCCAGTACCCCAAGACGAAGCTAAGCGTGGCCCCGGTCCAGGTGGGCGGGATCTGGTGCCTCGAGCTGAGCTACGAGGGCGAGGAGCCGAAAGGGGTCCCGGAGGGGTGGCATGGCCACTCGGTCGTGCTGAGGAAGATCCAGCCGCCGGCGCCACCGAGTGCCTGACCCCTTCAGCCCGCAGAGCAAGGTCAGGGATGTCGTCGACCGGCTGGGCAAACGCGGGCGGGAAGCGCTGCTCAGGCACGGATACGACGTCGGGGAGGGGTTCGTCGACGTCCTGTCCCAGTACCAGACGCTGGAGACCGCCGCCCGGAGCGACCGGCTGCGCGACCTGGACGGCCTGCTGAGGGAGCTGAACGCCGGGGTCTGAAACGCAGTCGAAAATTTACAGACTCTTGAACCTTCCATTTCGAAGGTCCTCGATGTACCATGCAACGAATTCGGATTCAGGATCGTTATACAGATCGAGGTTTACGTCATTGCAAAGGTCGAAGCTGGAATCGGACAAGGGCAAATGCGTCTGCGGGCGGCGCCTGAAGGACGCGGCGATCTACACCTACCGCTCCAAAACCGACCGGTTCCTGTTTCACCGCTGCGAGTGCGGTTGCGAGTGGACCGAGCACCTGACCGACATCGATCCCGCCGACCCGGTCTCGTCGGATGAGGTGATCGAGGTGCACAAGCAGCTGGCCAAGTTCGAAGGGTCCATCGCCGAGCTTCTCCTGCCCCACACGACGCCATAAGAGAAGAGCCCTCCCCGAGATGGGAAGGGCTCTTGTGAGCTACTGACTGTTACGACGCTGCGGCGTGCACCTCGTCGACCAGTTGTTGGCCGGCCATGCTCAGGCCGGCGGCGGCCGCGGCGTTGTGCATCTTCTGCCCGGCAACCGTCCAGTCCAGGCTCAGCATCATTCGCGCCGCCAGCGCGTCTCGCCGGCTGTTCCAATCGGAGATCGTGGCGTCAGCGTCAAGGTAAGTCTGGTCACCAGCGCTGTTGCTCTCCATCGCCTTGGTCGCGAACGCGGCGCTGTCGAGCGATAGTTGCCCGACCGGCGCGTTGATCTGCTTGTAGACGGCAGCCAGCTGCTCCAGGCCTGACGGCGCGTCGGTCATGACCTCGGTGATCGGCCGGCCCTCGTGCGCGTAGTCGTCCTGGAGACCGGACAGGGCCATCAGCGTGGGACGGATGTCAGAGTGGTCGGTCCAGACGCTGTTCGTGGCGCCGAGGTTGCGGACGCCCGGACCGGCCAACCCAAGCCACGTCGTGTTGATGTCCGCTCCAATTGCGCCGTGGTTCCAGGCGAAGGCGGGGTTGATGGTCACACATGGCGAGCTGCAGTTGGGCGCCCCTGCAAAGAGGAAGTAGTCGGGGTTTGCGAACCAGGTGAACGTCGGCGTTCGCGCCGGGTCTGCGGTGACCATGTGCAGAAGCTGCATCTCAGCCGGATCGGCCATGAAGCGGGTCAGGTTCTCGGAGTTTCCGGTGTATGGGTTCACGGCGGTGACCGCTCCGGTGGCTCGTTCGAAGGTCCGCGTGACCGATGCATCGTGCGCCGGGTTGCCCGTGATGTAGACGGTCGGGGCGTCGTCCGAGTGCACCTTGAAAGGAGTCGTCACGCCCTGCTCGGTCGCGAGCAGGCCGGCCATGTTGGTGTTGACCTCGCCGATCTGGCCCGGTCCGTAAACGCATGGAGTCGTCACGCCATCGCAACCGGTTTGCTGGACGCCGACGAAGTGGTCGCCCTCGTCCGCGGTGAATGTGAACAGCGTGTTGCTCCGGTTGATGCCCTCGGCCGCGAGGCGGCTGAAGAAAGCGGCGAACGCGTCGTCATAGGACTTCAAGGCCGCGACGTAGCCGGCCTGTCCCGGTCCGTATGCGGGACCGGTCGGGTGCTTGTCGTGCGCGTCCGAGATGTACCCATAGGTGACCGGGACGCCGTGCTCCTGCATCGCGGCGACGTAACCCAGCGTGTTGTTCGCGCTCATGCCGTCGAAGCCGGGGAAGCCGGTGAGCGGCGTGCTGTCGATGGCGGTGATGCCGCCACCGCCGAGCGCCGCGGCTACGTACTTGTGCCCGAACAGTCCCTGATACCCGGTGTAGCCGCCGGGTTCGTCTCTAAGGAGATCTGCCTTCCCGTTGTTGGCGGTCGAGCAAAGGGCGTTGTCCTGCGCGCAGTGGACCGCGATGCCGACAAAGTCGTTGAACGCTTGGCCCGGGTTGGACGTGACCTCTTGCGCTTCGGGCGAGCCGGCGCCAAAGACGGTTGGGATGTCGGTCGCGATGTTCTCGAGCTCGATGTTGGCGGTGCCGGCGCCGCCGACGTTGCAGCCGGCGCGGGTGAACGGCACCCACGGAGCGGGCGCGATGAGGCCGCCGGGGGTCAGCATGTTGGGCTTGGTGTCGGTCGGCGCGGACGTTGTCGGATCGAAAAGCGGGTCCGTCCAGTAGGCGAACGAGACTCCGAGGTTGGTCGTCCCGTTGGGGTTGAAGTACCGGAAACTGTTGCTCACCGGGACACCCATCCGGTCTCCGTAGACACCGGTCAGGGCGGTGAGGATGTCCGTCGCGGTGTGGGAGATGAGCGGCGTGTGCTCGTTGGTCAGGAGCGTTCCGTTCGAGGTGAGGAAGTTCAGCAGATGCGGCATCTGCTCGAGGTCGGACGGCACGTTGGGGTTGTCACGGTTGAAGTGCGTGTTGTCGAAGACGATGTTGATCACGTGCTGGACGCCATTGCCGAGGTGGCAGCTGGACGATGCTGCGCTCGAGCTGGTATTGGCGTGTGTCGCGGGAACGGCCGCCACCTGCCAGCCGATCGATAGCGCCGCCAACGCCGCAAGACGGATCAGCCGTTTCATGCCATACCCCCTACTTGCCTGACAACACCGACTGGATGCGTCGACCGTAACGCCGGTCCCGTTAACCGCGGGTTACGAGCGGTTTAGAGATTCGACATTATTGATGACCGGCGGCCGTGTCAAGTCAAGCGTCGGTCGGGCCTCACGATCGCCATGGCGAGCGTCCAGTACAGAAAGGTGAGCAGGCCACCGACGAGGAAGATGCTGCTCGGTCCGTAGCGCTGGAGGGCGGCGGCGGCGATGACGGGAGCTATGGGACCGACCAGATAGGAGCCGAAATAGTCGACGCTGGTCACGCGGCCCAGCAGGTTTCGGGGCACGAGCTTCTGGAGCGCCGAATCCCAATGGGTGTTGGAAGCGACCAGGCACAGATTGAACGCGAAGCCGCCCGCGAGGACCACTGGCAGCAGGGGAGCGAGGCCGAAGATCGCGAAAGCCAGGCCGAGCAGAGCGCTGAAGACGTAAGTGCCGACGAGAAGTTTCCGGAAGTGCAGGTTGCCCGCGATCAGGCCACCGGCGATCTCGCCGCCGCCCGCGAACGCGCCGATGATGCCGTATGTCGCGGCCGTGCCATGGAGGACTTTGAGCACGAGGATCGGGAGCGCGACTGTGAAACCGGCGAAGAAGAAGCCGTTCGTTGCCGCAAAGCCGACGATCGAAACCCAGATCCAGGAAACGGAGAAGGTGTAGGCAAGGCCTTCTTTGATCTCGGCGAGCAGCGGCTTGCGCGGCGCGGGCTCACGCTCCGGCTGGCTCGCGAACACAAAGACAACGAAGCTAACCCCAAACGTGGCCGCGTCGATGGCGAAAGCCCAGGGTGGTCCCGCCGTGGCCACGACGACGCCTCCGATCAGCGGTCCGATGATCTGCGCCGTCTGGCGTGAGACGCCCCGCAAGACGTTTCCGGGAACCAACACGTCCGCCGGGATTAGCTCGGGCATGATCGCGCTCAACGCCGGGGTGTAGAACGCGAACGTCGCGCCGAAGAAGGCGGACAGCACATAGAGATGCGGGATCTGCAGGTGGTGGGTCAGGCCGAGGGTGGCGACGATCGCGACGACGATCGTGCTGAGAAGGTCCATCGTGAGGATGACCGTCCGCCTCGGCAGGCGGTCCACCAGGGCGCCGCCGAAAAGGATCGTCACCAGCTGGGCTGTGGCGAAAAACGCGAATCCAGTGCCGAGCTGGAGTGGGGTGCCCTTCAGGGCCAGGATTTGAAAGGGCAGCGCAACCGAATAGAGCTGGTTGCCGACCATCGAGACGGTCTGGCCGAGGAAGAGTAGGCGGAAGTCGCGGTGGCGCAGCGGCGCCAGCATCCTTAGACGCACCGTCACCAGATGGTGACGGTTAAAGGATCAGCTGCGCCGAGCCGCAGGCCACCAGCGCGTCGGCCGCTCGATGTCCTGAAGGCGCGAGTCGGCACCCAAGAAACCACCGGCAAGGCACAGCGCGATGAGGATGAGGACTGTCATGAGAACCTCCATGACACTAGTCTTCCCATCTTGAATGTCCGAAGCAACATGAAGTTTCCAGATAAAATATCGCTGTGCCGAATAATTGGGCCAGCGTCGAGATCAAGCACCTCCGGGCGCTTCGGGCGGTGGCCGAAACCGGCACTTTCTGGGCGGCGGCGGAGGCGCTCAGTTCGTCCCTATCCACCGTTAGCGACCACATCGCCGACCTCGAAGCGCTGACCGGCCAGCGCCTGGTCGAACGCTCGAGGGGCCGGCGGACGGTCAGCCTGACCGAGGCGGGCCGGCTGCTGCTCGGCCACGCCGACGCGATCGAGTCACGGTTGCGCGCGGCGGAGGCGGACTTCCGCGCGTACGCCGCCGGCCTCTCCGGCAGCCTGCGGGTCGGCATCTATCAGAGCGTCGCCAACAAAATCCTGCCGGAGGTTATGCAGCGGTTCAAGGCCGGCTGGCCGGACGTCGATGTTCAGCTGACCGAAGGCGCGTACGACATGACGCTGGTGGAGGCGGTCGAGCGTGGAGAGCTGGACCTGACGTTCGCCATCGAGCCCATCCAGGACGGTCCGTTCGAGGTGCGGAAGCTGATGACCGATCCGTATGTCGTGGTGATCGCCGCCGACTCACCAGTGGCTCGGCGCGGGATGAAAGCCTCCGACTTGAACGGCCTCCCGATGGTCGGCTACCAGCATGGCAAGCACCAGGACCTGGCCGAGGACTTCCTTCAAGGACGAGGTGTGAGGCCGCGGGTCGTCTTTCGTTCCAACGACAACGGAACCGTGCAGGCGATGGTGGCTTCGGGGTTGGGATTTGCGCTGGCGCCGCTGCTCGCCGTCGACGAAAACGATCCCAAGGTGCGGCTGATCGAGCTCGTCGAACCAGTGCCGCCTCGCGTGCTGGTGGTGGTTTGGCACCGCGATCGTTACCGACCACCACCAGCGGCGGCGTTCGTCGATACGGCGATTGCGGTTGCTGTATCGGTGGAACGCGCTCACGCGGCGTTTCTCGGGCGGCGAGTCAGCGCAGCTCGCCCGCGCGGACGGCCAAAACGAGCTCTAGCCCGTCGACCTCGTCCTCTTGAGTCCCGATGTGCCTGAAGCCGAGCGCTTTGACAATCGCGAGCGAGGGCGCGTTGTTTGGCGCGACGCTGGCGTAGACCTCTCTTTCACCCTGCTCCAGCGCCCACTTTGTGAGCGCTCGCGCCGCCTCCTTGGCGAAGCCATGGCCGCGGAATGCTGTGAACACCGTGTAGCCAATCTCGGCCCGGCCGATCACGTCGGGCGGACCGTGAAAGCCGCAGTGCCCGATGGTTTCATTTGAATCGGACACCATGAGCCGCGCCATCCAGTCTCGCCGATCGGGAGTGGCCTCCATGCGGTGCATCTGGATGGGGAGAAAGCCGGCGAGATCGTCGTCGGTGGGGAACTCGGGTGGCAAGCTGAATCCCAGAACGCACTCAGCCTCGTGGCGGTCACCGGCTATTACGTGGCGGATGGCCGCGGGGTCGATCGAGATCAGCTGGAGGCGCGCTGTGCGGATGGTGGTCGGCATCGCGTCGTAACTTTGAGCCGAACCCCTGATGGGCGGCGGAGCGAAGTCACCACCTAGAATTCGAAGTCAATCCGGACTAGCTCAACGGTAGAGCAGGCGGCTGTTAACCGCAAGGTTCAGGGTTCGAATCCCTGGTCCGGAGCCACTGAACTGCAAGTTCGGCCGATGGGCGACTGTTCATTTGACGTAGACCCTTAACACTGGGGCTGCGGTCTTTTGGACTAAACGCCGGGGGAGTATTGCCTCCGAGAAGGATGCGGGCGGTCCAAGTTGTAGAAGTGCTCCCAGTCCGCATACCCGGCATTGTCGATACCTGATCACGCCGCGGCCCACGCGTCCCGATCCCGACCACGCCTACTCGAATCGCCTCGGTGCACCCGCGCAGCTCGGCCAGTTACATCATTTGTCGCGACACGCTTGGAAGGTGGAGCAGGCCAGCAAACCAAACCAGGGTTAAGATTGAAGTCTCCCGGGGTTCCACAGTGAACAGGTGAGGGGGTTCCTGCCATGCCGCAAGGAAACAAGAGGGCCGAGTCAGGCTGGTCGCGTCGAGACTTCCTGCGAACATCTGGGGTGGCAGCGGCCGCATTGGCCTTCCCCGAGATAATCATCGCGTGCGGTCCCCAGTCTGGTGGGGCCCCTACGGCCGCCATTCCCAAGCCGCGCAAGGGTGCCTCCATCCGGCTGCTCCAGTGGACCAGCTTCGTCAAGCCGGCCGACGCCGAGTTCAAGCGCCAGGCTGCCGAATGGGGTGACGCCAACGGCGTGACGGTGGCGATCGAGACCGTTACCGGCGACCAGCTGCAGCCCAAGACCGCTGCCGCGGTCGAAGCCAACTCTGGTCCCGACATCATCCAGATGCAGTACGGCTGGCCGCAGCTCTACACCGATGCCTGCCTGGATGTGACCAACGAGGTCAACATCCTGATCGGCAAGATGGGCAAGCCGGACCTCGTCAATGAGGCCTTCTGCAAGGTCAACGGAACGTGGCGGGCGATCCCCTACACGGTCGTGCCCAATGCCTGGACCTACCGCACAGACTACTTCCAGCAGGCGGGCGTGACCAGCTTCCCCAAGACCTGGGACGAGCTCACCACCGCCGCCGCCAAACTGAAGACGACGGGCAAGCCCATCTCACAGACCGACGGCCACGCCTACGGCGACTCGCTGACCATGTGGAACCCGGTGCTTTGGGGCTTCGGCGGCAAAGAGGTGAACGCCGACGGCAAGACAGTCGCCATCAACTCGAAGGAGACGCGCGACGCCATCCGGTGGGCGCAGGGAGCGGTGAAGGCCGGCCTCGTGGTGCACCCCGAATGGCTCGACCCCGACAACAACCAGGCCTATCACGCAGACCGCATCAGCGGGACGCTTAACGGGGCCAGCATCTACATCCGGGAGAAAATCGAGTTCCATAAGTACACGGACGTGACCAACAACGCGCCTATGCCCAGTGGTCCAAAGGGCACCTTTGCGATGAACCTCATCTTCAACCACGCTGTCATGAAGTGGTCCCCCGACGCCGAGACCGCCAAGGCGATGCTTCTCGCCCTCATGGATAAGGACCAATACCAGAAGTGGACCACGATCGCGGCCGGCTACAACGCCGGCCCGTTCGAGGCGCTCCATAACGATCCAGTCTTCAGCAGCGACCCAAAGCTGAAGGCGTTTCAGGACGTGGTGGCGCCGGGCAAGTGGCCGGGCTGGCCGGCATTGCCGAGCAAGAAGACAGCCCAGGCGCAGACGCAGTACATCGTGGCCGACATGTTCGCCAAGACGCTCGCCAACGGCGGCACTGGTGACGTGGAGGCTGCGATCACAGCGGCTGAAACTTCACTTAAGGCAATCTTCGAGCGGCCCTGACGGCAGCTAGCCTGGGCGCCTAGAAGATGGGGACCGCGACCCGCGCTGACGCGGTCTCTGTATGGCACCGACGGCGCGTGCGGATCTATGACCGCGAGGCGCCACTCGGGTATCTGCTGCTTGTCCCCACCCTCGTCATCCTGGGCATCTTTCTGCTGTACCCGTTCCTGTTCGGGATCTGGCTGTCGCTCACAGACTCCGAGCTCGGCAATCTGGGCAACTTCATCGGCCTCGGCAACTACCGCTTTGAATGGCGCAACACCGACGGCGTCTTTTACACAGCTGTGGTCAACACCTTTCTCTACACGGGAGTCACGACCGTCTTCAAGCTGAGCCTCGGCCTGGTCATGGCGCTCTTGCTGAACCAGGCCTTCCCATTTCGGCGCTTCGTCCGGGCGGCCCTGCTTCTTCCCTACATCATCCCGACGGTGCTCAGCTACGAGGCCTGGAGGTGGATGTTCGACCCCACCTTCAGCGTCATCAACTGGCTGTTGGTGAACACGCACCTGGTGCAATATCCAGGACCCAACTGGCTCGGAGTGCCCGCCAACGCGATGGCGGCGCTGATGAGTGCTGCTGGTCGTCCTGCTCCTCTCCACGATCCTGACATTTGCAGACTTCCAGGGGCCGTTCGTACTAACCAACGGGGCCCCGTACAACAGCACCCAGCTCCTCTCTATCTGGGCCTACCAGTGGGGCATTCCTGGGGGTGCCATCAGCCTGGGCGCCGCCATCTCGCTGGTGCTGTTCCCGCTGCTCACCCTCGTGGTCGCCGGCGTCCTGTTCTTGCTCCGGAGGCCCGAGTAGATGGCGACTGTGGCGCGCCTCAAGATGCGCAAGCCGGGGACCGGGCGCGTCATCGGCGACACGTTCGTCTCGCGCGCGGTCCGCGTCTACCTTCCTTTGCTCGTGTTGCTGGTCGTGACGCTGTTCCCGTTCTACTGGATGGCGGTCACGTCGTTCAAGTCGGCCTCCGAGCTGTTCGATTTCTCGGTCAGCCCGCTCTGGGTCCGTCAACCCACTCTGGACTGGTACCAGCATCTTCTCACCCAGACGAACTTCCCGCACTGGGCGTTCAACACGGCGGTGGTGGCGACCGTCTCCACCCTCATCTCCCTCTTCTGCAGCGTCCTGGCCGGCTACTCGCTCGCGCGTCTGCGGTACCGCGGCGCCGATTCCATCGGTTGGGGAATCTTCGTCACGTACCTGGTGCCACCGACGCTGCTCTTCCTACCGCTCACCTTCGTCATCCGAGACCTGCACCTGTTCAACAACCTGTGGGCGCTGATCCTGACGTATCCAACATTCCTGATTCCCTTCTGCACCTGGATGCTCATGGGATTCTTCAAGAGCATACCGCGCGAGCTGGAAGAGGCCGCGCTGGTTGACGGGGCCACACGAATCCAGGCCATGGTGCGGATCGCCATCCCCCTGGCGCTCCCTGGCATCCTGGCCGCTGCCCTCTTCGCCTTCACCCTCTCGTGGAACGAGTTCCTATACGCACTCATCTTCATGAACGACAGCCTGGTCAAGACCATCCCGGTCGGCGTTACGCAGGAGCTCATCCACGGTGACGAGTTTTTCTGGGGCGAGCTGATGGCTGCCGCGCTTCTGGGCTCCGTCCCTGTCGCCGTGCTGTATTCGTTCTTCGTAGACCACTTCGTGGCGGGCATGACCGCGGGTGCCGTCAAGGGCTAGCTTCGTGGTCGACTAGGATTTTCCTGTGGCGTCGGTCACGTACGAACACGTCACCAAGAAGTTCTCGGCCGACACCACGGCCGTAAATGACCTCAGCCTCTCGATCAGGGACACCGAGTTCATGGTCCTGGTTGGGCCCTCCGGCTGCGGCAAGTCGACCGCCCTGCGCATGCTGGCGGGCCTAGAGGACATCACCGCCGGCCAGATCAAGATCGACGACCAGGTCGTCAACGAGATGCCTCCACGCGACCGAGACGTGGCCATGGTCTTCCAGTCCTACGCGCTCTACCCGCATATGAGTGTCTTCGACAACATGGCTTTCGGCCTCAAAATGCGTGGCAGCTCCAGGACCGACATCGAATCGCGAGTCAAGGAGGCGGGCCGCGTCCTTAAGCTCGACCATCTGCTCGCCCGCAAGCCGCGTCAGCTCTCGGGTGGCCAGCGGCAGCGCGTCGCCCTCGGCCGCGCCATAGTCCGTCAACCTCGGGTCTTCCTGCTTGACGAGCCGCTATCCAACCTCGACGCCATGCTTCGTGTTCAGACCCGGATCGAGCTGCAGAAGATGCACCAGCGGCTGGGCACTACATTCATATATGTCACCCACGACCAGGTCGAGGCGATGACCATGGGCGACCGGATCGCGGTCATGAAGGACGGCGTTCTGCAGCAGGTTGCGCCGCCGCGGGAGATCTACGACGAACCTGTGAACATGTACGTGGCCGGTTTCATCGGCAGCCCGCGAATGAACTTCCTCCCGGTTACGATCTCCGACCACCAGGCGAAGGCGTCTGGTTTGGAGCTCAACCTGCCCGAGGCGCCCGGCGTGGCGCGCGGCATCCTCGGTATCCGGCCTGAGCACTTTCTGCCGAATGTCTCCGGCGATGACGCCGCGATCGATCTCAAAGTCGAGGTTCTCGAAGTCCTGGGGGCGGATCAGTACCTGTACGGCAAGGTGGGGTCGGACGACCTGATCGCACGGGTCGATCCTCAGCTCAAGGTCAGTGTGGACGACCATGTGCGCTTGGGGGTCAACATGCGGCGGCTGCATCTCTTCGACCCCGAAACGGAGAAGGCCGTCTTCTAGAACCCGCCATCAGTGCTGGACGCGCCGTCTCTTGATGAGCTCGTCGGCGTCGAACTCAGAAGATCGCACCCAGTTCAGCAGGCTTTGCTCCGCGGCAATGACTCGCTGGGCTGCCGCCGGTAGCTCGCCCGCTACCTCGCGCGGGATCAGCAGCACGCCGTGCTGGTCGGCGTGAATGAGGTCGCCCGGGCTGACACGCAGCCCGCCCACCGTCACCGGCTGGCCGGCGGTCTCCACCCGTACGTAAGCATGCGAGACCCCGGGCCCGCGGGCGAAGTAGTGGAAGCCCATCGCGCGCGCCTCTTTCAGGTCGCGGACGCAGCCGTTGGTCACGCAGCCGGCGCATCCCAGGGCTCCAAAGATGGTGGCGTTCACCTCGCCCCAAAGCGACCCGTGGCCCGGCGGCTCGTCCAGATCCTCGACCACCACAACGCGCGGGCCCGGCACTTCGCTCACGTGCTCGTAGAGCGCCGTCTGGTTACCGTGCGCCGGTCGCCCGCGCGCGCGGATGTTTCCGGTCGCCACGTAGCCCACCATCGGGCCGAGCTCGGGGAAGATGCAGCGGATGTCCATCGACATGTAGCCCTCGTCCCGCGGCCGGATCTCAAAGGTCTCGACGGCATTGCTCAAGGTGGGGGAGTCGAATCGCTTCAGCGCGTCCAGGATGGCGGGATCCAGCGCGGCGTCAGTAGCCAGTTTTGGCGACCTCGCGCTTCACGCCGCGCAGCGCTTCCAGAACGCCGGCCGCGCCGGCGCGCAGAAAGACAGCGTCGTTGTCCACGTTCAGCATCCGGAATCCCGCCTCGCGCCAGCGGATGGCCGTGTTCGGTCCGGCGCAGTGGATGCCGGCGATCAAGCCTCGACGTACGCAGGCTTGCAGGATTGTCTCGATCAGGCGCCGATGCTCCGGTGCGCTCGCCGTCGCGTCAGGCTTCATGCCATGGGTGACGGCCAGGTCGTTGGGGCCGACGTAGACGCCATCCACACCTGGCACTGCAAGGATCTCGTCGAGGGCGGCCATGCCCTCAACGGTCTCGATCATGACCATGCAGACGACCGCGCGGTTGGCGCTTTCCGGCGCGAATCCAGTCACTTGCATCGCGGCCCGGGTCGGACCCCAGGAGCGGAAGCCCTGGGGTGGATAACGAGACGCGCCGACGGCCCTGACGGCCTCTTCCTCGGAGTTGACCATGGGCACGATCACACCTTCAGCGCCGGCGTCGAGCGCCTTCATGATGTCTGACGGCTGGTTCCAGGGCACCCGCACAAAGGCGGGCGTCCCGGTGGCGGACAGGGCCTGCAGCATGGGCAGCATCTGGTCGTATCCGATCACGCCATGCTGCGTGTCGATACAGACCCAGTCATAACCGGCCCGGCCCATCAGCTCGGCCGCGAACGGGCTGGGGATGACGCACCAGCCGCCGACAGTAGGCTCGTCGCGCTCCCAGAGTTCGCGCAGCGTCACCGCCTGAGTCGAGCCCCCAGTCTCACCCCATTGACCACATTGGATGGCTCCTCGCCGTCCAACACCCGGGTCAGGTTGTCGCGCACCACTTCCAACACCCGTGTCTCGGACTCGAGCGTGAAACCGCCGACATGGGGTGAGAAAAAGACGTTCTCCATCCGCCGCAGCGGGTTGTCGGCCGGTGTTGGCTCCTGCTCGAAAACGTCCAGCCCGGCGCCGCCCAGGTGCCCTGATTCGAGCGCGGCGACGAGGGCCTTCTCGTCCACCACCGGCCCGCGAGAGGCGTTGACCAGGAACGCGCCCTTCTGCATGCGTGTGAGCGCCGCCGCGTCGATAAGATGGCGGGTCTCCTTGTCCAGGGGCACGTGCACGCAGACCACGTCGGCCCGCTCGAGCAGATCGTCGAAGGGCACGCGCTCCACGCCGGTGAAGCTCCTCTCTACGATGTCCATGTAAAGGACGCGCGAGCCGAAGGCGAGCAGCCGGGTGGCAACCGCCGAGCCAACGTTGCCCAGCCCCACGATGCCGACCGTGAGCGCACCCAGCTCGTGGCCCATCATCTCGGGCTTGGGCCAGCCACCCTCCCGCAGCCGCCGATCGCCCCAGGAGCCCCGGCGGATCAGATTCAGGATTGCCATGAGCGTCCAGTCAGCTACGGCGTCGCGGTTGTAGCCGGCAGCGTTCGCGACCGCAATTCCAAACTCCGCCGCGGCGAGGTGATCGATGACGTCATAGCCGACCGCCGGCATCTGGATCAGCAGGCAGCGGGTCATTCGCTCCAGGACCGCACGCGGCAGGCGGTGGGCGTGGCGCTTGTCGGCGATGACGAGGTCGGCGACGGCGCATTCCTGGAGCACCGCCTCGGGAGCAGGCGGAGCCGCGATGGTCACCACGTCCACGTCATGACGGCCGGCGAAGAGATCTTCGACCTGCTTTTTCGAATAAGGAGACAAGCAGACGACGCGGGCGGGCAACGGCGGTCAGGCTATCACGCAGCAGGGTAGGCTCGCAGCGAGAAATCTAGGGAGGAGATGAGAATGGGGTCGATGACCAAAGTGGCCCTTGTCACCGGCGGCGGCACCGGAATCGGAAAGGCCGTGGCACTTGCTCTTGCACGCGCAGGGTATGCGGTCGTCGTGGCCGGTCGCCGGAAGGAGCCCCTGGAGGCCACGGCACTGGATGGTTCGAAAATGGGCGCGAGAATGCTCAGCGTTCCCACAGATGTCGGCGAGCCAATTTCCGTCAGGGCTCTCTTCGCCCAGACCGTCGAGGCGTTCGGGCGGTTGGATCTCCTGTTCAACAATGCAGGATCAGGAGCTCCGCCGGTACCGCTTGAGGACGTGACCTTCAAACAGTGGAAATCGGTCGTCGATGCGAATCTCACCGGTGCCTTTCTCTGTACACAACAGGCGATCAAGGTCATGAAGACCCAGCAGCCTCGCGGTGGACGGATAGTCAACAACGGTTCCATATCTGCCCACGCTCCGCGGCCGAACTCTGCTCCATACACCGCTACGAAGCACGCGATCACTGGCTTGACCAAGTCAACTTCGCTGGATTGCCGCCAGTACGACATCGCGTGCGGCCAGATAGACATCGGCAATGCCGTCACGGAAATGACGCAGGGCATGGTGAAGGGCGTCCCGCAAGCGAACGGGAACATCGCGGTCGAGCCGCGAATCGAGCTCGAGCACGTGGCACGCGCGGTCGTGTACATGGCCAGCCTCCCGCTCGATGCCAACGTTCAGTTCATGACCGTGATGGCGACGAAGATGCCGTTCATCGGTCGGGGATAACATCGACGGCCGAAGACAATACGTTGAGCGAGGAGCTACCAAACCATCCGCTGACCGGAGTCCGCGTGATCGAGGTCGGCATCTACATGGCCGGCCCTTTCTGCGCAATGCAACTGGCCGACCTGGGCGCCGACGTGATCAAGGTCGAGAACCCCAATGACGGCGACATCGCGCGCGACTCGGCGCCCTTCCTGGACGGTGAGTCATCGCCTTTCATCAGGCTCAATCGGAACAAGCGCTCACTCGCGATGAACCTCAAGGCGCCCGAAGGCAAAGAGCTCTTCCGCGAGCTGGTCGAGGGCGCCGACGTCGTGGTCGAGAACCTGCGACCGGGCACCATGGGCGACCTCGAGCTCGACTACCGGCGTCTCTCGGCGCTCAATCCAGGCCTGGTCTACGTCGCCGCCTCGGGCTGGGGCCAGACCGGTCCATATGCTCAGCTCGCGGGGTTGGACATCATGGCCCAGGCAATGAGCGGGCTGATGTCGATCACCGGCGAGCCAAACGGCAACCCGGTCAAAGTCGGCGTGCCAATCTGCGATCTGGTCTGCGCGCTCTATGGCACCATCGGCGCCCTCGCCGCGCTGCGTGTACGCCAGCAGACCGGTCGCGGGCAGTTCATCGATGTGTCGCTCTTCGAGGCTGGAGTATCTCTGGAGGTGTGGGAAGCGGGGCGCTACTTCGCGACCGGTGAGATCCCAGGGCCGTTGGGTTCCGCTCACCAGACCTCGGCGCCTTACCAGGCGGTCCGCGCCGCCGACGGCTACTTCACCGTGGGCGCCACCACTCCGCGCAACTGGCGGTCGTTCTGCGATGTGCTCGACCACCCCGAGTGGGCGAGCGATGAGCGTTTCAAGGACAACCCCTCGCGGCACGCGCGCCGGGACATCTTGATCCCGATGATCGAACAGGTGACGTCGCTCCAGCCGCGGACGCACTGGATATCGCTGCTTCAGAAAGCGGGCGTGCCCTGCGCCGAGATCCAGACCTACGATCAGGTCTTCAACGACCCCCAGTTGAAGGCGCGCAACTTCTTCTGGAAAGGACGGCATTGGAGGCTGGGGGAAGTCGAGCAGATCGGCTCCCCGATCCATTTCTCGGACACGCCGGTGCGGCAGGGGCAGGCCGGCCCGGGACTGGGGGAGCACACTTCGGAGGTGCTGCGGGGGCTCGGGAGGACGGACGCCGAGATCTCGGAGCTCAAGGCCAAGGGGGTCCTGGGAGGCGTATGAGCGAGGATGCTGTGAGAGTTGAGCCGGAACTGCTCGAAGAGCGCCGCGGGGACTCGGGCGAGATTGTCTGGCTGACGCTTAACCGCCCGCAGGCGCGCAACGCGCTCACGTTCGCCATGTACGAGCGGATCGGGTCGGTTTGCCTCGAGGTCAACGCCGATCCATCGGTACGGACTGTTGTGTTCACCGGCGCCGGTGGGCGCGCGTTTGCCGCGGGCACCGACATCTCGCAGTTCCGCGCCTTCGACAAGGAGGAAGACGCGCTCGCTTACGAGGAGCGGATGGATCGCGTGCTGGGTGCGCTGGAACGCGTACGGGTGCCGACGATCGCAGCCATCGCCGGGGCCTGCACCGGCGGCGGTGCCGGGATCGCTGCCGCATGTGATCTCCGCATCTGCACGCCGTCGCTGAAGTTTGGTCTCCCGATCGCGCGGACTGTTGGGAACACGCTCTCGATGGCGAACTTCGCGCGACTGACGATGTTAATCGGCGCCGCCCGAGTGAAGGAATTGATCTTCATGGCTCGGCTGGTGGGTGCTGACGAGGCGGCTGTGATCGGGCTGGTGAACGAGGTGGTCACATCCGAAGAGGCGCTGGAGCCGCGGGTTATGGAGATCTGCTCTACGGTCTCTACAAATGCACCGCTCACGCTGGAGACGGCTAAGGAGGCGCTCCGCCGTATCCGCCTGCAGATGACGCCGCCGGACGGGGGTTCGGACCTGCTGATAAAGGCCTACATGAGCGAAGACTTCCGGGAGGGGATCGAAGCGTTTTTTGCCAAGCGGCCCGCACGGTGGAAGGGCCGCTAAAGCCTGGGCCTCCTCACTAGTGAGGAGGTCCCGATCGTCAAAACCGTTTGCGGTTGCCTAATACCAAGGAGGTCAACAGATCGCTGCCGCCCGTTCGAAAACGGCACTCGTACAAGGTTCAGGGTTCGAATCCCTGCTCCGGAGCCAAGCCTCTGGGCAACTTCGGCTGATGGCGACAAGAGGCCATCGCCTGATGCTTGTCACTGTTGACCGGTTAGCGTTAGCGGTGTCGATGAAGCTCAAGGTCCCCGCGCTGCTGGCTATAACGCTTGCCCTTGCCGCTTGCGGCACCACGTCCACCGCATCTGCCAGCGCCGAGGCGCTTGCTCGTGGCGCCGCCGTCAAGACGCTCGCCGCGGGCAGGCTTGACAGCCTGCCCACCGGTCTGGTCTACATCCGGTTCATTCGGTTCGTGCAGCCGGTCGGCTACGTCATCAACTCGAAGCAGCACGTCCCGAGCATCGTCTATGTCGAGAGCGGAGTCCATCGCTTGGTGCTCAACGGCCAGCCGCCCATCGACCTGCAGGCCGGGCAGGCCGTATTTCACCTGAGTGTGGCGCACACTCACCTCAACCTGGGGCCGGATCCCTGCGTCTGGTATTCGATCGCTCTGTGGCCGAGCTCAGCTCGCGGGACGCCACTGGTCGATCCGATCGCGCATGCCGCTTTCGAGAGCGACGACATCGTCCGCGACGCATTGCCCCAGGTGGCCTATTCACAAGTGCTTCGTCAGGTCACACTGGCGAAGTCGGGGACGACCGGGGCGCATTCATTTGGTGGCCTCTACACCTTCTATGTACTTAGCGGTTCGGTGACGATCCGGAGTGATCACCACTCGGTGGTCACGGTGAGCGCGGGCCACGGCCTTGGCTTTCTACCGGACGTTGGGCTCCAGCAAACGAACGCCGGGCAGGATCCAGCGGTCTTCATCGAGTTCATCACCACCGCCGTCGGGAAAAACTTCGAGGTACCGCTCCAGCAACCACCGGCCGCCTGAGATCAACCGAGGCGGCTGACTCGGTTGTCGTCCGCGTCGGCGACATACACGGCGCCTTGCGTGTCGACGGCCACCCCGAGCGGCGTGTTCATCTGCGCGATCGTGCTGATCGTGCCCGCAACGTCGAGCCGCCGTACTCGGTGATTTAGCGCGTCCGCGATGAACAGGTTTCCTTGCGAATCCACCGCTAGACCCTGGCCGATTCCTTCCAGCGGATTGGTGGCCAGATGCAGCTCCGCGAAGATGGCCGGGCGTCCATCGCCGAGAAAGCCGGGCACGCCGGTGCCTGCCACGGCGCCGATCTGCCCGTTGACGTCGACGCGGCGTATTCGCTGGTTCAGAGTGTCGGCGATGTAGAGGTTGCCCTCGTCGTCAAAAGCGAGGCCGCTTGGGGCGTGAAGAACAGCGGAAAGAGCAGGCCCGGGATCGCCGCGGTAACCCGCTTCGCCCGTGCCGACCACTGTCTCGATTACGCCGTCGCCCTCGAGCTGGCGGATCACGTTGTTCCCCGTGTCGGCGATGAACAGCGTGTCGCTGAAACCGATCGCGAGACCGGTGGGAAGGTTCAGCCTGGCCCCCGCGCCTGGTTTTCCGTCCCCTGCGTAGCCTGAGTCACCTGAGCCCGCGACGGTGATAATCGTGCCGTCCGCGTCGACACGGCGGACGCGGTTGTTGAGCGTGTCGGCGATATAGACATTGCCGGAGCTGTCCACCACCAGGCCTTGAGGCATATTCAACTGCGCTTGGGCAGCGGCGCCCCCGTCCCCTCCGTATCCGGCCGTTCCAGTGCCGGCGAACGTGCTGATTCGCCCATCCCTGGTCACCTCGCGAATCCGGTTGCCCTCGGCGATGTAGATCTCGCCGCCTGGGCCAACGGCGACTGCGAGCGGGCGGACGAGCGCGGATGCCGTAGCCGGCCGCCCATCGCCTGAGAATCCACGCTCGCCTGTGCCGGCGACGGTCACCGCGTGCAGGCCTACTGCCGAAGGTGGCGACAGCCAGATGTAGGCCGCCGCGAGCCCGACCAACAGCGCCACGAACACCACGGCGGCGCTGGTCGCCAGCAGGCGGCGCCGCCCTGGGCGGTTTTTGGCCGCGATCTCGGCGGGTCTGGCCGCCGGCGAGCTGGACACGGGACCGCCCTCTCCGGGCAAGCCTGTGGCCACCCAGGCCGCGACCTGTGCGCGGGAGCGGAAGCCGAGCTTGCCCCGGATCTGCTCGACGTGGCTCTCCGCCGTGCGTTCAGAGATAAACAGCCGGGTGGCGATCTCCCGGTTCGTCAGCCCCTGAGCGACGAGGATTGCCACCTCTCGCTCGCGGCGGGTGAGACTCGGCGCCACCAAATGAATCGCGGACGAGCATAGCAACGGAGGGCCGGTCGGCGGCCCTGTTGATCCAGCCTGAGATGGTCAGCGTTCGCAGGCGTGAAAACCGGTACCGAATTCCGGTACCGATCCCGGTACTTCCACGCATGACGGCCGCTCAGCGCCTGCCTAGCCTCGAGTCACTGCCGAGCCACGGGGCCGGTGACGCAATCGGGTTAGGAGGAATCGCGCGATGAACAGAGTCATCCTGGTCCTTGTCGCGGCGGCGCTGATGGCCGCGTGCGGTGGGGCCTCGGCGAGTGTCGCGGCGAAGCCGCCGCCGCCGGGGCCGGTGGTCAAGTACCGGAACATGCTTCCCGGGCAGTCATCGACAGCGTCGATCGATCTCATCCAGACGATCATCGACTTCGCACCCGGCGCCGCGAGCACGGTTCACATGCACACGTCTTCCAACCTGGCCACCGTGCTGATGGGCCAGATCACCGTGAGGACACCCTCCGGCGACAAGCAGGCGTCGGCCGGGGAGGCGCTCGTCGAGCCCCTCAACCAGCCGGTTCAGGCGCTCAACACCGGTTCGGGAGAGACGATGGTCGCCGTCGCGTATCCGGTCGCGCATGGCGCAAAACCGACGACACAGGTCGCCGGGCGGCCGGCTCCCGCCACTCCCAACAAGACCCTCTCCAGCATTACGCTCGCCTCGCTGAGCATCAGCGGGTCCTACAGCGTCATCCAGCAGGTGCTCGACTTTGCGCCGGGTTCCCAAACGCTCAAGCACCATCACGGCGGCCCCGGCGTGATCACTGTGATCCAGGGCGAGGTGACTCTGAGCAGTGATGGGGTGGAGAAGACCTACAAAGTGGGCGAGAGCTTCACGGAGCTGCCCGGCCAGACGCTGCAGGCCTTCAACCGGGGAAGCAGCGAACTGATCGTTGTCGCCACCTACCTCCTGCCCGATGGCGCGCAACTCACGACCAACGTCTAGACATTCACCCCTGATTAGGAGAAGAGAAATGAAGCTCTATCGAAAACTCGTCCTCAGCCTCGGTGTGATCACGGTCATGGCCGCCGCGGGCGCGACGATCGCGCTCGCCAACCCGGGAACCGGGGTGAAGACGACGATCCTGGGCGACCGGGCGACGCTCTCGGAGAGCGTCCAGGTGAACCAGGATCGGATCAAGTTCCAGACCAAGGATCCGACAGATGTTTTGGTACAGACGATCACATTTCAGCCGTTGGGCACCTCCGGCTGGCATTTCCACCCCGGCGTCGTCATCGTGGTCGTCGAATCAGGCACCGTGACCACACACGACGCGAACTGCCAGACCGTGACCTATGGCGCGCACCAGTCGTTCGTCGAGAGCGGGACTGAACCCTTCATGGTCAGCAACGAGAGCACCACAGAAAAGGCCGTCGTGTACGCGACTCTCATCGTGCCTGCTGGAAGCCCGTTCAGGATCGAGACCTTTCCACCCGCGTGCGCATAATCAGCCTCCGTGGGCCAGGCGCCAGCCTGGCCCAGTGCCCCGTCCCGCTCATTCGATCCCTTGTGCGCAGATTCAATGTATGCGCGGCGCGGTCTGGGTCGAGGCGATGAGAAAAGTTCGAAGAGCGGTGTGCCCAGCGAAGGGCCGAACGATTGGCGGGTGTGAGTCCCGCCCGGGCAAGCCACCAGAGGAGCCCCGGAAGTCAACCTCCAGCGCCGGATGAGAGTCTGGCGCTGAAGCGAGGAGAAGCGAAGCTGCAGGCCGCAACGTAGGTGAACTCTGCCGCGTCGAAAGAACAACCCGTGAGGGACCGAGCGGGCCGAGCCCTGCGCTTTTGGGCGAAGGCAGCAGTCCGGGCCGTGGATTCTGGAGCAGCCCGGAACCGCTCCGGCGTAAGGGAGGTGGCATGCAGCGAAGGTCGGTCGGTCAACTGGGGAGGCCCTCCCGCACCCGTCCGCGAAGTCGATAGCGGCGGAAGCGTGTCCCGGTATAAGCCCAAAGCGAAATCCGGGGCGGTGCGGAGGGAGTCGGAGCGCGGCATAGTACCGAGGATCGTCGAGACAACACAACTCGGCGTAGGGAAGGCTGCGCACTTCGGTGATGCGCGAGTTGCAAGGGACGGGCGAGGGCATGGCTGAGGCCAACCACCCCATCGACAAAGTCCGTGCACTTCAGCGCGCGCTTTACGTGGCGGCGAAGGAGCAACGCCAGAGGAGGTTCCATGCTCTCTACGACCGGATAGCTCGGCCCGATGTGTTGAGGCGTGCCTGGGAACAGGTGCGTCGCAACAAGGGCGCCGCCGGTATCGACGGTGAAACCCTGCAGGCAATTGAGGCCTACGGGGTGGAGAAGATGCTGGCGGAGCTGCAGGCGCTGCTCGTGGTTGGAAAGTACCGGCCACAGGCGGTGCGCAGGGTCTACATACCGAAGCCGGGAAGGCTGAAGGAGCGTCGCCCGTTGGGGATACCGCGCGTGCGCGACCGGGTGGTGCAGACCGCGACCAGACTGGTGATCGAGCCGATCTTCGAGGCCAGCTTCCTGCCGTGCTCGTTTGGATTCCGACCCAAGCGGAGGGCCCACGACGCGTTGGAGCTCATACGCAAGGAAGTGAACGCCGGAGCGCGGTGGGTGGTGGACGCCGATTTCGCTGACTTCTTCGGAAGCCTGGACCCCGTCCTTTTATTGAGGCTGGTGGCCCGGCGGGTGAGTGACCGGAGGGTGCTGCGGCTGATTCGGATGTGGTTAAGCGCCGGCGTGATGGAAGACGGTGTGTCCGTCGGAAGCATGACCGGGGTTCCCCAGGGCGGGACGATATCGCCGCTCCTGAGCAACATCTATGGCCACGCCCTCGATGCTCTCTGGGCGAAGGAGGCAAGCCACCTCGGCAAGATCGTTCGTTACGCGGACGTGAGGTGCGTAGAAAATCCGTCGCGGTGCCGGTGTCGCACCATCGAGATTGGCCTTCGGGTGACCTCGTTAGTCAGACGAGCCGGAGTGATCCTTTGGTTACGGGCTCGCTGGAGCGACCCTGGCGAAGTGTGTGTTCCTCAGGCGGCGCGGTGGTACTCGTTGATCAATCCGTAGAGGCGCTGCCGACGCAGCACCGCTCCTGAACCACTGCCAGCCGCTGGTTGAGGCGGGCGGAAGTCGAGCGCAAGATGGGGTCGCTGGCGGTTGTAGTGATCGATGTACTGGCGAAGGATCAACTGCAAGTGGCGCTCCCCGAAGATGAGCAGCCAGTCCAGGGCTTCGTGGCGCAGGGTCTTGATCACGCGCTCGCAATGGGCGTTGGCCTTCGGGCGCCGGTAGGGTGTCAGTGCGATTCTGGCGCCTTCGCCGCGGAGCACCTGATCGAACTCATCGACAAACTTTGCATCTCGGTCGTGGATGGCAAGCTGGAGCGGAGCCTCGAGTTGGTTCAGCTCCCAGCTCAGGTTTCTGGCCTGTTGAGTGACCCAGGCGCCGTTGGGATGGGCGGTGCAGTTGGCGTAGAGAATGCGCCGGCTGGAGATCTCCAGGAAGACGAGCACGTAGAGGTCCGAAGCAGCACCGTGTCGACTGTGAAGAAGTCGCAGGCCAGGACCGCTCCGGCATGGGCACTGAGGAACTGAGCCCAAGTCGGCCCCTCGCGGCGAGGTGCCGGAGGAACGCGATGGCGGCGAAGGAGGCCGCGGATGGTGGTCGCCGAGACCCGATATCCGAGCTTGAGCAGCTCGCCCTTAATGCGACGATCGCCCCAACGTGGGTTTTCGCGGCCCAAGCGCAGAATCAGTTCCCGCAGCTCATCCGAGATTGGCGGTCGGCCTCGCCGGGGGCGCAGACGGAAGGCGGACCAACGCCTACGCACCAATTCCCGGTGCCAGCGGAGCAACGTGGCGGGGGAGAAGAGCAAGCGCCCGGGCGGCAATCTCGAGCCCAGTGCAGTCAGGATCATCCGGTCGGCTGGCAGCAGGTCCGGCCTCTTCACCTGACGGCGCAGAACGGCGACTTGGTGGCGGAGGGCGAGGATCTCGAGGTCGCGCTCGGCGTCCGAGCTGGTGCGCAAGACGGTCAAGCTGATGGCCAGCCGCAACAGCATATAGATAGACGCGTAGAGCACGAGGCGCGAGAGTAGCCGGGCTAGCGCCGCAACTTCAAGCTTGAGATCGTTGCCAACCGACACCATGCTGGTGATGCCGGGCCGCTTCGCTCCTCGAGCCATCGACGACGCAATTTCTGCGCAGCTCACGACATGCTGGGTCGGCTGGCTGTCCGCTACCCCGAGGTGCCAGTGATCTTTGCCGGCTCGCGCAAGTTCGCCGAGGAGTGGGCCTATCGCTTCCTGGGCGCAGCTGTGGCGGATCACACCGAGTCTTCCTAAGTAATGTCTGCTGATGAGCTCTGTTCGAGGCGGGATGTGATTTTTGAACCGGACACCTTTCTGGGGCGCCGCATCGGTGAGCTCTCGTCGACGCTCCGACATCATCGATGAGAAAGGTGGCCGTCCTGATCCGCTGCGCGACGCGCGGCGCTGAAGGACGCGCTCGAACCGCAGGACCGGATCGCCGGACGGCTCGGAAAGACTCTTCGACGTCTCGCTCTACCTGACGGTCAGAGTCCGTTCACGGGCCACTTAGGGTCTGGATCGAGGCGCCAAAAAGATCATCGAGCGGGCTTTGGGGGTTGTCTCACGCGGTCGTGCTCTTCTGGGGCTCGCCTTTCGCGAAGAACCTCCGATACGGCAACAAGAGCCCCACCACCGCGAGGATCGCCACTGACCCATAGACCCCCAGAGGCGACAAAAGGCCCAGCAGGGCCGAGAACCAGATCGCAAGGACGACAAACTGCACGGGCAGGATCCATAGGACATACCACGACCACCTCTCCCCCCTTCGGTATGGGTAGGCGGCAATCGCTAGGACGAAGACGCCCCAGAAAGCGCGGAAGATGTCCCTGGTCTGGAGTTCGTACACAACGAGCCGTGCGACATTGGGTGAGCTGGCGGAGATTTCGGTCCAGGTCATCCCGGCGATGTACTCCGCGTCTGACTTTTCCCCGGCAGGGCCTTGTACTCCTGGGTTTCCTATCACGCCGCCCAAAAAGATGGCTGTGAAAATAAGAAAAATCCCGAGGGCGGCGAGGATTATCCATGCGTATCTCTCATACGCTCTTTCGGCTCGAGTCT
>WNGG01000919.1_pt1 | contig 34617 bp, 29 predicted proteins | sample 5400661 | NCBI WGS metagenome assembly WNGG01 (sample SAMN13153372, study PRJNA577476) | soil metagenome | isolation source: 100 cm soil or saprolite under Garry oak tree replicate 1 | place: USA:California | collected 2016-06-15
GGGAAAATCCTCGAGCCGGCGCATGTACCGGTCCAGCCACGGGTGCACCACCTCGGCGTGCCCGCGGCGCACCATGGCCTCGGTCGCCATCGGGCCATGATTGGACAGCCAGCCCTCAAATTCCGGGCCAGTGGCATGCAGCCGCTGTACGCCTCGTCAAGTATCCCCGTCAGGTCAGCTGGCATTGCCGCTCGACTCCGCCGGCTATTCGGGGATGCGGGTGCCGTCTACTTCGATCTTGTCCTTGTCGGGGTAGAAGCAGACGTGCTCGGTGGCGGGCAGTCCCTCGGCCGGGGGTGGGGCAGGCTCCTGGCCGCCAAGTACGGCAACTGCCGCCGACTGGCGCAGCGGCTGGGCGACGAGGATGTGCTCACCCCCGGGTGGACGGTGGAATCGGCGGCGGACATGCTGAACGCTCTAGCCACCACGGACCTGATCGAAGCCCTCGTCGTAGATCACGGCTGGTCGCAAGGCGCGCTCGGGGACGGCCTGGCCCGGCTGTTTCGTTCCACCTTCCTCACGGGCGGCGGCCAGCCCGGTCGCCACCAACCAGAAGCACGGCTTTCCCGACCGGGCCGCGGCCGCCAGCAGGAGCTCTAATCCCGCCCGCCTCCGCCCGCGCCGGGCAAAGTGTCAGCTCCGCAGCGCCTCGCCGAGCCCGCGAACAGCTAGAAGCGCTGCCGCGCCGGTGACACGACGAGGACCCTAGGCCGCTGCGCCCGGGCTGCCGCATCGCACCTGGCGCAAATGCGGCACCGGGCCTTTCGCGAGCGGACGGCGTGTTCACCGCCGGGCTGGCCGGGCGGTGCCGGGCGGCCAGCCTATCGCCTGGGCGTCTGCGCAGGGCCGGTGCGAGCGACGTCGCTTGTCACCACTTCGCCGGCGCCGACGAACACGGGACGGGGTTGCCATCAGCGGCTCCAGTAGGCGCTGAACGTGCGGCACGAGCACCGCCTGGCCGGCGTTCGCGTCCTGCTCTGTCTCCCACAGGTTGACGGCGATGCGCTCTCCGTCGCCGACGTCGACGACGATGCTGCCGACGCGGCGATCGTCTTCTGGTCGTCGGCGATGCCCTGGTCGGCCTTGCCGTCGAGCACCGCGTCCAGGGTGGCCTGCTTGGCGGTGACCACCGCCCGCAGGTGCTCGTCGATGGTGTGCTCGGCGACGGTGATGTAGTAGTCGACCGGCCGGTCCTGGCCGATGCGGTGCAGCCGTTTCTTCATCTGCCGGGTCTCGCCGGGGGTCCAGGCTTGCGCGGCCTGAATGCCGATCCGAGCGGCGGTCAGGGTGTGGCCGACCCCGCCCGCGCCGATCGCCACCGCGATCACGGGCGCCGCCCCAGCAGAACGCTGCTGGAACGCGGCCTTGGCCGCCTCTTTCTCGGCGACCGGCTGGCCGCCCTGGAGCTTCAGCCCGCCGAACGCGGTCGCGTACGCGTCGACCTCGCCGCGGTGGTGGGCGGCGACCATGACCTTCTCCCCCGCCGCCACGGCCGCGGCGGTCCACCACAGCACCCAGCCGCGCTTGGCCTGCCCGGCGAGCTGGCGCAGCGTGTTGACGGCGACCAGGTGCTCGGCGGCCTGGGCGCAAATCGCCGCCTGGACCGCCGCGTGCGCCGGGTCGGTGCCGAGCCGCCCGGCGGCCGCCCTCGCCTGCCCGGCGAGGTATCCGATGAGGTCCTGCTCGGCGTCCCGGTACCGGGCCATGACCTCGGGGTCCAGCCGGGCTCGCGTCACCGGGCGATGCCCTAGCTCGCCCTGCACGCATGGACCTGCGGCACGCGGCGGCTCGGCTGTCGTCATTCCATGATGGCGACGCCAGACCTGATCAGGCGGGGTCCACGGCTCGAGGCTGCACAGCGCGCTCGGGCGGGTTAGTCCGTTGCCGAGGGTCCGCTGCCCGTTTGCCGTTCGCGAGCGGCGTGAGGTTTGAGAGTGGGATGTGCGGGCAGTGTTCTATGTCCTTGAATGAGGACTTCTTGCGCGGCCTGAACGAGGCGGGTGAGGGATCGATGGCCCGGCTGGCCCACTCGTCTTGGCCCATGGCCGTTGGTTGACGAACTGGCCTCGCGGCACGGGTTCGTGAAGGGAACTGGATATGAGCGACGCGCTGACTGAGGGGCTGCGGCCCAAAGAGGGGTATATCGTCACGCTGTTCCTGACCGTGGCGGACGTCGATCGGTCGGCGGAATTCTATGCGCGGGTCCTTGACGGCACCGTGGTCCGAACCGGCCACCCGTCGATCGTGCAGATCGCGAACACCTGGGTGATCCTGAACGTCGCCGGCGGACCAACGGACGACAAGCCGTCAATCTCGCTGCGGCCGCCGCAGCGGCTGGATGAGTTTTCCAGCTTCATGAACGTCCGGGTGGCCGACGTGGCCTCGTGCTATGACACGTGGCGCGCCAAGGGCGCTGAGTTCATGACCGAGCCAAAGGACCATGGCGTCGAGATCCGCTGCTACATGCGAGATCCCGACGGCTACATCATCGAGGTCGGCCAAGTCAAAGCAGGCTGAGCTGGTCCCCACCTCGGTCCAGCTCGACCCACCATTTCGCCTACCGGAGAGACTCTCATGCTTCCCACGACGACCGACGTGCTGGTGGTCGGCGCCGGCCCGACCGGGCTCACCTCCGCTGTCTCGCTGGTGGCGCGCGGCCGCGACGTCACCCTCATCGACAGCCAGGACGAGGGGCAGAACACGTCGCGCGCCGCCGTCGTCTACTCACGCACCCTGGAGGTGCTCGAGCCGTACGGCGTCGCGCAACGGCTGGCCGCACAAGGAATCCACGCGCGGCGGTTCACCATCCGCGACCGTGACCGGGTGCTCATGGACGTCCCGTTCGACTGGCTCCCGACCGCCTACCCGTACACGCTGCTGGTGTCCCAGGCGGTCACCGAGTCCGTCCTGCTCCAGCGGCTGCGCGAGCTGGGCGGCCGGCTGCTGCAGCCGTACACACTGACAGGCCTCGACCAGGACGGCACCGGCGTCACCGCCACGTTCGCAAGCGGCGAGCGGGTACGCGCCGGCTACGTGGTCGGCGCCGACGGCATCCACAGCACCGTGCGCGAGCAGGCTCGCATCGGCTTCGGCGGCAGCGCGGCCGGAGCATCCTACTCGCTTGCCGACGTCCACCTGTCCGGCGGCGTGCCCGCCGACGAGGTGGCCGTATTCTTCGCCCCCGAGGGACAGCTCGTCTGCGTACCGTTTCCCGACGGCAGCTACAAGCTCGTGGCGAATGTGGCCGAGGCGCCGCCCGAGCCGGATGTCGGCTTCATGCAGGACCTGGTCGACGCGCGCGGTCCACGCGCCGACCGGCCGATCGTCAAGGACGTCATCTGGGGCTCGCGCTTCCTCATCCAGCACGGCGTCGCCGACCGCTTCCACGCCGGGCGGATAGCTTTGGCCGGCGACGCCGCGCACCACAACAGCCCGCTAGGTGGGCAGGGGATGAACGCCGGCATCGGCGACGCCGCGGCGTTGGGTGAAGCCCTGGATGCCGCCCTCAAGCGCGGCTCGGCGGACCCGCTCGACGCGTACGCCGCCGCCGGCGGCCGGTGGCCGAACAGGTGGTGGCTATCACGAACAGGCTCACCTGGCTGGCGACCATGGACCGGCAGGTACGGACGCTCCGCAACACCGTCCTCACCATGCTGAATCCCTTCATCAGCCGCCGCCTGGCTCGGCGGCTGTCCATGCTCGTCTACCGCTAGCCAAGCCGGGGAAGGCGGCGTCGCAGCTGTCCTCCTGGCACTGTCAGACGAGCTGTGGGAGCGAATCGGGCCGCTGTTGCCGAGGGTTCAGCTGCGCTACCGGTACCCGGGACGCCGGCGACTCGATGACCGCAAGGCGCTGTGCGGGGTCCTGTTCATGCTGCACACCGGATCAGCTGGGAGCACCTGCCCCCAGGAGCTGGGGTTCGGCTCGGGCATGACGTTCGGGCCGAGCCCAGTCGACCGGGGGCCGAGCCGCCTCCAAGCACCACCTGATCACCGACGGGCATGGCACTCCGCTGGCGGTCATCCTCACCGGCGCTAACACCGACGACGTCACCCAACTCCTGCCGCTGATCGAGGCGATCCCACCGGTACGCGGACGACCAGGACGGCCACGGCGCAGACCACTGGCGGTCTTCACCCACCGTGGCTACGAGCACGACTGTTACCGCGACCGAGTCAAGGCCACGGGCATCCCGCAAGACCGCCACGGCTCCGGACTGGGCACCTACCGCTGGGTCGTCGAACGGGCATTCGCCTGGCTCCACGCCTTCACAGCGTTACGCACCCTCTGGGAACGCCGAGCCGACATCCACGAAGCGTTCCTCCGCCTCGCCTTCGCCCTCATCACCGAACGCCAGATCCGCGCATTGTGGTAGGAGTTCTTAGGGTCATCAGGCGGTTCGCCAGTCGATCCGGGTTCCGTGCCCGTCGGTCCAGGCGGCTGGGTGCCCGTTGACGCAGAGCAGCAGATCGTCTCCGGGCGGGCGCTCGCCCATGACGTCCTCGGTTACGCCCGGGATGTTCCGGGGGCCTTCATTGGCGACCCACACCGCCCCCAGCTCGGCGACCGAACCCGCGAACGCGGCTCGGTCAGCGGCGTCGCGTACATACACCAGCACCGCCGTGTGAAACACCACGCGCGTCGCCTCAGGCGGCGCCTGACCGGTAGAGCCGCGAGGTCGGTACGCAAGTCGCCGGCGACTACCCGCGGCGGGTCGGCGCGGGCGATCTCACACGCGGCCCGCAGACGCGGAATCCGGTACTCCTCGCCGGGCCACACGAGCGCCTCGAGCCACCGCACCTCCGAGTCGTCGGTGAGGTCCACCGGGTGCAGGTCAAGCCCCGCGCGCCACACCACCTCCGACGTTGCGCTGCGGGACCGGCGTCCCCGCTCCCGCACGGCAGCTGAAGACAGGAGGGTCAGGGCTGGTCGGGGCGCTCGGCTCGACCCGCCCGTGTCCGTAGTCGAACGCGTACCTATCTGGGAGAAGACACAGCCCGGCCGAGGCGCCGACCTCGAGCAGCGCTAACGGCTGCGGCAACCGGGCGAGAACGGGCAGCAGAGTTGCGCAGCGCGCGGGCTCGTTCGTCTTCGTCGACCGCGCGGCCATCACGTCCGCGATCTCCGCCCCGTGCGCCCGCACCAGGTCGATGAAGCCACCCGCATCGTCGGGCGTCCCATACAGGTAGCGCACCGCGGCCAGCAGCAGGCTCGGCTGCCACTTCGGCTCCGGCATCCCGGCGAGGTATACGAGTACGGCCCGGTCACGGGCGATCGCGCTCGCGACCCGCTCGTACAGCGGCGAGCGCCCCCGCGCCTCGAACGCCGCGAAGCGCTCGTAGCGCGCCGCGACCCGTTCCCGTACGTCTACCGCAGCACCATGCGGTTCGGCCCCAGCCATCAACATCGCACCGTACTGTGACCTGCCGCCCACCGAGTCGTGCCCGGCCCGGTCGCTAGCGGCGAGTACGGTGGGGCACCGTCGGTGAGAGAAACGGCTGATGTCTGCCACGTCGAGTACCGGGCACGCGGTGATCGTCGGTACCGGCGTTGGTGGCCTGGCGGCCGCGGTCGCCCTGCACCAACGCGGCTGGAAGGTGACTGTCCTGGAGCAGGCGCCCCGGCTCGCGGCGGTCGGCTCGGGCATCGCGCTGTTCCCCAACGCGCTGCGCACCTCGGACGTCCCCGGCGTGCGCGCCGCGGCAGAGGCGGGCGGCCGGACCGGGCTCGGGATGGGCCTCCGTCGGCCGTCCGGTCGCTGGCTGTCCCGGCCCGAGAACGCCGCCGTGGGGCGGCGCTACGGCCGACCGTGCTGCTGCACCGCGCCGACCTGATCGATCTGCTGTACCGGGCGTTGCCGGGCCGGCCCGGCCACGGCGGCCGCGCCCCGGACCTCCCTGGACGCGCCGGCAGCCACGGCACCGGCGTAGGCGCGGAGCACCACGTCCGGGTCGAGGACCGCGACAAGCGCGTCGAAGTCGCCGGCACGCGCGGCGGCGAGGAAGGCGTCGACGACCTCGCGCTGACGGGCCAGATCGGGGTCGGGAACCGGGGCCGCGCCCCGTACCCGGCGGCGGGCGCGGCTGGCGAGCTGCCGAGCCGCGGCCGGGAAGCGCTCCACGATCGACGCGATCTCCTCGAAGGGCACGCCGAACATGTCGTGCAGCACGAACGCCAGCCGCTCGGCGGGAGCCAGCGCGTCGATGACCACCAGCAGCGCCAGACCGACCGAGTCGGCCGCCAGCGCCTCATGCTCGGGGTCGGTCTCGTCGCCATGGCTCACGACCGGGTCGGGCACGTGCACGTCCAGCGGCTCCTCCCGCCGCGACGCCCGGGAGCGCAGCATGTCCAGGCACACCCGCGCCACGATTCTCGTCAGCCATCCGGCCAGGTTCTCCACCCCGCTGGTGTCGGAGCGGCTGAGCCGCAGCCAGGCCTCCTGGACGGCGTAGTCTGCCTCGCTGAGCGAGCCGAGCATCCGGTACGCCACTGCCTTGAGGTGGGTGCGGTGGGCCTCGAACCGCTCCGCCAGCCAGTCGCCCTCGTCCACGGTCACATCCTCCACGTACTGTCCGTCACAGCACTGACGGAGGAACCCGGCGGGCGGCGAACGCCGCGATGGCCGAGACGTCGGTGCCGGTCCAGCCGATGTAGCCGTCCGGACGTACGAGCACCGTCGACCGCTCGCCGTCGGCACGCGTGACCACGTCGACGTGCTCGGCCATGGGGGCCGGCACGGTCGGCCGGTCCCCGGGCGTGACGAGGACGAAGTGCCCCGAGCGCAGCGCCTCGTACAGGCGTGCCGGCTCGCCGTCGTGGTGTTCGAGGTGTATGTCGCCGGCGCGGGTGCCGATCAGCCGGTGCGCGCCGCGCGGCGACGGGTAGCGCATGTCGATGACGGACATCACCCCTGCCACACGCCGCGAGACCGGCGCGAGCCGCACCACGGCGGTGGCGATCCGGCGGAGCGTGCGCAGCGGCCAGGACCTGAGCATGACCACGCGCACCAGGGCGCCGCTGCTGCGCCTGGCCAGGCGGCCGGCCCGGTACCGCTCGGTCTCGTATGTGTCGAGCAGCCATTCCGGTGCCCACCCCTGCACGGCCGCGGCCAGCTTCCAGCCGAGGTTGGCCGCGTCCTGCAGGCCCGTGTTCATGCCCTGCGCGCCTGCGGGCGAGTCGATGTGCGCGGCGTCGCCGATGAGGAATACCCGGCCCACCCGGTAGTGCGGGGCCTGCCGCTCGTCGCTGTGGAACCGCGACAGCCAGCGCGGGTCGTGCATGCCGAAGTCACTGCCCAGCGCCTTGCGGGTGATGAAGCGCACGTCCTCCAGCTCGACCGGCGCGGTGTCGGGCAGCTGACGGCCGCGGTCCCAGGCGAAGATGCGGTACCAGCCGTCCCCGAACGGCGCGACGAACGCGAACCCCTCCCGTACCGCGCTGGCCATCAGCACGTTCTCAGGCGGGTCGGACAGCCGCACGTCGGCCAGCATGATCGACTCCATCACCGACCGTCCGGGAAACGGAAGTCCCAGGGCATTGCGCACCGTGCTGTCGAGACCGTCCGCGCCCACCAGGTAGGACGCACGCCACACCCGGCTCACGCCGTCCTCCTCACGCACGTCCACCTCGACCCCGGTGGCGTCCTGGCGCAGCCCGGTCACCTCGACGCCGGTGCGGATCGTGGCGCCTAGGGCCCTGGCGCGCGCGTCCAGGATCCGCTCGGTCTCGTACTGCGGCGTGGCCAGCAGGCAAGGAAAGCGGCTCGGCAGGCGCGAGAGGTCGACCTTGACGTTGCCGAACAGCACCTGCGTCGACAGGGTCTGACCAGTGGCGATCAGCTCGTCTGCCACACCGCGGGCATCGAGCATCTCCAGCGTGCGGGCATGGACGACGAAGGCGCGCGTCCACGGCATCTCGTCCTTGCGCCGCTTCAGGACGGTGACCACCACCCCGGCCGCCGCCAGGTCTCCGGCCAGCAGCAGCCCCGTGGGCCCGGCGCCGACGATCAGCACATCAGCAGCGGGGGCGGCCATGATCGCTCCCGACATCCCGGCCTGCGATGCCCCGCTGGGGCACGGCGCTCGCGTGCCTGAGGAGGACCGGTTCGCCGCAATCGGGCCATCTGGCGTGCATCACGTCCAAGGCATCGGCGCGATCACGCCGAATCTCGCGTTCCGCGTCATGCGTAATGGACGGGTCGTTGCCTGGCAGCATTACCGCGGTTGGTCGAGCGCACACTTTGCACCTCCAAGTGGCTGATGGGGCTGTGCCACCCAACGGCCTCCCGAATCAGGGCCCACGATCAAGCCTGGCGCCACAAGAAGTCTCCATACAAGGACATAGGGGTTAGGCTCCCCGCGCCACCCGCTCTCAAACTCACGCCGGCCGCTAGGCGGCACCGGGTCGCGCGGTCAACGTCTCGCCTCGGGTACCCACGGCGGGGCCTCTTCGCACCGGATGACCGAAATAGGCGCGCGGTGCCGGTTCCCCGGGAGACGGCGCCTGACCCCGGCGACTGCTTCGCGGTCGGGTGCGGCCGGATGTACCTTCATTCGGCCGCGCGCAGATCCAGGTTCCCGGTCAGGTATCGCTGGAGGGTGGGACCGACGGTGGCGCTCAGCGTCGCGGCTGACGCGGACGCCAGCGGCTCGATCTTGACGACATAGCGCACCAGGGCGAGTCCCACGAGCTGCGATCCGACTAGGCCGGCGCGAAGCTGCCGCTCCCTGGCGTCGAGCGCGCCCGCCAGCCTCGCGATGACCTCACCGGCGATGAAGTTCCGGAGCAGCGTGGCGCCCCGCTCGTTCGAGCAGGCCGACCGGGTTATTCCGATCATGACCTCGCGGTTGGGAGACTCCTCCCAGACGCTGAGGAAGTAGCCGACCATGCGTTCCCCGAGCCTGCCGGGATCTCCCTCCACCGCTTGGGCGAGTCGCTCACCCGGGCTCATCGTGACCGTCAGGGCCGCGACCAGAAGGCCCTCCTTGGAGCCGAAGAAACGGCGGACGAGCGCAGGATCGACACCGGCATCCGCGGCGACACGGCGCAGCGAGGTGGCATCATAGCCTCGCTTGGCGAAGCTCTCCCGCGCCGCGGCGAGGATCTCCTCACGTGTCGTCGACGGGCCCGGCCGCCGACCTGTCCGCCGCGCCTCCTGCCCCGCAAGGCTAGCCACCCTGGTCCACCTCCATCGCCTGACCTGGTCCCACAGCCTCTGGCTGTCGTCGGTCCAGCTAACACTCGTCGTGATCGATTTGCTACTTGCCGCGGTGCTCGGAGTGCTGCTCGAAAGGAGCAGGCGGCAAGACCTGCGCGATGCGCAGGTTCCACGCCTCTGCACTGGTGCGGGCACCACGACGCCGGTGGCCCACCGCAGCGCCGCCAGCCGGAGTCCCACCGTGATGAACCGCTGGAGGATCCTGCGTGACGGCCGGACGAAAAGGCGACCGCGGTCCACCACGCCGCCATCGCTCCGCTACACAACCTTGCTCTCGCCGGCAGTGAGCGCGCAGAGGGGCATCAGTACTGGTCGTACTAGTTCCGCGGGGGTGTAGATGACGTCACCGGCTCGGATCTCCTCGATGCCGCCGCCACGGAACCGGCGACCTTGACCGCAACAGGTGCTCCGGGCCAGCGACGTCCGCCGAAAGCTGCCCTACGAGCATCTACATGCCCCACCAGCGTCTTTCATGCGCCGGATCTGGGACCTCGAACCAGCACAGGCCTTGGTCGCCGAGCGCGTGACGCCAGCGCAACTTCGCATCGAACGACAGCCCTTCGCTCGTCCGGAGGTCGATGAGGATCAACCGTCATTCGAGGTGCCCGCCGGCCTTCGACACGATCGGGCGGCGCAGCGGCACTACCACCGACCGCACCTCGACTGCGTGCCACGTGAGCTGTGGAGCTAGCACAGCCTTCTCCGTGCAGGCGGACGCCCGCCTGGCACCCAGACGCTTCCTACCTGCTGCTTGACCGACGCCATGCGCGTTGTTCCTATCGTTCGCGCGACCGGTCACGTCCCGGGCGGCTGTCACGTCGACCGGTTCGGTTCGTCATTGCATTGACCGACCGCGAGCGGGGGAATTCGACCGTAGACGACGACTGGTTGGCGGACACCATGACCGGTATCACGACACAGACCAAGATCGGCCTGATCACCGGGGCCAACAAGGGGATCGGCTTCGAGATCGCCCGGCAGCTCGGGCAGGCCGGTGTGACCGTGCTCGTCGGCGCCCGCGATCCCGAACGTGGCCGCCGGGCGGAGGGCGAGCTGCGCGGCGAGGGATCGACGCGCGCTTCGTGCACCTCGACGTCACCGACGCGGCCACGATCGAGCGCGCGGCCGAATGGGTCGAGAAGGAGTACGGCCGGCTCGACATCTTGGTGAACAACGCCGGGATCTCCGTCGAGCGGGACAGGCCGGCGCCCAGCCAGCTGCCGCTGGACGCGCTGCGCCGCACGTACGAGACCAACGTCTTCGGCGTCGTCGCCGTGACCAACGCGCTGCTGCCGCTGCTGCGCCGCGCGGCCGACGCGCGGATCGTCAATCTCACCAGCGACGTGGGTTCGCTCAGCCGCCAGGCCGCCATTCGTCAACCTGATGGCCTACGACTCCTCCAAGACTGCCGTGAACGCGATCACGCTGGCCTACGCCAAGGAACTGCGCGAGTCCGCGATCACCGTCAATATCACCGGGGTCAGCCCGACGTTGCAGGCCTCGGCGACCAGCAGCGCCGCGACGCTGACTGCCAGGTCCTTTGTCCTGGTGGAGGCCTCGGCCAGGCGTGTGTGTAGGCGTCGAGGAACCCTGTCCAGGCGTGCACCTCCAGCAGCAGCTCGGGCAGATCCGCCCGCGGCAGCATCACCTGCACCGTGGTCCGCAGCCAGACCAGGCTGTCCGGCTCGCCCAGGGCGTCGAGGTGATCGACGTGCAACCGGGCGCGGCCGTTCAGCCCGGCTATCACCCGTGCCCGGGCCTCCTCGCCGGCTTCAACGAGGCGGGCAGCGGTCTGCTTCCACGCCGCATCCAGCGTGATCAGCAGCCGCGCCAGGTGCGTCTCCGAGGTATCGGTGAGGCTGAGCCCGGCCAGCACGTCCTCGCGTACCGCATCCCACCGCTCGCCGGCCAGCAGCATCGCCCGCGGGTCGGCCCAGCGGTGCGAGGGCCGGGCATACACGTCGCGGCGGCCCAGCGCCCGGTGCAGCTGCTCGAGCACGCACACCACGTACGCGTCGCGGTCCACCGCCCCGGCGGCAGGCCCGGGCTGGCGTACACCGCCCGCCGCCAGGCTGGCGTCACCAGCTCGGCGTCAATCTCATCATCGGCGAGCGGTTTCTGCGTCACGCGCCGGCGAGCCAGTTCGGGCAGAGCGCGGACCGCCGCCAGAACCCGTTCGCCGCCCGGTGCCGCGTGCAGCGCAGTGGACTCGCCGAGCAGCGCCACGACCCGCTCCACCGCCGACCACAGCGCAGCGACTTCGAGCCGCTCACCGGCGTTCTCGGCCGCCGCGAGCGCGTCTAGCAGCACCCGGCCCGCGCGAGCGATGGTCTTGGACGCCTTCTCCGGCCGCGGCGGCATCGCCAGCCGTTGGTCGCCCGAAGCCCGCCGGGCCGGGCTGAAGAGCCGGGTCGCCATCAGCAGCGCGAACAGATCCAGCGTGTCGTCGACCGCGACCGCCTCCAGATGCCGGAGCACCGCGACGAGCGTCGCGGTCCTCTTCGGCTCACCCAGCCGCGCCAGCGCCGAGGCCCTGCTGCCCAGTCCGCTGCGCGCCAGCACCTGCAGCCGGTTCGCCGGGATGTCGTCCACGCCAACAAGACTGGCACCCAGCACGGCGATCTGCTCCGCGCGCCGCAACGCCTTGACCATCTCGGGCCCCGAACTGCGCCGAGGCGACTGGCGCAGCCGTTCCAGCGCCGAAACCCGCCGCCCGTCCGGGACCTGCAGCAAATCCCCAAGCCGATGCGGCAGCCCTGAAATCTACCAGCCGGGCCGCCGCGGCCAGCACCTCATACAGCCGGGCCTCGGCCGCCTCACGCGCGGCGGCCACCTGCCGCGCGAGCACCGTCACGCCGGGCAGCAGGACCCGATTGCGGCGCAGCCAGCCCACCGCGTGATCGAACAGTGCCACCGGCCCCTCAGCGTGCGTCCACGCCCGCCCGCCAAGGAACCGCGCAAACGCCTCCACGCCGCCCGGATCGTCGAAAGACCGGTAGCCGTACCGGTCGCGGACCTCCCACGCATGCTGGCCATGCTGCACCAGATGATCCCCCCGCACCTGCGCATCCACCTGATTATGGACAACGGCTCGTCCCACACCTCCCGCGCCACGAAAGCCTGGCTCGCCGCCCACGCCAGATTCACCGTCACCTACACGCCCAGCACGCATCCTGGCTGAACATGATCGAGCAATGGTTCGGGTGCTGACCCGCCGGCTGCTGCGCCGCGGCGACTTCACCTCCCGCGACGACCTCGACGCCAAGATCACCGCATTCACCATCAGGCACAACAAGAACGCCCGCCCTACAAGTGGAGCTATAACGCCGACGCCGAGCACGCCCGGTACCTCGAACGCCACCCCCAGCCCGAACCCGCGACCGTCCTGCCGCAAGCCGCATGACAGCGACGCTCGGTAACCAAGACCCAGTCAGGAACTTACGACGCGCTGCACTAGGTAGGTAGGCGAGGGTTCCCTCTCGGCGAAGTTCCGTCTTGACTTCTGCAGTCGGAACTTACGGGTTCTGGGGTCGGCGCAGTAGGCAGCCAACCCCGGCTACGCGCGTGCTGCGTCCGCGGAAGTGCCGCCTCCGGCCATTCCCGGAACTTTCCTGTCAGTGCCGCCCGCTACCGTCAGCCGCGGATCACGAAGGCGCGGTGTGCGGATGGACCTGGACGAGCTGGTCGAGCACTGGACCCTGCTGGATGACGAGCGGGAGCTGGTGGCGGGGAAGCGGGGGCCGACCCGGCTGGGATTCGCGCTGCTGCTGAAGTTCTACGCCCGGGCGGGCCGGTTCCCGCGCGGCCGGGGCGAACTGGATGACGAGGCGGTGGCGTTCGTCGCACGCCAGGTCGGCGTGCCAGCATCCGACTTCGGGTTCTATGAATGGGCTGGCAGCACGATCGAGTACCACCGGTCGCAGGTCCGCCGCCATCTGGGGTTCCGGGAGTGCAGCGCCGAGGACGCCGGCAAGCTCACCGGGTGGCTGGCAGCCAACGTCTGCCAGGCCGAGCGGCGGGCCGACCGGGTGCGGGAGGAGCTGCTGGCCCGGTGCCGCGCGGAGCGGATCGAGCCGCCGTCCGCGGGCCGCTGCGACCGAATCATCCGCTCGGCCCTGCACCAGGCCGAGCAGGCGCTGATCCAGCGGGTAGCCGCGCGGCTCGGCCCGGACGCCAGCGCGCGGCTCGCCGAGCTCGCCGCGGCCGTCGGCGATGACGAGGCCGAAGATGCGGAGCCGTCGGCGCTGGCGCTGATCAAGTCGGTTCCCGGCAACGTAAGCCTGGAGTCCATGCTCACCGAGATCGGCAAGCTGGACGCGGTGCGCGCGGCCGGGCTGCCGGACGGGGTGTTCTCCGGCATCGCGCCGAAGGTGATCGCCGCCTGGCGGGCCCGCGCCACGGTGGAGGCCCCGTCGCACCTGCGCAGCCATCCCCCGGCGCTGAGGCTGACCCTACTGGCCGCGCTGGTGCATGAGCGGCAGCGGGAGATCACCGATACCCTAGCCGACCTGCTGATCTCGACCGTGCACCGGATCGGCGCCCGCGCCGAGCGGAGGGTCGCCCAGGAGCTGGTCAGCGAGTTCCGCAAGGTCGCCGGAAAGGAGACACTGCTGTTCCGGGTCGCCGAGGCCGCGATCGCCCGGCCCGACGACACCGTCCGGGCCGTGGTGTACCCGGTGGCGGGCGAGAAGACCCTGCGCGACCTGGTCGCCGAGTACAAGTCGTCCGGCCCGGCCTACCGGCGCACCGTGCAGACCACGCTGCGGGCCTCCTACACCGGGCACTACCGGCGCGGGCTGATCCGGCTGCTGGAGGTGCTGGAGTTCCGCACCGGCAGCAGCGCCTGCCAGCCGGTGATCGAGGCCCTGGCGCTGATCCGCCGCTACGCCGCCGCGGGCAGCCTGCAGTACTACCCCGCCGGGGAACACGTCCCCGCACACGCCGGGATCGCCGAGGACTGGAAGCCGCTGGTCTACCGCACGGGCCAGCACGGCCGCCAGCGGGTCGTGCGGATGGTCTACGAGGTCGTCACCTTCCAGGCGCTGCGCGAGCACCTGCGCTGCAAAGAGATCTGGATCACCGGCGCCGACCGGTGGCGCAACCCCGACGACGACCTGCCCGCCGACTTCGAGGCCCGCCGCGACGAGCACTACGCCAGCCTGCGCAAGCCGCTGGACCCGGACGCCTTCATCACCGGACTGCGCGAGGAGATGCGCGCCGAACTGGACGCCCTGCACGACGCGCTGCCCAGCCTGGACTGGCTGCAGATCGCCGAGCGGCGCGAGGGCGCCATCAAGCTCACGCCGCTGGACGCGGCCCCCGAGCCACGCAACCTGCGGCAACTGAAGAAGGAGATCAGCACCCGGTGGGGCACCGTGCCACTGATCGACATACTCAAGGAAGCGGTGCTGCGCACCGGCTGCCTGACCGCGGCCACCTCCGCCGCCACCCGCGGCGACCTCGACCCCGGGGTGCTGGCCCAGCGGCTGCTGCTGGCCGTGTACGCCTACGGCACCAACACCGGAATCCGCGCGGTGGCCGCCGGCGAGCACGGTCACAGCGAAGACGACATCCGCTACGTGCGGCGCCGGTACCTGTGGCCCGAGACCGCCCGCGCCATGGCGGTCGAGATCGCCAACGCCACCTTCGCCGCCCGGCACCAGGCCATCTGGGGCGCAGGCTCCACCGCGGTGGCCTCCGACTCCACCCACTTCGGCGCCTTCGACCAGAACATCTTCACCGAATGGCACGCCCGCTACGGCGGCCGCGGCGTGCTGATCTACTGGCACGTCGAGCGCAAGTCGATGGCCATCCACTCCCAGCTGATCGGCTGCTCCGCCTCCGAGGTCGCCGCGATGGTCGAGGGTGTCATGCGGCACGGCACCACGATGGAGGTCGAAGCCAGCTACACCGACTCCCACGGCCAGTCCGAGATCGGATTCGGCATCACCCGGCTGCTCGGCTTCGACCTGCTGCCCCGGATCAAGCGGATCAACAAGACCCGCCTGTACCGCCCGGCCGCCGGCGAACCCGGCGCCTGGCCGCGGCTGGAGCCGGCGCTGACCCGGCCGATCCGCTGGGACCTGATCGCCGCCCAGTACGACCAGATGATCAAGTACGCGACCGCGATCCGCACCGGCACCGCCTCCACCGAGGCCATCTTGCGGCGGTTCACCAAGGCCAACGCGACCCACCCCGCCTACCAGGCGATGGCCGAGGTCGGCCGCGCGCAGCGGACCATCTTTCTGGCCCGCTACCTGCGCGACCGTGACCTGCAACGCGAGATCAACGAGGGCCTCAACGTCGTCGAGTCCTGGAACCGCGCCAATGCGGTCATCTTCTTCGGCAAGGGCGGCGACATCGCCACCAACCGCCGCGACGAGCAGGAACTGTCCGTGCTGTGCCTGCGGATCCTCCATGCCGCCCTGGTCTACGTCAACACCCTCATGGTCCAGGGCGTCCTCGCCGATGACGACTGGGCCGGGCGGCTGACCGCCGAGGACGCTGCCCGGCCTGACCCCGCTGTTCTGGGCCCACGTCGCCCCCTACGGCGAGGTCAGGCTCGACATGGGCCGCCGCCTCAGCCTCCACAGCGCCGCTCCGGCAGCCTCCCCGGAGGCCCGGTGATACCCGCAGTCACGCCGGGCCCGCAGCGGACCCCGGCCCGCCGCAAGGCCCGCCAGCTCGCCAAGTACCTGCGCGGCGAGCGGCCCGACTACACCTACCTCAGGGAGGTGTTCCGGCACCTGCGGGACGAGCTGGGCGTGGAAGTCGCCAAGGCACCGGAGAAGCTGCCTTACGTCCCCACCGAGGCCCAGATCCGAGCGTTCTACGATGCCGTCTGGAAAGCCCGCCGCGCCGGCGACGTCGTCCTGATCAAGACCCTGCTCTACACCGGGGTCCGGGTCTCCGAGCTCGTCCGGATCCAGATTGCCAACGTCGACCTCGACACCTGCCGCATCCGGATCACCCAGGGCAAGGGCCGGAAAGACCGCGTCGTCCCCTTCCCCGCCGCCTTCAAGGAAACCCTCGCCCTGCACATCGACACCCAGCGCCGCGCCGGCGCGGCGTTCCTGTTCGAATCGAGCTGGAAAAAGCCCTACAGCGACCGCGGCGTCCGCAAGATCCTCACCCGTTACACCCGCGCCGCCGGCATCACCGCCTCGATCAGCCCGCACACGCTTCGCCACTTCCTGTTCACCTGGCTCAAGACCCAGGGCATCGACGACGCGCTCATCCAGCCCTACAGCGGCCACGCCACCCGCCAGTCCCTGGAGATCTACTCCCGCCTCGCCCTCGCCGACGCCCAGCAGCGCTACAACGACGCCATCGGCGACTTCCCGGTCTGACCCGCGTGATCACGCTCGTTTGGGGCTGGTGACACGTTTCTTACCGGCACCCGGACAAGGCCAGGCGAGCGCTGGACCTCAAGCTCGGTCGAAGTCGCATCATGAGTGGCATGGATAACCCCAGCTTCGACGTCCTGAGCTTCCTCGACGAACCCGGCCGTCCAGCATCGATCGCCACCGTAACCGACAAGGGTCATCCCGCCTTGGCGACGATGTGGTTCAGCGTCGGCGACGACCGCCTGTGGTTCCACACCCCCGACGGTGGCGACCATTCCTCACCGTTCCTACGGGCCGCCGCCGACAACAGGGAGGTCGCGGTGATGATAGCGACATTCGACCCGCCGGACGACGTCCGCCAGGTCCGCGTGACCGGTCCCGCCCGGCTCGAAGCCAGGGACGACGGGCGGGTGCGCCGCCTCGACAAGCGTTACGTCAGCACCTGGACGCCCACATGGGAAAAGCAAGCAACATACCCGGATTACCAGTTGTGGTCGATGTCGCCTCAACGCGCCATGGCCGTGGCCTACCCCAGAACTCAAGAACAGCCCAACCTTCCGCTGGTCGGAACCGGCGAGGTTGTTCGAGCTCCTGAACCGGACACATTAGTGACTCAACGACACGGGCCAGCGCCGGGCGGAGAGGTCTTGCTGTCCATCGGCACCCCCAGCGAGCGGATCAGCAGCGCCGCGTGCAGCGCGAGCCGGGAGCCCGCGTCGTCCAGGCCCGCGCCGGTGACCTGCTCGATCTGGCGGAGCCGCTCGTACAGCGTGGGCCTGGCCAGGCCGCAGCGCCTGGCCGTCTCCGCCTTGTTGCCGCCGGCGTCCAGGTAGACCGCGAGCAAGGCGGCCAGGTCGGTGCCCGCCCGCTCGTCGCTGAGCAGCAGCGGGCCGAGCTCGCGCTCGGCGAACGCCAGCATCCGGGGGTCGTCGCGCAGCTGGTAGATCAGCCCGGCGAGGCCCAGGTCCGCCAGGCGAACGAACGGCCGGCCGGCACCGTGACCCGCGGCCGCACCGTGACCCACCGTGGCGGCACCGGCATCCGCCGCCGCACGGTCACCCGCGAACCTACCGAGACTCGCGGCGGCACCGGCCACCTCGCTGGCCTCGCGCAGCGCGCCGGGCACGCCGGCCAGGTCGGCCGCCACCGGGCCGGCCCCGATCACGTCGGCCGGGCCGAGGACGCGCCCCCGCCGCAGCCGGGTCGCCAGCCTGGTCAGCGTCTCGTCGTGCCCGGTCCCTGACGCCATCGCCAGCACCGCCGCCAGCTGGCGGTCACGGAGCGTCCCGGCGACCGCGGGCACGCCGAGATCCTGGCAAGCCGCGGCGACCGCGTCGGCGACGCCGGCGAGCCGGTCCCCGCCGGCCACCCGGACCACCATGGGGAGCAGGTGCCGCCCGGCCAGCGGCACCCCCAGCGCGACTATCCGTGCCCGCAGGTCATCCAGGTCGGCGTACGCCGCCCCGGTCAGCGCGTCGAGTACCGACCGGTGCGCGGTGCGCTCGGGGCTCTCCTCCCGCCGGCCGTCGGCCAGCCGGGCCAGCGCGAGCGTGGCCGCGGCCCGCTCGGCGAGCACCAGATCGCCCGCGCCGGGCGGCCCGGGCAGCACGAAGATCAGCCGGCCCCAGTCGCCGGCTGCCGATCCCACCGCCGCCACCAGCCAGCCGGCTGCGGCGTCGTAGCCGATCCTGCCCGGGACGACGGCCGCCCGTGACCGGCCAGCGAAGCCGGCCAGCAGCTCGGCGACCTCCTGGCCGAACGCCGCGCAGGCCAGCACCCGGTGCGCCAGGTCGGCCAGGATGACGGGCATCGCTGCCAGTTCGCTCGCCTGCCGCACGATCTCGTCCTGGCCCGCTCCGGCGACCGCCAGTCCGGTGAAGACCCGGTTCAGCCGCTGCGCCGCCCGCACCTCGGCGACCTGGGCATCCAGGATCTGGGCGTGCACCGCCTCGGTGATCGCGATGAACTGGGTCTCCCGCTCGAGCACGATCAGCGGCAGCCGGCGGCTTCGCGCGGCGGTCACGAGGGCCCGCGGCAGTTCCCGCACGTACCGGGAGCCGAGCTCCACGGCGAGCGCGCTTACCCCGGCGGCGGTCAGCCCCGCCACGTACCTGGCCAGGCCGTCGGCGTCCGGCGGCAGCGCGATCCCGGTCGACAGCACCAGCTCGCCGCCGCGGAGCAGATGCCCCGCCTCGGCCAGCTCGATCACGTGTACCCAGCGGACCGGCACGTCGAGCCGGTCGGCCCCCGCCAGGACGCGGGGAGCGCCGCGCCTGACCGGTTCGAGCGCGAGCACGTCGGCTACGGTCGGCAGCATGGCCGGCTCCCTGGTGGTGGGTGATGGCTGACACCTTGTCAGACTCCGCCGGTTTGAGCTTACTTTCCGTAACTTGGCCGACGATTCGCACCGGAGGAGACTGGCCTCGGGAGCCGGCAGCGGCAGCACGGAGGACGGGCGGTACAACCGATGACCCACAAGAACTGCACACACTGGATCGGCGGCAAGCCGTGGACCGGAGCAGAATCCGGCCACCGGGGTGACATCTATAATCCGGCGACCGGTCAGGTGACCGGCACCGTGGACTTCGCGAGCGCGATCGAGGTCGACGCCGCGGTGGCGGCGGCCACCGCCGCGTTCCCGGCCTGGCGCGACACGTCGCTGGTCAGGCGGGCCTCGGTGATGTTCGCGTTCCGCGAGCTGGTCAGGACGCACTCCGCGGAGCTGGCGGCGCTGATCAGCGCCGAGCACGGCAAGGTCGCCTCGGACGCGGCGGGCGAGGTCGCGCGCGGCCTGGAGGTCGTGGAGTTCGCGTGCGGCATCCCGCACCTGCTGAAGGGCGCGTTCTCGGAGAACGTCTCGACCGGCGTCGACGCCTACTCGATCCGCCAGCCGCTCGGCGTGGTCGCCGGGATCACGCCATTCAACTTCCCGGCCATGGTGCCGATGTGGATGTTCCCGATCGCGATCGCGGCGGGCAACACATTCGTGCTCAAGCCGTCGGAGAAGGACCCCTCGACCTCGGTCAGGCTCGCCGAGTTGCTCGCCGAGGCCGGCCTGCCCGACGGAGTCTTCAACGTCGTGCACGGAGCGAAGGATGCGGTCGACGCCCTGCTGACCCACCCCGGGATCAAGGCCGTCAGCTTCGTCGGATCGACCCCGGTGGCCCGTTACGTATCGGAAGTAGGGACATCGGCCGGCAAGCGGGTCCAGGCGCTCGGGGGCGCGAAGAACCACATGGTCGTCCTGCCCGACGCCGACCTCGACCTGGCCGCCGACGCTGCCGTGTCGGCCGGGTTCGGCTCCGCGGGCGAGCGGTGCATGGCGATCTCGGCGCTGGTCGCGGTCGACCCGATCGGCGACGATCTGGTCGGCAAGATCAGCGAGCGGGTGGCGAAGCTGCGGGTCGGCCCTGGCGACGAGCCGAAGTCGGAGATGGGCCCGCTGGTGACCAGGGCGCACAGGGAAAGGGTCGCGTCCTACCTGGACGCCGGCGTGGCGGACGGGGCGACGCTGGCCGTGGACGGCCGCACGCATCCGGTCAGCGGCGGGTCGGCGGACGGGTTCTGGCTCGGCCCGAGCGTGCTCGACCAGGTCACCCCGACGATGAGCTGCTACCTGGACGAGATCTTCGGTCCTGTGCTGTCCGTCGTACGGGCCGGGTCCTACGAGGAGGCGCTCGGTGTCGTCAACGCCAGCCCGTACGGCAACGGCACCGCGATCTTCACCAACGACGGGGGAGCGGCGCGCAGGTTCACCAGCGAGGTGCAGGTCGGGATGGTCGGCATCAACGTGCCGATCCCGGTCCCGATGGCGTTCTACAGCTTCGGCGGCTGGAAGGCGTCGCTGTTCGGCGACACGCACGTGCACGGCACCGAGGGCGTCCACTTCTACACCAGGGGCAAGGCGGTCACCTCGCGGTGGCTCGATCCCAGCCACGGCGGCGTCAACCTCGGCTTCCCCGTGAACCAGTGACCCGGTGACAGGAGAGCGATCATGAGGAGCTTCAGCCCCGACCCGGCCCGCGGCGCCGCGGTCTACGCCGCCGACCGCGCGCACGTCTTCCACTCCTGGTCCGCGCAGAGAGCGCTGAAGCCCATTGCGGTGGCCGGCGCACAGGGCTGTCACGTCTGGGACTTCGACGGCAACCGCTACCTGGACTTCTCCAGCCAGCTCGTGAACACCAACATCGGGCACCAGCACCCGAAGGTCGTCGCGGCCATCGCCGAGCAGGCGGGCAAGCTGACCACGATCGCCCCGCAGCACGCCAACGAGGCCCGCGGCCAGGCGGCGCAGCGGCTGATCGCGCTCGCCCCCGACGGGTTCAGCAAGGTGTTCTTCACCAACGGCGGCGCCGACGCGAACGAGAACGCGATCCGGATGGCCAGGCTGCACACCGGCCGGGACAAGGTGCTCAGCTTCTACCGGTCATACCACGGCAACACCGGCGCGGCGATCACCTCCACCGGCGACCCGCGGCGGTGGCCGAACGAGTACGCGACCGGCCACGTGCACTTCTTCGGCCCCTACCTGTACCGGTCCTCGTTCTGGGCCACGTCGCAGGCGCAGGAGTGCGAGCGCGCGCTGGCGCACCTGGACCAGGTGATCCAGTTCGAGGGCCCGGCCACCATCGCGGCGATCCTGATCGAGTCCATCGTCGGCACCGCCGGCGTGCTCGTCCCGCCGCCCGGATACCTGGCCGGGGTGCGGGCGCTGTGCGACAAGTACGGCATCGTCTGGATCGCCGACGAGGTGATGTGCGGTTTCGGCCGGGCGGGAAGCTGGTTCGCGTTCGGCCAGCACGGCGCGGTTCCCGACCTGATCACCTTCGCCAAGGGCGCGAACTCCGGCTACGTGCCGATCGGCGGGGTGATCATCTCCGACCCGATCGCCGCGACGTTCGACGACCGGGTGTTCCCCGGCGGCCTGACCTACTCCGGCCACCCGCTGGCCTGCGCCTCGGTCGTGGCCACCATCGATGCCATGCACGGGGAGGGCATCGTCGAGAACGCCGCGGCCATCGGCGCGCAGACCCTGGGCCCCGGGCTGGCCGGGCTGGCCGAGCGGCACCCGGTGATCGGCGAGGTGCGCGGGCTCGGCGTGTTCTGGGCGCTTGACCTGGTGTCCGACCGCCAGACCAGGGCGATGCTCGCGCCCTACGGCGGCACGTCAGAGGCGATGACTACCCTGGCGGCCCGCGCCAGGGCCAAGGGCCTGCTGACGTTCACCAACTACAACCGGCTGCACGTGGTGCCGCCGTGCACGATCACCGAGGCCGAGGCCAAGGAGGGCCTGGCCATCCTGGATGAGGTGCTCACGGCCGTGGACGCCTACTACCAGGGCTAGCCAGGCCCCTCCGTCAGCCGGTCACCGAGACCAGGGCAGGCAGGTAGGCGTACTTCTGGCCGTTGGCGTTCGGGTGGTAGGAGTCGGACAGGTTGAACCAGTACTACTCAGAAGTAACAAATAACGCTAAGCCCGTCAATGGCCGTAATTACCGGTACGCGCTGTGCCGGGCCGCGCCTGCAGCCGCTCGTCAGCGCCCGCGCGGGCAGGGCAGGAACACCCTGCCGTCCAGGTTGACACCGAACTTTACCGCGGCGTAGCCCAGGCGTCCCGCGTACACGGCGCGGCAGAACGCGGCGAAGGTCCGGCGCCCGTGCGGGCAGCGCTTGCCCGGGTCGCAGACGTAGTGGTCCGCGCCGTACTCGGCCTCGCCCACCCACTTGCCGGTCGGCTGCGCCGCCGTCCTGTCGGCCGTGAACACGTGCCAGCTGCCGCACTCGTGGTAGACGAAGCACTCTTCGACCACCGCGCCGTCCGCGTACCTGACCCCCCACCTGACCAGGGCCGGGTTGTTCTTCCACAGCGCCGTCATCCCGTAGGAGTGGATCCGGTTGTACGCGAAGGCCAGGTAGTTCTGGGCATCGCCCGGGGTCAGGAAGAAGCCGGTGGTCCGCGGCGGGTCGAAGCTGTCGATGTCGTCGAGTTCGACCGCGTCGAAGCCCTTGCGCGCGCACATCGAGATCCGCTCGGTCAGCATGGGCTTGAGCGCGTCGAGCCGGCGGAAGTCGACCCAGCGCTCCTCCGGGTAGCCGTAGTAGACCCGGCCGAGCGCGGTGGCGGGGAACAGGCCGCGCGGCGACGGGCTGGCGTCGGGGCGGTAGTCCTCCCAGGCCAGGTCGAGGTAGCAGATGGTCCGCGGGTGCGCGAGCGTCCTGGCCTGCCAGGACGTGCGGATCGCGTGGATCTGCGAACCGGTGGTCAGGAACCCGTCGATGTCGTAGATGTCGATCGCCCGGCGGCCGGTGCGCTGCCGCGGGAACGTCCGCCCGATCTGCCAGTCCCACCGCGTCGGGTGTCCTGCCCTGCTGAGGTGCGGCGGATACCAGCACGAGCCATGGCACCGCACCGGCGCGGCCAGCCTGACCACCCGCCAGCCGAAGCTGAGCGTACTCCGCCCGGCCCGGTCGGCGGTCAGCACGCTGACCCGGTGCCGCCCGGGGCGCAGCGTCCCCGTGTAGAAGACGCGCCGCTTCGGCATGGCTCGCCACGGCCCGCGGTCGACCCGGAATTTCTGCGTAACGGAACCGTCCGCGGAACTGTAGTGCGCGGGGTCGACCTGGAAGTACTCCTCCGCCGACCCGGTCCGCGCTTCGGGCAGGCCGTTGACGAACTCGCTCACGGGCCGGCGTCCGCGCGGGTAGCCGGCGACCCGGGTCGCCGCCGTGACGGCCCGGCGCGCGCGGAGCACCACGAACGTGAAGGAGGCCGCGCGGGTCTGCACCACCTCCGTCGCGGTCTCGGTGACCCGGATCCTGCGGCCGGTGTCCGCGTGGCCGGCAATGTACCTGCTGGCGGCGAACGGGGTCGCGGTCGAGTCGGCCCCAGGCGCGCACCGGCCGGCGCCGCACGACTGCCATGCGTAGCCGACCTCGAAGCTGAGCAGCCGGTCCCCCGCCGGCAGCCTGCCAGGCCGCCAGGACAGGCCACGGGCCGCGACCGTGCCGCCGTCGCGGAAGTCCCCTGTGATCCGCAGCCGCCCGGCCGGCGTCGGCGGCTGGATCCGTCCATCCGGCAATCCTGACCGGATCTGGCCGACCTGGCCGACCTGGCCGGCCCGGCCGGCCGGGCGGGCGCTGGCGGATGCGCCAGCCGCGGAGCAGGCCGCACCCGCCATCCCGATGCTCAGCGCCAGCGCTGCCGCGACGCGTGTCAACTGCCTCGCCATGGCGGTGCTCCCTCGCAGGGGGTTTGGCGGAATGATAGACCACAAGCGGGACGCCGCGGGCAAGTCCGGGCGGCCCGAGGTGACCCGGTTCCTGGCAGGTGGCTGATGCGCGGGCTTCGCGACAAGGGAGTGCTGGTCAGCGGCGGCACGAGCGGGATCGGGCTGGCCACGGCCGAGCGCTTTAGCGAGGAGGGCGCCCGCGTGTTCGTGTCCGGCCTGGATCAAGGGGAGGTGGCCGCGGCCGTGGCGGTGCTGGCACAGCGCGGTGACGTGGCCGGGCTCGCCTGCGACGTCAGCGCCGAGTCGGAGGTCGGCCGCCTGGTCGACGCAGCCGAGCAGGCGCTCAACGGAGTCGACGTGCTCATCAACAACGCCGGAACTGCCCGCCGCGACCGGTTCCTCGATATCGACGTGTCCGACTGGGACCGGATCCTGGCGGTCAACCTGCGCGGCATGTTCCTGGTCGCGCAGGCGGTGAGCAGGCGGATGGCCAAGCGGGGCCGGGGCGTCATCGTGAACATGTCATCGACCAACGGGCTGGCAGGCGAGGAGGACTACGCGCACTACAACGCCTCCAAGGGCGGGGTACTGCAGCTCACCAGGACGATGGCGACAGAGCTTGGCCGGCACGGCATCAGGGTCAACGCGCTGTGCCCTGGGTTCATCCGCACGCCGCTCAACGACGCGATCTCGGCGCAGCTCGGAGCGGAGGAGTTCGAGGCCGCCTACGTCGCCGAGCGGATACCGCTGCGCCGGGTCGGCCGGGCGGACGAGGTCGCGGCCGCCTACGCGTTCCTGGCCTCGGACGACGCCTCGTTCATCCACGGCGCCGCGCTGGTCGTCGATGGCGGGCAGCTCGCGGTGATGTGACGCTGCGGCGGCCGGTCACCGCGGGCCTCACAGGCCGGCGAAGGCCTCCTCGAGCACGTCGAGTCCCTCGGTCAGCAGTTCCTCGCCGATCACCAGCGGTGGCAGGAATCGCAGCACGTTGCCGTAGGTGCCGCAGGTGAGCACGATCACGCCAGCCTCGTGACAGGCCTTGGCCACCCGCGCCGTGGACGCCGCATCCGGCTGGATCGTGCCCGGCTTGACCAGCTCGACCGCGATCATCGCGCCGCGGCCGCGGACGTCGCCGATGGCCGGATGCCGCTCGGCGAGCTTGCGCAGCCTGGGCAGCACGATGTCGCCGATCCGCCGCGCGGCCGCAGGCAGATCCTGTTTGCGCATGGCCTCGATCGCGCCCAGAGCGGCCGCGCAGGCCACCGGGTTGCCGCCGTACGTGCCCCCGAGCCCGCCGGCGTGCACCGAGTCCATGATGTCGGCCCGCCCGGTGACGGCCGCGAGCGGCAGCCCGCCCGCGATGCCCTTCGCCGTGGTGACCAGGTCGGGGACGACACCTTCGTGGTCGCAGGCGAACCAGTCGCCGGTGCGGCAGAACCCCGACTGGATCTCGTCGGCGATGAACACGATGCCGTGCTCCCGGCAGAACTCGGCCAGCCCCGGCAGGAAGCCGTCGGGCGGCACCACGAACCCGCCCTCGCCCTGCACCGGCTCGATGACCACGGCCGCCACCCGGTTCTCGCCGACCTGGGCGTGGATCAGGCCGGTGACCACGTCGAGCGCTTCCGCCGCGCACCTGGCCGGGCCGCCAGGCCAGCGGAACGGGTAGGCCATCGGAGCGCGGTAAACCTCGCCTGCGAACGGGCCGAACCCGTCCTTGTAGGGCATGTTCTTGGCGGTCATCGCCATCGTCAGGTTGGTGCGCCCGTGGTAGGCGTGGTCGAACACGACGACGGCCTGCCGTCCGGTGGCGTGCCGCGCGATCTTGACCGCGTTCTCGACCGCCTCGGCACCGGAGTTGAACAGGGCCGAGCGCTTGTCGTGGGTGCCGGGCGTGACCCGGTTCAGCTCCTCGCATACCTCGACGTAGCCCTCGTAGGGAACCACCATGAAGCAGGTGTGGGTGAAATGCGAGACCTGCTCGGTCACCCGGGTGACGACAAGCTCGGCGCTGTTGCCGACCGAGGTGACGGCGATGCCGGAGCCGAAGTCGATCAGCGAGTTCCCGTCCGCGTCGACCAGCACGCCTCCGCCGGCCGCGGTTACGAAGATCGGGAGCACGTGGCTGAGGCCGCGCGCCACGCTGCGCCGCCTGCGCTCGAGCAGTTCGCGGGAGACCGGACCGGGTATCTCAGTGACCAGGTGGCGCCGCTGGACCAGGCCAGGGCCGCCGACTGTGGAGTGCAGGCTCATACGGCGAGGATAGACCGGACGCGTATGCCCATGCGGGGCAGGCCGGGCGATCGGGCACACGGCGCGCTCCAGCTCCCGGACACGCCAGGAAGGCGGCCGCCATTCACCCTCTCACCTGGGGCTATCGACTTCCTTGCAGAGGAATTTGCATAATGATGCCCATAGGCCTTGCAGTCTGTAGTATCTGGATGACCGTATCGACCGGGCACTTCGGCGAACTTCGGGCAACATCGGGCAACTTCGGACAACTTCGGACAACATTGGGAACGTTCGGGATTTTCCGTAAATCAGTGACAGAACGGCTAGGTCAGGTACTAAATCGTATAGACCTATGACCTGTAGAGTACAGACCCTTTAGTGCGAGCCACGGAGTTTAAGGACCCGGCAAAACGGCATGTAGTGCCGGAATGGCCCGCCCCGGTCTCGAGGAGAGCCTTATGCTGACACATGAATGGTTTCGCTCAAACAGCTTCAATTACCGCGAGTTCGGCACCGCTCGCCAGCTAGGCCGGATCAAGCGCGACCGGGAGCTGTCAGTATCGCTGATCCTGCCCACCCGTAACGTCGCCGAGACGATCGGCTCTGTGCTCGACGAGGTCGACTACATGCGACGTCCCGACATCAGGCTGATCGACCAGGTGATCGTGGTGGACGCGGACTCGGCGGACGGGACCGCGGACATCGCCAGGTATCACGACGTGGAGGTCTACTCCGAGAACGCGCTGATGCCGGAGTACGGCATGGCGCACGGCAAGGGCGACGCCATGTGGCGCGGCCTGTCGGTGGCGACCGGCGACATCATCGCCTTCGCCGACACCGACACCGGCAACTTCAGCCGCCAGCTGATCACCGGCGTAGTCGGCTGCCTGATCACCAAGCCGGAGATCCAGTTCGTCAAGGCCGCCTACCGCAGGCCGTACACGCAGGAGACCGTCTCGGTGCCCGACGGCGGCGGCCGGGTCACCGAGCTGACCGCGAAACCAGCACTCAACCTGCTCTTCCCCGAGCTGGCCGGGTTCGTCCAGCCGCTGGCGGGCGAGTTCGCCGGAACCAGGACCCTGTTCTACTCGGTCCCGTTCCTTAGCGGCTACGCCGTCGAGGTCGGCATGCTGATCGACGTGCTGGAGGCCTGCGGCCTCCAGGCCATGGCGCAGGTCGACGCGGGCATGCGCAAGAACAGGCACCAGGACCTGTCCAACCTGTCCAGAATGGGATACTCGGTGCTGCGGGCCGTCCTGACCCGCGCGATGCAGGACAGGTCGCTGCTCTCGCCCGCGCTGCCGGCGACGCCGTGGAGCGGCACCGAGATGAGTTCCTACCTGCACGCCGTGGCGGCGGCGCGAGGGGTGCAGCTCGATGAGTACTCCGAGGTCATGATCGAGCGGCCGCCGATGCGCGTCGCGCTGATGGCCGGCCAGGAGCTGAGCGACAAGGAGCTGACCGCCGTGACGGCGGGCGAGCTCTAAGCAGCCTGGGCCAGGGCCGCCGACCGCCGGGCGGCCCTGGCCGTCGGCGGCCGGCCGGAACTTGATCGCGCGCCGCCGGGCGGACCATCACCGCCTTGGCTTCGCGGTGCAGCTGGGCACGGTTCGTGCTGCGGGCCGGTCTCTGGAGGATCCGCTGGATGTGCCGTGGGCGGCGGCGGAGTTCCTTGCGGAGCAGCTCGAGATTGGCGACGCGTCGTGCGTGAAGAAGCATGTGCGCCGCCCGCAGACGCCGTACGAGGAACGCGGTGAAGGCGGCTGAGTCGTTGCGGTGGATGCGCTCGGCGATGACCTGGCCGGTGGCCACGTTCATCGCGGCGATGATGGAGATGGTGCCGTGGCGGGCGTACTCGAATTCGCGGCGGGCGTCGCGGCCGTGCCGGGCCGGGATCCGGGGGTGCTTGCGGGACGCGCTCCAGGGCGGCCAGCCGCACCGGCATGGCGTCGTCCCGGCCGGTCTTGCGGCCATGGCCCCGGGGAGTACACCCGCACCCGGGCAGCCAGCCTGGCGGGCACCTCCAGCACGTGCTCGCCGCCGGCGACCAGCCGCAGCGCCAGCGGCCGGCCCGCGCCGCGGCAGCCCTCCACCGCCCAGCGGCGCTGCTCCCGCCGGCGGGCCAAGCCCGCCAGCCGCCCACAACCATCCGCGCTGCTGGCGAACCGGGCCGCCGCGATCACCGTCTTGGTCACCGGGCCCAGCACCGCCGCCGTGCCGCTGGCCTTGTGCGGATCGACTGCGATCATCACATCGCCGTCCATGAACTCCCCCTCGCCGAGTCAGGGGTACCTGGCAAGGAGGGCAATGCAACTCCCGGCAGGGCAGACCTCTCTTGAGCCACTTCCCCGCCAGGGCAAGCAAGGGCGGGCCGCAGGCCGTTCGTGAGCCAGAACACCCGCAACAGGCCACGGCAGCCGATTCGCGAGCGAGCCCGCCCCTGCTCAGCGCCAGCGGACCACAGACCCACGGCTCCAGGGAAGATCTAAACAAGTTGCCGACTCGGTGCGCTGACCGTTGATGACTTCGCGTGGGCCATCGGCGCACCGATCGGCGCGTTCTGTTTCGTCCCGCTCGGGCGGGGCTGGCTGGGTGCGCGGCGGTACTGGCGGTGTAGCTAGGCCCGGATGGTGCACTGCCTCAGGTTCGGTGGAGACCCCGTTTGGTAGAGACCCGTTTCCCCCTGCTTGCTGATCTTGTTGTGTTGTGAGTCCCTTTCCTTCGGTTCCTTCGGGCCGTTTCCGCCCGCCGGTATTTGAGGCGCCGGGCCGGAGCCGCTGTCACGGCCCGTATCACAGGTGCGGTGTCACAGCGTGCGTGCACCTGCCAGATAGCCGGGACGGCTGGGCCGCTGGGCAGTAGGTCCTGGCGTCATCGGCTTTGCTGGCGTGCCTGGGTGCGACACGGCCACGTGCATTTGCTTGACAGAAGATCTAAGTAGATAGCTATAGTGCTATGTACCTAGATAAAGTGAGGTCGTGGTGATCGAGTTCCATCTGAGCAGCCGGTCCGGTGTGGCGCCGTACCTGCAGCTGATCCACCAGGTGCGGCACGCGCTGCGGCTGGGTCTGCTGCGCGAAGGCGACCAGATACCAAAGGTCAAGGACGTGGCCGCGGGCCTGGCGATCAACCCGAACACGGTGCTCAAGGCCTACCGGGAGCTGGAATACGAGGGCCTGGTGGCGGCCCGGCCGGGGATCGGCACGTTCGTGACCGGGACGCTCGGCAGCTCCTCGCTGGCCGCGCACGGGCCGCTGCGCCGCGAACTGCAGCGGTGGCTGGCCAAGGCGCGCCGGGACGGGTTGGACGACGAGTCCATCGAGGCCCTGTTCGCCAGCACCTTTCGGTCCGCAACTGAAGAGGACATAGCATGACCGCCGTCATTGAAACCGAAGCCCTGGGCAAGCGGTACCGGCGGCTGTGGGCGCTGGCGGACTGCACGCTGAATGTCCCGGCCGGGCATGTGGTGGGCCTGGTCGGCCCGAACGGGGCCGGGAAGACCACCCTGCTGAACCTGGCCGCCGGGCTGCTGGCGCCGACCACCGGCACGATCGAGGTGCTTGGCGGCCCGCCCCGGCCACCCCGGCCCAGCTCGCCAGGGTGGGGTTCGTCGCCCAGGACGCGCCGGTCTACGCCGGGCTGCCGGCCGCCGATCACCTGAAGCTGGGCGCGCACCTCAACCCGGGCTGGGACGCCGCCCTGGCGCGCCACCGGATCGAGCGGCTCGGCCTGGACCCCGGCCAGAAAGCGGGGAAACTGTCGGGCGGGCAGCAGGCCCAGCTCGCGCTGACCCTGGCCATCGCCAAGCGGCCCGAGTTGCTGATCTTGGACGAGCCGGTCGCCAGCCTGGACCCGCTGGCCCGGCGGGAGTTCCTGCAGGACCTGATGGAGGCAATCGCCGAGCAGGACCTGTCCGTGGTGCTGTCCTCCCACCTGATCGCCGACCTGGAACGGACCTGCGACTACCTGATCGTGCTGGTCGCCTCGCGGGTGCAGGTCGCCGGCCCGGCCGAGGAGCTGCTGGCCACCCACCACCTGCTGTCCGGCCCGCGCCGGGACCCGGCCACGCTGCCGGCCGGCCAGCAGGTCATCTCGGCCAGCCACACCGACCGGCAGACCACGCTGCTGGTGCGCACCAGCGACCCGGTCTTGGACCCGGCCTGGACGGTCTCCGAGGTCGGCTTGGAAGATCTGGTCCTGGCCTACATGAGGCAGGCCAGGCCCGGCCGCCGCAACCACCACCTGGAGGTGCAGAAATGATCTGGCTGACCTGGCGCCAGTTCCGGGCCCAGGCCGTCACCGCGGCCGCGGCGCTGGCCGTGTTCGCGGTCCTGCTGGCGGTCACCGGGCCGCACCTGGCCAGCTTGTATGCCGCCAGCGGGATCAGCGGCTGCTACAGCCAAAGTTGCGGGCAGCTGGCCAGCAACTTCCTCAGCCAGCTGCGAACCGGCATCTACCCGGCCGTTTACCTGCTCGGCATCGCCGGCATCGTCCTCGCGCCCGCCGTCATCGGCATCTTCTGGGGAGCCCCGCTGATCGCCCGCGAGCTCGAGGCCGGGACGTTCCGGCTGGCCTGGACCCAGAGCGTCACCCGCGCCCGGTGGCTGGCCGTCAAGCTCGCGCTGACCGGCCTGGCCGCCATGGCCTCACCGAAGCGCTCAGCCTCATCCAGGCCTGGTGGGCGGCACCCATCGGCCACGCCGCCCGCCTCGCGACCAACAGCGACTTCCCGCTCGGCATGAGCCCGTTCAGCCTGCTGGCCTTCGACGCCCACGGCATCACCCCGCTCGGCTACGCCGCGTTCGCCTTCACCCTCGGCGTCACCTCCGGGGTCCTCATCCGCCGCGCCGTCCCGGCCATGGCCATCACCCTGGCCATCTTCGCCGCCGTCCAGGTCGCGATGCCGCTGTGGATCCGCCCGCACCTGTTCCCGCCCGACCACACGACGTCGCGATCAGCTCCTTCACCGCACTACCGACTCAGATAGGGCCCAACGGCACCTTCGCGTTTGGCGTCGACTACCTCCCAAGCCAGCCCGGCGCCTGGATCCTCTCCGCCGGAGCCGTCAACGCCGCCGGGCAGCCGGTCAGCACCAGCCCGGCTGCCTGCATGTCGGATGCACTTACCGGGAGTCCCGCCTGGCCGCAGTGCCTGACCAGCCACGGCATCCGGATCGCCGTCACCTACCAGCCCACCAGCGCTACTGGGCCATCCAGGGGACCGAGACCGCGATCTACCTCGCCCTCGCCCTGGCCTTGACCGGGTACTGCTTCTCGCGGCTCGGCCGCCGCCTGTCCTGACGGGGTGGCCGTGACGACAGGTGCGCGGGACGGCGGTCCGGCGCCTCGACGACGATGAGAACACGGTGACGCCCGGAGACTGCTCCCCGTCGGCGAGGCACACTGCTCCTGCGCTTGGCGGAGACAAGGGACAGGGAGACAAGGGACAGAGCGCCCGGGTCTCCCAGGAGCATCCACCTACCGTAAGAGCCGCCGCGTGCGTGCACGCGTGGCATAGCCAGTGCCCAGATCAGCCGGGTCTGGCGTGTCCAGGTCGTGATCTGTACTGAATCAGTCTGCGCCTACCCACAATTGGGCGGATATCGCGTGTCGCGACGACTGCGGAGCTGTCACTGTCGGTAACGAAGCGCCCGTCTGGCAAGACGGGTGCCCGGCGGGTCAGTCCCGGCTACTCCCGCCTGGCCCTCGCCGACGCCCAGCAGCGTTACGACGTCATCGGCGACTTCCCGGTCTGACCCGCGTGATCACGCTCTTTTGGGGCTGGTGACACGTTTCTTACCAGCACCCCTTGTCGTGGCAGTTGATCTGACGCTCGGCTGCCAGGTGCACGGCGATGCCCGCATGCGTCCACGCCGTCTCGGGGCGCCGGGTTCTCTGATGGCCGTCGCGATGACCAGCAGCCTGGTGTGGATGTCTTCGGCAGTGCCCGGCCGGGGCGGGCCCGGTCTTTGATCACGCGCACGCCCTCGGCCAGGTAGGTGCGGCGTGAGCCCTGCGCGTTCTGGCAGCGGGGTTGCCGCAATCGAACCGCGGAGCCGCGTCCGACACCGCGGTGGTCCGTGTGCCGGGTGCAATCAGCGGCGCGATCAGTGTGTGGATTGATAGCGCAGCTCGGTTAGCCATGCGGTACGCAGAACCTGGCTGTACCGTTAATTCGAATACCTAAACGAGCATAACGTAAGAATGTCAGAGGCGCTCGCTAACATAGTCGATAGCAGTGGTCGGCGCGGAGCTCGCGAGGGGAGGTGACCGGAATGGCAGCCGCAGCAGACGGAATCGGCCCCGATGGTCCGGGCGGTCCCGAGCATGCCGCGGCCGGCTCGCCCCTGTCGGCGGGCGGCGGGTTGTCCTGGTCCTGGGACCTGGATCTGGCCGCGGTCATCGACGCCGTGACCGGCTCGGCCCCGTGGCTGCGCGAGCCCGCCTCCGAGGACGGCCCGCCAACCCGCGCCGCCGAGACGCCCGCCGCCAACCCCGCGCCGGCTTGCGCCTCGGCCGCCGCTGACGCCGCGCCGGCCTCGGACTGTCTGCCCGTCGCGGGCCCGGATATGGAGGCGGATGCGGCGGTCTACCGGGAGGCGGTGGCGGCGGGGCGGGCGCGGGAGGTGCCGCTCGGTGGCGGCGGGGCGGGCGCGGGAGGTGCCGCTTGAGCTGGTGGCGGGGCGGGTCGCGGAGTCGCTGCCGGCGGGTCCGGGGCTGGCCGGCTGGCTGGCGCAGGCCCGCGCGGCTGACCTTGAGGATGGCGCGCTGGCGGGGGTTGCCGCGTCGTTCCGCCGGCTGGCGTCGTGGGCGGCGGCCGGGGAGCTGGCGGCGGTGGCCCAGATCGCGTCCCGGTCGGCGCGGGCCGACCGGCGGGCCGCGGTGGACCGGGCCGGGCGGCCGGACCGGCTGACCGCGGACGCGGTCGGGCAGGTCGCGCTCGCGCTGGCGTTGTCGCCGGACGGGGCGTCCGGCTGGGCGGACCTGGCGGTGGTGCTGACCTGGCGGCTGACCGGCACCGGCGCCGCGCTCGCCGCCGGGCAGATCGACCTGGCGCGGGCGCGGATGATCGCGCGGATGACCGCCGCTTTGAGCGACGCGGCGGCCCGCGCGGTCGAGGCGGCCGTGCTCGGCCGCGCCGGGTGGCAGACCCCCGGCCAGCTGCACGCCGCGCTGCGCCGGGCCGTGATCAAGGCGGACCCGCAGGGAGCGGAGCGGCGCCGGGAGGAGACAGAACGGAACGCGAAGGTCGCGCTGTACCCCGAGGACGAGGGCACGGCGACGCTGGCGGGCCACGGCCTGCCCGGCGTCCAGGCCGCCGCCGCGATGGCCAGGATCACCGCGCTCGCCCGGGCCATGCAGGCCGCCGGCGCCTCCGGCCGGATCGACCTGGTCCGCGCCCGGGTGTTCCTGGGCCTGCTGCTCGGCACCTTGCCCCGCATCCCGCCCGCCCCCGGCGCCCCGCCGGATGAGCCGGATGACCCGCCGCCGGATGACCCGCCGCCGGGTGACCCGCCGCCGGGTGACCCGCCGCCGGATGACCCGCCGCCGGATGACCCGCCGCCGGGTGACCCGCCGCCGGATGAGCCGGATGACCCGCCGCCGGCCGACTCGCCGCCGGCCGACTCGCCGCCGGATGACCCGCAGGCCGGCGCCAGGCCGGATGACCCGGCGGGCAACCTGCCGCCACCGGCTGCCGGGCCGGTGCCGTGGCCGGGGGTGCCGCCCTTCCTGGCCTGCGGGCCGGCCGCCCTGGCCCGGCTGCAGCCGCCCGGCACCGGCGGCGGCCTGCTCAACCTGACCGTCCCCGTCGCCACGCTGACCGGCGCGTCCGCCGAGCCCGGACAACTGTCCCGGCTCGGCGTGATCACCGCCCGTCAGGCCAGAGAACTCGCCGCCCTGGCCGCCCGGCACACCGCGACCAGGTGGCGGGTCGTTGTCACCGCGCCGTCCGGCCAGGCGATCGCCGTCACCCACGTCCCGCGGTCGCGCGGTCCCGGCGGCGTGCCCGGCCCCGACCCCGGCGGCGCCGCCGGGCTGATCGGCCGCGTGACACTCGTCGTCCGCACCGAAGAAGCGGGACGCGACACCGATCGCTCGCCGCCCGGCTCGCCGGCCCCGGGTCCGGCGCCGCCGGGCGGGCCCCCGGGCGGGTTCTCGCCCGGCAAGACAGCACCGGCAGATCCGCGCCTGGCGCTGGCCCTGGACCGGGCGCTGGCCGCCGCGGCCCGGGCGGCCGCAGCGGCGGCGCGGCGCCGCCACCGTGACGAGCAGGCCGGCGGCTGTGCCCACGACCTGGTCTCGGCCGCCTACCGGCCGCCGCCACGGGTGGCCGATCTGGTGGCCGCCCGGGACCGAACGTGCCGGTTCGGGCCGTGCCGGCGGCCGGCCGAACAGTGCGACCTGGACCACACGATCCCGTTCGACCACGACGGGCTGACCTGCCCCTGCAACATCGGCGCCGGGTGCCGGTCGCACCACCAGCTCAAACAGCACCCCCGCTGGACGCTGACCCAGCCCGAGCCGGGCGTGTTCCGCTGGACCACGCCGGCCGGCCGAACCTACACCGTGCACCCCGACCCCTACGTCTGAGC
>WNGG01002974.1_pt1 | contig 34562 bp, 39 predicted proteins | sample 5400661 | NCBI WGS metagenome assembly WNGG01 (sample SAMN13153372, study PRJNA577476) | soil metagenome | isolation source: 100 cm soil or saprolite under Garry oak tree replicate 1 | place: USA:California | collected 2016-06-15
CTTCGACGGTCTCGCTTGAAGACGTTCGACGGTTTCAATGAATTCTGCTCCAGCCATCGTCCAAAAGGTCGCTCTGATCACGGGCGCGAGCCGCGGCTTGGGCCGGGTCCTCGCGGGCTTCCTCGCGAAGCAAGGGTACGCCCTGATCGTCATCGCGAGGAATGAGGCCGACCTCCAAGCGGCTGCGAAAGAGTTCGAGGCAGCAGGGGTCCCCGTCGTCTCGATCCCCGGGGACGTGAGCGTACCGAGCGACCGTCTCCGGCTGCTCGAGGCCGCGAAACGGTATGGTCGGATCGATGTGCTCGTCAACAACGCCTCCGACCTCGGTGACACGCCGCTCCCGCCCCTCGAGAACGCCTCCCGCGACACGTTCCTCCGGGTCTTCGACGTGAACACGCTCGCTCCCCTCGCCCTCGTCCGGGAGGCGCTCCCCCTCCTGATCCGGGCGCCCGGACTCGTCGTGAACATCACGAGCGACGCCGCCGTAGGCGGGTACCCCGGATGGGGCGTCTACGGAGCGAGCAAGGCCGCCCTGGAACTCGTGTCGAAGACGCTCGCAGCCGAGCTCAGAGACCGGGACGTCGCGGTCGTCGCCGTCGATCCGGGGGACATGCGGACCCAGATGCACCAAGACGCCTACCCTGGCCAGGACATCTCGGACCGCCCCCTGCCTGATGTCACCCTTCCATTCTGGGCCTGGCTCCTTTCCCAGCCTCCGATGAAAGTGAGCGGGATGCGATATCAGGCGCAGGCGGCGGTGTGGGAGGTCGCTGCATGAGACGCACCGAGCTCGTGTTCGAGCGACCCGAACGCGTCTTCGCCCACGAACCCCCGGAGGTTCGTGGCCGCGCCCGCGACGACGTCCGTCTCCTCGTCACCCGGCCCGACGGCCACCACCACGCCCGCTTCGAGGACTTGCCGCGGTTCTTGCGCGCCGGCGACCTCCTCGTCGTGAACGAGAGCGCGGCAATCCCCGCGAGCCTCCCTGCGGAGGGAAGCCTGGGTCCGATCCTCCTGAATCTGTGCACGCGGTTCCGCTCCGACCTCTGGATTGCGGAGCCTCGCTGGAGTGCGGGGAAGCCGGGCCCGCTTCCGATCGAACCGGACCAGGAACTCCGGATCGGCTCGGCGACGGCACGACTCCTCGCGCCGTACCCGGGCATCCCGCGGTTGTGGTTCGCCTTGGCCGACCAGCCCTTCGAATCGATGATCGCGGAGCATGGGGGGCCGATCCACTACGGCTACACGGACGCCTGGCCCATGGACACGTATCAGACCCTGTTCTCGCGGGTACCTGGGAGCGCCGAGATGCCGTCCGCAGCCCGGCCGATCACGCCCCGCATCCGGGAGCAACTCGAGCATGCGGGCGTGCGCATCGCGCCGGTCTTGCTGCACACCGGTGTCTCGAGCCTCGAGATCGAGAGCGAGACCGTCGAGGCGCAGGCGATGTACCCGGAACCTTTCGCCATTTCAGCCGACACCGCGGACGCGGTGAACCGCACGCACATGAACGGGGACCGAGTGATCGCTGTCGGGACCACGGTCGTCCGGGCCTTGGAATCCGCGTGGACCCCCGAAGGCCTGCGGCCCCGCACGGGCTTCACCCGACTCTTCGTGAATCCGGACCGCGGGGTCCACGCGGTCGACGGCCTGCTCACGGGATTCCACGATCCGGTGACGAGCCACCTCGCGTTGCTCACGGCCTTCCTGGGGATCGACAGGGTCCGGGACGCCTACGCGGAAGCGATCCGTGCGGGGTACCTTTGGCACGAGTTTGGCGATTCCCATCTCGTCATCCGCCCACTGGATCGATGAGGAAACATTAAGGCGCGCGGGCGTTTCCCGCCGCGGGGATCCTATGCAACGGCGTGCGAGCGCCCAATGGAGAGGTGGCCTGAAGGACGGAAAGGGCACGGTGTCGACGGCGAGCGGTGCCCTGAAGACGGTGGCGTACGGCTTCGCGATGCGGTTCGAGAACGAACCGGGGACGAATCCCGAGGAGCTGGTCGCCGCGGCGCACGCGAGCTGTTTCGCGATGGCCTTCTCCGGCGAACTCGGGAAGGCGGGATACCGAGCCGATCTGCTCGAAGTCAAGGCGACCCTGGACTTCGACAAGACCGACGCAGGGTGGTCGGTGAAATCGATCCACCTGGACGCCACCGCCAAGGTCCCCGGCGCGGATCCCGCGAAGTTTCAGAGCGCCGCCGAGACGGCCAAGAAGACCTGCCCGATCTCCCGCCTCCTGAACACGCAGATCACGATGAGCGCGAAGCTCGTCTAGGTCCGAAGTCCAACACAAGGCCGCTCGGACCAGGGCTCAAGGCTAAGACACCGCCATCCATCGCCTCACTGTGAGCCCGCAGTCTCCGCATACACGGGCGAACCGCGAGAACTGGAACACGACGAGTCGCGCCTACCAGAAGAGCCACCGCGGCGAGCTCGAGGACGACGTGCTGTGGGGGCCGTCCATGCCTCCCGAACGGGGGTTGAAGATCCTCGGCTCCGACATTGCGGGAAAGGACGTTCTGGAAACTGCCTGCGGCGGTGGGCAGTCCGCTGTACACCTCGCTGAACGAGGAGCCCGGGTCACAGGAGTCGATTTCTCGTCCGAACAGCTCACCCATGCGCGGGCTTTTGCGCAATCGAAGAAGGTCCAAGTCCGGTTCATTGAATCGAACGTCGAAGACCTTTCTATGCTCGCCGATTCGAGCTTCGACATCGCGTTCTCGGCGTATGCCCTCGGGTTCGTCGAGGACATCCACGGGACATTCGGCGAGATTCGCCGCGTGCTCCGACCGGGAGGCCTGTTCGCCTTCTCCTGGGCCTCGCCGATGTTCGCCATCACCCGCGACGGCACGCTCGACCTGAAGAGGAGCTACTTCGACCGGAGCCCCATCGTCTTCACGGACCAGAATGGCACCGAGGTCGACTTTCACCGCACGTATGGCGACTGGCTCCGCGCGCTGACGGAGGCCGGCCTGGTCGTGACGGACATCCTCGAGCCGGAGCCCCTTCCGAAGGAGAACACATATGCCGACGTGTTTCCCCTCGAGAAGATCCGGATGATCCCGGGGACGACCATCTGGCGGGCTCGACGACCAAAGGTACTAGAGCTCTGAGAGCCACGAATGCGGACGGCCTGACTTGGGAAGCATTGAATCCTGGCATGCCCATGCCGCGCCGGGACTTGCATGAAATTCACCTACACGGGCATCGAGGTCAAGGACTTGGACAAGTCGATTGCATTCTACCGCGACGTCGTCGGAATGGAATTCCTCGGCCGAGGCAAGATCGAGGCCACCGGCGGGGAAGTCGCGGCACTTAAGAGCGCGGGTTCAGAACACACGCTTGAGCTGAACTGGTACCCGGATTCGAGGTATCGAGGCGGCAACGAGTTAGACCACCTCGCTTTCGAGTGCGAGGACGTTCGGCGGGATGTGGATCGCCTCCTGAAAGCAGGAGCGACCATGGCGAGGCCGGTCGAGGTCCGACCCAAATACGTGGTCGGCTTCGTCAAGGATCCGGACGGCATCTGGCTCGAACTGTATCAGGAACGCAAGTAAGGCCTCGTCGACCGACCCCGGGTTCAGCGGCACGCTGTTGCCATCGCGGGGTCCCGAGTTGGGGGGCCCGGAATTCAATTCGCTCGCGATTCAGCCACGGACCATGGGAAGACCGAGCCTCTTGGCCGCCCCTTCACAAGCGGAATGGCGCCATACGCGAGGAACGCCGCCAGGGAGAAGATCACCAGTGGGAGGACCGGATGGAATGCGCGCAACGGTGAGCCTGGGAGGATCGCAAAGATTTCCGTCTGGATCACCAGGATGACGGACAACAACGCCGTGATCCATTTCATGAGCCCGGGGAGGCGGCCCGCGAAAGCGAGGATCAACAGGCCGATGGCCGCCAAGGTGATCGCATGGCCGAATTCCTTGTGGAGATACAAGGTCGACTGACCCGCGAAGAGCCAGAGCCCGATGAGCGAAACCTGCACCAAGAGGGCCACCACGATTCCCCAAGCGAAGACCAGGTAGGCGACCCGCAAACTGTGTGACCGATCCATATTCCTTCCCCAACGACAAGAGAAAAAGGGCGGTTCTTAAGGGAACCGTGGGTGCCGTAGGTATCGATACATATCGACCTTGCCCGTCCGTGGGAAGCCGAGGAAAGCGAGGCCGGACAGGAGGAATCGGGACAGCAGTTTGGGTTCTGGAGGTCGAGAGGTGCGCGTTAAGTACTCGGGTGATGATACTTCGACCCAGGAGGATTTTGTCATGCCACACTACATCAGCCTGTTGAATTGGACGGACCAGGGGATCAAGAGCGTTAAGGAATCGCCGAAGCGGGCGGACGCCGCGATGGCCCTGGCGAGCAAGCTCGGAGCGAAGATGCAGATCTTCTACACGATGGGTGAATACGACCTCGTCAGCGTGACGGAGGCCCCGAACGACGATGTCGTGATGCAGGTCCTCCTGGAGCTCGGAAAACTCGGGAACATTCGCACGAAGACCCTCAAGGCGTGGAGCCTCGCGGAAGCCACCAAGGTCGTCTCAAAACTCCAGTAGAGATGCGCAGCGCCGAGGAACCGGACATCCCCTCGACGAGCGCGTCACACACGATCCTTGATCCTCGCGGTGAGGCTACCCGTTCCTACCCGACAACGATGACGCCCACCATCTGAACGTGCAAGGTGCAGTAGTAGTAGAATCTCCCGTCTTGCGAGAACGTGTGACTCCAGGAACCACCGGTCGTGAAGAGACCCGAATCGAATCGCTCGGTCGAGTTGGCGGCGGACGTCACGGAGTGGGCCATATTGTCCTTGTTGATCCAACTCACCGTACGTCCCGCGGTGATGTGGAAGGACTGAGGGGAGTACGGTGCAGCTAGCCCTCCCGAAGCGTTGAACACAATCTCAATGTCGGCGGTCGTACCCGTCGCATTCCTGAGGATGACCCCCGCACCGATGGCCCCCACGACGAGGCTGCCGATCACGAATCCGATCACTGCGACGGTCACCAGGCCACCGCTCGAGGAGGCCGTCGCGAGGTACCGCTTCTGCATCAACCCCGTCTTCGCGTTACGGAAGGCCAGAACGGAGAATAGAACGACAAGGAACAAGGCCGGGAGGGCAGACATCGTGAACCAGAACCCGCTGTCCGCCGGATTCGAAGCGCTTGTCGCAATGTTCAGGGAGAAGAGCAAGGCGAGGACGATCCCGGTCACGGGGGCCAAGATGTAGGCCCAACGCTTCTCCCGCAGGGTGAATACGGCGGCGATCAGGAAGAGGACGACAAACGCTACCAGGATCGCGAGGAAGCCGGCGGGGATTGCCGCCAGGAACGACAATACAAACACGAGGAGCGCCAGCGTCACATACACGAGCCCGCCGGCGATGACCCAGAGTGCAGACGGCCGCTGGCGCACCGACGCCATGCCACCCGTGTCCACCGCCACCGAGACGCCTCGCGGCGCTGCATGACTGACCCCCCTTTCTATGTTTGGGTGGGGCGCCAGAAACCTCACGAGGTCTTTCGGACGAGGAAATGGAACAACGGACCTTCCCTCCGCTCGTCAATGACGGGGTGACCGGTCTCGTCGGACCAGCGCACCATTTCAATCGGGGAAGTCGGATCGTCGGTCACGAGATGCACGATCTCGCCGAGAGGGACCTGAATAAGTAATTCGTTCAATTTCACGAGGACGGCCGCACATTCGACCCCGATTTCGAACATCTCGTAGTCGGGGAAAGCAGCAAAGCAACGGACGCGCAACGCCGCAATCTGTTTGGCGAGAAATTCGGCGGCAGCCGGAAGCGCAAGGAGCGAGCCGCGATCGGCCGCGAGGTTCGACGGCCGGACCCGCGCGACCCATCCGTCGCGGTAGAGGGCCTCCATCATCGTTCGGGGCTTCACGAGGACCTTCGGATTAATCTCTTGCAGAACGCCACGGACGGGCGCCCGGATCGGGCCGAAGTACTTCCCGCTCTCCAGGAAGCCGAGGGCCGAGCCCTTTGCGTACTCGACGCCCGAGGTCTTACCCGATACCTTCGCGATTCGTCCGGCAACGGCCGCGTAGATGCTCGTGATGCCCACCTGGACGTCCCCGGAGGTCAACGGTCGAGCCCAGACGAGCCCCTCCGAGTCGTAGAGAAGATCCTCCGGGAATTCACACCCGTCGATCTTCATCCGAAGCTCCTGGACCAAACATGAGGTCTCCGAAAGATCATGGATGTCGGTTCCAACGCGTCGGCGGAGTTTGAAGATTTGCCGGCGGACGATTCGGGAACAAAACACCGAAACTATTTAGACCCAGAGGACCAGATTCGTCCTGAGGAGGGCGACTACCCATGGCAACTAAGACGTACGCTCGTTGGAAATGGCTCCGCCTCACGCCCTCGCTCCCTACCAACGACGAACACGCACGACCCGACCCTCCCTCACTTAGGATTCCATGAAGACCCGAAGAGGCCTGCTGAAACCCCCTCGCGCGATCGCCGTATACCTGTTCTACCGTTCGGGAGAACCGCTCGTGGCCCTCGCGGCCGGTCGCGACCTGCCGATCGAGGCGGAGACGCTCGAAGGCTTGCTGTCCCTGGTCGGGAATTTCGTCGAGACGAGCGTGCGGGGTTCCCGCGGATATGCGACCACGGCCATGCGATACGACAAGTTCGGAATCGTGGCGGTCCGGGGCGAATTTGTAATCGGAGCCGCGCTGAACGACGGGACGGCCCATGACAGCCTCAAGGCAGATCTCCTCCGAATCGTCCGCGACTTCGAGGAACGAAATTGGAGGAATCTTGCCAGCTGGGAGGCTGCCACGAAGCTCTCGGATCAGGCATCCGACGAATTCTCGAAGCTTCTGCGGACCACAGACCGTCGCTAGGTCGATCCGAACTTGCTCGTCGAAACCGAGGTGGACGTCCGGATCCCCGAATCGACGTAACAACGATTAAGTCGAGGTCCGGCCTCCGTGTCACCATGGCCCGCGCGCCTTCCTGGACCGGAGAGGTCATCGCGATCCACATCGCGAACGAGGCGGAGGCCCGGATGCGTTCGGTCGATCGCATCCGTGCGATCCCCGGGAAAGGGCTCGAGGGGGATCGTTATTTCCGCGAGACCGGCACGTATTCAGACCGACCGGGTCCCGGCCGCGAAGTCACGCTCATCGAGTCCGAGGCTATCGAGGCCATGGCGAGGGACAACGAGATCACGATCCCTCCGGGCGCGACCCGACGGAACGTAACCACGCGAGGGGCTCCATTGAACCATCTCGTCGGGCAAGAGTTCGAGGTCGGCCGGGTGCGGCTCCTCGGAATCAAACTGTGCGAGCCTTGCTCCCACCTGGAAAGCCTGACGCAGAAAGGCATCATCGCAGGCCTCGTCCATCGGGGCGGACTCCGAGCCAAGATCCTGACGGAAGGGGACATCCGCGTCGGAGACCCAATCGTGCCACGTCAAACCCCGGCGAAGTCACAGGAAGCGTCCGTCCTCGAGACGACCGAGGATCACTGAAACGGATTGACCTCCTCACAGACATCGAATTCTTTATCCTCGGTCCTTCGATTGCGCGCGCGCTTTCGCGTCCTGGTTTCGAATCGGGAGCGTGTCGCATGCCTGCCAAGAAACAACGACTCCGAAGGAAGCGTGCGTCCAGCTCGAGGCAATTCGACATGGCCTTAATCCAACGGGGCGCACGTCTCCGGCGGTCGCCCTTCTTCGACTCTACCCTGAAGGCGGGGTGCAAGTCCTACACCGTCTACAACCACACGTTCCTGCCGAGCTACTACGATGACCCCGTGAAAGAGTACTGGCACCTGCTCAAGCATGTCGCCCTGTGGGACGTCGCCGTCGAGCGAAATGTGGAAATCCGCGGGCCGGACGGGTTCGCGTTCATGCAGCTCCTCACGCCCCGGGACATGCGACAGTGCCGGGTCGGCCAGGGAAAGTACGTGCTGATTGCGGACGAGGCCGGCGGCATCCTCAACGATCCCGTCCTGCTGCGCCTGGAGGAGAATCGATTCTGGATCGCCCTGGCGGACAGCGACATCCTCCTGTGGGCGAAGGGCGTCGCCCGGGGCTCCGGCTTGGATGTGACCCTCTCGGAACCGGACGCCTCTCCCCTGCAGGTACAAGGGCCGAAATCGAAGGCACTGATGGCGGACCTGTTCGGCGAGAAGGTGACCGAGCTTCCCTACTACTTCTTCACGCCGGCGGAATTGAAAGGCATCCCCCTCCTCGTGACCCGCACGGGATGGACCGGCGAGATCGGGTACGAATTGTACCTCCTCGACGCGTCCCGCGGGGACGAACTCTGGAATGCCGTGATGAAGGCCGGGAGGAAATACAACCTCCGACCGACGGGTCCCTCGGATATCCGGCGGATCGAGGCGGGCATCCTAAATTACGGCGCGGACATGACGATCGAGAACAACCCGTACGAGGTCGACCTCGGTCGACTCGTCGATCTGGACAAGCCGAGCCCATTCATCGGGAAGGCCGCCCTCCAGAGGATCCAGGAAAAGGGCCCGACGCGCAAACTGGTCGGGATCGAGATCTCTGGCAGGCCCCTGCCATTCAACATGACGAAATGGCCGGTTGAATTCCGCGGAAAAGTCATTGGCCAGGTTACGTCGGCCATCCACTCCCCTCGGATAGATCGGAATATCGGGTATGCGATGGTGCCGATCGAACGCGCCGATCTGGGGAACGAATTCGAGGTCCGGCCCCCCGGCGACCGACGGAACGCCGTCGTCGTCCCGAAGCCGTTCCTCGATCCGCGGAAGGCGATCCCGAAGTCGTGACGCGTCAAGGCCCGCCGTAGACGGGCACCGCCGCTCCGCTGATCGGAGCGGCTTCCTCGGAGCACAACCACCGGATGACGCGTGCGACCTCGTCCGTCGTCACCCACGAAGAGAAGTCGGCGTCAGGCATCGCTTTGCGATTCACCGGAGTGTCCATGGTCCTCGGCATGACACAGTTGACGTTCACGTTCACCGGCTTGAGCTCTCGCGCGAGGCTCTCCGTGAGCCGATTCACTCCCGACTTGCTCGCGGAGTAAAGGAACGTCTCCGCGTCGCCGAGCAGGGATGCCTCGCTCGAGACGTTGACAATCTTTCCGTGTCGGGCCTTCCGCATCGCGGGGAGGACGGCCTTGCACGCGAAGAACGCGGATCTGAGGTTCAAGTCCATGGCACGATTGAAGTCCTGGTCCGTCGCCTCACCCACGGGTCCGGACATGTAGCCGCCCACGGTGTTCACGAGGACATCGATCCGCCCGAACCGGCGCCGCACGTCCCTCGCCACTCGATCCATCTCTCCCGCTTTTGTGAGATCGGCCTTGAACAAGGAGACCTTTCGAGCCACACGGCCGAGGGTCCTCCGGAAGTACGGGAGCTCCTGATCGAAGACATACACCGCCACGACCGTCGCCCCGGTTTCCGCGAAGGCCTTGCAGACGGAGCTTCCGAGATAGCCGGTCCCGCCGGTTACGACCGCGACCCGTCTCGGTGGCGCCATGTCGATCCGACGTCCTACATGCGGTCCCGCACCATCAGGTTGCCGCGCTCACCGCAAAGAGGTAATTCGTGACGGTCTATGGATGCAACATGATTCGGGACGACCGCGAAGAGTTCGTGGAACGCGTCAAGGCGATCGACCCCATCTTCAAGCGGGGAGACCTCGACGCCTTCTGGCCCATGCTCCATGCCTTGATGTCGATGGCACCCGACCGGGTCGACTTGGCCAAGAAGAAGTCCCATTACCTGGCGAGCCTCGCGGTCCGATCGCTGGCTAGGGGAGAGGCTGGGGCGGCCCTCGAATTCCTCGACTACGCAGACCGCATTCTCAATCCCCGGGCCCTGAGTCGATTCCTTCTTGAGGAGCGACGGGACATCCGGCAGTCGGCCGATGAAGCCCTTCGGGCGCAATCCCCCTCCGTCGGCTAGGCCCTCCCCGACCGGAGAATCTCCGCGACTTTCTCGCCGCGGCGTGGCTGGCTTGCGCGTCCCATCCCTGGGAAATCGATCGATTTGACGGCGATCCCCGATAAACGGTTTTCGTAGCCTGCGACGGATTCGCGATATTCCAGCGAGAGAAGGTCCACAACCGTCCTCGGTCCTATGGCATTGACGAAGGCGGCCAGGACTTCCGGAAGTCCCGCCGTGTGCCACCATCGGTTCAGCTTGCCGAAGGGAGGCACCGGTTCCGCCATCGAGAGGTGGTAGGACGGAATCCGATCGCGGGAGCCGATGAGTCCCCGAAGGCCCGATGCGATCACGACCTCGACGCCGGAGAGGCGATGTTCCCACGCATCGCGGGGAATGTAGCGGTACATGTTCCCGTCGAACCGCTCATAGGCCGGCAAGAATCGCCCGGGTTCGACAGAGCCTGGCGGGCTCTTCTGGAGGACCTCCGCCCGAAGGTCCTCGAACTTCCGACGGAGGGCTACGGGCAAGGCGGTCGTGATGATGTCCTCTCGAGGCGGTTCGGGAGAGCCGCCGGAGTGCTTTCTCGTGCTCTCGGGAATCAGGACGATGACCTCGGGTCGTGCCACGCGTCGAGAACCGCGGAATTGCGCCATAGCTCTTTGGTCGTGTCGCGTACATCCTGGGATCGTTTCTTTGTCCGCAAGGCGCCGTCATTGAACGGAGAAGACCAGCAATCCCGGTTTTATTGGGACAGCCTTAACTATCCGGTTCGGTCTTTGCCAAAAAGGAAAGGGAGGATCAACATGGTCCATATCCGAGACGAAGGTGTGTTCGACGCGCCGCTTGAGAAAATCTGGAAGTACATCGGAGACGACACCCCGGGACTGCACAAACACCGGGCTATTCCCTCCACGAAGGTGTTGAGCGAGCAAGGGAACGTGGTCGTCCAAGAGATGCAGATGCTGAACGCAGACGGGAAGGGGACCCACTGGGAAACCTGGCGCCTCACGATGAACCCGCCCCGCGGCTACCAGGTCGAGGCAATCGCGGGCCCCACGAAGGGGACGAAGTTCGCGCAGACCTACACGTCGATGGGTAACAGGACTCGCGTCGACGTCGAGGGCGACTGGGTGGTGCCGGGCGTCGACGACGCGACGATCCGCAAGATGACCCTCGCGTTCCTCGAGGAAGCGTTCAACGAGGACACCGCCGCCCTGAAGAAGTACAAGTGAGCGCGAACCGGATCGCCCGGGACGCGAGGGCGGCTCATCGAGCCGCCCTCCCAAATCGATAAGAACCCGCGCCTTGGTCTGCCACAAGATGGGGTCCGACCGACCGAAGCGGAAATTCAAGCGCCTGTTACTCGCGGCCGACCTTCACGGGTCGGAAATCACCTTCCGGAAGTTCCTGGCTGCCGCGACGTTCTACGATGCCGACGTCCTTTTGATCGGCGGCGACCTCACGGCCAAGTCGATTACCCCGATCGTCCGCCAGAAGGACGGCCGCTATCAGACTCGTTTGGCGGGAGGAACGCGAGACAATCTGACCGAACCAGAACTCGGGCCGATCGAGAAAGCCGTTGCAGACTCCGGCCCCTACCCTGTCCGGCTGTCAGAGGACGAATATGCCCGCCTGCGGGCCGATCCGGAACAAGTCGACGCCCTGTTCATCGACCGGATGATCGATCAAATCCGTCGGTGGACCGACATGGCGGAGAAACATCTGGCTCCACTCGACATCCCGCTCTACTGGATTGGCGGGAACGACGATAAACCAGAGGCGTTGATACACGCCGCATCAACGCCGCACGTCCACTTCATTGATGAAAAGGTGGTGCGGCTCGACGACGATCACGAAATCCTCGGGTTCGGATGGACGAATCCCTCCCCTTGGAACACGCCGCGGGAGCTCTCGGAGGACCGCCTTGCGAAGCGGCTCGATCCTCTCTTGAATCGCGTCGAGGACCCCGCCCACGCGATCTACCTCATGCACGCTCCGCCATTCGAGACGGGACTGGACATCGCCCCAAAGCTCGATGCCACGACCGACCCTCCACGCCCCGTGATCCAGGGAGGTCAGCAGGTCTTGATTCCCGTCGGCAGCACGACCTTCCGGTCCGCGATCCTAGAAACGCAACCCCTTCTTGGCCTCCACGGCCACATCCACGAAACGAAGAACGCCGCGAAGCTCAAACGGAGCGTCCTCGTGGACCCCGGTTCGGAGTACGCGTCGGGCACGCTCCGCGGGGCGATCGTCAATCTCCAGCGAGACCGCGTCTTGAGCTACCAGTTCACCACTGGCTGAACGCGATCGTCTCGCGGGCTGGAGGTCGCTTCGCCGGTCGATTCACCCTAGATCGGAGGGATCTCTTTGTATGCGAGGTCGAGGTCGACCCCGATCCGCCGCAAGTAGGCGCGGCGCACGAAGTAGTAGGCCACCCAGCCGAAGAAGATTGCCACGACGACGTAGAGGAACAGATTTCCGGAGTAGCCGAGGTTCGAGAGATCGACGTTCACGAGGAACGGCACCGTCAGGAAGTAGTAAAGCATCGTCGCGCTGAACGCCGCCGCGATGACCCCACAGATCGTGATCACGGGAATTGGCCCGACTTTGTATTTGGAGATGGGCGCCGTCCGATAGACCTCCTTCCGGGTCCACGGGAACACGGCGCCTCCGAGGGCCGTACCGATGTACATCACGGTGGCGACGGCGGTCACCGCCAGCGTGTAGACCTGGTAGTTGGGGACGAGGTTGTACACGTAGGCGAAGACGTATCCGCCGAGGACGAGGAAGATCACGTGAGCATAGACCGGGGTGTGGGTCCGGGGGCTTACGTGGCTCACGAACTTGGGAAGCACCCCGTCGATCGACATCGCGACCGCGACCCGGGTCCATCCGACGATCACGTTGAAGACGACCTGGATGGCATTGAGCATGATCCCGATGATCATGAGAAACAAGAGGATCGGGCTGTCCGTCAGCATGATGGCGAGGGAGCTGAACCACGGGGGAATCGCGGGCGCGGGGATCGCCGGGTTGTACGCACCCGCGGCGTAGGCCGCGGCCGACAGCCAGTTCTGGTCGACGGTTCGCAGGACGACGAGGCCAAGCACGGCCATCATGATCATGCTGACGACGCCGCCGCCGAAGTTGATGAACATCTGGTTCTTCAGGCTCTGCGCGCCTTGGATCTCTCCGGCCTGCTCTTGCGCATATCCCACCCACCCAAGGCTCGTCAATGCGACCGGGGTCACGAGGATCGTTCCCAGGATGGAGACGGTGCGCGCGGGCGTGAATCCGTTTGTAATCGCGTTGTTAAGGATGGCCTGATACGCCCCCGAGCCTCCGGCGACGAACGCGGATGCCGTGTCGTACCGTTGAGCGAAGGCGGAGTTGGAGGTGGTCAGGAACAGGACGACCATGAGGACGTAGCTGAGGAGGAAGCCGTACCACATGATCCACTGGAGCTGCACGAACCAGCGGAAACTCTTGATGAGCACAAGGGCGGCAATTGTGGATGAGACCATCGTCACAATCGTGGGGCCCCAGCCCACCAGATACCAGGCGCCCCAGTCGACCAACATGCGGTTGCCCGTCATGACGCCGAGGCCCGTGAGGAGCGGGTAGACGCCCAAGACGGAAACGAGCCAGCCGCCGAGCGCCTGCCACTGGAGGAAAAACGTGATGATCATCATCGCGACCGTGGCGAATCCGAACCAGGGCCGCAACGTCCGACTCTGGAAGACATAGTCCCCGCCCGTACGCGGCATGGCGGACGCCAGGCCCGCATAGACCACGGCCAAGAGGGACGTGAAGGCGCCGCAGATGAGGATCCCCGCCCAAACGGAAGCACCCGGGTCTAATGCGAGGGGCGTGATGTAGACCCATGGGAAAATCACGCCGATGTTCAGGATGTTGTAGGCAAACGCCGAGTACGGGGACATCACGCGGACAAGGCCAGACGCCCGCCGCGTGAAGACCTGCACCTGCGCGGTCGCCGTTCCGCCACGTCTAGCGAATACATCGACTTCGCCCATACTCCCCTCCCCTGCTATTGGGTAGGCCGTGAATTGAGGGCCCTCTCATCAAGTTTTTGCCCGCGGCTACAGCGGCTGTGCGTCTCTATTCCTTGGAGCGCACATTCTTGCTGGAACAGCCTTATAGACATCCACGGATTGCCGCCGCACAAACCGGGCCGGGAGCCGTACCCGTACACCGGAGACGGTCCTTTGGAAGGACGCATGCTTTCCTCCGTGCAATCATGGCAGATCCAACCACGTTTGTGACTTTCGGCGATGACGAGTTCCTCCGGGAAGCCCGGACGATCGTCGATGCGGCTCACGCGCAAGGCACCGTCCTTCGCATCCTCGGTTCCCTCGCCATCTACGCACACTCCCTCCACGCTCCCGAAGGAATCGGCTTCTATCGCCGAGTGGGACGGGTGCGGGAGGGAGCCCCCCTCTTCACGGACCTCGATCTGATCGGGTACGCGGCTCAAGGCCGCTCGATCAGCAAAGTGTTCGATGGCCTAGGGTTCAAACCCGACGACATGATCAACGGATTCTTCGGCGATCGGCGGCTCATCTATTACGAGGGCAGCAATCGCTTCCACGTCGATATCTTCCTCGACAAGCTAGAGTTCAGCCACGATGTGCTTTTCGGGAAGAAACCGGGGAACGGGCGGCTCGAGCTCGACTACCCGACGATTTCGGTCACGGACCTGGTGCTCGAAAAACTGCAGATCCACCGGATTGGTCGGAAGGATCTCGTGGATCTTCTCGTGACCTTCCTCGGCCACGACGTGAAGGAGAAGGCGAACGGCGATCGGGAGACTATCGACGCAGGGCATATCGCGAATCTTCTCGCCGACGATTGGGGATTCTGGTACGAGTCGACCCAAAACCTCGAGAAGACGAGACAGATGCTCGGACAGTTCATCGAGGAAGGACGGATTTCTCAGGACCTTGCCATGCGCATCGGAAGCCGAATCGAGGAGCTTGAGAGGACGCTCCAATCGGTGCCGAAGGGGCGACACTGGGAGAAGCGGGCGAAGGTCGGCACCGCGAAACCATGGTTCCGAGAGGTCGAGGAAGTCGTGCGGTAGCATCGATTGGTTCCGAATGAGCCATGAGTCATGTGGTTTCGGCCACGCGTACCATCGAGGTGGTAAGATTTCAGCGCTGCCGGGATCGTCCCCATTGGGACGTCTCCGACAGCTGGACGGCCTGCTTCATGACCCAGGCCACGGCAACGACGCCAAACACAAGACCTCCGGTCACCGCGCCAATCATTCCAACGACAATCAAGAAAATGTTGAGTGGGAGAGGGAATCGATCGGACACAGAAACGGCGAAGAGCCCGATGACCATCGCGCCGACGCCGCAAAGCGCAATCAGTGACCGCCTGAATTTCAGCGCCATGCGTAGTCAGCCATCCAGAAGACAACCCTCTCGGAGAAACCGAGCCGGCCCCGTCGACCCGCTACCAAATTGCATCGGTTATGTCCGGATGCCTCTAAAAACCCGCGGCGGCTCGCGGGGCGAACTCCCAGCGAAGGGCTTGTGGCAGCTCACGCGATGGTGCGAGAAAGGATCGGTCCGGTCAACACGTCAACGAGATCGGCGTTCAGGTCCGGGTCCCGCGCCTGATGAACGTGCCATTCTGGAACTCCTCGACGGCCTGTTCGATCTCCTTGCGGTTGTTCATGACGATTGGACCCCACCAAGCGATCGGCTCGTGCAAGGGTCTGCCGGACACCAGAAGGAGCCTCGTCGCCGCATCGCGGGTCTTGACGCGGACCGAGTCGCCCTTATCGAAGATGACCAGGTGGCCGTCTTCAATGGGGTCCGAGGCCTCCTCGTCGAAGCTTGCGCGGCCCTCCAGTAGGTATGCAAAGACCGTATGGTCGGGCTTGACAGGGTAAACGAAATCCGTTCGAGGGTCCAGGCGCACGTCAAGGTACTCCGGATCCACGACCACGTCCTGGACGGGGCCACGGACGCCGTTCACGTTGCCTGCGACGACCCGCATCCGCACGCCTCGGACCGGCTCGACCTCCGGGATCTGGCCGGCCTTGACTTCTTGGTACCTCGGATCCATCATCTTGTTCGTCTTCGGGAGGTTCACCCAAAGCTGAAAGCCGCCCATGCGATGCCGGTCGACCTTCGGCATCTCCTGGTGGATGATCCCGCTCCCGGACGTCATCCACTGGACGTCACCGGAGCCGATGATCCCCTTGTTCCCGAGGCTGTCCTCGTGTTCCACGCGGCCGTCCAGCATGTACGTGACCGTTTCGATCCCGCGGTGTGGATGCCAAGGGAAGCCCGCCACATATTCGGCCGGGTTCTCCGACCGGAAGTCGTCGAGGAGAAGAAACGGGTCGAGGCGCGGCACCTCCGCGGCGCCGAAGGCCCGATGCAGATGTACGCCTGCACCTTCGATCGTCGGGCGAGCCGCCAGGACCTCTTCGATGCCGCGTGATCGCAGAGACGAAGAGGAGTCGTTCTCAGACATGGTGAGACCCTCCCAGTCCGCCGGTTTCCATTAAAGTTGACGCCCCGATTCGCGAGTTGAACGTCCAGGCAAAGCCATGGAGATCATTGGGCACCCCAGCTTGGTCTTCCCCGAGACTTTCGCACTTCTCTGGGTCGGCCTCCTCCTCGCCGCCTAGGGGTTCGTCTGGACCGTTTGAGTCGACGATTACCTCGAGCCGACGGTTTCTGAAATGGACTTGTACAGGAACGCGAGCTCGGGAATGTCCCCGCCGTTGCAGTAGATGGTCCCGCTCCGGTAGCCGGTAAATACGGACTTCTCGATCCGAACCCGCCAAGCTTCGTGAGGGTTTCTCAGATCCTTGTCTTCAACGGCGCCCCTTCGAATCAGGAGTTCTCGAATCTCCGCGAGGGCCTTCGGACTCGCCCCTTTCCACGTTTTCCCCTGCACGGGCCGGGATTCGAAAACGGCTCAAAAGGGCTTCCGTTCTCTCGGCCCGAGACACAAGGCCCATTGGATGAAGATAAAATAGCCCCGTCTCTTATGCGCTAACAACGGGAGGTAAAGGGAGATGAGAAAAGTCATCATGTGGAACGTGGTCTCCCTCGATGGCTTCTTCGAGGGGGCGAAAAGCTGGGACCTTGGCTGGCACGATTCCATCTGGGGCGAGGAGCTGGAACGGCTCTCGATTGACCAGCTGAAGTCCGCGGACATGCTCTTGTTTGGCCGCGCGACGTATGAGGGCATGGCGAGCTACTGGCCCTCCGCCAAGGGCGAGGTCGCCGACCTGATGAACCAGATCCGCAAAGTCGTCTTTTCCCGAAGCCTGGAGAAAGCCTCATGGAACAACACGAGGCTCGTCAAAGGGAATGCCGAGGAGGAAGTCGCCAAACTCAAGAGACAACCTGGCAAAGATCTGTTCATCTTCGGGAGCGCGAATCTTTCTTCGACTTTGATACGACATCATCTGATCGATGAGTACCGTCTCGGCATCGCCCCGATCGTCTTGGGCGGCGGGACTCCTTTGTTCAAGGAGAGTCCCGAAACGATGAAACTGAAATTGATCGAGGCAAGGCCGTTGAAGTCGGGCGGCGTCATCCTCCGCTACGAGTCCGAGGGAAAACGATGACGATTCGGCGGCGTCGACAGGGAATCTAGACCATGGGGCCTGCGGCCAAGGAAATTTTCGAAGAACCCGCACTCGCGAGGCGCGAGAAAGCGACTCCTAAGACCACAATGGCCCGTTGAAGATCGAGAGTGGAAAGGCTCTCTCGATCCGTGTGATCGAGGTGGGAATCGCCTGGCCCGTACGCGGCGGAGGGACATCCCCAGGCGGGTACCGCTAGATTGAGGTCGGATGTGCCGAGTTTTCGCAGAAGAGTCGGCCGCTCGTGCAGTTCGCGGACGCCCGCACAGAGCGCTAAGACGACTGCGTTTTTCGAATCGACTTCGACCGCTTCGGACCGGTCAAGGACGTCCCACCGAATGCCTTCTGCGGGTTCGAGCAACGCGAGGACGTCGCTGGACAGGAGTCCCGGAGGGAGTCGGAGATTCACTCCGATATCGACATGTTCCTTGCCTTCGTCCTGAATCGTGTGAAACGAACTCACCTTCATGGTCAGTGACCCGAACCGAGTCCCGCCTTCGCGGGCGGTGCAGAGTGCACGGAGGCGGTCGATGAGCGCGAGGCCTCGTTCGACCGTCGTCCTCTCGGGGCCCGAGAGATGGGCCCTTTCCCCATCGATCCGAACGAGGAGGCTCAGGTTCCCCTTGTATCCAGTCGTGACCGACTCCCATCCGCTCGGTTCCCCGACGATAAGGAAATCTGGCGGCGGATGGGACGTGAGGAGGTGGCGCGTCCCGCGAGAATCGCGCTCTTCTCCGACCGCCCCGATGACGATGATCTCGCCCGGCCCTCGATGGCGGCTGGCGGCGATGAGGGCGGCCGCGAGGGGACCTTTCGCGTCGCAGGCCCCGCGACCGTACAACCGCCCGTCCTCAATCCGAACAGGCAAGGCTCCGTCGACTGTGTCGATGTGGCCGAGGAAGAGGATGGCTGGAGGGCCACTGCCAATGTGCGCGATCGCGTTCCCGACGGCGTCCGAACGTCCGTCCAAGCCGAGACCGCGAGCTAGCTCGAGGAACCGGTGGACGGCGGGTCCTTCCCTTCCCGAAGGGCTGTATTCGTCCAGAAGAGCCCGTAGGACTTCGACGTCATCCATGCGACAGCGTCCTCCCGAGAACGTCCAGCGCGGATGACCATTGATCCTTCGGGATGACGAGGGGCGGCAGGAGGCGGACGACGCTGGATCCACCGCCGATCGCGAGGACGCCCTCTTCCTGCAACGCCTGGAGGACCGGAGCGGCCTTCCCTCGCAACTCGATGCCGATCATCAACCCGAGCCCGCGAATTTCGCGCACTGAGGGCGCCTCGAGACCCCGCAATTTCTCGACGCCGATGCTCCCGAGATGGTCCGCGCGTTCCCACAGGCGCTCTCGCACGGTGTATTCGATCGCGGCCGTCGCCGCGGCACAGGCGAGCGGATTCCCGCCGAACGTGGAATTGTGGCTTCCTTGGAACGCACGCTCCACGTCCTCGGTCGCGAGGGTCGCTCCGATCGGGACCCCACCCGCGAGGGACTTCGCGAGCGTGAGCAGGTCCGGCTCCACGCCCCACCGCTCCACAGCGAACAGGCGCCCCGTACGACCCATCCCGGTCTGCACTTCGTCGAGGATGAGGAGGGCTCCGGTTCGGTCGCATGCCTCCGCGGTATTATGATCGACGGCTTTCTGGAGGGCTTCGACGTCGTTGAATGGGACATGCTCGAATCCGGGAACGAGCGGCTCGAACGGCTCACGGAAATCCTTCCGCCAGGTCGCGCTGAGGGCTCCCATCGTCCGTCCGTGGAAGCCGCGCATCGCCGCAATAATCTTCTTCCTTCGCGTCGAGGCGCGCGCAAACTTGATGGCGGCCTCGACGGCCTCGGAGCCTGAATTACTCAGGAAGACCCGACCGAGGTTTCTCGGGGCCACGGAGAGGAGCTTCTCGACGAACGTCGCCTTCGCGGTCGTCCCGAACGCGGGCCCGAAGGACGCGCCGCAGTCGATGTACTCGTTGCCGTCCTCGTCCCAGAGCGTCGCCACCGACCCGCGGACGAACGTCGGGCCGCGTTTCGGCGCGCATCCGAACTCGATCGCCCGTGCGTCTGGGACGCTCACGCAATCACCGTGCCCATCCCTTCGAGCGCCCGCTCGACCGGGTCCGGCTGAAGGGACGAGGCGATCACCACGCGCTCCACGCCGCCTTGGAGTGCTTCGCCCGCGGCGATGAGTTTCTTTTTCATCCGTCCGTAGGCGAAGTCCTGGAAGGCGGACAGACGGGCCCTCGGAACTTCCGCGATCAGGGAGGACGGATCGCTCGGCTCCCGGAGCAATCCGGGGACGTTCGTCAGAAGGACGAGGGTCTCCGCCTTCATTGCGACCGCGATCTGGGCCGCCACACGGTCCGCGTCCGCGTTGATCAGCTCGCCCTGCGGCGTGACCCCCGGAGGGGAGATGACGGGAACGTATCCCGCGTCGAAGAGGAGTTGGATCAAGCTCGCGTTCACCTGCTCTACGGTCCCGGAGTGGTCGTCCTTCACGAGGAGTACGCGGCCGTGGTCCACGGTCCGCACGGCCTCCTTTCGGCGGCCGAGCAAGAGACCGCCGTCGACCCCGCTCAAGCCGACGGCGGGTGCTCCCAGCGACTGCAGTCGGGAGACGATCGCGGTGTTCAGCTTCCCGGTGAGAGCCATCGTGAAGACCTCCATCGTGGCGAGGTCCGTGTACCGCGAGACGACGCCGCTCGGGGACGTGATCCAGCGGATCGGCCGGCCGAGGGCCTCCGCGAGCCGATCCACCTCGTTGGAGCCACCGTGAACGAGGACGTAATCGCGCCGCGGCGCGAGGTCGACCAGCACGTTGTCGATCCCGTTCCCTTCCGCACCGCCTACCTTGACGACCAACATCGACCCTCTCACCTCACACCGGATGCAAACCGAGGAAATCGAGTCCCATCGACTCGGGATAGCCGGCGACGAGGTTCATGCACTGGACCGCGGTCCCCGCGGCCCCCTTCATAAGGTTGTCCAACGCCGCGACGGCGACGACCCGGTTCGCATGTGCGTCGAGGGCGAATCCGATGTCGCAGAAGTTCGTCCCCGCGAGGATCTTGGGTTCGGGGTAACGGTACAGGCCCGCCGCCTCGGTCACGATCCGAACGAACGGCTCCCCGTGGTACGCTTCGCGGTAAACCCGCCAGAGGTCCTTCGACGTGACGGAATCTTGAAGAAAGGCGTGACATGTCGCGAGGATTCCCCGCACCGCCTCGACCGCGTGACAGGAGAGGGCGACCTTCACCCCGGTCTCCTGCTCAATCTCGGCCGTGTGTCGATGCCCCGCAGGTGCGTAGATCCGCATGACGCCGGAGCGTTCCGGATGTTGGGATGCCGTCCCGCCATCGACGCCTCCCGCGGATGATCCCGTCTTCGCGTCCACGACGAGCCGCTCGAGATCGATGAGGCCCGCCTTCGCCAGCGGGTGGATCGCGAGGATCGCTGCGGTCGCGATGCAGCCGGGACCCGAGACCAGCGTCGCTTGGCGAATCGCCTCTCGATGAAGTTCGGGCAGCCCATAGACGGCCTGGGCGAGCATATCGGGGCGAGGATGCTCGACGCCGTAGTATTCGCGATATAGGGCAGGATCTTTCAGCCGGAAGTCTGCGCTGAGGTCGATGACCTTCCCGGCGCGGACGAGGAACTCGGACATCCGCCCCATGGACCGGCCGTGCGGCATCGCGAGAAAGAGGAGGTCGCATGGTTCCAGGTCGGCGTGCGGCGCGAAGGTGAGGTCCGTGACCTTCCGGAGGTTCGGATGGGCTCGACCGATCGGCTTGCCAGCCATCGAGTCCGACGTGACTTGGGCGACTTCGACCTTCGGGTGTCGGAGGAGGAGCCTCAACAATTCCCCTCCGGTGTACCCGGAGCCGCCGACGATCCCTACCTTCATCGCCTCGCCATCTCCGCAACGTAGTCGACGACCTTGGCAGCGACATCGATCCCTGTGGCGCCGGAGAGGGCGCGGAACTCGGGGGTCGGGTTCACCTCGTGAACGACGAGGCCATCCGGTGATTCCATGAGATCGACGGCGAGGACGCCGCCACCGACTGCGGAGGCCGCTCGCAGGACGATTTCCCGCATTTCAGGCGTCGGGTTCATCGCCTCCGACACCGCACCGCGGGCCGCGTTCGTGCGCCAGTCTTTCGAGTGACGATACATCGCCGCAACGATCTCGTCCCCGACGACGAACGCCCGGAGATCCCGCTCCGGTTTCTCGATGTACTCTTGAACGTAGAAGATGGAGTGATTGGGAGAGCCCAGGGCGCTCTTGTGCTCAATGATCTGCTCCGCCTCCTCCGCATCGTCGACCTTCGCCATCAGACGGCCCCATGATCCAATCGGCGGTTTGAGGACCGCCGGATAGCCGATCTCGTCGAGCGCCTTCAGAGCGGCTTCCGGCGTGAGCGCGACGACGGTCCGCGGTGTCGGCACGCCCGCCTCTTCGAGGCGGAGACTTGCGAGGACCTTGTCCCCGCACAACGCGACGACCTCGTATCGATTCACGGTCGGGACGCCGTAGTGTTCGAAGAATCGCAAGGCGTATAGGGAGCGGCTGTGGCTCACGCTGCGGTTGAGGACCAGATCCGCCTGGAAGCCGTTCCGGACGAGGGGGAAGGTAACCGCCTCGTCATGGAGGCGCTCCACGGGGATGCCACGTTCCTCAGCGGCCGCGAGGATCCATTTCTCCTCCGGCCGGATCACGGTGTAGAACAGGCCGAGGGTGAACGTCTCACTCACCCCAGTCCTCCGCTTCGCGAGGCGCCGCGTCGACGCGAAAGGGTTCGAGGCCGGTGACCTCGAGTTCTAGGCCACAGTCGGGACAGGGGAAGATCTCCCCTTCGATGAAGTCCTTCGGCTCGATTGCCCGGCCGCACTCGGGACATTCCGTCATCGCGATTCCCCCTTCAGGAGGCTGTCGACGAGTTCAACGCACTCCGCGTGCTTCGAGAGGGAGTAACGCTGGAGGCCTACTGCGTCGTGGGCGCGGACGAGCTGAGCCCGCACCGCCTCCGGTGAGGGCCCACCGTGGGTCTTCCGACGGCCCAACGACGTGCGCACGTCGAGCAGGTCCGCGACGTCGTCGCCAAACCGGGGGTCGACCTCGCGCAGGCTCTTCAGGTCGAGGGGACCGCCTCCCGCCAGCTGGCGGGACACGATCTCGTGAGCCTCACGGAACGGCACGCCTTTTGCGACGAGGTATTCCGCTAGGTCGGTCGCAAGCAACCGCGGATCCGAGGCCGCTTTCAACAAACGAGCCTCGTCGAACTCGAGTGCGGAGACCGCCGTCGTGAGCGCGTCCAGCGTCGCCAGGACCTGGTCCACGGCATCGAAGACGGGCGCCTTGTCCTCCTGCAGATCCCGATTGTAGCCGAGAGGGAGACCCTTCAGCGTCGTGAGCAGGGACACGAGGTCGCCCACGATGCGACCGGTCTTGCCGCGAACGAGCTCCGCGACATCCGGATTGCGCTTCTGCGGCATCAGGCTGCTGCCCGCACCGAGGGCTGGAGTCGCCCGAAGGAACGCAAACTCCTGCGTGGCCCACGTCACTGTCTCCTCGCCCATCGAGGACAAGTGGACCGCGAGGAGGGAGAGGTCGAACAGGAACTCGACGAGGTGGTCTCGGTCTCCGACCGCGTCCATCGAGTTCTCGAACGTACCGGCGAATCCGAGGATGCGTGCGGAAATCGCGGGATCGATTGGGAGCGTGCTCCCGGCCAGCGCTCCCGCGCCCAGAGGGGAAACGTTCGCGCGGCCGAAACAGTCCGCAAGACGGAGGTCGTCCCGGATGAGGGGCCAGACGTGGGCGAGAAGGTGGTGACCCAACGTCACCGGTTGCGCCCGCTGAAGATGCGTGTAGCCGGGCATGGGGACCTCGGCGTGGGCTTCGGCGAGGTCGAGCAGGGCGAGCTCGAGTCCCAGGAGCGCCTGTCGCGCGGAGACGATCGCCTCTCGCAAGAACAGGCGTTCGTCGAGGGCGATCTGGTCATTCCGACTCCGAGCGCTGTGGAGCTTCGCACCGAGCGATCCAAGACGTTCCGTGAGCGCTACCTCAATATTCGTGTGGACGTCTTCCAGTTGCTCCCGCCAAACGAAGCGACCGGAGGCGATCTCCTCGTAGATGCCGCGGAGGCCTTTCCCGATGATTTCCGCCTCCTCCTTCGAGAGGATGCCGACCGCGGCGAGCATGTCCACGTGGGCGAGGCTCCCTGCGATGTCGTACCGCGCCAGCCTTCGGTCGACCGGCAACGACACGAGAAACCGCGACGCGGGGGTCTTCACGTACGACGGCGGGGCTCCGCCTCCCGCGCCCTTCGATTGGACTGTGGCCACCATTCTTACTTCGCCCTCTTCGCGGCTTTCACGAGCTTCGTCGAGGCGGGGGCCTTCGCACCGGCGGCCGCCCAGGTCCGCGCGGGGAGTCCCCAGACGTAGATGAAGCCTTCCGCCATCGACTGTCGAAAGCGGTCGCCTTGGGAATACGTCGCGAGGGCGTGGTCGTACAAGGAATAGGGAGAGGCGCGGCCCACGACGGTCGCGGTCCCCTTGAACAACTTCACGCTGACGTCGCCCGTGACGCGGTCCTGGGTCGACGCCACGAACGCGTCGAGCGCTTCCCGTAACGGCGTGAACCAGAGGCCGTCGTACACGAGGCCGGCATATCGGGACGCGACGATCCGTTGAAACTCGAGGACGTCGCGCGGCAAGACGAGCGCCTCGAGGGCTTGGTGGGCCTTGACGAGGACCGTCGCCGCGGGACACTCGTACACCTCGCGGGACTTGATGCCGACGACGCGCGATTCGACGTGGTCGATCCGTCCGACCCCGTGGCGGCCCGCCAGCTCGCTCAGAGTGACGATCAGGTCGACGAATTCTATGGGTTTTCCCTGAAGGGAGGTCGGTTTGCCGCCTTCGAAGTGGATCGTCACACTCCCCGGCCCGTCCGGTGCCGCCGCAGGGCTCGTCGTCCACGCGTAGACTTCCTCCGGCGGCTCAATCCGCGGATCCTCGAGGACCCCGCACTCGATCGATCGGCCCCACAGGTTTTCGTCCGTACTGTAGGGCGAACCGTCGTCGACGGGGACCGGGATCCCGTGTTCCTTCGCGTATGCAATCTCCTCCTCCCGGGTCATTCCCCACTCCCTCGCTGGCGCGATGACGGTGAGGTCGGGAGCCAGCGCGGTGGTGCACAGGTCGAATCGTACCTGATCGTTCCCTTTCCCCGTGCAACCGTGTGCGATGAACGAGGCCCCTTCACGTTGGGCGACCGCGACAAGATGCTTCCCGATGAGAGGCCTGGCGAGCGCGGTGCTCAGGGGATACTGACCCTCGTACATCGCGTTCGCGGCGAGGGCGGGGAGGACGTACCGCTCGGCGAACTCGCGCCGGGCGTCCACGACGTAGGCCTTTGCCCCGAGGCGCTGGGCCTTCTCCTTGATGGCTCCGAGCGAACCGGGTTGCCCAACGTCGACCGTCAACGCGACCACGTCAAGGCCGCGGTCCTGAAGCCACCGAATCGCGACGGAGGTGTCCAATCCTCCAGAATAGGCCAAAACCACTTTGTCCCGCGTCATGGGCGATCGTGCCCCAACCAATCTTTCACGCAACACTTGTGGGTGCGTATTTGAACGTATTGACATCATGGTGTCATTATCGAACAAAATTGTCAAATATCGGACATGTTGTTTAGTGACCGATGCCCCCGATTGCGAGAGAGGTGCGAGACTACATCGCGGGGCATCCGAGCGTCTCGGACGCTCTGAAGATGGGGATCGTCAACTACTCCGCCCTCGCGAGGAAGATCTCGAAGGAACTCGGGATTCGCCAGAAAGAGGCCGTCCTAGCGGCCTGTCGGCGGTACCCGGTGGAAAAACTTCGTGGGTACAGCGAGGATGCGGTCCGCCGGATGCTCCAGAGGAGCCGAATCCAAACGAGGACCAAAGTGGCGACGATTACGGTTGTCGAGGGCGTGGATGTCCTTCAACGGCTCGGTGACGTGGTCGAGGAACTCTTGGACGAGAATCGGGTGTGTCGGCTGATCCAGGTGTCACAAGGCACGGTGATCATCGTCGACGACGATTCGGTCCCCCGGGTGACGAAGAAACTCCGCTCGGAACACCTGATCGGCGTGACGCGCGGACTCGTCGAGATCGATGTGACCAGCCCGGAGACGATCGAGAAGACGCCGGGCCTCCTCGCCTTCCTCTCCGGCGCACTCGCCTCCCGGGGCATCAATATTGTGGAGGAGATGTCGGCGTACACGGATACGATCTTTCTCCTTGAGCGCAAGGACATGACGCGCGCGATGGAAGTCCTGGCCCAGAATCTCCAGTGAGACCGTCAGCAGGTTTCTGCGTCGCGGGCTGCTTGGTTTCTCACTTCCGCGCGGGCGCTCCGGCTTTCGTGGCCGCTTTCGCCTCGTCATCGCGACGATAGACCAGCTTGACGACGCCCTTGCTGAACGTCTCCGATTCGACGAGCTTCAGTTTCGCCTGACTCGCTTCGTCGAAGAGACGCTTTCCGCGGCCGAGTACGATCGGATAGACGAGCAAACGATACTCATCGATTAGGTCGTGCGGCAGGAGCGATCGGATGAGGGTCGGACTCCCGTGGATCACGATGTCGTGGCCCGGCTGCTGCTTGAGCTTCGAGACTTCCACCGCCAGGTCGCCCTTGATGAGGTGTGAGTTGTTCCACTCGGGCTTCTTCAACGTCTTCGAGGCGACGTACTTGGGCATGCTGTTGAACCGGTCCGCGAAACCCTCCTCGTCCTTCCGGCCCGGCCAAGCGGCCGCGAACCCCTCGTACGTCACCCGTCCAAGGAGGAGCGCGTCCGTGGCGCGGAGCTCGTCCAATTTGAATTTTCCGGTCTCGTCGCTCCAGAACGGGAAGCTCCACTTGTCGGGAGCTTCGACTACACCGTCCAAGGTCATGAATAACGTCGCGGCCAGCGTGCGCGCGGGAGGCATCGTTTCCCTTCTCCCATCTTTCCTGATGGGGAGCAGTGGATGTTGAAGCAAATACTTCAGCGTTCGTGTCGAGTCGATGAATCCGTAAGCGACCGCAAAGGCGGTCGTCCCAGTACGACGGGCGCAGACTTTTATGTGACGAGTGCCAAAAGGGCGCGCGAGTCAGCAAGCCATGAAGCACGGACCGCTCGAACTGGATCAACATGCGAAACCTTCGACGCTGGCCGTAGGTCACGCCCGGCTCATCCTAGGACTGATCATCGCGGCAACGTTCCTCGATGTCATCGACTTCTCGATCGTCCAAGTCGCGCTCCCAACGATTCAAAGGGAATTCCTTGCCCCGCTCGCGGAGCTCCAGTGGATCATCGGCGCCTATGGGCTCACGATGGCGGGGTTCCTGATGGTGAGTGGTCGCGCGGGAGACCTGTATGGTCAGAAGAGAATCTTTGTCATCGGGATCGTCCTCTTTACCGTCGCCTCCCTGACCGCGGGCCTGGCCCAATCGCTTCTCATGCTGATCGTCTCAAGGGCCATCCAGGGAGTCGGCGCGGCGATTACGATCGCCACGGCTTTGGCGATCCTCGCCGCCACGTTTCCGGAAGGAAGAGAGAGGAATCGTGCGGTGGGCGTCCTCGTCGCCTTCCTTTCGGCGGGCTTCGCGGCAGGGTCGATCGCGGGCGGGGTCCTCACCGCCGGGTTCGGGTGGAGGTCTGTCCTGTTCGTGAACGTCCCGATCGGAACCGCAGCGGCGATCCTGACCCAGCGCTTCATCAAAAGCGATGAGGGTCACGCAACGCACCGAAGCCTGGACATCCCCGGCGCGGTGACCGTTACCAGCGGACTGATCCTCCTCGTCTACGCGCTGACGAATGCCGCCAACGACGGTCTCTTCACCCTCCCAACGGCGGTCCCGTTCGCCCTCTCCGTCCTTGTCCTCTCGGGCTTCGTGGCTATCGAGCACCGAGCGAAGGCGCCCCTCATGCCTCTGGCGTTCTTGCGCCGCGGATCCATCCTGTCGGCGAACGTCCTCAGTTTGATCCTCGCGGCGTCGGCGGGAGGAGTTGGGTTCATCCTGACCATCTACCTTCAGCAGGTCCTCGGGTTCTCTGCGCTCTCCGCTGGGCTTGGATTTCTGCCGCCCGCCCTCATGTTCTTCTTCGTCGGCGGTTGGGGCTCATCGTGGCTCGTGGATCGCATCGGGTTGAAGCCAGTCCTGGTGATCTCAACGTCGTGCGCCACCCTCGGGTCGGCGCTGCTCGCTCCGATTTCCATCGGTGCAGGCTACTTCGGCATCCTGCCCGGGCTTCTCCTCTGGTCGTTCGGGGCGAGCATCGGCTTTCCAGCGCTGGCCATCGCCGGACTCGCGGGGACGCAGCACGGGGAAGAGGGCCTCGCCTCCGGATTAATCCAAACCTCGTCTCGCCTCGGCTTCCCGCTCGGACTGGCGGTGCTCCTGACCGTCGCCAGTTCCGTGGATTCGCAAGTTGGCGTCAGCGGGTTCCGCTACGCCTTCGTTGCATCCGCGCTGTTGAGTGCGCTCGGCCTGGGGATTGCCCTCTTGACTAACGGTGAAAGGGCTCCCATCATCGACGTCGACATGGTCGCAACCGTGACTCAGGTCCCGGCTGGGAAACCCGAGAAGTGAGCGTCACCGTCACGTTCAAGGACGTGCCTGGCGGGACGGAAGTGAAAATCGTGCAGGAAGGAGTGCCCAAGACGATTCCCATCGAAGGAGCCATGCAGGGCTGGACTCAATCGCTCGAGAACTTGGCGCGGCTCGTGGAGATGTAGGCCGCAGAGGATCGGGAGCAATCGACCGGACGAACCGTTGCGGAACCTACCACGATTGAGACCCGAATCGCATGGGGAGGGCTCGCCGCTGGCCTACGAGAACTCGGCGACCGGGTGCGTTCGAGAGAAAAAGGGCCGAGTAGGAGAAGCCGCAGGGGGGAATTGAACCCCCGATCTGCGCCTTACCAAGGCGCCGCTATACCACTAAGCCACTGCGGCAGCGACGCGGCCAAAGGGTGGACGTTACTTAGGATTTTCGACCCCGGTCTGTGCAACGCCCTCTGGGGACTAATCATTAAGTAACGCACGGGTCTTCGCAACGTCGGACGCAATGAAGACCTCGATCACCTCGTTCGATCTCCGAGTCCTTCTCGCGGAATGGCAGGGCCTCGTCGGCGGCCATGTCGACAAGGTCTATCAACGGGGCGACGAGGTCATGTTCCGGATCAATGTCCCCGACCGCGGCAAGGTCGAGCTGTACTCGATGGCCGGTCGGTGGCTCTGCCTTCACGAGGTCGAAGACAAGCCGGAATCACCGCCTCCGTTCGCACAGACCCTTCGCCGCCTGCTCGATAATGCGCGGGTGATCTCGGTCGAGCAGCGAGGGCTGGACCGAATCGCCGTTTTCCGAGTCGAACGAGGGCCCGAACGATTCGACATCGTGTTCGAAGTTTTCAACCGGGGGAATCTCGTCCTCGTCCGAGATGCGGTGATCGTCGCGGTGATGTTTCCCCAGAAATTCAAGGACCGCGACGTCCAGGTCGGCGAACGGTATTCGTATCCGGCCTCGGGCATCGACTCGCTCGACCTGGACCGCGACGGCTTTGCGAAGGCTTTGAAGGACGCCAAGGGCCAGGTGGTCCGGATCCTCGCGACCGTATTGAATCTCGGAGGCACCTACGCAGAGGAACTTTGTCTGCGCGCGGGCGTCGATAAGGAGACTCGAGTCAAAGACCTTCAGGACGCGCAGTTCGATTCGCTGTACACGGCGCTGAACAACATCGCGGTCGCGATCGACCAGGAAAGGAGGCCGGCCGTCATACTTCAAGAGGGCCGAGCGATCGACGCGACGCCGATTGAACTGTTGCAGTACCGCGAGATGGAACGAAGGGAGCTCCCGACCTTCAATGAGGCGTTGTCCCGATTCCTGACGATTGCGGAGCCGCAGGTGGAAGTCCGAGACGACTTCGCGGCCAAGTTCGAGCGACGCATCGCGCAACAGCGGGAGACGTTGCAGAAGTTGCGGGAGGAGGCGATGCTCCTCGAAGCGCAGGCCGTCTTCCTCTATGGACACTATGCGGTCCTCGACGAACTCCTCCGGGCGATCCGAGAAGGGCGACCGCCTCCGGAGGAAGGCCAGATCAAAGCGATTGACCGCAAGGCGCACACGGTCATTGTGGCGGTCGGAGATTTTGATGCGATCACGCTCGAATACGAGAAGGATGTGACCGCGAACGCTCAGTCGTTCTACGACCGCCGGAAAGACGCGCTCCTGAAAGCCCAGCGGGTCGAAGAAGCCATCGCGAAGACCCGCGAGGAGATCGAGGTTGCGAAGGCGAAGGCCGTCAAGGCGGCCAAAAAACCGCGGATCAAGGCGACGAAGGCGATGTGGTTCGAGGCATACCGTTGGACGCTTTCCTCGGACGGCCACTTGATCCTCGGCGGGCGGGATGCGCGGACGAACGACCAGCTCGTGAAGAAGCATCTCAAGGAAGGCGACCGCTACGCGCACGCCGACATCCACGGCGCTCCTTCGACCGTGATCAAAGACGGCGCGAGGGTCCCGGAAACCACATTGAGAGAGGCGTGCGAGTTCGCCCTCGGGTACAGCAAGGCCTGGTCGGCCGGGCTCGCGAGCGGAAGCGCCTACTGGGTCCTACCGGAGCAGGTCTCGAAACAGGCGGAATCGGGTGAGTTCCTCCCGCGAGGGGCCTTCGTCATCCGCGGGAAACGAAACTACCTCCACGATCTGCCCGTGCGACTCGCGATCGGCGAGGTCGAGATCGAGGGACACCGCAAGGTCATGGGAGGGCCTGTTGCCGCCGTGGCCGCCCGCTCGAAGCGGTACGTCGTCCTCGCCCCAGGAAAAGAGGACCGCGAGGAGGTTGCGAAACGTCTCGCGGTATCCTTCGAAGTTCCGATCGAGGAAATCACTCGGGCGATGCCGCCGGGCCAAGTCCAAGTCGTCGAGCAGCACGGCGTCGAGCTCAAGGCCCGCGGTACCTAGCCGCCTCCGAAGCCCTATTAGCTCGTGCCGGCCATACCCGATGCGGGCCGGGTTTTGGTGGAGTGATGTCGCAGGCCGACGCCGACGTTGTGCAGCTTCCCGACGACGAACGACCGACGAAGTGGTACAACATCCAAGCGGACCTCCCAGAACCGTTGCCTCCGCCAAAGGATCCGGAAACCGGTCCGTCCCGGCTGAAGTCGTTGCCCGAACTCCTCCTCGCCGAGTGCCTGCGGCAGGAGAATTCCACCGAGCGGTGGATCGAGATTCCTCCGGAAGTGCAGGAGTTGTACCGCCAGGCAGGTCGGCCTCGACCGCTGATCCGAGCTCGCCGCCTCGAGAAGCGGCTCGGGACGCCGGCGCACCTATACTACAAGACGGAGTTCTACAGCCCGACGGGCAGCCACAAAGTGAACACGGCTCTCGCCCAGGCCTGGTACGCGAAACAAGAGGGGTACGAGCGGCTGACGACCGAGACGGGCGCAGGGCAGTGGGGGACCGCCCTCGCTTACGCGGCGAGCCTCGCGGATCTCAAGACGACGATCTACTGGGTCCGTGCCGTCCACGATTGGAAGATCCAGCGCCGACAATTCATGAAGCTCTACGGGGCCACGGTCCACGCGTCTCCGAGTTCTGAAACGAGCGTGGGCCGGGCGCTGCTTGCGAAACAGGCGAACCATCCGGGCTCGCTCGGCATCGCGGTGTCAGAGGGCCTCGAAGACGCGAAGCGGGACGAGAAGGCAATCTATTGTCTCGGCTCCGTCCTGAACCATGTCCTGCTCCATCAGACGATCATCGGCCTAGAGACGCAGCGACAATTCGAGCAGATTGGCGCCTACCCGGACATCATGGTCTCCAGTCTCGGCGGCGGCTCGAACTTCGGCGGTTTCACCCTCCCCTTCCTCGCGGATGCGATCAAAGGAAAGGCGATCCGGTTCATCGCGGCCCAGAGCGCCGCGGCCCCGAATCTGCAGGGAGAGTATCGCTACGATTTCGCGGACCATGCGGAACTTACGCCCCTCCTGAAAATGTACACACTCGGTCATAAGACGGAGATGCGTCCGGTCAAGGGCGACGGTCTGCGATACCACGGTTGCTCACCGATCCTCTCCCTCCTCCGGCATCGCGGGTTCATCGACACGATCGCGTACCCGGAGGACGAACGGTATGTCTTCGAACGGGCCCGGGAATTCGTCCAGGCCGAAGGATTCCTGCCTGCTCCAGAGAGCGCCTACAGCGTTGCGTGCGCCATCGACGAGGCGATGAAATGCAAGGAAACGCGGGAACGGAAGGTCATCGCCTTCAACGTGAGCGGCCACGGCTTCATGGACATGGAAGGATACGCCCAGGTCCTCGGCCTCTGATCGGGCCCCTCGGCGGGGATTCCCGCATCAACTTCATATCCGACCTGCGAGTCCTCGGGGATAGCACGAGCAGGAGAGTGGAGCCATGGGAGCCTACCTTCGGACATTTGCCCTTTTTTCCCTACTGACGATCATCTTCGTGTTCTTCGGCTGGGCGATTGGGAGCCTCTGGTTCGGCGCGACAGCGGGCATCCTGCTGTTCCTCGTGCTCGCGGGCGTCATGAACGCCGTCTCGTACTTCGCTGCTGATCGAATTGTCCTCTGGTCGTACCGGGCGAAGCTTGTCACGGAGGCGGAGGCCCCCGGCCTCTACCGCGTCGTGCGTCAAGTCACGCAGCAAGCGAACCTCCCCATACCGAGAGTGGCCATCGTTCCGACGGAGACCCCGAACGCGTTCGCCACGGGCCGCAATCCGCAGCACGCGGTCGTCGCAGTCACCCAGGGCATCCTCCACTTACTGACCGAAGACGAGCTTCGGGGCGTGCTGGCTCACGAAGTCTCGCACGTCCGGAATCGAGACATCCTGGTAATGTCCGTCGCCGCCACCCTCGCGGGCGCCATCTCGTTCATGGCACGATGGTTTGGATGGAACATGATGTTCGGTGGCTCGCGGAACCGGGATTCGAACGGGCTGACGGTCATCATCGCGCTCGTCGGCATGATCCTGGCTCCGATCGCGGCCCTCCTCGTGCAGCTCGCGATCTCTCGGAGCCGTGAGTACAAGGCGGACTACAGCGGTGCCAAGACAATCGGTCAGCCTCTCGCCCTCGCTTCCGCACTGGAGAAGCTCGAGGTCGCGAACCGGCGTCGTCCGATCACCTTCGGGAGCCCGGCGTCCCAGAGCCTGTTCATCGTGAACCCGTTCCGCGGCGGGGCCTTCGTCCGGATCTTCAGCACCCACCCGCCCATCGAGGAACGGATTGCACGGTTGCAGGCTCTCGCCCAAGGCGTCGACCGCTACTGATCAGCCGAACTCGTGGCCGACGTGGCGGCCGTGCCGCGCGTCCAAGTCCCGAATCTCCTCGCGTACCTCAACGTTCGGCTCGAGGTTCTCGAACTCCTCGAGGTAGTTCCGATCCTTGTACAGGACCGTCGGCCGACCGTCCTTCACGGTGCGGATCACCAGGTTCAGGTCTCCGCCGCCCTCGGGCCCTTCGTAGAGGGTGTAGAAGCCCAGGAAGTGGCCGATGATCTCCTCGAAACCGGACTGGGGATAGTAGAAGCGGAAGCGGACTCGATCACCCGGATAGATGTCCATCCGGTCCATGAGCTTGTCGTCAAGGACACCCGCCTTCTTGAGGATCCGGCGCTCCTCCGTAATGTCGTCCTTCGTCTCCGCCATCGTGCCGAGCGAGACACACGTCGTCCGTCTTAAACCAGCGCCCGCGAGTCTTGCGCGTATCGTACATACCGTACAGTTAAGCTACATGGCTCTCTGCGACGCCAGCATGGAGACGATCCGGAGTCCTTGGGCGGGCCGCTTCATCGGCCTGACGTTCATGCTCGGCGGGCTGGCCTGGGTGATTTTGGCGATCCTGGTTTTGGGGAACGTTTTGGCTGGCCTGGGGAATTTCGCCCTCGGACCCGCGTCCTCGCGAATCGTGGCGGGCGGCGGAGCCGGCAGCTGGTTCACGATGGGGATCCTCGCCTACGGGCTCGTCGCCGTGGGAGGGATGGGGCTGACCGCATTGTTCTACCAGCACGTCGAGGGGACCTTGGGCTCCCGACTCGTCGGGTGGAGGAACGTCGGTGCCTGGATTCACCTGTCGGTCGGCGGGCTCGGCGCCGCAGGCGCCTCTCTCCTCATGGCCTGGGGAGGTTTTCAGGCTGGCTCCGCGCTCCTCACCACCGATGTCGGCGGCGGCGGTCAGAACGTCGGCTACGTGCATGCAAATATCCTGAATCCAATCGTGGTCCCGATCGCGGCCCTGATGGGAATCGCCCTGCTCGGCTACCTCGTGGGCGGGATTGTCCTCGCGAGCGCCTGGATGGTCGCCCGCCCAAAGTGATCCTTCCGATCATCGATTGGATCGGGCCTGCCGTCCAGGCGAGGAGATCGCGGCCAGGGTCTGGAAGGTCCCTTGGCGTTGCTCAGGCGTCCATGTACCGGTAGAACTCGTACGGCGAGGGCCGCAACGAGGTCTGCAGGTGCTCGTCCAGCTTCAGCTCCTCGTACTTCTCGAGGAGGTCCTGCGGGAAGACCGTCTTGAGGAACATGTAGTCCGTCTGCAGGTGCTCGATCGACTCCTTCAGGGATCCCGGTAACTCGCGGACCCCATATTCCTTCCGCTTGCTCGCGCTGAGGTGATACAGGTCCTCGTCGACCGGGTTCCCCGGGTCGATCTTCCTCTTGACGCCGTCCAAGCCCGCGCACAGCATCGCGGCGAAAGACAGGTACGGGTTGCACGCCGGGTCCGGCGTGCGATACTCGATCCGCTTCGCGGCCTCGATCCCTTGGTAGTACATCGGGATGCGGATGTTCGCGCTTCGGTTGCGTTTCGACCAGGCGATGAACACCGGGGCCTCGTAGCCCGGCACGAGCCGGCGGTAGGAGTTCGTCGTCGGGTTCGTGAACGCGCAAAGGCTGCGGGCATGGTCCATCAGTCCGCCGATGTAATAGCGGCAGGTCTGGCTGATCTC